>OJDD01000060.1_pt1 | contig 43716 bp, 36 predicted proteins | sample 1592591 | NCBI WGS metagenome assembly OJDD01 (sample SAMN05416809, study PRJEB24817) | seawater metagenome | isolation source: Sea water | place: Canada:Atlantic | collected 2013-07 | reverse complement strand
CAGCCCCACCGTAGGAGCGGTCGTTCGGCCGCGATTCCAGGCGGATAGGCCAGGGGGTTTTCGCGGTGGAACCACCGCTCCTACAACAGCCTCAGCCCCACCGTAGGAGCGGTCGTTCGGCCGCGATTCCAGGCGGATAGGCCAGGGGGTTTCGCGGTGGAACCACCGCTCCTACAACAGCCTCCAGCCCCACCGTAGGAGCGGTCGTCCGACCGCGATGGTGGATGGCTGACAGGTTTCATCGGAAGCCACTGATAGCTCCGGTTCGGGTTGTGTCCCACTATCCTGTGCATGACTTTACCTTATCCCCCCGGTAATGCCCGCCTCAGGAAGGGCCGGGTTTCGATTCCTGGTCAGATCTATCTGGTGACCACCACCACCCGTGATCGTTTCCGTTATTTCGATGATTTTGAGGCGGGTCGTTCCCTTTGTCAGACGCTATACCGGTTGGATGAGCTGGAGCTGGTTCATAACCTCTGTTTTGTGGTGATGCCGGATCATCTCCATTGGCTGTTTTCTCTGGGGGGCAAGCGGGAACTGTCTGCGGTGGTGCGTTTGGCAAAGAATAACAGTGCCCGGGCATTGGGTAAGTCAATCTGGCAGCCGGGCTTTCATGACCGGGCTATTCGCAGAGAAGGAGATGTGTTGCCTGCAGCCCGGTATATCGTGGCCAACCCGCTGAGAGCCGGTCTGGTCGAGAGTGTCCGCGATTACCCTTTCTGGGATGCCGTTTGGTTGTAGGAGCGGTGGTTCCATCGCGATGTGGTGGCGGGTTGGCGAGGCTTTCGCGGTCGAACGACCGCTCCTACGGCGGGGTTGGGTGTGTTTTTGTAGGAGCGGTGGTTCCACCGCGATGGTGGTTGAGGGTTGGTGAGGCTTTTCGCGGTCGGACGACCGCTCCTACGGTGGAGTTGGGTGTGTTTTTGTAGGAGCGGTGGTTCCACCGCGATCCCTCTGCGCTCTGGTACCTGCGATTACGCCTGTTTTCACGTATGATTTCCCCTTTAGCATCTGGCTGACTATCAGGATGAGTCCCCAATGAGTAACCCCGTTCCCGCCTCCATTTTTCGTGCCTATGACATTCGCGGTATTTATGGCGATACGCTTTCTGATGAAACGGCTTTTCTGGTGGGGCGGGCCATTGGCTCCGAGGTGCTGGCACAGGGGCAGAGTGCGATAACGATCGGGCGCGATGGTCGTTTGTCTGGACCGGCACTGGTGCATGCGTTGAGTGACGGGGTCAGAGCGACCGGCTGTGACGTGGTGAATGTGGGGATGGTGCCCACGCCGACGCTGTATTACGCCACCTACAACATTGAAGGTCTCAATTCCGGCGTGATGCTCACCGGTAGCCACAACCCGGGCAACTACAACGGCTTCAAGATTGTGATCAACGGCGTGACCCTGTCCGGCGAGCGTATCGTGGCGCTGCGGGAACGCATCATTGATGGCGATCTCGCCGAAGGCGAGGGTGATTACCGGGAGCAGGAGATTCTCGATAGCTACCAGCAGGCCTTTCTCAAGAATCACACTCTTGCCAGATCCTTGAAGGTGGTGGTGGACTGCGGGAACGGCATCACTGGCCTGCAAGCCCCGCAGGTACTGGCGGCACTGGGCTGTGAGGTGGTGCCCCTGTTCACTGAGGTGGATGGGACCTTCCCCAATCATCACCCGGATCCTGGCGATATGAAGAATCTGGTGGACCTGATTGCCGCAGTGAAGTCCGAAAAGGCGGACCTTGGGCTGGCTTTTGATGGCGATGGCGATCGGGTAGGGGTGGTGACGCCCTCCGGCGAGGTGGTATTTCCGGATATTCTGCTGATGGCCTTGGCGGAGGATATGGTGAGCCGCAACCCCGGTGCGAAGGTGATCTTCGACGTGAAATGCACCGGTACCCTGTTTGATGTGATCCGTGGGGCTGGCGGCGAGCCGGAGATGTGGCAGACAGGTCACTCCCTGATCAAGGCGCGCATGAAAGAAACCGGTGCCTTGCTGGCGGGGGAGATGAGCGGCCATATCTTCTTTGCCGAAGACTGGTACGGCTTTGATGATGCGCTGGTAGCAGCAGCCCGCATTCTGGGCATCATCAGCCGCTCTGATGGCGATGCGGATGCGCTGTTCGATGGCTACCCGTCCTTGTGCACCACTCCTGAAATCAATATTGAGGTTACTGAAGAAAACAAGTTTGCGATTGTCGACTATCTGCAGAACCAAGCAGATTTTGGCGAGGGCGAGCGCCGTGTGATTGATGGTATTCGCATGGACTATGCTGATGGCTGGGGCCTTTGCCGGGCGTCGAATACCTCGCCGAAGCTGGTGCTACGCTTTGAGGCGGAAGACGAGGCTGCGCTGCAACGAATTCGCAGCACTTTTGAGAGCAATGTCGAAAAGGCCATGGCCGCAGTGGGCTAGACTTACCCGTAGGAGCCTGTCCGCAGGCGAAACCTTGGACACACAGGTATCGAAAATTGCTTGCAGGCAATCTCTTTCGGTAAAGCTGTTGCGGGCAGGACGAACCCAGGAAAAGGATGTCTTGATGAATAAAGTGCTTGTGACCGGTGGCGCCGGTTTTATTGGTTCTCATACCGTTCTGCTTCTGCTTGAGGCGGGGTATGAGGTGGTTGTACTGGATAACCTGGCTAACAGCAGCCGTGAGAGTTTGCGCCGGGTTGAGGACCTGACAGGCCGTGAGCTTCTGTTTGTAGAGGGAGACATTCGCGACAGTGACTGCCTGGACCGTCTGTTTACTGAACACGAACTGGCGGGGGTGATCCACTTCGCCGGACTCAAGGCCGTAGGGGAGTCCGTTTCTCAGCCTCTGCACTATTATGACGTCAATGTGGTCGGTACGCTGCGATTGCTGGAGGCCATGGAGCGTGCTGACATACGCAGCCTGGTGTTCAGTTCGTCAGCGACGGTGTATGGGGACCCTGCTTCAGTGCCGATCAGGGAAGATTTCCCCCTGAGTGCGACGAACCCCTACGGGGCCACCAAGTTGCATATCGAGAACATGCTTCGCGACCTCCATACCGCTGACGAGCGCTGGAACCTTGCCCTGCTGCGCTATTTCAACCCGGTCGGTGCTCACGAAAGTGGCCAGATCGGGGAGGACCCCAGGGGTATTCCCAATAACCTGATGCCCTACATTGCCCAGGTGGCGGTGGGTAAGCGAGACAAACTGAGCGTGTTCGGTGGCGATTACCCTACGCCGGATGGGACGGGTGTCAGGGATTACATCCATGTGATGGATCTGGCCCAGGGGCACCTGGCTGCTCTGCAGGCGCTACAGGACAGGGGCGGGCTGATCACCACCAATCTGGGAACCGGGCGGGGCTACAGTGTGCTGGAAATGGTCCGCGCCTTTGCTGGCGCCTCTGGCAGGGAGGTGCCCTACGATATCGTTGCCCGCAGACCGGGAGACGTGGCCCAGTGCTTTGCTGATCCCGGTTATGCTGAGGCCGTGCTCGGTTGGCACGCTACACGGGGCATTGAAGACATGTGTCGTGATCACTGGCGCTGGCAGGAAGCGAACCCGGACGGGTACAGGGATCATTGATGCTTTGCTGTGTGGCGCGGTTAATATGGACAGGCTAGATTCGTGAAAGCTAACGGAACGCAAGGCCGGATAGCCGGGCTGTTTACTGGTTCGTCACTTTATTTGATATCCAATATCGCTAACGCGATGGTCCCCTTCCTGTTATTGCCGCTTTTGACTCGTTATCTTGCACCAGAAGAGTATGGGCTTGTGTCCATCTTTCAGGCGCTGACCACCGGGCTTTTGGCATTTGTCGGGTTAAACACCGTCGGTGCAGCCGTCCGGCACTATTATGACGTTGATAGCAAGGCGCAGCTGGCGAGCTATGTTGGTGGCTGCTTCAAGATTCTGGCGATCAGTGCGCTGGCCGTTCTGGGAGTAATGCTGGTCTTGCGGAAGCCGGCCGTGGATCTGGCAGGGTTGCCCTCTGAATGGCTGCTGCTGTCTGTGCTGGCGTCAGCGGGCCTTTTTGCTGTGAATATGCGGCTGGGTCTGTGGCAGGTGCAGGGAAAGGCTTTGGCTTTTGGCTCTTTGCAAGTTTCTCTCGGCGTACTGAATGCCGCTATTACGCTGATTCTGGTTATTCCATTCGGGTTGGGTGCTGAAGGCCGAATGGCAGCTATATTGCTAGCTCCTCTGTTGCTCGGATGTATCTCTATTGTTCTGTTACGCAATGATGGCTTGCTTGACCTGAGACGAAGCGGCCCTGAAATGAAGGAGGCCTTGGCTTTTGGTGTGCCTCTGGCGCCACACGTATTGGGGCTGTTCCTACTGTCAGCAGGTGACCGTTTTGTCATCAATAGTATCCTGGGGGCAGAATCTGTAGGCATATACATGGTGGCTATGCAGATCTCCCTTGGAATAGGTTTGGTCTTTGACGCATTCAATAAAGCGTTTGTCCCATGGCTATTTGCGCGTCTCAAGAAAGACGAGCAAGCTTTGCGCCAGCAGATAGTTGCCATTACCTATAGCTGCTTTGGCGGGGCATTCCTGCTGGCAGGGGGGTTGGTATTTGCAGGACCAATACTGGTTTATTTGTTGGCGGGAAAAGACTACCATTCGGCGCTGGATTATCTTGGTATTCTGGCGTTTGGGCAGGCATTTCACGGACTATATCTGATGGTGACCAACTATGCCTTTTATGCTAGGAAAACAGGACTTTTGTCATTGGTAACAATGCTTTCCGGTGTGCTTGGTATTGTCTTGTTGTGGCTTGTAGTTCCTGTATGGGGATTGCAGGGCGCAGCCATGGCATATTTGGCGACGATGGCAACCCGCTTTCTTCTTACTTGGGGCTTGGCTCAGTATTGTCATCCTATGCCCTGGTTTACATTTCGTAACAATAGCTAGTTCAAATGGATTTTATCAATGCTTTCTGATTCTACAATTCTGATAACGGGTGGCACCGGCTCCTTCGGTCATAAGTTTATCCCGATGACTTTGGAAAAATATAACCCCAAGAAAGTTATTGTTTTTTCCCGGGATGAGATGAAGCAGTGGGAGATGGCCAAGCTTTATCAGGGGGATGATCGCCTTCGTTTCTTTATTGGTGACGTGCGGGATCGTGAGCGCTTATATCGTGCCCTGGATGGGGTGGACTATGTGGTCCATGCCGCTGCAACAAAGATTGTTCCCACCGCTGAATATAACCCCTTTGAATGCGTTAAAACCAATATCAATGGCGCCATGAACCTGATCGATGCCTGCATCGACAAGGGCGTCAAAGGTGTGGTGGCGTTGTCGACCGACAAGGCCAGCAGCCCGATCAATCTTTATGGTGCGACCAAGCTGGCCTCCGACAAGTTGTTTGTGGCCGGTAACTCCTATGCTGGCGGCCACGAAACCAAGTTTTCGGTTGTGCGCTACGGCAATGTGATGGGCTCCAGAGGTTCGGTAATCCCGTTCTTCATGTCGATTAAAGACAAGGGCGTGCTGCCCATTACCGATCCACGTATGACTCGCTTCATGATTTCCCTTGAGCAGGGGGTGGAGCTGGTATGGCATGCCTTTGAGGATATGGTGGGTGGCGAGATCTATGTGAAGAAGATTCCATCCATGAAGGTGACGGATCTGGCTCGGGTTGTGGCGCCAGATGCGGAGCAAGAGGTGATCGGTATTCGACCGGGTGAAAAACTGCATGAACAGATGATCAGCGCAGAAGATGCCTATTACACCTACGAGTACCCGGAGCATTTCAAGATTCTGCCTACCATCAATGAATGGGCAACATGTGAGAAGCGAATCAAGGACGGTACCAAGGTGCCGGAAGGGTTTGTTTACGCCAGTGACAATAACGACGAGTGGATGTCAGACGAGGAGCTGCAAAGCTGGATTGACGACAATTTTGGTGAGATCGGGAAAATTTGATGATTCCGTATGGCCGCCAGGATATCTCACAGGCTGATATCGACGCTGTTGTTGAGGTTCTGCAGTCAGATTTTCTGACTCAGGGGCCCAAAGTGCCGGCTTTTGAAGACGCCGTCGCTTCGTACTGCGGCGCCAGATATGCTGTTGCTGTTAACAGCGCTACTTCGGCCTTGCACCTTGCCTGTCTTGCTCTGGGGCTGGGGCCGGGCGATCGTCTGTGGACCACACCTGTCACTTTTGTTGCTTCTGCGAACTGTGGCCTGTATTGCGGCGCCAGCGTCGATTTTGTGGATATTGATCCACGCACCTATAACCTGAGTCCTGAAGCCCTTGAAGCGAAATTGAAGGTGGCAGAGAAGGACGGTGCATTGCCAAAGGTGGTTGTGGCGGTACACCTATGCGGCCAGCCTTGCGATATGAAGGCAATCAGTAAGTTGGCTGAGCAGTATGGTTTTCGGGTAATTGAGGACGCGTCTCACGCTATCGGCGGACGGTACGATGGAGAGCCAATAGGAAGCGGCCGATATAGTGATATCACCATTTTCAGTTTCCATCCTGTGAAAATTATTACTGCCGCGGAAGGTGGCATGGCGGTCACCAACGATGCTGCGCTTGCCGGGAAAATGCAGCTGCTGCGCAGTCACGGTATCACTCGTGATCCAAAGCTGATGACGCATGAACCGGATGGCCCCTGGTATTACCAGCAGGTGGAGCTTGGTTTCAATTACCGCATGACAGAGTTGCAGGCCGCACTCGGCCTTAGCCAGATGACGCGACTGGATGATTTTGTGGCTCGTCGTCACGAACTGGCCGGTCGCTATGATGAATTATTGTCGACGCTCCCTGTCTGTACTCCATGGCAGCATCCGGACAGCTACTCGGGCCTGCACCTGTATGTGATTCGCGTCGCTGGTGGTCCGGCACGTCATCGCAGGGTGTTCGAGCTGTTGCGAGAGCAAGGGATTGGCGTCAACTTGCATTACATTCCCGTTCACACCCAGCCCTATTATCAGGTTATGGGCTTCGCTGACGGGGATTATCCTCAGGCGATGGCATATTATGCAGAGGCCATTAGTCTTCCGATGTTTCCTGGGTTGAGTCGTCAGGATCAAGATGCGGTGGTGGCTACTTTGGCCAAGGCGTTGGAGGTTGCGTGAGACTGGCGGTTATCCCTGCGCGAGGAGGCAGTAAGCGAATTCCCGGGAAGAATATCAAGCTATTCCTTGGTAAACCGATGATTGCCTGGTCCATTGAAGCCGCAAAGGCAAGTGGTTGTTTTGATCGGATTGTGGTTTCAACCGATGATCCGGATATTGCTCAAGTTGCCAGGGATTTTGGCGCGGAAACCCCTTTTTTGCGTCCTCTGGAACTGGCCGATGATGTATCGGGTACAACGCCGGTAGTACAGCATGCTGTGCAGACTTTAATTCACAATGATGGCCCCGTAGACCAGGTTTGCTGCCTTTATGCTACCGCTCCTTTTGTGCGTCCTGAAGATCTTTGTCGAGGACTGGAGATGCTTGAGCGATCGGGGGCTGATTTCGCTTTCTCTGTGACGACATTCCCTTTTCCCGTGCAGCGAGCCCTTCGGCTACGGGATGGTCGTGTAGAAATGCTGTATCCCGAGCACTTTGAAACCCGCTCTCAGGACTTGGAAGAGGCTTGGCATGATGCTGGCCAGTTTTATTGGGGCAAGGCTAAGGCCTGGCTGGAGGCTCCTGTTATTTTCTCCCCCCGCTCTGCGCCTGTTGAACTGCCGAGATATAGAGTTCAGGACATTGATACTACAGAAGACTGGATTCGTGCCGAGTGGATGATGAAGTCGTTAAAAGCGATGGAAGAGCACGAGGAATGAAAGCGGTTTTTCGGGTGGATTCTTCGACGGAGATGGGAACCGGGCATTTGATGCGTTGCCTGACTCTTGCTGATGCTCTTCTCGAAAGGGGTGTTCGCAGCGAGTATGTCTGCCGTGAATTGCCTGGAAATTTGATAGAGCTTGTTGTCTCAAAGGGGTTTGAGGTTCATTCCCTTTCGCGTCCTCAGGATAGCCGCGAAATGCATTATGCAAACCCGCATGCCTCATGGCTTGGTGTTTCCTGGGAAGAGGATGCCAAGCAGACCGCCGCCATTTTGGCGGGCACTAATCCCTGCTGGTTGATCGTGGATCATTACGCTCTGGATGCAAAGTGGGAAAGCGCTGTGTCAGCGTATGCTGAGAGGTTGATGGTGATTGATGATCTGGCTGACAGGGATCACTATTGTGATTTGCTGCTGGATCAGAACCTCGGGCGCAGAGCTGCGGACTATTCGGACAAAGTACCAAAACAATGCAGGACCATGGTGGGCCCTGGATATGTCCTGCTAAGAGAGGAATTTTTCAGACTGAGACAGAAAAGTCTCAATCGACGGCAAGGGCAGCTTGAACGAGTGCTGGTGACTCTCGGTGGGGCAGACAAGGACAATGTGACATCAGAGGTCATCGCTGCATTAGAAGCGTCGAGTTTGAAAGATAACGTTGTCATTGACGTGGTCGTTGGTGGGGCTTCCCCGCACTATCAGGCGATCAGTGAACAGGCGACCCAGTCACGCCTGAATATGGAGGTTAGCGTCAATGTCAGTGATATGGCTCAACGCATGGCTAATGCGGACGTTGCCATTGGTGCTGTGGGCGGCACAACCTGGGAGCGGTTTTGTATGGGGCTTCCTGCATTGCTGGTTTGTTTGGCTGACAATCAGGCCCTCTTTCTTGAGCCGCTTGTTAGCACGGGAGCTGCCAGGCTTTCTCGTCTGGAGCACCTCAAAGTAGATATAGGAATGTTTATTAACGATATACAGGGTAGCCCAGCCATATTGGATGAGATGTCCAAAAAGGCATCACTACTTGTCGATGGAGAGGGGGCTGCGCGCGTCGTTGATTTCATGCTGGAGTACGAGAATGAATAAAGCGGTTTTGGTTCCATTTTCACACTCAAACTCCGAGACTGTGCTTGCATGGAGAAATTCATCAAGGATACGAGATAATTCCATTGATGATGCCGTCATTACAAATGAAGCGCATGCTGAATTTCTTGATCGGCTGGCTGTGGACACCTCGCGGCGGTACTTTGTGGTCGAGGTCAATGGTGTGCCTCAAGCAGTTTTGTCATTTATTGGTATTGGGACAGAACAAGTGATTTGGGGATGTTATATTGGATCAGAGAAAGTTCAGCCTGGCATGTTCCCAATGCTGGCATGCTTAGGTATCCGATACGCATTCAATTTTAAATCAACACGCTACCTTAATAGCGAGGTGGCGGAGCACAATACTGCACCGCTCAAATTCAATGCTTTTTTAGGGTTGAATGACGTTGGAACAATTGAAAAAACAACATCAAGCGGCAGAAAAGTGTGCTTCCACCAGTTCAGCCTGCCTGCAGATCATGTGGATTGCATTCTGGATAAAGCAAGAAAGGTTATGACTGCGTCCAGAAAAGAAATGTTGGATTCATTCGAGGTAAAGAAATGAGTAATCGCGATCTTATTATCGAGCTATTTAACGAGGCTCTTGAGGCGACTGATTCTGAACTTGAGGCTCCGCTCGAAGATAATACAGTGTTGCTGGACAGCGGCCTCGATTCCCTTGGGTTTGCGATCCTCGTGGCCAGGCTCGAAGAAGAACTTGGGTTTGACCCCTTTGTCGAAATGGAGGAGGCGATTTATCCAACCACCTTTGCCGAATTCGTCAAGATCTACGATGACCGATCAGATGAAGGTTGAGTTGTGCCGGATTGTTTGAGTTCTTTACTGAGCACGATCAGTGGCGACACTGTTTTATGGCGTTACGGGCGTGAGCTGTTTACTGCCGAGCGTTTGAAAGAAAGCGTAAAGGCGTGTCAGGCGCAGGGTTTGCCTAAAGCAGCTCAGGTTGCTATTGAGGCCGAAGACGTTGTTTCAGCATTGACCTGGCTGATTGCGCTCGATGGGATGGTTTCTTCGGTTTTCCTGGTTCCCTTGTCATTGTTAAGGTCTTCCGAGTACGAGGTATTGCGTGCCAAGGCGGGTTGTACCCATGTGGTTTCGACTGGTGGGGTGAGGGAGATTTCCAAGGCAGCTGCTTTTGATAATGAAGAGGTGGCAATCGGAACGAACTGGATCCTGGCTACTTCGGGGACAACGGGAACCCCGAAGCTTATAAAACATACAACAGCTAGTCTTACCCGCACTTGCAAAAAAGACATTCGCAAGGGGGCAGAGTTTATTTGGGGGTTAGTTTACGATCCATTCCGGTTTGCGGGATTGCAAGTAGTGCTGCAGTCATTTTTTTCTGGTTCGTGTCTGGTCATTTGCGATCCGCAAATGAGCATCAAGGATACTGCTGATTCGCTAACTGTGGGGAAGGTAAACGCGCTTTCTGCAACGCCTTCATTCTGGCGAAAGCTGTTGATGAGCGGTGAGGCTAAGTGTCTACGATTGAAACAGATTACCCTTGGGGGGGAATCTGCAGACCAATCTGTGCTTGATGCGCTGGCCCGTGCATATCCAGATGCTCGCATTGCACATATCTATGCTTCAACTGAAGCAGGTGTCGGGTTTTCTATCCGAGACGGAAAGGCCGGCTTCCCTGCAAGCATGCTTCGTGACTCTGGGCCGTTCCCGCATTTTACAGTTGGGCCAGAGGGAACATTGCTGATCAGGGTGCAATCAGATCTGGCTTCGGAGAGCATTGACGGCGCACCATTACAGGATCAAGGTTTTATCGATAGTGGTGATCTTGTGGAGCTGTCAGGAGATCGTGTCTTTTTTCTCGGAAGGGACTCTGGTGCGATTAATGTTGGTGGAAACAAGGTCATTCCCGAACAAGTAGAGTCTGTGATTCGTGCTGTTCCTGGAGTGGCTGAAGTTGTGGTCAAGCCTAAGGCTAGCGGGGTTATGGGGCAGCTTGTTGTGGCAGAGGTTGTGCCAGAGCAATCTGATATGGACAAGAAGGTTTTAAAGAAAAATATTTCGGCGTATTGCAGGGAAAACCTTCATAACTACCAGGTCCCTGCTTTGATAAGGTTTGTCGATCAGGTTCAGGTAAACATGACAGGAAAGATCAAACGGACATGAATGATACGAAAGACACCGTACTAGTAACGGGCGGCACGCGTGGTTTAGGGTTGGCGATATGCAAAAAACTGGTTGAAAACGGCTTTAGGGTGATTGTTGTAGGGCGGAATTGCTCGTCCGACTGCGAGACCTGGCTGAAAAATGAAGACAGTGCGGTATTCGAGCCATTTGATTTGCTCAGTACTGAGGAAATTCACAAGTTTGCCCGTGGTGTTACCAAGAAGTACGGCCGGCTTTACGGTTTGGTGAATAATGCCGCGCTCGGTCTGGATGGGGTACTTGCCACCATGCACGAAACTGAAATCAGTAAAGTGATAAAGGTGAATGTTGAAGCCCCTATCCTGTTGACCAAATATTTGCTTCGCCCAATGCTTATCAATCAGCGTGGAAGAGTAGTGAATATTTCTTCAATTATTGGTAGTACCGGGTTTAAGGGGCTGGCTGTTTATGGTGCAACCAAGTCCGCTCTCAATGGTTTTACTCGATCGCTTTCCCGTGAGGTTGGCAAAGCTGGCATCACTGTCAACAGTGTTGCGCCGGGCTACATGGCTACAGATATGACCGAGGGGCTTGATGGCGAGAAACTGGAATCAATCAAAAGGCGCAGCCCGATGGGCGAGCTGGCCCAGGTGGAAGATGTTGCGGCAATGGTAAATTACCTTTTGTCAGCAGAAGCCTCGCGAGTGACGGGTACGGTTATTACGGTTGATGCCGGCAGTACTGCTTGAGCGTGATGGTCTTTCGAATTTATTTGCCCGATTATTGTTAGCGGAGAGAGGAATGTCCAAGCCTAGCATGCGGATAGCAGGACGTAATATTGGTTGCCAATACCCTCCATACATTATCGCGGAGTTGTCTGCTAATCATAATGGGAAGTTAGACACCGCACTTCAGATTATAGAGCAGGCTAAACAGTCCGGGGCGGATGCCGTTAAGTTGCAAACCTATCGGCCGGACACGATTACCCTTGAGTCAGATGCCGACGATTTTCAGATCAAGGGTGGCCTTTGGGATGGTCGATCCCTTTATAAGCTTTACGAAGAGGCTCACATGCCTTGGGATTGGCACAAACCGCTCTTTGGACATGCAAAAAAGGTAGGGATACCGGTTTTCAGTTCCCCATTTGACGCAACAGCGGTGGATTTGCTTGAGGATTTGAATGCCCCTGCCTACAAGATCGCTTCCTTTGAAGCTGTCGATCTTCCACTCATCCGTTATGTGGCGAGCACCGGTAAGCCGATGATTATATCTACCGGTATGGCTGACTCTGACGAAATAGAAGAAGCCATTGATGCAGCTAAAGGTGCCGGTTGCAAAGAACTCGCGATACTTCATTGTGTGAGTGGGTACCCGGCTCCTGCTCGGGACTACAACCTGCGCACCATCCCGGACATGATTGAGCGATATGGTCTTGTGACAGGGCTTTCTGACCATACTCTGGATAATACGACAGCCATTGCAAGCGTAGTGTTGGGTGCCAGTATTATTGAAAAGCACTTCACTTTGGACAGAAGCGGCGGCGGCCCTGACGACTCCTTTTCATTGGAGCCGAAAGAACTCGCAGAGCTTTGCCGGGATAGCAAGACCGCCTGGTCTGCTTTGGGGAAGGTGGATTATGGGAGAAAGTCGAGCGAACAAGGCAATGTACAGTTCAGACGTTCGCTATATTTTGTCAAGTCCATGAAAGCGGGTGAGGTCATTACCCCGGATTGCATAAAAAGCGTACGGCCAGGTTATGGGCTTCCCCCTAAAGAGTTTGAGTTACTTATAAACAGAAGATTAACGTCCGACGTTGAGTATGGTGTGCCTGTAAGTTGGGACGTGGTTGAATGATGCAATCTTGGAACCTTGTTCAGGGATTATATTGTTGGATGATATGACTCTTATCCCTTCTGCTGGCTGGAGCTGTACCTATATAGCAATTACCAAGTTAATGGAGTGTGCTTGTGATGCTGCGGGATGACTGCTGGGACGTAACATTTCGTGGTGTCACAATCTGGCCATATTTAAGGTTCAGCTATCAGGAAAAAAAAGTCACGGCTTACAAGAATAACTATCGGTTCAAGTTTTCTGCTTTGCTGCTTCCTTTTTTTCTTGTCATTCACAGCTGTATACGAAAGCGCCCTGTTGTATCTGTAGTGGCTAGGTCTGGCATGGTTGATTACGTTCAGGCTGAATTTGCCTCTGAAAATATTCTTCTTGTTTCTCGTTCTGAACAACTGCTTGGCAATGCCGTGTTTGTTGAGGCTGTGTGGCTTCTGTTTCGAAAGTTAAGCTGGCGCATTGTCAGGTCTGAGTATGATGATGTTTGTCGCTTTCTGGATTCCAAAGGGATTGAAAGCCGAAAGTATGAATCTGATATCAAGACAGCTATTGGCGACTATTTTTATAATTGCTTTATCAGCTTTTTTGTCCGTGGACGTGTTTACTACACGAATTGTCTAATTCCCAAGATTGAACGCTATATGGGGCTCATGGATTCTGTTGAGATTCAGCATGGTGTTATCCATGAAGAACATATGGATTATGTTAATATCGAAAAGAAATATATTAAAAATTCGCTTCTGGTGTGGAGTTCACAGTGGGAGGAAAGGCTCAAGAGAATTGGCTACGGTGGGGAATTGATCGTGGCTAATCACGATTATATTTCTATCGATGATGGAGTGGAAAGGAGCGGCGTAACCATATTCTCGACTGTGGATGAGGGGTACTCTCGTAAGGTAGATGCCTATAAGGGCACTTTTCCTGTCCGGTTGCAAAAACATCCAAGAGATTACTTTTCATACTCGAACGACTGTTTTGAAGAGGTTGTTGATGGAGAAAAGCTGACTGCCTGCGCTATTTGTCACGATACAACACTGATTTACTATTTTCTCAAGAATTCTGTTTTTTTTGTGTATTTGCTTTCACCGAATGAAGATAAGGCTGTTGTCGTTCACCGGATGAATGAGAAATATGGTGCGAGTTTTGGTGAGAATTTTCTGGTCTCCGATAGCGTGGAAGATGCTTTGGAGATAATTCGCTTGCATGAACAGGATCAACTTCGGATATCATAAACCATATTCGGCTCTTCTGATGCAAGGCGGGATTAGTTTCTTGTGAGACGGTCTCACCGTAAATAGCGGTAAGCGATAACTTTCATCCACCCCGGTACAAGCCTGACCACTGACCTGAGGGCTGATGCGATCAGGAACTCTTTACGATTGATGAATCCTGTTTCCAGCATGTAGCGATACGTCCTCAGTTCCCCTTTCAGCATATCGGTGCCCCGGCGTTTGATAAAGGCTTCACCTGTTCGCATTTTCAGTAATGGCGTCTGAAGGTTGTGAAACCTGCGTCCTGCCTGAATGAGTTTAACCCAAAGAAAGTAGTCTTCGGGGTATATCGGCGGATAGCCTCCAGCTTCTTTTGCAACCGATTTCTTGAAGCAGCATACAGGATGGTTGATGGGATTTCTTGATTTGGCGAATTTGACAATATCCTCATGTTTTTCGGGGATATTGCGCATTACGGAGTAGTTAAAGTTGCTGGTGTCAAACTCTTCCATCAGCGCTCCCAATACATCAATATTCGGATGGCTATCGATGTATTGGGCTTGAAGCTGGAATCGATTGGGTAGCGCGATGTCGTCTGTGTCCATCCGAAAAACCCATTCATGGACACAGTATTCCATTCCTGTGTTCAGAGCAGCGGCCAGCCCCTGATTAACACGAAGCTCGACTATGGAGAGGATTGGGCCGGCGATAGGGCGTATTTTCTCAACTTCAGCTTGCAGATCAGTTGGCAGCGGTCCATCAAGAACCAGAACGATCTGGTTTGGTTTGAGTGTTTGTTCGTCGTAGATGGATCTGAATGCTTCTCTGAAGAAAAGTGGATTTTCTTTTCCGTAAAGTGACATGAGCACAGAGAAGCTAAGCTTGGATTGCATTCTGGTTTCCGAAGGATGTTTGTTTTTGTGCCAGTTTGGGCCGGCTACATTGCACCAAAACCCGTGGCTATGGTTCTGAGTGTGCGGATAATAATCAGGAAGTCCAGGCTCGGCGAGAGGTGTTTGATGTAATAAAAGTCGTTTTCGACTTTCTCGCGAGTGCTCTCTGTGTCGGTCGCATAACCCTGGTTGACCTGCGCCCAACCTGTAATGCCTGGTCTTACAATGTGGCGATAGCTGTAATAGGGAACTTCTTCTTCAAACTTCTCCACAAAACCGGGCTGTTCTGGGCGCGGGCCGATCAGGCTCATGTCACCTTTCAAAACGTTAAAAAACTGCGGCAGTTCGTCGATGCGGAATTTGCGGATGAAGGCACCAAGGCGGGTGATGCGGTGGGCGTCCTGATCGGCAAATTGGGGAGCGGCGTTGTCGTCATCATTGGGGCGCATGGAGCGGAATTTGTACATTTTGAAGACGCTGTTGCCCTTGCCAATACGATGCTGCACAAAAATGGCGGCGCCGGGGGAGTCGAGGCGGATCAGTATTGCGACAATCAGGCAGGCGGGTAGCAGTATCGGGGCTGCCAGCAGTGTCATGAAAATGTCGAAGGCCCGCTTGGCGGCAAGGTAAACGGGGGGAGGCTGGAGGTTGCCCAAGTCGGTGCTTTGCAGGGTGGACAAGTTCACTTTGCCGTCCAGGGTCTCGGTGACCTTTCGGGCATTAAATACGGGGATGCCGGTGATGTTGCAGTGGCTGATGAAGCGAATCCAGTCTGCCGTGAGTTCGGCATCCATATCCACCACAATACCGTCGAAGCGGGTGTCACCCAAATCCGGGGTGTGTAGCTCCCGGAACTCCAGGTTTTTGGCATTACGGGGCAGTAATGTGTTGATGTCCGGTGTCGGTATGATTGCGAGTTTCAATTTACGAAAGCGTCGGCTGATCACTACACCGAGTATTTGCACCAACAGCAAAAGGGTTGAGCCAATGATGAGTGAGCTTCGGGCGTAGCCAAGTCGTAAAAGTAGTACAGCGGTAATCACTAGTGCGATTGAGAGAAGGCTGGTGCCGAGAATATGAGAGATTGCCTTCTCGCCGGCAAACTTTGCGATATGCTTGCTCAGATACACGCTTACGACGTAAATCACACCGAGCAGGCCCAGTGTGGTTGCCTGGTTGTCGTTCTGAACCCAGGCTTGGTAGCTGATGAACTGGGCACCTGGCAGGATGGCGGTCAACGCCATCGTGTGGCCAATCAGGGGATTTAGCAAAATTCGCTCATACCACCGGTTGTGGCGGGAGGGGGAAATGGTGATTGGGCCCTTTTGCATGTTCAGCTCATTCCGGCTGGATAATGTCACAGCCTGTCTCCGTGTTTTCGATAACTTTCAGGCGGGAGTGGATTCTACCATGCTCGGAGGTATCCACAATTCGTATAGGGGAACGGATGAGGGTGATGGGTTTGGAGCTTTGAGTTGTAAGTGAATTCAAAGCCGGCTTGTGGGGCAGAATCGGTGGGGGAGCTGCCTTGATCCGTTCCTTGGTTCGAACAGGGAGGGCGCGGCTGGGCTTCAGGCACTGCATTCGTCCAGCAAGCTGGACTTCCCACATATGCAGCAAAGCCAGTTTTACTACAGAGGTCACAGAGATCACTGAGTTAAAACAGTGGGCGTCCTCTGTGGTCTCAGTGATCTCTATACCCCGCCGTAGGAACGTAGCGTAGCGGAGTAACGCACGCAGTGCGGCCTGAAGGTGAACGAAGCGAATAGCCTGCAGGCGATCCGAGCCTAAGCGTGGGGAAGGAGCGAGTTTTGAGGCACGAGTTTCGAAAGGCAAAAGCGGCCTAATGGAAAGAGGTTTGGATATCGAGCTTCGGGATGCGCTTCTGGAATCCTTGCCTCGCTCAGGCTCGGATCGCCTGCAGGCAGGCTCCTACGGAAAGGCGGGGGCTTTCCCGTCAATCCGCAATGAACCAAGAAAAAGCCCGGTATCGTAAGTTACCGGCCTTCTCTTATTTGGCGCTGGGCTCGAACTAGGCAAATTCAATTGAATTTGCCAATGATTAACTGTTCACCGCATGGGAACCCATCATTGGGGCAAAGAAAAAGGGCTTACCCGATGGATAAGCCCTTTTCTTATTTGGCTCCGCCTGCTGGGCTCGAACCAGCGACCCAATGATTAACAGTCATTTGCTCTACCAACTGAGCTAAGGCGGAATGTCTTGAGGCGCGTATATTAGTGACGCACCCGGGGGGCGTCAACACCCCCGTGGTGCGTTTGCCGATTATTTAGCCAGCGCTTTCTCAATTCGGCTTACGGCTTCCTTCAGGGTGTCCATGCCGACAGCAAAAGACAGGCGCATGCAGCCGGGGGCGCCGAAGGCGGAACCGGGTACCAGGGCCACTTCTGCGGTCTCCAGCAGGAGGGCGGCCAGGTCGGTGTCGGTTTCGACGCCGTCCATGTTGGCGATGGCCTCGGAGAAGTCCGGGAAGGCGTAGAAGGTGCCGTCACCCTGGGCGCATTTCACGCCGGGCAGGGCATCCAGAGCCGCGGTCAGGTAGTCGTGACGCTCTTTGAAGTGCTTGACCATCTCGTCCACGCAGCCCTGATCGCCTGCCAGCGCCGCTTCGGCGGCGGCCTGGCTGATGGAGGCCGGGTTGGAGGTGGACTGGGACTGCACCTTTTTCATGGCCGCAATCAGCTTCTGCGGGCCAGCGGCGTAGCCGATACGCCAGCCAGTCATGGAGTAGGCCTTGGAGACACCATTCATCACCACGGTGCGGTCGTACAGCTCCGGGGTGGCGTTGACGATGTTCACGAACGGCTTGCCGGTCCACAGGATGTGCTCGTACATGTCGTCGGTGGCGACGATGATGTTCGGGTGCTTCTTCAGCACTTCACCCAGGGCGGCCAGCTCTTCGATGGTGTAGGCCATGCCGGACGGGTTGGACGGGCTGTTGATCACGAACAGACGGGTTTTCGGGGTGATCGCGGCTTCCAGCTGCTCAGGGGTGATCTTGAAGCGGCTGTTCACGTCGGTTTCGAGTATCTTCGGCACGCCGCCGGCGACCAGCACCATGTCCGGGTAGCTTACCCAGTAGGGGGCCGGAATGATGGCCTCGTCGCCGTCGTTCAGCAGGGCCAGCGCCATGTTGAAGAAAGACTGCTTGCCACCGCTGGAGACCAGGATCTGACCTGCTTCGTAGTCCAGGCCGTTATCGCGCTTGTACTTGTCGATAATGGCTTTTTTCAGTCCGGGAGTGCCGTCCACCGGGGTGTACTTGGTTTTGCCGGCGTTGATTGCTTCGATGGCGGCTTGCTTGATGTGATCCGGGGTATCGAAATCCGGCTCACCTGCGCCCAGCCCAATAATGTCTTTGCCCTGCGCTCTCAGCTCGCCGGCTTTGGCGGTGATGGCAAGGGTGGGAGACGGCTTGATGCGTTGTACGCGGTCGGAAAGGCTGATATCGGACATGCACTCCTCGTTCATCTTGATAGTTGATTGGCCACGTTTTTTTAACGTACCGATCGACACAGAAAGGGGCTGGAACTTTACCGGATTCGGGTGCCAATGTCCCGTATTTCCTGATGGGGTCGCTCTTTGATCGCCATCGTGGTTGAACGATCACTCTTACAGGTGGCTGGGGGAGGTAAGCGTTTTTGTCGGAGCGGTCGTTTGGCTGCGATTGCGTCTCTATTCTCTCTCAAATCCCATTCACTGGAGCCACCGCTCCAGTGGGCAACATGGATCATCACGCATTTGATCTGCTGGCTCTGGTACACTACCCGGTGATTCTGCACGCATGACTTTTGCTGTTTTCCTATCGTCGGGAGGGCAGTAGCCATCAGGAAGCCCAAATGTCTGAAAGCCTCTTCAAACTCCATTCCGACTACCAGCCCGCCGGTGATCAGCCCACCGCCATTGCGCAGCTGATTGAGGGTATTGATGATGGCCTAGGCCACCAGACGCTGCTGGGGGTGACCGGTTCGGGTAAGACGTTCACCATGGCAAATGTGATTGCGCAAACGGGCCGGCCCACCATTATTATGGCGCCGAACAAGACGCTGGCTGCTCAGTTGTACGGGGAGTTCCGAGAGTTTTTCCCCGAAAACGCGGTGGAGTATTTTGTTTCTTACTACGATTACTATCAGCCGGAAGCCTATGTGCCCAGCTCCGATACGTTTATCGAGAAAGATGCCTCGGTGAATGAGCAGATCGAGCAAATGCGACTGTCTGCCACCAAGGCGATATTGGAACGACCGGACACCATTATCGTGGCCACCGTGTCGGCCATTTACGGGCTGGGTGATCCCGCCAGTTACCACGCCATGGTGCTGCATTTAGTGCGCGGCGATCATATCGATCAGCGTGAGCTGTTGCGACGGTTGGCGGAGCTGCAGTACACCCGTAACGAGATGGATTTTCGCCGCGCCACTTACCGAGTGCGTGGGGATGTGATTGATATCTTCCCGGCGGAAGAGGAAAAGGAAGCGGTTCGTATTGAGCTGTTCGATGATGAGGTGGAATCCATCAGCATCTTTGATCCTCTTACCGGTGAGGTGATTCGTCGTATTAGCCGCACCACCATCTACCCCAAGAGCCATTACGTGACGCCAAGGGAAACCGTGCTCAAGGCGGTGGAGATGATTAAGGAAGAGTTGGCCGAGCGGCTGGCCGAACTTAAGGAGCAAAACAAGCTGGTGGAAGCCCAGCGGTTGGAGCAGCGCACCCGCTTTGACATTGAAATGCTGCAGGAGCTGGGTTATTGCAATGGAGTAGAAAACTACTCCCGGTTGTTTTCTGGTCGTGCCCCCGGCGATGCTCCGCCCACCCTGTTTGATTACCTGCCGGACAATGCGCTGCTGATTGCCGATGAGTCCCACGTCACCATTCCCCAGTTGGGCGCCATGTATAAGGGCGACCGCTCGCGTAAAGAAACCCTGGTAAGTTTCGGGTTCCGGTTGCCCTCTGCCATGGATAACCGGCCACTGAAGTTTGAGGAATGGGAGCTGCTGGCGCCACAAATGGTCTTTGTGTCTGCTACTCCAGGGCCCTATGAGAAGAAATACGCTGGGCAGGTGGTGGAGCAGGTGGTGCGCCCCACCGGCCTGGTGGACCCGAAAATCGAGATCCGTCCGGCGACCACTCAGGTGGATGATCTGCTCGGCGAAGCCAAGGAATGCATTGCCAAAGAGCAGCGGGTGTTGGTGACCACGCTGACCAAGCGCATGGCAGAGGACCTCACTGAATACCTGAATGAGCATGGTATTCGGGTGCGTTATCTGCATTCCGATATTGATACAGTGGAGCGAGTGGAAATTATTCGCGATCTGCGCTTGGGCAAGTTCGATGTGCTGGTGGGGATTAACTTGCTGCGTGAAGGGCTGGACATGCCAGAAGTGGCGCTGGTGGCGATTCTGGATGCGGACAAGGAGGGCTTTCTGCGCTCCGACCGGTCACTGATCCAGACCATCGGCCGGGCTGCCCGGAATGTGGATGGCCGCGCGATTCTCTATGCGGACAAGATGACCGGCTCCATGGAGCGTGCTATCGACGAGACGGATCGTCGTCGCGAGAAGCAGGAGGCCTTCAATAAGGCCAATGGCATCACCCCGCAAGGGCTGAATAAGAAGATTCGTGACATTATGGATGACAGCGGTGGCAGCCGTTTTGATCGCAAGTACAAGGGCGAAAAGAAAGTGGCCGATTCTCCGTCGGATTATCTGGATGCCCGCTCACCGGCGCAAGTGGCCAAGGAAATCAAAGCGCTGGAAGCGAAGATGATGGAACATGCCAAGAACCTGGAGTTCGAGGATGCCGCCGCCACCCGCGACAAGATTCACCAGCTCAGAGAGCTGGGTTTTATGCGCTAGAGATACCCGTTGTGGGTAGCCGCCAACCCTTTGTGTATTGGCACCTTCACTGTTACACAATCGCCCATCTTCCCACGGTGCGAACCCGAGCCTTGGTCAGGAAAGTCCGCTTATTAAAAGCGGACCCACAGTTTAGGGCTCTACCCGATTGCCCTGCGGGCGATTCTCTTGCTGCGCAAGTTGCGTGCTTTGCAAGGGAGCGCCTACAGCGTTAGTGGTTTGCTGTGAGCCGGGCGATGGGGTGCTGGGCGCCAGTTGTTCCACCCAGATTAGGGTCCCCGCGATTACGGCCACAGGCATGATGAACAGGTTCACCAGCGGGATCATGGTTAGGGCCATGACGATGGCGCCGAAGGTGAGCACTAGCCAGCGCTTTTCTTTTAGCCGTTCTAGCATCACCTCAAAGGGCACCTGGCGATTGTCGGCGCCAAAATCGATGTACTGCATGCCCAGTAACCAGCCAGACCACAAAAACCAGATGGCTGATGCCAGTACGTTGACCACCGGAATAAAGTAAATCACTAAGACTACAAACAAAATCAGCACGGCGCGCCATAGCCAATACCAGGTTTTACGCAGTTCCCGTTTGAAAGTACGCAGGATCATGGCGGGGATAGATTCGTCGTTCATGGGATGGCCGGTGATTTGGATATCCACTTTTTCTGCCAGAAAGCCCATGAAGGGCGCGGCAATCAGCTGCACACCGATGGAAAACACGCTGGCGAACAAACCAAGCAATAAAATCCACACCAACACCACTGCGGCATCGATCAGGAAGTGTAGGGCGCCATTGAGGAAACTCCAGAAGCCGGTTAGCACCCAGTCTGCCGTGGCGGCGGTGATCCAGCCTGCAATCCAACTACCGCTGAGCCAGTACAGGCCTCCGAAAACTAAAATGTTGAAGATCAGCGGGATAATTACATAGCGTCGCAGTTCTGGGCTGCGGGCCAGTTTTAGGCTGCGGGTTAGGTAGGTAATGGCATCGGCGATCTGGGACACGACTAATCCTTGGCGGTTAAAAGCAGCTACACGCTACAAGCCCCGCGCTGCAAGGTAAAGACGTGGGCGTTGTGGCTAGCCATGCTTGCAGGTCGGTGGTGGCAGCAGTAGGTGGAGCAAACGGTCTTTGGCGGCTTATTTACTTGCCTACTTGCTTGGGGCGGTGGCGCGGTGAATCGCTCATGCTGTTTATCTGCTTACCTTCTGCGCTGTTTATGTGCCTATGGATAAAATCGGAATACGGAGCGGTAGGCGATGTTTTGCACTTCTTTGCAGTGCGCTGGGGTTGGGATGCGGTATAACCCGGTGTGGTGTGGTTATTGTAATCTCAGCGTCTCGGCGGATGAATTCGGGCCGGGTTGTCGCTAGACTTAGCTCTTTCATTATTGGCGCCCCTAGGGCGTTTGCCGTTGCCGGCGTAGAGACAGCAATCGTATGCGACTGAAATCAATAAAACTGGCTGGGTTTAAATCCTTTGTGGACCCTACCACCACCTATTTTCCGGAAAACCTCACCGCGGTGGTGGGGCCTAACGGGTGTGGCAAGTCCAATATTATTGACGCGGTGCGCTGGGTCATGGGGGAATCTTCCGCCAAGCACCTACGTGGTGAGTCCATGGCGGACGTGATTTTTAACGGTTCCAATGCCCGCAAACCCGTAGCCCAGGCGTCTATTGAGTTAATTTTTGATAACTCCGACGCCACCGTCACCGGTGAATACGGCAAATTCAACGAAATCTCCGTGAAACGCCAGGTCACCCGGGATGGCCAGTCCAACTATTTCCTCAACAACACCAAGTGCCGGCGTAAGGATATTGCCGATATTTTCTTAGGCACCGGTCTGGGACCGCGCAGCTACGCCATTATCGAGCAGGGCATGATTTCCCGGTTGATTGAAGCCAAGCCGGAAGAGCTGCGGGTGTATATCGAGGAAGCGGCGGGTATTTCTAAGTACAAGGCTCGCCGCCGCGAGACCGAGAACCGCATTCGCCGCACCCGCGAGAACCTAGAGCGACTGACTGATATCCGCGATGAGCTGGCACGGCAAATCGAACGCCTGAGCCGCCAGGCCAGTGCGGCGGAGAAGTACAAGCAGTATAAAGAGGAAGAGCGGCTGAAAGGGGCCCAGCTCAAGGCGTTGCGCTGGAAAGGGCTGGATGTGCAGGTTAAGCAGCTGGACCATGTGATTGGCGAGTTGGACGTATCCATGGAAGCAAAAGTGGCGGAACAGCGCCACGTGGATGCGGAAGTCGAACGTTTGCGCGAGAAGCACCACGAGGTGCAGGAGCGCTTCAACGAAGTGCAGCAGCATTTTTACGCCCTGGGCGCAGAAGTGGCGCGCCTAGAGCAGAGCATCCAGCATCAGCGTGAGCGCAAGCAGCAATTGTACGAAGAGCTGGACCAAGTTCGTGCCAGCTGGAAAGAGGCGGATGCACACCTGCGCATCGACAGCGAGAAAGTGGCTGAGCTAGACGCCATTCTGGCGGAGCGTGAGCCGGAACTGGAAATGGTCTGCGAGCAACAGGAAGCCTCCAGCGAAGCGCTGGCACTGGCTGAAGAGACTATGCAGAGCTGGCAGCAGGCGTGGGAAGAATTTAACGGCAAATCCGGCGAATCCCGCCGTCAGGCGGAGGTGGAGCAGTCCCGCATTCAGCATCTGGATAAATCCCAGGAGCGTTTGCGCGATCGGATTGACCGGCTGAAAAAAGAACAGGAATCCCTGGACGCCGGCCCGCTGGCCCAGGAAATGCGCGAGCTGGAAGAGCAGGTTGAGCAATATCGCGGGCAGTCGGAAGAAAACGAACTGCGCAGCGAATCTCTGCAGGAAGAGATCAACCAGCTTCGCCGGACTAACGGTGACCGGGGTCGCCAATTGGATGAGGCCCGCGAAAAGCTGCAAAGCCTGAAGGGCCGACGCAGCTCCTTGGAGGCTCTTCAGAAAGCGGCCATGGGGGATGATGGCGCGGTCAGCGATTGGCTCACCCGCCATGAGCTGGATGATGAACCGCGGCTGGCGGACCAGCTGCAAGTGGCCGAGGGCTGGGAAAAGGCGCTGGAAGCGGTGCTCGGCGATAGCATTCAGGCGGTGGCGGTGAGTGGTTTTGAACAGCTCAACGACTGGTTGGACGACCTGTCCCACGGCCGCCTGGCGCTGGTTAGCCCGGGGGCGGTAAAGGCCACAGCCGGTAGTAAGGCGACACTATTGCGCGACCATGTTGAAGGTCAGGCACCGGAAGGCCTGCTGGCAGGGGTCTATGTGGCCGATAATCTGGACGCGGCGCTGACCCTGCGCAGTCAGTTAGAGGCCCATGAATCCGTGGTTACCCGTGACGGTATTTGGCTGGGGCCGGATTGGCTGAAAGTGGCGAAAGAGGAAGACCAAGAAGCCGGTATCCTCGAACGCCGCCGCGAGTTGGAGGCGTTGGTCGGCGAGATTGAGACTCTTCAGGCCACCGTGGATGATCTGAAAGAGCAGCTAGAAAGCACCCGCGAGCAAATTTCCGAGCTGGAAGAAGAGCGCGAAGAGGTGCAGCGACAAGCGAGCCGAATTAACCGAGAGCTGGGTGAAATCAATGCTCAGGTGAGTGCCCGTCAGGTGCGTCTGGAGCAGATTACCATGCGCCGTGAGCGTCTCGGCCGAGAAATGGACGAGACCAACGAGCAGCTGGAGCAAGAACAGGAACAGCTGAAAGAAGCCCGGGCGGTGCTGGCCGAAGCGCTGGACGCGATGGAAACCGACAGCGGTGAGCGCGAAGCGTTGCTCACCCGTCGGGACGAATTGCGTTTGAGCCTGGATGAGTCTCGCCAGAAAGCCCGCCAAGATCGTGACCGGTCCCATCAGCTGGCTATGGAGGTGCAGGGTGCTCGCACCCAAGCGGATTCGCTGCGACAGAATTTGAGTCGCCTGGAAGCTCAGGTGCAGATGATGGTCGAGCGCAAGGCGCTGCTCGAAGAGCAGACCAACGAAGGCGACGAGCCGGGCACCGAATTACAGATGCAGCTGGAAGAAAAGCTGGAAGTGCGCCTGGAAGCCGAGCACAAGCTGGCCGAAGCTCGCCGTGAACTGGAAACCGTGGACCATGAAATGCGTAACCTGGAAGGCCAGCGCGGCCAATTCGAACGCCAGGCCCAGGAAGTGCGCAGCACCATGGAGCAGAAGCGGATGCAGTGGCAGGACCTGAGCACCCGACGGCAAACCGTGGCAGAGCAGCTGGCCGAGCAGAACTTTGACCTGGATACGGTGCTGGAGAACCTGCCGGACGAGGCGGATGAGCAGCAGTGGGCACAGGAAATGGACATGATTGGTCAGCGGATTTCTCGCCTGGGCCAGATTAACCTGGCGGCCATCGACGAATACCAGCAGCAATCCGAGCGCAAGAACTATCTGGACAGTCAGAATGACGACTTGGAAGATGCCTTGGGCACCCTGGAAAATGCCATTCGCAAGATTGATCGCGAGACCCGGGCCCGTTTCAAAGAATATTTCGATCGCATTAACCGTGGCCTGCAGGAGCTATTTCCGAAAGTTTTCGGGGGTGGCCATGCCTATTTGGAACTCACTGGCGATGACCTGCTTGATACCGGTGTTACCATTATGGCGCGGCCCCCGGGTAAGCGAAACAGCACCATTCACCTGCTCTCCGGTGGGGAAAAGGCGCTGACCGCGCTGTCGCTGGTATTCAGTATCTTCCAGCTTAATCCCGCACCGTTTTGTCTGCTTGATGAGGTTGACGCGCCGCTGGATGACGCGAATGTGGGACGTTTCTGTAACCTAGTGTCGGAAATGTCTGCAAAAGTGCAATTTATCTACATCACACATAACAAGATTGCGATGGAGATGGCTGCTACTCTGATGGGTGTCACTATGCATGAGCCAGGGGTTTCCCGTCTGGTATCAGTGGATGTGGAAGAAGCGGCCGAAATGGCGGCAATGTGAGGAGTCGGTGCCGTTGTAATAGCGGTGCTTCAGCACAAGCAAGGAAGAAGAGGCGATGGGCCTGAACTTAGAAACATTGATTGGCATTCTGGTTATTTTGATCCTGCTGATTCTCGTCGACGGTATGCGGCGGATGATCAGAGAGCGGCATGGGCGCCTGCGTATGCGCATTGACCCCCGTTACCGTGACCAACCGGAAGAAGAGGAAGATCGCGGCCATAACCCAGAGCTAATCGGCTCTGCTCGCGTGATCCGTCGTGCTATGGAAGAGGATCAAAAGGAACGCCCACCCATGGTAATGGAGCCGGATGAAGCGGCCGCAGATACCCGTACGGCTGAACAGCAAAGCCTGTTCGAAGCCGAGCAAGGATCGGCGCCTCAACCGGGGGGGGCGCCCGAGCCCCAGCCAGAGGTTGCCCCGGCCCCTAACCCGTCGGCAGTAGAGCGACAGCCAGAATCGACTCCCGAACCTCGTGAGGCGCCTCGCCAAGAGCCACGGATAGAGCCTAAGGCCGCACCGAAAACGCCCCGCGAGCCTCAGCCCGTGCTGGAAGTGATCGTGGTACACCTGATTGCCCACCGTGGTGCGCCTTTTGACGGTGGCGCTTTACTGCGCATGCTGTTGGAAGCGGGGTTGCGTTATGGTCGCATGAATATTTTCCATCGCCATGTAAGTGTGAACGGTGCCGATGATTTGCAATTTTCCATGGCCAATGCGGTTGAGCCCGGCACTTTTGATTTGGATACCATGGAGAGCAAGACGTTTGCCGGGGTGACATTCTTCCTGAAACTGCCGGGGCCTACTGATGCCAGGGGCGCATTGGACAAGATGCTGTCTATTTGCCAACGGCTGGCTTCGGAACTGGATGGTGAACTCAAAGATGAACAGCACAGCGTATTGACCCCGCAGACCATGGAACACCTACGTCAGCGCGTGCAAGAATTCGAACGGCGCCAACGGGTGCCGAGCGTGTAAAAGCAGTTGAACGTTTAACGTTGAAAAGCAAAAGCCAAGCCCTATCTTGGCGCTTTAGGGGGCGTGCAGCGTAGATTGTCGGATCTCAACGGTACTTGTATTTTTGGGTTCTTGCTGCGCCCTTACTGAAAATCGCTGGCGTGGCCTTTCCAATAACGAGGCGACAGCCCGTGTTTCAACGTTAAGCTTTACGCGTTCAACGCACCCCGCCTTTTCAATCACTAAACTCTCACTGCTGCGACCACTGTGACGAATAACAACGATCCTTCCCTGCAAGCACAATCCCTCCGTGATCAGCTTAACGACTGGTCCTACCGTTACTATGTTCAAGATGACCCGGCGGTGCCGGATGCGGAGTACGATCGGGTATTTCGCGCACTGAAAGACCTGGAAGCGCAATACCCTGATCTAGTTACCGCAGATTCGCCCACCCAGCGGGTGGGTGATGTGCCGTTGGATGCGTTTGAGCAGGTGCAGCATGAAGTGCCGATGTTGAGCCTGGACAATGCCTTCGATGATGAGGAGCTACGGGCCTTTGATAAGCGTATTCGTGAACGCTTGGATGTGAGCGAAATCATTGATTACGTGGCCGAGCCCAAGCTCGACGGGTTGGCGGTGTCGTTGCTTTATGAGAACGGTGAGTTGGTGCGGGCGGCCACCCGCGGCGATGGGCAAACCGGTGAGAATATTACCGTGAATGCCAGAACTATTCGCTCGGTGCCTCTTAAACTGCGTGGCAATGATGTGCCTAAGCGGTTGGAAGTGCGCGGTGAAGTGGTCATGCCCCACGCTGGCTTTGAGGAGCTTAATGCTCGCCAGCAAGAGGCTGGGCTAAAGCTTTTTGCTAACCCTCGTAATGCCGCGGCAGGCAGTTTGCGGCAATTGGATTCTCGCATCACTGCCAGCCGCCCGCTGGAATTTTATGCCTACTCCATGGCCCAGCTGGAAGGCTGGGAGCATCCGCCTACCCATTCGGCCATGCTTGATGCATTACGCGACTGGGGTTTACGCGTAAACCCGGAGATTCGTGTTTGTCACGGGGTAGAGGCCTTGCTGCGTTTTTATCAGGGCATCCTGGAAAAACGCGAGCATCTGGATTACGACATTGATGGTGTGGTGTACAAGGTAAACCGCTTCGACTGGCAGGAGGACCTGGGCTTTGTTAGCCGGGCGCCGCGCTGGGCCATCGCCCACAAATTTCCCGCCCAGGAAGAGCTCACCGTGCTGAACGGTGTGGATTGGCAGGTAGGCCGTACCGGGGCGCTGACGCCGGTGGCGCGGTTGGAGCCGGTGCACGTGGGCGGGGTGATCGTTAGCAATGCCACGCTACACAATATTGATGAAATTCAGCGCTTGGATATTCGCATTGGCGATACCGTGGTGGTGTACCGGGCCGGCGATGTGATTCCCAAGGTGGTGCGGGCACTGCCAGAGCGACGTCCGGCAAATGCACAAGGCATTGCTTTGCCGTCGTCGTGCCCGGTGTGTGGTAGTGAAATTCTGCGTGGCCATGATCAAGTGGTGGCGCGCTGTACCGGCGGCTTGATCTGTGGCGCTCAACGGCGTGAAGCCATCAAGCATTTTGCCTCCCGCCGGGCCATGGATATTGATGGGCTGGGTGACAAGCTAGTGGATGCGCTGGTGGATCAGGAGCTGATTACCACTGTGGCCGATCTGTACCGCTTGAAAGCCGAGCAGGTGGCGGGCCTGGAGCGCATGGGGGAGAAATCGGCGGATAATCTTATTGCGGCGCTGGAAGCCTCTAAAACCGTGGGGTTAGGCCGCTTCCTGTTCGCGCTGGGGATCCTACAGATTGGTGAAGAAACCGCCAAGAATCTGGCTGACTGTTTTGGCGATCTGGATAGCATTCGCCATGCTCCGTTGTTGTTGTTGCTGGCGGTGCCGGATGTGGGTCTGGAAGTGGCCAAGGCCATCGGTGCTTTCTTTGCCGAAAGTGATAACGAGGCGGTGATCGACGGTTTGTTGGCGCAGGGGGTGAGCCCACAGGCCAGCGGAGTACCGTCTGCTGCCTTTGTGAAAAGTCTGACGTTGGCGCAATTGTTAAAGTCCGCCAAGCGATTGGGCATGAATCTTGAAGGGATTGGTGACAAGTCACTGGACATCTTGGGTAGCCATTTCCGCACGGTCACTGAATTGAGTGCGGCGGCGGCTGAAGGGGCGGGCGCCGAACCCAAGGGCGTACGCTCCGGGGTTATGACACAGCTGGCCAAGGCGTTGGCGGAAAATGACTGGCGAGGCCGGCTGCAGGATGCGGAAAAAAAGGTTGCTGATATGGCTGCCCGTGCCCCCCAGGAAATGGAAAGTCAGCCTTTAGAAGGGCAGACCTGGGTACTGACCGGGACGCTTGAGCAGTTTACCCGGAATCAGGCTAAACAGGCCCTACAGCAGCTGGGCGCCAAAGTGGCTGGGTCGGTGTCTAAAAATACTCGCATGGTGGTGGCAGGTGCATCTGCGGGCTCCAAACTGGCGAAAGCGGAATCGTTGGGCATTGAGGTATGCGATGAAGCTGCGCTACTGTCCCTATTGAACCAGCACGGTATTGATCCGGGAGCGTTATGAAAGTCTGGCTAACCCTGCTTTTGGTAGTACTATTTCTGAGTGGCTGTGCTGCCACACCGACGCATACAGATAATGTCTGTGCGGTGTTTGATCAGCGGGGGGGCTGGTTCAATAACTGGTACAAATACGCCAAGAACACGGAAAAAGAGTACGGGGTGCCGGTGCCCGTGCTGATGGCAACGATCTACAAAGAGTCGGGGTTTAATGCTAGAGCGAAACCGCCGCGCACCAAGCTACTGGGTTTTATCCCCTGGAAACGCCCGTCGTCGGCCTATGGCTATCCTCAGGCGCTGGACGGCACTTGGAATTGGTACAAAGACGCCACCGGTCGCCGTGGCGTAAAGCGCAATGATTTCAAGGATGCGGTGCGATTTGTCGGCTGGTATCACTACCAGAGTTACAAGAAAAATGGCGTGGCCCGTAACGATACCTACAACCTTTATCTGAACTACTACGCCGGCCACGGCGGCTATGCCCGCGGCACCTGGAAAAACAACAAATGGATGAAAGGCGCCGCCCAGCGCACCGCCTCCATGGCGAACCGATATGAGCAACAAATGCAGGGCTGTGGAAGGTAATAGCGACAAGTGATGGGTTTGGAATGGTAGGAAAACTCCCTGCCTTATGACAGGGTTTGATTTGAATGGTGCTTGATTGTTACTTGTCGCGGTAAGCTAGAGTTTGTAGCTGATTTTCCCTGGGGTGTTTTTTGGATAATGAATCCATCGTTTACGGCTGTATTAAGCATTTACCGTTTGGTAATTTGCAGGAGCGTAAGACGAGTTGTTTTCAAAACCGCAAGGCCATTCGGCAATTACCGCAGGCAGACGAATGGCCGTTTCTGTGTCGGGAAATGTTTTGCGTACCCGGAGACGACTTAATGGGCGGCACCTTCCAGACTCAGGTGATTCATTTCGGTATGTCTTACCGTGCGGTGGAGTACGAGTGGGAGCACTGGATCGCTAAATTTGAATCTCTGCTCAAGAATATGTACTGGGTGAATGCGGTGGTGCACTTGGAAACTGAATTGTCCGGGTTTCATACCTTCGTGTGGGATAGTGCCGACGCGTACCACGCACCCTCTGACGCGCCTTTACGGGTGCGTTGCGAGTGGGCCCGTGAAGGGGCTATTTCCTGAATCTTTGCTTCAACGTTAAGGCCTGCTTGAGTGCCTGATTAGAGCCTTCCGCCTGTGCAAATAATCTTTTTCCATTTGCCATTATTTCCTCTCTTGCTGATTGCATTCTTTTTTCCTTGCTGCATAGTCAAGTGAGAAAATCATAAAAAGGTGAGGATGATGGCTCTCAATTATTCATTGCTTGATGTATTTGCTGGCGCACCATTTCAGGGCACTCAGGTGCCAGTGGTGATGTTGGATTCGGCCAACAGTAGTGATGCCAGTAAAACGGCTATTGCCGGTGAGTTTCAGCAAACTGAAACCGTGTTTATCGAGCCGGGAAATGATGCTTCGCCGGTGACGGTGTTTAATAGTAAGGGTAAACAACTATTCGGTGCCCACACCATTCTGGCAGCGTCTTATGTCGCTTATGAAATGGGGCTGACAAAAGATGAAGGGGAATTTGCATCGTTTCTGCTGAAACAAAATGAGCAGTTGATTGAGAGTTTTATTGATAAGGGCGATAGCTCGCCGGGGGCGATTCAGTTTGCGCGAGTGCTGAATCCGACAATCGACCGCTACACTCCAGAAGTTCCTCGTTTGGCGGCGGCGCTGAACATTGACGAAAAACATATTTCGTTCAGTAAGTACAAGCCGATGGTGGTGAGTGTGGACAAGCCCACGCTGATCGTGCCCTTTACTAAACCGGAACACGTACTGGCGGCGAGCCTTAACCCGGATCGCTGGTCGGATCTGTTCGGTGGTGTTTATACCTCGGAGCTTTTTCTATTCGCTCCGGGAACCATTACCGGGTTTACGGAATTTCATGGTCGGTTGCTAAACCCCTCGCTGCCCCGTGATGCGTTTCCGCCGATTGGTGCGGTGATGCCGGAGTTTATTGCCTACCTGGCAGAACAGGGCGAGACGGCGCCCGGTACCCATACCCTGTCTGTGGATCGGGGTAGCCATGAAACCCGTAAAAGCATTCTCCATGCAGAATTCGATAAGCGCCCGGGCAAAGAGGTGCGCTGTCGCATTGGCGGTAACGTGATCAAGATGGGGACGGGGTCACTGCTGTATTCGTGACCCTGAGCTTATTCGTTACCTGAACGATTTTTCAGGTAGACGATGAACGCCACGGTGGCGATGACAGTAAGAAACAGCACGAAGGCTGTGATCAGTTGGTCGAGGGTCAAATTACTGAGCATGGGGCTTCCTTGGTGGATAGGTGAAAATGTATTTTCAAATTAGCATGGTCGCTAGCGTGTTGCATGGCCAGTGACTGCCAGGCCTCTCCTGCAATGGCAGGAGGCCCGGTGTTTGGTGTTATTCAATCGCGCAGAGTGCGGCGCGGGTCTTGTCCCAGCCTAGGCAGCCATCAGTGATGGACAGGCCATGCTGAAGCGGTTTCCCTTGGCCTTGTTTACCGTCGTGGAGATGGCTTTCCAGCATGATTCCGGCGATGGCGGTTTGTCCTTGAGCTCGTTGTTGCAGCAAATTTTGTAGCACAGCAGGCTGGCGTAACGGGTCTTTACCGCTGTTGGCATGGCTGCAGTCCACGATCAGGCGTGGGTTACAGCCTTTGTTCTTGAGGGCGGCAGTAGCGCGTTGCACGTTGTTGGCATCGTAGTTGGGCCCGTCGTGGCCGCCACGCAACACCAAATGGGTATCCAGATTGCCGGCGGTTTGTAGCAGCGCGCTGTGGCCGTGTTCATCCATGCCTAAGTGGGTGTGAGGATGGATCGCCGCGCCCATGGCATCACAGGCCACGTCAATGCTGCCGTCAGTGCCATTCTTGAAACCCACAGGCAGAGCCAGGCCGCTGACCATTTCCCGGTGGATCTGGGATTCTGTGGTGCGTGCCCCGATGGCGGCCCAACTAAGCAGGTCGCCTAGGTAATCTGCAGCCATGGGGTGCAGCAGCTCGGTGGCAAGCGGCAGGCCTAACCGGGCTAAGTCCAGCAACAGGTGGCGGGACACATTCAGGCCAGTGGCGATATCATTGCTGCCATCTAGATGTGGGTCGTAGAGCATGCCTTTCCAGCCCACAGTGGTGCGGGGCTTTTCCACGTAGGCTCGCATCACAATGAAGACTTTGTCGTCCAGCTGAGCCGCGAGTTCTGCTAGACGGTGCCCGTATTCCAAGGCGGACTTAGGGTCGTGAAGTGAGCATGGCCCGGTGATTACCAGCAGACGTGAATCTTTGCCATTGAGAATATTGCGAACCGTCTGACGGTGCTGCTCAATGTGTGCGGCGAGTGCGGTATTCACCGGCAAGCGCTCACGCAGTACCGCAGGGGGGGGCAGCGGCTGGCTGCGGCGTGGGGTCGCCTGGCGCTCTTGGATTAGGCTGGCGGCGTTTTCGATATGTTGTGTGCTTACCTGTTGCATGGTGTTCCCTTATTGCGGCGGCGCGTTATCGTCGCGCGTGATTCGTCGATCGCTGTTCTGTGCTGTGCAGGTTAGGCCAGCGGCTAAATCGGGTTGTCAGATCGTTCGGTTGATAGCGATACATGCTACTGGCCTCTTGGTGCTGTCTGTTGTTTGCGGCTGTATATCAGCCAATAAAAAACCCCGGGCGGGTTACCGGCCGGGGTTGGATGTGTTCGGCAGGCGTCCCTTAGCGGGCGCGCCTGAGTATCAATCAGGCGCGCGAGCGGCTAAACCAATACCCGTAATATGACGCAGCAGACACCGCCATACCGGCCATCAGGCCAGTCAGGGTGCGTGTGTTGAACTGTGCTGCGTGCATAGTTATGTCTCTTGAATGTGCTTCATTTAAGGCTAAAGAGTAGCGGTAGCTTGAGAGAGGTGCAAGAGGCTAGGCCCATGTTGCACGATAGCCGCTGACTATTTTTTATATGGCATGGTTTGCGGGCCCACAGTAATCGCTGCGCTGTAGTCCCGCCAGGGTTGAGTGGGAGGCGGTTGTCCTCGCCTCCCATTCGGTAATACTGAGTGGCGTTTGATTCAACCCAGCTTGATGCCCTTGGCTTTGGCGACCATGGTTAGAATTTTGGTTACGTGGTCGCCACCGGTCATTATTTCGCTCGCGTTATCCATATTGCCGATTTGTTCAAAGTGGGCGGCAATACCATCCGCATTGCGCTCTTCGTCATTCAGGTAAACGCCTTCGCTTTCCATTATACGTACCATGGCGTAGCAACCAGCGCCAGCCAGCAGGATGCGATGGGTAGGGGCTTCGTTGCTTGCCAGGAACAGCACCGCCGGGGTGATTTCCTTTGGCTCCAGCATGGCCAGCACTTTAGGCGGCATCAGGTCTTCAGTCATGCGAGTGGCGGCGGTAGGAGCAATGCAGTTTATCTTGATGTTGTACTTTTCACCTTCCAAAGACAGGGTGTTCATCAGCCCGACCACTGCCAGCTTGGCGGAGCTGTAGTTGGCCTGCCCGAAGTTACCATACAGGCCGGAGGCAGAGGAGGTCATGACGATGCGGCCATAGCCCTGTTCGCGCATGATCGGCCAAACGGCCTTGCTGCAGATTTCTGAGCCGGTGAGGTGAACCGCCACGACTTTATCCCAGTCGTCCTGGGTCATCTTGACGAAGCTCTTGTCGCGAAGGATGCCCGCGTTGTTGATGAGCACATCAATGCGACCCCAGGTATCCATCACCTGTTTTACCATGGCTTCGACCTGAGCCATGTCGGAAACGTCTGCACCGTTGGCAATAGCGTCACCACCGGCAGCCTTGATTTCTGCAACCACTTGCTCGGCGGCTTCACTGGAACCACCGCTACCATCGCGAGCGCCCCCGAAATCGTTCACTACCACTTTGGCGCCGAGTTTAGCCAGTTCCAACGCGTGGGATTTGCCCAGGCCATTGCCCGCGCCGGTGACGATGGCCACCTGATTATCAAAACGGATTGTCATGGGTTATCTCTCTAAATTTTTTGAGTTGAAAAGTGCAAAATTCAAAGTTGAAACGCAAGTAACGGCATTGTCGAGTGACGGGCTGTCACCCCGTGAAACAGGCACTAATGTGCGGAATGTTTCAGCTTAATAGCGCGTTCTCTTGCGATTTAAACGTTGAACGTTTAACTCGGTACTACTACCGCCAGGCTTAACCACTGCGCCATCAAGGCAGGCTTTTCCTGACCTTCAATTTCAACTTTGACACCGTGTCGCAGCTGCCATTCTTGGTCAGAGCGCTGCTTCACTTCCATCAAAGTGAAGGATCCTCGAATCTTACTTCCTTCGCGGACCGGGTTCATGAAGCGGACCTTGTCGAAGCCATAGTTGATGCCCATGACTTGCCCCTTGATGGTAGGCAGTACGTCCATAGCCATGGCCGATAGCATTGACAGAGACAGAAAGCCATGGGCAATGGTGGCACCAAAGGGGCTTTCCTTGGCGGCGCGCTCCGGGTCGGTATGGATCCATTGCGGGTCTTCGGTGAGTTCAGCGAAGCCATCGATGCGTTGCTGGTCGACGGTACGCCACTGGGATGTGCCAACGCTTTTGCCAATGTTCGCCTGCAGCTCTTCAAGGGTGGTTTGCTGTTTGCTCATAGTGCTTTCCCGTTGGTGGCCCGGTAAGTAGCAGCCGAGATCCACTCTCCAAAATGTCTTTTAGAAGAAGGAGTATGTGGGTGACCTAATCAGTCGTAAAGGATGAAAGGCGCCATTAAGGGCGAAAAATATGTCATGGCTTGCTGTGTGGCCAATGGTGTATCTCTGACGCTATTTTAAACATTAGAAGCAAGCGGTTTTTTAGGAAGAAATTATTAATAAACAATAGCCTAGGGTGGCCGGTGAGAGCGATTCTGATGGGCTTGCATAACACATACCGCTGAGCAGCGTGACCTGTTAACCGGCTTGTCGGCCCCTGGTAATCAGTGCGAAACCCTATTCATAGTGGTGCTGGGAGAGGGTAAGCGTTAAGGAAAGAGCGTTGCTGGTGGCACGACAAAGCGTGATGAAGAAACCATTGAGTGCGAAGGCGCTTTAACCGGCAGTTGGTGCGCTGCCTCTCCTAAACAAGCTCATCTCCTCTGGGCTTGGTTACCCCGCCGTTCTGCTCTTCTAGGCTGGCCCCAAAATATTGTGGCACTTTCGATAACAGGGCATAGAACTTCAAAATTGCAGCCTCTGTGTCTTGAAGGGAGGCGCCATAATGAATGGTGTTTATTCACGGGGATGAAGAATATCAATTTCACTAACTAATGGCGCTAATCTAATCTGGTTGAATATTATTTTGAGCCGAGGATACACGCATGGCCCAGTTTTACCTTGTCCGCCACGGGCAAGCATCGTTCGGTACCGATAATTACGATCGCCTTTCCGAACTGGGTCACCAGCAAGCTCGCTGGCTGGGTGAGTATTTTGCCGAACGGGATATGGGCTTTGATGCCCTTGTGTGCGGTGATCTGGTACGGCATCGGGAAACGGGAGCCGGTATTTGTGAAGGCCTGGGTGTGGCCTTACCCGAAGACATTCAGTCCGGCCTTAACGAATTCGATTTCCAGTCACTGGTGAATGCCTACCTGGCTCAGCACCCGGACCAGGTGCCTAGCGAAGGTGCTCCGGTGGCGGCCTTTTACAAGGCCTTGAAAACGGCCATGAAACACTGGCGAATGGATACGCTGACCGGCGATCTGCCGGAAAGCTGGCAGGGCTTCTCTGACCGGGTTGCTGCCGCCCGCGATCACATCCAGCAGCAGTACAACGATAAGGACCGGTTGCTGATTGTCAGCTCTGGTGGTGCCATGGCCATGTTCATCAAACATATTCTTGGCGCGTCGGATGAGGCCGTAGTGGAGCTGAATCTGCAGATTCGCAACAGTAGTGTGAGCCACGGTTTTTTTAATCAAAAGGTGGTGCGTATGGCTAGTTTTAATAACGTGCCGCATCTAGATCGCCCTGACCGTTTCGACGCGATCACTTACTACTAATTTTCGTGCTTTGTGCTCCAACCTTGTACGCGCTGCATCGCATTTAACGCAGCCACAAGACTGCAGGAGCAAACGGGTAATAGGGAGAGCGTCATGGATTTTCAGTACACAGAAAAAATGCAGACATTGATCACTCAGGTGCGTGATTTTATTAACAACGAAATCCGCCCGGCGGAAAACGTGTATTACGAGCAGCTGGCAAAGAGCCCGTGGGAAACGCCGCCGATCATGGATGAACTGAAAGAAAAGGCCCGAGCTAAAGGGTTATGGAACCTGTTTTTGCCTGCAGAGTACGCAGAGTACAGCGCAGGCTTAAGTAACCTGGAGTATGCGCCGCTGGCAGAAGAAATGGGGCGCTGTCGTATTGCATCCGAAGCGTTTAACTGTGCTGCTCCGGATACTGGCAATATGGAGGTGCTGGCAAAATACGGCAACGATGCTCAGAAAGAACAGTGGTTGTTGCCGTTGTTGGAAGGCCGTATTCGTAGTGCCTTCGCCATGACCGAGCCGCAAGTGGCGTCCTCTGACGCGACTAATATCGAAACGCGTATAACGGAAGATGGCGACGATTACATCATCAACGGCCGTAAGTTTTATATCAGCGGCGCCATGCGAAAAACCTGCGAAATTATGATTGTCATGGGCAAGAGCAGCCCGGATAACCCCAACCGCCACCAGCAGCAATCCCAGATTTTGGTGCCTACCAATACCCCCGGGGTCAACATTGTTCGCCCGATGCAGGTATTTGGTTACAACGATGCACCCGAAGGCCATGCCGACGTTATTTTCGACAATGTGCGTGTGCCCAAGGCCAATATAATTCTCGGTGAAGGGCGGGGTTTCGAAATCGCTCAGGGGCGCCTGGGTCCGGGCCGGATTCACCACTGCATGCGTATGATCGGCGCGGCTCAGGAGGCGTTTGAGATGATGTGCAAGCGGGTAAACCAGCGTGAAGTGTTCGGTGCGCCCATGAGCAAGCAGGGCTCGGTGCGCGAAGATATCGCCAAATCTTACTGCGAGATTGAGCAGGCACGGTTGCTGACGCTGAAAGCCGCAGACGCCATGGATCGCTCAGGTAACAAAGACGCGAAGGATTTGATCGCTATGATCAAGGTGGTTGCGCCTAATATGGCGTTAAATGTTATCGACCGGGCGATTCAGATCCACGGTGCCGTGGGCTTGAGCCAGGATACGCCGTTGGTTCACTTCTTTAGCTACGCGCGCACGCTGCGTCTGGCCGATGGCCCGGATCAGGTGCACATGATGCAGTTGGGCCGGAACATGGCTAAACAATTCGCCTGATTTCAGGTGTGGCCCGCAGCGTCAATCGCGTTCTGGGTGTTGCTTTTTGCGCAGCAGAAAAAAGAAGAACAGTAGGAGGGCTCCATGTCCCAGATAGATACACAGAAACTGGCTGAGTATTTTGAGCAGCATATCGAGGGCTTCAAGGGTCCCATTGAAGCGGAGAAATTCGAGGGGGGGCAGTCCAACCCTACCTTCAAGATTACGGCCGCCTCTGGCTCCTATGTGCTGCGCCGTCAGCCGCCGGGCAAACTGCTCAAATCCGCCCATGCGGTGGATCGCGAATTCCGTGTTATGGCCGCGTTGAAAGACACCGATGTACCGGTGCCCAATGTGCTGCACCTGTGCGAAGACCGTGATGTTATCGGCTCCATGTTCTATGTGATGGAGTTTTGCGAAGGACGCATTCTCTGGGATGCGGCGCTTCCCGAGGCGGGAGAGGGCGATGCCGCAAATGCGGCACGCCGCGAGATGTACTCGCAAATGAACCGGGTGCTGGCGGCCATTCACAGTGTGGACCTGGAGGCCGTAGGCCTGACTGATTACGGTAAGCCGGGCAGTTATTTTGAACGTCAACTCGACCGCTGGACCCAGCAGTACGACGCGTCCAAATTGCAGGAAATTGCGGCCATGGATTCGCTGATCGCCTGGTTACAGACCCATCAACCAGAGGATGACGGCCAAGTGTCACTGGTGCACGGTGATTACCGCTTGGACAACTTGATGTGGCACCCGCAAAAGCCGCAAGTCATGGCGGTGCTGGATTGGGAGTTATCCACCTTGGGCCATCCACTGGCGGATCTGGCGTATCAGTGTATGGGTATGCGAATGCCTCAACGAGGCGCCAAGATGGCCGGTCTGCAAGGCAAAGACCGTACTGCGTTGGGTATTCCTACTGAAAAAGAATACGTGGCCATGTATTGCGAGCGCCGTGGTATTGCCCATATCGACAATTGGGAATTTTATCTGGCATTCAGTTTTTTCCGCCTTGCGGCCATTTGCCAGGGAGTCGCGAAAAGGGCTCAAGACGGTAATGCCTCCAGCAAGCAGGCCTCTCAAGTAGGTGCTCTGGTCGAGCCACTGGCCTCCATGGCCATGCAAATTATTAATGAAGGGGCATAAAGCCACGGCAAGCTGCAAGCGAAAAGGAAAGCCGGGCGGCAATGTGGCTATTGTGCTTTCGAATAGCCGCAGGCTATGGGGCTTGCGGCTTATGGCCTTTTTTCGGGAGAGAAATAATGGGTACCGATCTTTTTAATCTTGAGGGCAAGGTTGCTCTGGTGACCGGCGCGAGCCGGGGTATTGGCGAAGAAATTGCCCGCCTGTTGGCAGAGCAGGGCGCCCATGTGATTGTGTCCAGCCGTAAGATTGATGGCTGTCAGGTCGTTGCCGATGCCATTAAGGCAGACGGTGGCAGCGCAGAAGCTTTTGCTTGTCATGTGGGCGAGCTGGCGCAAATTGAAGCGGTGTTTTCCCATATCCGTAAGGTGCACGGAAAACTCGATATTTTGGTAAACAATGCCGCGGCTAATCCATTTTTCGGGCATATTCTTGATACCCCGGTGGACGCCTTCGATAAGACCGTGGATGTGAACTTACGTGGTTACTTCTACATGTCCGTGGAAGGGGGCAAGTTGATGCGCGAAAACGGCGGTGGCGCTATCGTCAATACTGCTTCGGTGAATGGTCTGACCCCGGGCGAAGGCCAGGGGGTGTATTCCATTTCTAAAGCTGCCGTGATCAGCATGACCAAGGCGTTTGCCAAAGAGTGTGCGCAATTCAACGTGCGAGTGAATGCGTTGCTGCCGGGGCTGACTAAAACCAAGTTCGCCGGTGCCCTGTTTGCCAACGAAGATATCTATAAACAGGCCCTGAGCCAAATCCCCATGCGTCGTCACGCGGAACCCAAAGAAATGGCCGGCACGGTCCTTTATCTAGTCTCTGATGCTGCCAGCTTCGTGACAGGTGAGTGTGTTGTGGTTGATGGCGGCTTTACGATTTAACACTCACGTTGCTATCAAACCGTTGATAGGTCTTCGCTTTTAGGGGGCAAAACGCGGGTAGGGTGCTCCGGTGCTCTCGGTGCGGTGAGGCTAGGTAGATTTTTAGTGTATCTGCCTGTTTTCCGTTTTGCTGCCTTCGTTTGTGCACAGATAAGGGAAGGCCTACAGCGGCTTTTTGTAAGCAGATGGATGCCCAAGGCGGGTCAAGAGTGTTGTTTACCGCTTTCGGTGCAGGAGGAAGTAATGGATCCAATTCTCGATTTTACCGGCAAGACGGCGTTGATCACCGGTGCGGCCAGCGGTTTTGGCAAATTACTGGCACAAGAACTGGGTAAGCGCGGTGCCGCGCTGGTACTGGGCGATATCAATATGGATGCCCTTAACCCGCTGGCAGACACATTGGCTGAGCAGGGCGTTAAAGTTGCCGCACTGCGCTGTGACGTGTCCAGTGAGGCGGATTGTAAAGCCATGGTGGATGCGGCGCTGTCTCAGTTCGGTCACCTGGACTTGGCTGTGAACAATGCGGGTATTGCTCACGGTTTTATTCCGTTTACGCAATTGAGCGAAGAAGTGTTGGATCAGCAGATGAACGTGAACGTTAAAGGCGTGATGTTCGGCATGAAGCACCAAATCGATGCCATGAAGGTGGGCGGCGGCAGTATCGTCAACGTGAGTTCCATGGCGGGGTTAGGTGGTGCGCCTAAAATAGGGGCCTACTCGGCGGCCAAGCATGCGGTGATTGGGCTCACACGCACAGCAGCAGTGGAATATGCTAAGCGCAACATTCGCGTGAATGCGATCTGCCCGTTTTATACTCATACACCGATGCTGGATGAAGGTGAGCTAGCAAAAAACAGGGAACAGGTGCATGCCATGCTTGCCTCCGGTTGCCCAATGAAGCGACTGGGACAGCCCTCTGAGATTGTTGCAGCCATGCTCATGCTGCTGTCGCCGGCCAACAGCTATATGAGTGGCCAGGCCCTTGCTGTGGATGGTGGTGTATCCGCGTTTTGATTTGCCGTTTTGGGTTCGGCTTGTGGGCTTGTTTGAAGGTTAACGGGGGGCTTTCGGCGTGTATGCGCCTTCTTTTAGGCTGGTTAGCAAGCTATGCCCCATTTGGGGCATAGTGCAGGCACTTTTGAAGGCATGTTGGTTGCCGTCGATTAAAGTGCAAAAAACGACGGCGCGCCAGCCGGAGTACCCTGAAGGCTATGTAAGCATACAGGGCGCTTTTCAACGGCTCTTTAGTGCGTTTTTTTACCTTTACCTTTGCGCTGGGTTGCCTGGGCATGTTGCTCGGTGAGCAGGCCGTTCGGTCCAAACAGTTTTTCTCGCCATTCCTCCAGTAACGCATCGGTGTCGTGCTGGGAAGGGTGGAAATCTCGTTTAAAGAAATCTAGGTACTGGGGCGTTAATTTGGTGAACAACCCTTTGCGACCGAACAAAAAGGTGAGGCCTTTCCAGTTACTTTTCAGATCAAACAGGCGACCGTCTGAGGCCAACATGCGTGCCTGGAAGGCGGCCATTACGGTGAAGAAAAGGACGGTGGTTGGGATCATAGCACCAGTACGAATGGCGTAGCTGCCGCTGACTTTCTCATAGACATCGTAGGCCACGGTTTTGTGTTCGTTTTCTTCCAGCGCATGCCATAACCACAGTTTTAACGTGGTTTCATCAATGAGTTTTTTCTGATGCTCGTCTTCACGTAGCAGCTGTTCAGCGATGATGGCAGTGTAATGTTCCAGGCACACCGTGGTGGCTAGCTGGAAAATTTTTGGGGTACGTTTTTGCATCAGGCCGATCAGTTTGCCCAGGGATTTGTCCAGCTTGTCCGTGGGGTAGCCGAATTTCATGCCCATATTGTTCCAGGCTTCATGCTCTTTACTGTGCATGGCTTCTTGGCCAATAAATCCGGCCACCTGTGCTTTCAGTGTGCTGTCGGTAATTTCTTTACGGTAATGACGCACGGAATCTACGAAGAAAGCTTCGCCTTTTGGGAACAGGGTGGACATGCTCAACCAGAACGCGCTCAGAAAGGGGTCGTTATCGTAGAAGTACCGAACGGATGTTTTGTCATCAAATTCAAAGTCGAGCCGACGGGGTGGAATATCCACGGTGGCGCCCAACGGCACTTTCTGGGCCTTCGCTTGGCCTGACTCAATGGTGGTGGATGCTGTTGTTGTCATGGTGTACTCCTGTCCCTGGCGGCAGAGTCGCCGCTGAATTCATACTGTTACATTACTCAATGTAATGAATGTTCAGGGTTAGAGTAGGTGAGGTAAATGGCATTTTCGCGCCCGGGTCGGGGCTAGAGGGCCAATCAGCCACGCTGAGCGTGCAATTGGACCCCCTCTGCGAGTGCACAAAACAAGGTTTTTGATTGTCCATTGAGGACGAAGGCGTTAGCTGGGTAGGAACAGGGATTTGGTTTCCAGAAACTCTTCAAAGCCGAAGCGGCCCCATTCCCGGCCAATCCCGGATTGTTTGTAGCCACCGAAGGCGGCTTGTATATCCGGGCCCGCTCCATTGATATGGACATTGCCAGTGCGCAGGCGAGTGGCGATCTGTCGGGCTTGGGAATCGTCCCCGAACACATAACCGGAAAGGCCGTAGTCGGAATCGTTGGCGATGTCGACGGCGTTCTCGAGAGTGTCGTAGGGAATCATCACCAGCACGGGACCAAAGATTTCCTCTCGGGCAATGGTCATCTGGTTGTTTACTTCACTGAACACGGTGGGGCGGGCGAAGTAGCCTTTGTCGATACCCTCGGGCTTACCGGTGCCGCCGGCTACTAATTTGGCGCCTTCTTGTTGGCCTTTCTCGATCATGGTTTGTACCCGTTGGTACTGACGGCGGTTGGCGATTGGACCCATTACGGTCGCGTCATCGGAGGGATCGCCAACCACTATGGCGTCGCAGACTTGAGCGGCAATCTGTTCGGCTTGCGCTAGTTGATCCTCCGGTACCAGCATCCGTGATGGCGCATTACAGCTCTGCCCTGTGTTGGCCATCATTGCCCGCACCCCGTGGGTGACGGCCTGTTCTAGGTCACAGCCTGGCAGCAAGATATTGGCGGACTTACCGCCCAGCTCCAGAGACACGCGTTTAATGGTGCTGGCCGCTTCCCGGCTCACGGATTCCCCCGCTCGGGTGGAGCCGGTAAGGGATACCACATCAATGCGAGGGTCACTGGATAGCAATGGCCCCACGGCGGCACCGTCGCCATAGACCATATTGAAAACCCCGGCGGGGAGATCCGCTTCATCAATAATCTGTGTGAGCAGGTTGGCTGACAGCGGGGCAAATTCACTGGGCTTGAGCACCATGGTGCAGCCTGCGGCCATGGCCGGAGCGACCTTGCACATGATCTGGTTCATGGGCCAGTTCCACGGTGTAATCAAGGCGCACACTCCTGCGGCTTCACGGCGAATTAGCGACTGGCCGACGGCTTCTTCGAAAGGGAACTCCCGCGCTATGGCTAGGGCGGTCTTCAGATGGGCAAGCCCCATAGGGGCCTGCACCTTGCTCGCCAAAGTGATCGGTGCGCCCATTTCCTGGCTAATCGCTTCCGCCATTTGGGGTAGACGAGCCTGGTAAGCTTCCAGTATTTTTTCCATGTACCCCAGCCGCTTTTCCAGCGGCAGGGCGGACCAAGAGGGGAAAGCTTGGTGAGCGGCGGCGATGGCTGCATCAATATCCGCGGCTTGGGCCAATGGCAGGGTGGCAATCTGTTCTTCATTCGCAGGGTTGATAACGGCGTGGGTAGTGGCTTCCTCTGTGGGAGAGACCCAACGGCCGTTAATGTAGAACTGCTGCAACGTGTCCATGGAGAGGTCCTTTTGTTGGTCTTCCATTGAGTATGGAGGGTCAACACTACAATAGTGGCATGTAATTTTAAAAAACGGTGTTGGTTCTTCCCTGCGGAATTTGGGCCCCGCCTGAAAGAGGTGGTGCGGCAAGTGGATAAGATGATGCGAGGCCGCAGCTGGAAAATGGTCATGCGGTTGGTGTGCTAGCGTCAGCGAAACAGAAAATGAACATGAGACTAGGAGTGAAGCTCTGCGTGCTGAGAGACTTTCCCGGGGCGATGCCGATGCCTG
>OJDD01000056.1_pt1 | contig 45659 bp, 40 predicted proteins | sample 1592591 | NCBI WGS metagenome assembly OJDD01 (sample SAMN05416809, study PRJEB24817) | seawater metagenome | isolation source: Sea water | place: Canada:Atlantic | collected 2013-07 | reverse complement strand
ATCGGTATTCAGAAAAGTTAGAACCTGCCATTGAGTTTTATAGTAATGAAAATGGTCAGGCGATAGGCCCTGTTGTGATGGGTGATATTCGCTTAGCTCATGCGAAAAAAATGCATTGGGAAGTAGGCTCCATATTTGGCTTAGGTTATAAAGGCCCTGATAGTACGTTGCGGCTGTTGGTAGAGTATGAGTATTAATTAACTCGTATAAATATCGCTGATGTGTGCTGCTGAGTTTAGGGTTAATAGGTTGCGGAATAGAGATATTAATTAACTTTAGGGGATTCATTACCTAATAAGGTGAGAATATCGATCTTTAATCCGAGTAAAGTTTTTATATTACGACAGAATCTTGTGTGTGCTTTTTTAATCTGTTGTTTATCGCTTGATGCTAACGCCTCTTCCAGTTGTTTGGCAGATAATTTTATTGAGGGGGTTCCACAATAGGCTGCAGATCCATGTGCTTTATGAACAATAGCCGCAGCTTCTTTAAAGTCACCCTGCATGATTAGTTTGGAAATGCTTGTTTCGTATTTGGGTAATTCAGAGAAAAATTTCTCAAGCATAATAGACATGAATAAAGGGTCTGCATTCATACTCTTTTTAGCCAGTTCATAAACAAAAGGTTTGTTCGATAGATTACTATTATTGTTTTTCTTGGGAGATATAAACGGCTGCGTATCGTAATCATGTTCGTTGATAAGCTGCTCAACTAACTGAAAAAACTTTTGTTGCTCAATAGGCTTAATTAGATAACCATCGAATGAGCTTATGTGGTGAGCCCTTTCCTCTCCCGATGTAATGTGAGCAGTAATGGCAATAGCGGGTGTTTTATAGTTGAGATTGTCGGCTTGGCTGCGAATTTCAAGCAGTGCTTCACTTCCCATTTTAATGGGCATTTTCAGGTCTAAGAGGATTAGATCAAACCGTTGTTGCTGGGCTAGGTCAACTGCCTGCTGACCGTCATTCACACAGCTGACTTTGGCGTGTTGCCTTTCTAGTAAGTGAGTTAATAACAAACGATTAATTTCATTATCATCGGCGACTAATATACTTAAGGGGCTTAAATTAGGTAGGGACGTTATATCCGGTGTTGCGGTGTCGCCACTAATATAATTATCTTTTACATGCGTGAACGGTAAGTTGACAGTAAATGTTGACCCTTTACCTAAGGAGCTCTCAACCATAATTGAGCCATGAAGTGCATCTATGATTTGTTTCGTAATGGCCAAGCCTAAGCCACTGCCTTGCTCACGAGTGTCATTGTCAAGTTGAGAATACTCTTTAAAGAGTTGTTTTATGTTATGTTTGCTAATGCCAATACCCTGATCAATGATGCTTATTTCAAGGGTGTTATTTTTTTGCGGGTTAAGGCTTAGCTTAACTGTAACACTGGCATGATGCGTGAACTTGATGGCATTGCCAAGAAGATTGATCAGTATTTGGCCAAATTTAACACGGTCTTGATGAATAATTTTGGGTAGGTTTTCTTGCTGCTGATACTCTAGTGTTACTCCATTGTCTTGTGCTTGGGAGGTTAATAATAGTAAAGCATCTTGAATGGTGTCTTTAGGGTTGAAATTAGTTTTATTGATGATAATTTTGCCAGCCTCAAGTTGGGCAAAATCAAGCACTTCATTGATGATAGTGTGTAAGTTTTTTGAGGATGAGTAGGAGGCGTTAACTAATTTAACTTGATTACTATCAAGCTGCGTTTGCTGAATGATTTCAAGAAAACCAATGATTCCATTTAAAGGAGTGCGTATTTCATGGCTGATGTGTGAAATAAACCGAAGTTTTGCTTCTGCGGATTTAACTATTTCAGCTTGAGCAGAAAAGAGCTTGTCGTTTTGTAACCTAAGCTCCTGTGTAGCCTCGAGAATTTTTTGCTCTTGTATTTGTTTGTGGTCATTAATTTGGTGTGCCATTTCATCAATACCGTGAGCAAGAGTAGAGACTTCATCCTTGTTATCAGGGTGAGTGCTATTAGCAGGGGGAGTGTAATTTCCTTGGCTAATATTTTTAACATCAGATGTTAATTGAAGAATTGGGCGACTGATGAGGCTGCTGATATATTTTGCGATAAAGCCAATAATAAATAATAGTAGCAAGGTGATAAAAATGGTGTTGAGTAATATATCTTGCTGGCGTTGTTGGATGCTGTTATAGGATAGAGTTAATATGACATAACCGATGACTTCATTGGTTTCTTGGTGGGGGCCAACGAGTAAATCATCAAAATCATCAGTTTGATTAATTGATTTAAGGTTGATGGCTTGAGTAATTCTTTTAGGCGGCAGTGTTAGTAGAGTTGGTGTGGCAATATGGTTGCTCGCTTGCGCAAGAACAGTTCCCCTTTTATTGGTAATTTGAATGGAAATAACATCGGGTTCGTTAATGGCAGATCTCACAATGTTATCTAATGAGTCTAAGTTACCGGAAAATACACTGTTAAGACTAGATTCAGCAATTGAATGGGATAAATTCTCATTTGTTTTATGTAATAGCTCATACATGTCGTTCAAACGAGTTGAAGTAAGGTAAGCTGCGAGTATGAAGGCGAGTGTAGCGGCTGGGAGTACCCCTAAAAGAAGTAATTTATTGCTTAACTGAAGCCTATTGAATAGATTCATAAGTCATCAACTGTTCTTTTAACTCATTATCATTAGGGAAGTGTAAGTGTAGGCTTTTCGCAACATTCCTATTACTAATAACACTAAAGTATTTCGGGTGAATAATACTGGTAGCTAAGGGTTTATGGCTGCTGCTTAACTCCACAATGGCTTCTGCGATATGTTGAGCGAGTTGCTCAATGGTGCTGACCGTGCCGGCAAGAGCTCCAGCCCTAATAAAACCCTTTGAGAAACCTATGACAGGGGTTCTATAGCGATAACTGGTCAATAAAATTTGAGAAAGAGAAGTAGCATTGTATATATTAGTATCGGCGATGGCTAAAATCACATCAGAGGATTTTGAGATAGCATCTATTTTGTAACGAACATTTTTTGAGTTGCCAACATCTTCGTGAATGCGTAGTTTTTTACGAGAGGCAATTTTTTGTAATGGCATCAATTGGTTTTTTGATTGCTCGGTTACTAAGACGCCAACATCCTTAAAGGTTGGGTTAATGAGTTGGATTAGATTGAGCTGTCTGTTGGGCGGTTGGTCTAAGATGAAAAAGTGATGATTAGGGAGTGCTTTTATACAGTCTGGTAGGCAGGGTGCGAAACTGATAGAGCGTGATAGGGTGGCTAAAGCATGAAAAACCGTTGTGGGTATATTGGATGCAATGAGTTTTTTTATCGTATCGTTATTGACGTTAACGATAATATCGCCAGGTTCTTTTTTTAGTGTTTCTATTGAGAGCAACGCCGTCGTTATTGTTGTTAAATTTACATGGGTGTTGGAAAGCAGCTGATTTGACAAGCTGTTAACGAAATGAGTTTGATAGCGACTATTATCGTCATAAATAAGCGTTACGTTTCGTGCTAACGAAGTGATGGGCATCAGTAATAGCACGATAAGCAGAGGGGTATAGGGTCGTTTTATTTGGAGTAAGCGGCTAATCCACATGATATTGAACCCTGAGATAAATTAAATTATCAGCCGTTGCCTGTTGGTGAAGGTCTATATTTTTATTAAGTGCGAGCTGTGCATCAAGAGTAATATCAATAGTTTGATTATCTGCTAACTTGATCAGCTTTCCAATGGATAGGTCGATTCGTTGGTAGGTACCTTGAGGGTCATTTTGGCCGCCTAAATATTGCATTTCGCTCATAAAATAATATTCGAGGCTGTTATGCCATCCATTGGTATAACGATGTGAGAGCAATAGGTTGAAATTATGTTTAGGAATAGAGGCTTCTAGCCGCTCACTTGATGAGTGATTAACACGTGTGTATGCGTACCCTAGATGAGCAATGTTATGACGGTTAAGGTGAAGGTTGATTTCTAATTCAGCGCCATAGGTTCTCGCATTATCTTGATTATCTAAAATTTTTAGACCTTTATTTAAATCGTTGTTAATTAGTTTTTCATAACGATTTTGAAAAAGTTTTAGGTCGGTGTTAAGCTTATTTTTCAGGTGAATACCATGATACCCCGCTGCTATTGAGCTGACTGTTTCAGGCTCTAAGTCACCGGCTGACTTTTGAATAATGCCGGTTGTTGGTAAAGATATTTCATATTTTTCTTCAGAAATAACGGGTGTTCTGTATGCTTGAGTAACGGTTAATCGATAGCTGTCTTGATGTGAGGCTAGGTAACTGAGGCTGAGACGAGGTGAGGTGTTAACGCCGAAGAGTTTGTCATGCTCAACTAAACCACCGACATTTAATATCAGGGCATTTGCTAAATATGACTCTATATTTCCAAAAAACCGCACACGAGCATTAGTGCGAGTCCGCTGAGAGTTGGTTCTAAAGGGCGCATAAACTGATTCGTGCGAAGCGCCAAGGCCCCAGACTAAACGTTGTGAATCGCTTAAGGTCTGAATATGTTCAAGATCAATATTCCAGCGTGTAGATTCGGTCGTTAAGTCCAAAGTGTTGGAAGCAAACTGGTACTTGTCCTTGCCATCATAATGATAGAAAGACAGGTTAGCATTTAATTGCTCAGCGTTAGGTTTTTGCTGTTCCCAAATGAGTTGGGCAAATTGAGTTGATTCGTTACGATCACGTTTCGGATCAATGGGTATATCAATGGCTAAGGGGTTGCGAGTTTCTCGCATTGAATCTAGAGCAGAAAAATTAAACTGTAAGGTATTGTTTGTATTTAAACGAAAATCTACGCGACTAGATAATTCATGCTTGTTAAAGTCATCAGCCAAATTTTTATAGCCTTCTTTTTTTTCTGAGGCAACGCTGATGCGATAATTTAGTCGGTCACTGACGGGTGAGTTGCTAAATCGTAAAAAAGCTCGTTCGGCTTGGTTGTTATTGAGCCTAAAGCTGCTCGTCAACTTAGGGACTTGAGAGGCATGAGCGGTTGTAATGTTTATAACGCCTTGGAAAGCATTAGCACCGAAAGACGTATTATTAGGGCCTCTGACCACCTCAATTCGTTCAATATCCTCTAAGAGTACGGGTAACAGGCTCCAAATAACGCCACCAAAGACGGGCGAGTAGACGGAACTGCCATCAATGATGACTTGGACTCCTTGTGGGAATTCAGAACTGAGCCCTTGGTAAGCAACGATGGGAAAATTCCCACGGGCGTTACCGATTTGCATACCCGGTACTAAACGGAATATCTCTGCAACCTGCGTAGCGCCTGATGCTTCAATAAGTGCGCGGTCAATAACAGTGATGTTTGCGGGTGCTTCAGTTTGCAGCTGAGGTAATTTGGTCGCCGATAGTACGACGGGAATGATCTGATGATCAAAAAAAATACTGTCGTGTACAGCGTAACTGGCGTTTGTTATGCTCAGTAAAAGCAAAGTTTTTAGTGCGTTCTTAAGCATTCTTAACATAACAGTCCATGTATGGTTTAGCTAATATCAACGTCCTTTTATTGATAGCTGTAATTAACCTCTATAAATGCTCGATTGTCGAGTACAAATTCATCGAGAAAATCTTTATTTTTATCAAGTGCTAATTGCAAACTTAGGTTGAGCTCTACGTTTTGCCCTTCAGCAACTTGAAAGGTTTTGCCGGTATTTAGGTCTAAGCGCCTCATTGGGCCTTGTGGTTGGCCAGAATCAAGGTTCTCGAGGCTGCCAGTATAATAAAAAGCTACGCTACCCCACAAGCCACTATCAAACGTATGCGCCAGTAGTACATTAAATACATCGCTAGGGAATGAGGCACGTATCGTTTCAAGATCACCTGATGTTATATGGCCAATTTTTGCATGGTTATAGGCATAGCCCATGTGTAATAAGTTTTGTTTATTAGGTTTGTAGTTGATTTCAATTTCATACCCATTAACGTTCACCTGATGTCGGTTTAATAGGGTTCTAACGTTGATAGGCGGGTCAATAGGCCCGCCTATGTTAGATGGGAATTGACTGAAGGGAATTCCAGCAAGGCTACCTTCTTCACAGCTAGGGCACTTAATATCGCTAATAAGCCGATCATACTCATTTCTATATAGTTTAAGGTCTAAGGTTAAGGCGTTGTCAATAAATAGCCCGTGATAACCCAATTCAAAAGAGTTAACGACTTCTGGCTTGATACCCTTTGTATATTCAAATATAGGTGTTACTAAGGGGCTCAATGATTGGAAGGGGCCACCGGTGATATGGGTTACCAATTCAGCATCAATGTCACTTTCAGTAATGGCAGGCGACCTAAATGATTCAGATGCGATAAAGCGCAAACTTTGATAAGGGGTTAATAAGTAATTTGCGGCCAAGCGAGGCGCAAAATCATCACCTATTCGTTGGCTATGTTCCAATAAAACACCTGTATTTATAATGAGGTCCTTTATGGGGCGCCATTCAAGATTACTAAACAGACGCTGTAGGGAATTATCGTGCTTACTACGAGTGCCTGTCCATAATGGTAGGTAGCTTCTGTCGCTTCTTAGCGATAGCCCCCAAGTAAGTCGAGTTTTTTCGCTGGGTTTAAGTTGGTGCTCAAACTCAAAGTCCCAGCGATCAAAAGCCGTTGTATAGTCAACGTTGATAAGTGCGGGGCCAAAGTTAGGGTCAGTGAAAGAAGATGAAAAAGCATCTTTTGTTTTAAAGCGTGCAAACGAAAGTTGAGTGATAAACTGTTGCTCGGTTTGAGTTAAATGCGTCCATTTTGAATGAAGTACAAAGTTTGATTCATCAAAATTACGTTGTGGGTCGCTTGGATCGAAACCAATCGTGCCAAAATCACTGGGATCTGGGTTAACAGTTTCTACTAATGTATTGGTGGCTGACGCATTGATCTGAAGGCTGTCAAAAGGGGTTATTTGGTAGTCAAGCCGAGCGCTAAGCATATCTTGTCGGCTATCATCTGGATTATTGTCGTAGCCGTTATTATCAGTGTGAGAAGCACTAAGGCGAAAATCCACATCAGAAAAAGAGTGTCCGAGTCTTAGGTAAGAGCGTTGGTAACCTCGTTCGCCAACGGTTGACTTAAGCTGTACACCATTTGTTTGGTTTGCATGAGTCGTTGTAATGCTAACAACACTTTGGAAGGCATTAGAACCAAACGAGGTGCTATTAGAGCCACGGATGACCTCAATACGTTCGATTTCATCAATACTGATGGGGAAAGAGCGCCAATTTACGCCACCAAACAAAGGGTTGTACATGGACCGACCATCAACAAGCACTTGTACGCCCTGAGGGAATTGACTGTTTAAGCCTTGGTAACCAACAGTAGGTGTGTTGCCGCGAAAATAATTTACGTGCATGCCAGGTACTAGTCTAAATAACTCAGGAATGGCTTTTGCTCCCGATAGTTTAATCATCTGACGGTCAATAAGCGTAATGGTTGCTGGCGCTTCTGTTTGAGGTTGGGCTAGACGGGTAGCGGACAAGATAATAGGGATGTCCGTGTTGAAATAAGATAAATCATCTATTTCATTTGCGATTACAGGTGGTGATAAACCACAAAAGAGGAGTGTGAAGAAGAGACAGTGCTTGCCAAAAGGCAGCTGTTTAGTGTTTTGCATGGCCAACCAAGTCCTATTTTTTTTTGAAAAATTTTAGCATATAAATATGGCACTAAGCACATAACCCAAAGCTATTAATCTGAGTGGTAAGGTGTGGTAGTCTTCCATGTTTATTGTGTTTTGAAGGGAACGAATGATATACCCCACGATTGAAGACTTTGTTGGCAATACGCCGCTGGTTAGATTACAGAGGATGGATTTAACAACGAACAATGTTTTACTTAAACTAGAAGGTAACAACCCAGCTGGTTCAGTGAAAGATAGGCCCGCCATTAATATGATTCAGCAGGCTGAACTACGAGGTGATATTAAACCCGGTGACCGCTTGATTGAAGCGACGAGTGGCAATACTGGTATTGCATTGGCGATGGCAGCGGCCATTAAAGGCTACAGGATGACATTGATTATGCCAGATAATATGAGCGAAGAACGGCGCTCATCAATGAAAGCATATGGTGCAGAGATTATACTAACGCCTGCTGCCGGCAGTATGGAAGCAGCGATAGATTTAGCTAGGGAAATGGAATCTAACGGTGAAGGCCGTATTCTAGATCAGTTTGCCAACCCAGATAACCCTTTATCCCACTATAAGGGCACGGGCCCTGAGATTTGGCGTGATACGGCTGGGGCGGTGACACACTTTGTCAGCTCAATGGGTACCACCGGTACGATTATGGGTACATCGATGTATCTTAAAGAGCAAAATAGCAATATTCGAATTGTTGGCGTTCAACCGCAAGGAGATTCAAAAATCCCGGGTATTCGTCGTTGGCCAGAAGAGTACTTACCAAAAATTTATGATCGCTCACGTGTTGATGAGATTCTTGAAGTTAACCAACAACAAGCTGAGACTACGATGAGGCGGTTAGCAGAGGAAGAAGGTATTTTTTGTGGTGTTTCATCGGGTGGGGCTACGCATGTTGCGCTAGAGCTTTCAAAACAGCTAAGTAATGCGACGATCGTTGTCATTATTTGTGATCGTGGAGACCGTTACATCTCAACCGGTGTCTTCCCAGGTTAAAGCTGAGCCAAACGGTAGTAACGTTTGAGCGAAACTTATGCCCCTTGGCTATGAAATTGAATTAAATAATAATTTAATTCAATGAAGCCGATGGTTTGTAACTATAAGCTTTGTTTAGCGTTTAAAATATCCGTTCCTTGAACAAAGACACGATGGTTTTAAAAGCAACATGGCGAGACGTAGAAACAGAAGAAAAAATTTACCTCCAGAAATTGCAAATGCAACGATAGAGTCAATGGCACACGATGGTCGTGGTGTGGCCCATGTGGATGAAAAAGTGGTTTTTATTGCCGGTGCTTTACCCGGTGAAGAGGTGACGTTTGAATATAGCAAAAAGAAAAAAGATTTTGCAGAAGGGCGAGTTACAGAGGTTTTAACAGCATCTGAAGACCGTGTTGAGCCAGGTTGTCAGCATTACTCGATTTGTGGGGGATGTAGTTTTCAACACCTTGAACCATCAAAGCAAATTCTCGCTAAGCAAAGCATCCTTATTGATCAATTCAAAAGCATTGCAAAACTAGAAAACATTGATTTATGGCCTGCCTTGAAAGGGCCTTTCTGGGGCTATCGACATCGTGCACGTTTAGGTGTGAAAGATGTGGCTAAAAAAGGACGTGTTCTTGTTGGCTTTAGAGAAAAGGCGAGTCCTTTTTTAGCAGAAATTGAACAATGTGAGGTGTTGCATCCATCAGTCGGTAAACGCCTAATGGCTTTATCGTCCTTGGTTGGCGATTTGTCGATTAAGGATAAAATCCCTCAGATTGAAGTGTCTATTTGCGATAATCGGACAGCCTTGGTATTTAGAATCTTAGAGCCTTTAACGACAGATGATGAGGCCGTTCTGAAACGTTTTGAAGAGTCCGCTGATGTGGATATCTATACCCAGTCTAAAGGTCCAGATACCATTGCGCCCTTGAGTGGTGTAAAGCCACCATTAAGTTACCAATTACCTAATGATGTGACCTTATATTTCGGCCCTAGTGATTTTGTTCAAGTTAACGTTGAACTGAATCGCTCTATGATTAATAGAGCGTTAGAAGCGCTTGACCTTAACGAAAACGATAACGTACTTGATTTGTTCTGTGGCTTGGGTAACTTTACGCTACCAATGGCACGTGTGGCCGGTCAGGTTACTGGGGTTGAAGGCAGTGAAGAGCTGATAATCAGGGCAAAAGAAAACGCCGATAGGAATGATTTAGAGAATGTAGACTTTTATACTGCAAACTTAATGGAAGATGTCGGTGATGAAGCGTGGACAAAGAAAAAATATAATAAAGTATTAATTGATCCGCCACGATTGGGTGCGAAAGAGATTTTGCATTATTTGCCTAAGTGGGGTGCGGAGCAGGTTTTGTATGTTTCATGTAATCCGTCCACATTGGCACGTGATTCCGCTATTTTGGTGAACGAATTAGGTTATAAGCTTGTTAAAGCGGGTGTGATGGATATGTTCCCTCATACTTCTCATGTTGAATCTATCGCGTTATTTGAAAAATAAATGAAAAGCGCTAATGCCAAGATTATTGTTAGCGTTAGCGAGCAGTTGTTGCGTTTATATGAGAATGAAAAGCTGATTAAATCGTATAGGGTGTGCACAGCAAAAAATGGGTTAGGTGAGCAATTTGGTAGTGAATGTACACCTAGAGGTGCGCATACTATTCGTGCAAAAATTGGTGATGGTAAGCCATTAGGTAGTGTGTTTGTAGGTCGTCGGTTAACAGGCGAAGTATACGATGATGAGCTGGCGAGGCATCAGCCGAATAGAGATTGGATTTTAACGCGAATTTTGTGGTTGTCGGGGTCAGAAAAAGGTAAAAACCGTTTAGGTCAGGTTGATACCATGAGACGTTATATCTATATTCATGGTGCACCAGACGAATTAGTGAGTAAAACGCCCTCATCACATGGCTGTATTCGAATGTTAAATGAAGACGTTGCTGAGCTCTTTGAGCGTATTGCTGTGGGTACGAATGTGCTTATTAATAAATAACTACTGAGAGACAAATTCAGTAAAAAATACAGCGTCTACACCACTTTTATTAGCGTGTTTTTTTAAGGTATTATTAAGCACTTCAACGGCTCTACGTTGAAGATCAAGTTTTCCGCTAGTGTTGGAGATATCTTCCACATTATTGTTACTTAACAATACAATAAGTGCGTGCCGAATGGCAGGGTTGTTTTCCTGAATAGCAGTCTTTGTTGCTTCATCAGTAAGTTGTAGTTGAATGCTTGCGCGTAAATATTGTTTATTGCCGAGCAAATTAACGGTAAATTGAGGCGTTAAGGCCAAATAAATGGTGTCTGGCATTTCTTCACTTTCTTCAGCAAATGCGATGGGGGGTAGCAGGGCCAGAACAAAAATCAAAAAAACTAAACGCATAGCACTCTCCAGAAACAGCGTGTTGGGTAAAATATTATGAATAAGGATAGACTATAAAAATGAAATCGCCTATGCCTATTGGGCCTTTAATGATTGATATCGATGGTGTTGAACTGTCGGCGGTTGATCGAGATATTTTACAGCACCCACTGGTAGGGGGAGTTATTCTGTTTTCCAGAAATTACGAATTAATAGAGCAAGTCTCGGTTCTTTGTGATGAGATTCATCGTTTAAGAAAAGAGCCCTTATTAATTGCGGTTGACCACGAAGGAGGGCGAGTGCAACGTTTCAGGGACAGTTTTACGCGCATTCCTTGTATGCAAACCTTGGGTGAAGTGTATGCCGATAATAAGCAACGTGGGGTTGATTATGCGCAAAGTGTCGCTTGGTTACTGGCTATGGAGCTTAGGAAAGTAGGCGTAGACTTTAGCTTTGCGCCAGTACTAGATCTTGATTATGGCTGTAGTGAGATTATTGGAGATAGGGCTTTTTCAGCAGATAAACAGGTGGTTGCTGAGGTGGCTGAGGCATTTCAGCAGGGGCTAACCGAGGCCGGTATGGCAAGTGTTGGAAAGCATTTTCCTGGTCATGGTGCAGTAGCACCTGATTCACATATTGCTATTCCCATTGATGATCGTTCGCTTGAAGAGATTATGCATAACGATGTGCAACCGTTTAAGCAGCTGATTAAATCAGGCATGAAAGGGGTGATGCCAGCGCATGTTATCTATCAACAAGTCGATCAGTTGCCAGCAGGGTTCTCTGAGTTTTGGTTGCAACGTGTTTTGCGTAAACAGCTTGCTTTTGATGGCGCTATTTTTAGTGATGATTTAAGTATGCACGGTGCAAGTGTTGTCGGTGATTTTGAACAGCGCGCTCGACAGGCTCTGAATGCCGGTGGGGATATGGCGTTGGTTTGCAATAATAGGACGGCGGCAGAAAAAATTATAGACAGTCTAAATGGGCTTGAAATTAATGCTAAGTCAGTTGAGCGCTTAAATAGAATGCGCCCAACGCGAGCAGCAATTACTGGAAATATTGAAGACTCAACGCGTTGGCAATATTGTCGGCGAGTAATTGACGAGTTGAACTAATGTCGGTTTCGTTGGCTGAAATAGAATGCGTTAAAGCAAATAGCACTTGCTTATTAGATGAGTATGCGACGAAAAAAATGGTGAGTAAATTAGCCGCAGATATCACCGAAGTGTGTCAGTATGAAAACCCAGTGATCCTTTGTGTTATGACCGGTGCGGTTGTTGCTATGGGCTTGTTACTGCCGCAATTAAATTTTCCGCTTGAAGTTGATTATATTCATGCGACACGTTACCAAGGTGACATGGTAGGTGGCGAGTTAGAATGGAAACAATTACCCAGCACGTCTCTGCAAAATAGAGCAGTGATTATTATTGATGACGTGTTGGACGAGGGTGTGACCATGGCCAAATTGGAAAACTATTGCAAAGAGCAAGGTGCTGCGCGTTGTTATACGGCTGTTTTGGTAAATAAGGAGATAAAAAAAGAAAAGCCAAGCAAGGCTGATTTTGTTGGTTTTCAAACAGGAGATCGGTACTTATTTGGTTTAGGTATGGACTACAAAGGGTATTTGCGTAATGTAAATGGTTTGTATGCATGCCCTGAGAATTTAGAGGAGCTGTTATGTCAAGACTAGCGATTATTGGCGGCACAGGGTTAAGCAAGCTGGTTAACCTAGAAAATGTTAGTAAACGGGTTGTTAAGACACCTTATGGAGAGCCCTCGTCAGCTGTTACATTAGGTCGATTAAATGGCGTGGATGTTGTCTTTATGGCGCGTCATGGCTATGGCCATACCATTCCACCGCATCGTATAAACTACCGAGCAAACATGTGGGCACTGAAAGAGGTGGGGATTACCGATGTAGTCGCTGTGGCTGCGGTAGGCAGTATTAATCATGCCATGTCACCTGCTAACCTCGTGCTGCCAGATCAGTTGATAGATTACACTTGGGGTAGAGCCTCAACGTATTTTGAAGATGACTTGGAGACAGTGACACATATCGATTTTACGAGCCCTTACTCGGCAAGCCTTAGAGATAAAATAAAGCGAGCGATGTCTCAGGCGGATATTCCTGTTTTGGATAAGGCAGTATATGGTTGTACGCAAGGGCCACGCTTAGAAACGGCAGCGGAAATTAGGCGATTAGAACGGGATGGCTGCGATCTAGTAGGTATGACCGGGATGCCGGAAGCTGCGCTGGCCCGAGAGTTAGGGTTAAGCTATGCTTGTTGTGCGCTTGTTGTCAATTGGGCAGCAGGGCTAGAAGGTGATGAAATTAGTATGCATGACATTGAGGGTTTTGCAAAAGAAGGTATGTGTAAAGTAGAGCAGTTACTTAAGGCTTTGGTTTACGAAATGGGCGTGACAGTGGATGTATAACGTATAATTTTGGTTTCTAGAGTGGGTAATAAAAAATGATGGATTTAAGTAAGTTTTATAAAGTGGAAGGGCAGTATGTTAGCTTTACACGAGAGCAGGCGAGCCTTTTTGCTAAATCGGTAGCGGGTGATTTTAATCCATTACATAATGTTGAAACCAAACGTTTTTGCGTACCAGGCGACTTGTTATTTGCGGTGGCCTTAACGGAGTTAGGTGTTTGTCAGTCGATGCGTTTTGACTTTGAAAGTATGGTGACTGAACAAACTAGAGTGCTGCTTCCTAAGGAATTATCAGGTGAGTTTAGTTTGCTGGATCAAAACGATAAATCCATGATGACGATTCATAGTTCAGGTGAAAAAAACAAAAATAGTCATTTTGTTGCTGCTTTAATTGAAAAGTATGTTCAATTTTCAGGCCGAACATTTCCAGAAATCATTATTGATTTGTTGAGGAAAAATAACGTAATGATTAACCCAACTAGGCCACTTATCATTTATAAAGATATGGTGGTGGAGATAGAGCAGTTTCCGGACGGCGAATTAGAGCTGGATTTTTCCGGCGCTGTTATGAACGTTGATGGCAAAAAAGGAACAGTAAAGCTTGAGTTTGACTTATTTGTCGATCGCCAGAAAATTGGCCATGGTACGAAAGATATGGTGGTCAGTGGATTAAGGCCCTATGAGCAAAGTGCGATTGATACGATTGTTAATGATTACAATGCGACAAAAGAGGCCTATTTGGCTTAGTGCTCATTAGTTTTTTTTTATTTCAATAGACTCGAGTTATTGTTGCTCTTTTATTTTTAAGGAGTTGACGTGTTGGGCGTCGGTGAATTTATTTTTTCCACAATCGCTAAGACGCCAAAACGAGGATGATCAAAATAATTTGATTGACTGGTTTTAATTCGGCGGCTTTCTGTTAGACGATATAAGGTTGAAGGAGGGGTTATCGTATCTGCAGCATAGTTATTATTGATGGCTAGTGGGAGCATTTCGTTGAGCTGTAAATCGACACTCAAGTGTAAAAATCGCCCACGATGAAAGGTGAGTGTACCCTCAAGCCGATCAGTGCCCATTTGATGGATGATGCTAACGCTTTTCCGTTTTTGTTTATTCCGTACGGGCTGAATCCAGCCTCCATGAGCAATGGGCGTGTACGATGATAGCTTTTCAAGCCGTCGATAAACACCGTGTAGTTGTTGTTGCTGGGTACTCAAAGAACTAAACGATTTATTTCCAGATGAAGGTTCTAAGGCAATGGCATCAGCAGGCATTTGAAAAGGTTCTTTATTCCAGACTTCTAATGGCTGGTTAATTAATGGGGTGTTTTCAAAAACAATGTATTCAATGCTATACCAACTAGCTTCGTTAGCTTCAGCTAAGGCGTAAGCACTATTTAGAAGAAAAACTGTAGCTGCAATACTGGAGAGGAACCTTGAATACGTCATCATGTTTTTTTACTCGTCTAATGCAATAGAATTAATGAGTTCGAGTATAAACGTTACCTTCTCATCAGTGCTATTAAGTTTTTTAGTGAAGCGTAATTTCTGTGGCCCATCGAGCTGAAAAACTTGTGGTTGAGTTTGAATAAGCTCAATGATTTTTGCCGGGTCAATATTCGGTTCAGATGAAAACTGTACTCTGCCACTAGCTTTAGCACAGTCTATCTTATCAACGCCAATACGTTGAGCGAGTTGCTTTATTTCGCTAATGCCAAATAAACATTTGGTGCTATCAGGCAGTAAACCAAAACGATCAATCATCTCAACTTGTAAGTCACGCAACTCATCTGTGTTTTCGGCGCTGGCGATACGCTTGTATAAAACCAATCGTGTATGGACGTCAGGCAGGTAGTCATCGGGTATCAATGCGCTGGCATGAAGGTCAATATCTGGGCCGCTATCAATACGTTGTTCTAATTCAGGTTGTTTACCGGATTTAATAGCATTAACTGCGTTATCAAGTAGCTCTGTGTACAGCGTGAAGCCAATCTCTTGGATTTCTCCACTTTGATTATCACCCAGTAATTCACCCGCGCCACGAATTTCCATATCGTGTGTTGATAAGCTGAAACCAGCACCTAAGTCGGCACTGCTTTGAATGGCATCTATCCGTTTTTTAGCATCGTTAGTCATAACGCCTTCAGGCGGCACGATCATGTACGCATAAGCACGGTGATGTGAGCGCCCAACGCGGCCTCTTAATTGATGTAATTGAGATAAGCCAAGCTTATCGGCACGGTTAATAATAATCGTGTTGGCATTTGGGAGGTCGATGCCATTTTCAATAATAGTGGTAGATACCAGAACATTGAATCGGGCGTGGTAGAAGTCGAGCATAATTTGCTCAAGTTCGCTCTCACGCATTTGTCCATGTGCTTTTTGTATTTGAGCATCTGGGACTAATTCAGCCAAATCTCGAATTAATCTATCCATTGTCGAAATATCATTATGTAAGACAAACAACTGTCCGCCACGACGTATTTCACGCTGGAAAGCCTCTTGAATAAGGCCGCTATTCCATTCCGATACAAAGGTTTCAATGGCATGTCGGTTAGGTGGTGGTGTTGCAATAATGGAAATATCGCGCAGCCCCGACATGGCTTGGTTGAGTGTTCGTGGAATAGGTGTTGCGGTGAGCGTTAGCATATCAACGTCAGAGCGCATCGATTTAAAATGCTCTTTATGGCGAACACCAAAACGTTGCTCTTCATCAATAATCACTAGCCCTAAGTTTTTGTATTTTATCGATTTTTGGAAAAGCTTATGCGTGCCAACTAAAATATCGACTTTACCCTCTGCTGTGTCGGCAATAATCTGAGCCTGTTGCTTTGCGCTAACGAAACGTGAGAGAACTTCAACGCGAATTGGCCAGTCGGCAAAACGGTCGGAGAAATTTTGGTAATGTTGTTGGGCGAGAAGCGTTGTTGGCACTAAAATAGCTGTTTGGTAATGATTGTTAACAGCGGTAAAAGCAGCGCGCATAGCAACTTCTGTTTTTCCAAAGCCGACATCACCGCAGATCACACGGTCCATGGGTTTAGCCAAGCTCATATCATGCAGCGTTTGTTCAATGGCAGTTGCTTGGTCATCAGTTTCTTCAAATGGAAATGCACGCGCAAAATTATCATAATCGGCTGATTCTACGACCATCGGCCGACCTGGTTTAGCGGCGCGCCTCGCATGAATATCCAGCAATTCAGCCGCGACATCTCGTGCTCTTTTAAGTGCTTTTTTTCGAGCTTTTTCCCATTGGTCACTACCCAGTCGATGTAAGGGGGCCGTATCCCCTTGTGTGCCCATATAACGGCCAATTAAATTGAGCGAAGACACGGGGACGTATAGCTTGTCGTTATTCGCGTATTCTAAGGTAAGGAATTCAGTTTCAATCTCATCAACAACTAGGTGTTTTAAACCAATGTATCGACCAACCCCATGTTCTTGATGGACGACCGGTGAGCCCACTTCAAGGTCGGCGAGGCTATTGAATACATTTTCAAGCCGTTGGCTAGATGAAGATCGTCTGCGCCTGCGTTGTTGAACACGTGTGCCGAATAGGTTGTTTTCTGTAATAAGGCTGATATTGGATGAGCTTAAGCCTTCATCAATAGGGGCGACCACAATACAGGGTGAATGCTCACTTTCAATAAAGTGCGCCCAGCTTTCTACCAGCGTGGGGCGAATATTTAATTTATGTAGCTGGTTAAGCATCGATTCGCGGTGCCCCGCAGACTCAGCCACAAATAAGGTTTTATGATCGGCTTGCTTAAGTATTTCTAATATGGGTTGGTGTTGATCTTTATCGCCGACGTTTATCAGTGCTTTTTTATCAGTTTCGTGAAGGCTGCTTTGGAGTGAAACCGAAGGGTACTGTGCGATGCGTTTGTTAAGGCTCTGAACATCATGAAATAACAACTCAGGGCGCAAGGCTGGGCGATCAATATCGGTTTGCCGGTGAGTGAAACGCTCAATGACCTGAGTGGCAAACTGTTCAGCAGCTAAGCTGGTGTCATTATGTAAAATGAGGGTAGCCGTTGGAATATAATCAAAAAATGACTCAGTATGTTCAACGAATAACGGTAAGTAGTTTTCTATTCCGTTTGGAATGTTTCCTTTTGAAACTTGTTGGTATAAGGTGTTTTTATCGGAGACATTAGGAAATTTTTCTCGAAATTGCTGGCGAAAAAGTTGAATACTTTTATCGTTAATCGGGAACTCTCGCGCAGGAAATAATTGAATGGAATCAACTTTATCGATGGAGCGTTGGGTTTCTGTGTCGAATGTTCTAATGGATTCTACTTCATCATCAAACAAGTCAATACGGTAGGGTTTTTTGCTGCCCATGGGGAATAAGTCCAAAATAGATCCACGGACTGAATACTCGCCGTACTCCTGAACAGAATGTACGTGTTGATAGCCTATTTTATCGAGGTTTAAACAGGTCTTTTCTATGTTCAATGTGTCGCTGGTTGATAATGAAAAGCATTCATTAAGCAACTGTTCGCGAGGTGCTAGCCGTTGGAGTACACAGGCAGCTGTTACGATCAAAATGCCACGATCCAAGGTTTGTAAGCGGTATAGGGTAGCTAGCCGATCAGAAATAATTTCACTCAACGGAGAAAAGCTATCGTAAGGAAGAACTTCCCAGTCGGGAAAGTGAATAACAGGCAGTGCTTCGGTTAGAAAAAACGGGATTTCACGTTCTAAACGCAGCGCTGATTGTGTATCAGAACAAATAACAACGAGTAGTTGTTCTGATGCTAAACCGGCTTTTGCAATAGTGAGTGCGTCTGCACAACCATCGAATTCGCCCCAAGAGACTGATTGCGTGGATTTTTTTGGAAGTTCTGGCATAACGGATGAAGGTATAAAGCTATTGAGAAGGATAAAGGCATTATTTTCTCATAAACAAAACTGAGGGTGTATTTCATTTAACTAAAAAGGGCCTGACGAAGAATGAGTCAGGCCCTTTAAAATAGAGCGTGTACCGGCTGAATATTGCTTTAATTGTCTATAAACCAAGTATCTGCCAAATTTGTATATCAAAAAGTTTATTGAGCCAGCTGGTTAATGGAGCACACCTCAGTGTTATGCAGCCAACTAAACAGTTTAATTAAGGCGCTTTTTTGGGCTTGTTAACAACACTATGAATCACTAGATTATGTTCAAAGTAAACAGAAAATTGGCTGTAATTCCAACGAGTAATAGGAGGCTCGCCAATGGTAGCGTAAACTTTAGTGGGTTCACCAAATTGAGATTTAACATGCTCCATTGTTTGTCCATTTTTTGGCCTTAGTAATCCACTAGCACTGTTAACGGGTTCTTTTTGTATTACATCAATAAGTAAAACGTCAGCACTACTTGTAAAAGTAACAATACAGAAAATGCTCGCTAAAATAATTTTTTGGAATGTCATGTTAATGTCCTTATTTATTGTCTAGCATCAATATATCACTTTCAGTTTAAATATTGATAATTCTGTATAGAGTAAATCGACTAAAAGCATCAATGTATGATCTAATTCGCCACTATGTTTAAACCCATCGAAATTTTTATTGGCCTACGCTATACACGAGCAAAACAACGCTCGGGTTTTATATCATTTATTAGTATGACTTCTATGCTGGGTGTCGCTTTAGGCGTGATGGCATTAATAACCGTTCTATCCGTGATGAATGGTTTTGAAGCGCAACTCCGTGAGAAAATTTTAGGAATGGCATCCCATGTCACTATTTCTGAATATCAAAATGCACTACATAATTGGAGTGAGCTAGGTCACGATTTAAGCGAGATTGGCGATGTGACTGGTTGGGCGCCCTTTGTTAATGCTGAGGTGATGTTAAGTGCGAATCAGCGCGTTAGTGGAAGCCTATTACGTGGAGTTCTTCCTGAAAAAGAAGGCGCGGTCTCTGATATCGCGGAGAAAATGATTGATGGTCGCCTAGATCAACTGCAGTCGTCGGGCTTTGGCGTTATTTTGGGAGCTGAGTTGGCTCGTTATCTTCGAGTCTCAGTAGGTGATAAAGTGACGGTTATAACACCACAGGTGACGCCAACTCCAGCGGGTATTTTGCCACGCTTACGCCGTTTTACGGTTATTGGTTTGTTTGAAGTTGGGATGTATGAATATGACCGAAATTTAGCACTTATTCACCTTGATGATGGCTCAAAGTTATTACGTTTGAATCAAGGTGTAACAGGGCTTAGAGTAAAATTGAAAGATATGTTTCAAGCGCCGTATGTGACCCATAAAATCGCACAGAAATTAACTCCCAATTACAATATTTCCAACTGGACGATGGAGCACAGTAATTTTTTCAAGGCTATCAAAACGGAAAAACGGGTAATGTTTATTATCTTGATGTTAATTGTTGCCGTTGCTGCGTTTAATATTGTGTCTACATTAGTGATGGTGGTAACAGATAAACAACCTGAAATTGCTATTTTAAGAACACTTGGTTTAACACCACGTTCTGTGATGGGTGTTTTTATGGTGCAAGGCACTTTAATTGGTTTAGTTGGAACGGTTTTTGGTGTGCTATCGGGTGTTGCTTTAGCATTAAATGTTGAAACCATAGTGCATACGATAGAGCAGTTCTTCCATGTGCAGTTTTTACCAGCTGATATCTATTACATTAGTGAGTTACCCTCAAAGTTAGTCTGGTCGGATGTGGTAACGATTGCGACGTATTCTTTCTTTTTGTCTTTTTTTTCAACCATTTACCCAGCCTGGAAAGCCTCGCGAGTGAATCCGGCGGAGGCGTTACGTTATGAGTGATAAGCCATTTTTAAGTTGTTCTGGGCTAACCAAAACGTTTGGTGAAAAACAGTTAGTTGTACCGGTGTTAAAAGGGATTGATATGCAACTTAACCAAGGGGAGCGCTTGGCTATTATGGGGACCTCCGGCTCAGGGAAAAGCACCTTATTGCATTTGCTAGGCGGCTTGGATCAACCGACTGCCGGTAGCGTGGTGATGGATGGAAAAAACCTAGCTGAGTTAACGGAAATTGAACGGTCATTAGTACGTAATAAGAGCTTGGGTTTTGTGTATCAGTTTCATCACTTATTAGCCGAGTTTAGTGCCTTGGAAAATGTCGCTATGCCGTTATTAATTGGCGGAGACTCTGTTGGCTTTGCTAAAGAGCAAGCATTCGATATGTTGAGCCAAGTTGGTTTGGAACACAGGGTGGAGCATCGATATGCTGAATTATCAGGTGGTGAAAGACAGCGAGTAGCCATTGCACGCGCTTTAGTCACAAAGCCCAAGTGTGTTCTAGCTGATGAGCCAACGGGTAACTTGGATAAAAAAACTGCTGAACAAATTTATGAATTAATGTTGGCGTTAAATCAACGTTTGAATATTAGTTTATTGCTGGTGACTCATGATTATGATTTGGCGAATAAAATGGATAAAGTGCTGACACTTGATGATGGCTTATTGACGGGCTAGCCACTTTCTTATTATCAACCACCTCCACACACCCCTTGCTATCACATACCCCACAGCGGATGCGGCTGAACCGAGTATAAAACAACCCAGTAAAAATGGTTTCCACCTAGTGCCCAAGGTGTCGAGAATAGAGTGAAGAGAAAATGCAAATTGTTGCGCGTCGGCGGGCACTTCCATCAGGCTTGCGCCGACTGAGTACGCGGCATAAAAAATAGGGGCCATCGTTACGGGGTTAGTGATCCAAACTGTCGCAACAGCAACAGGCAAGTTCACGTGTAAGACAATGGCCGCTGCTGCGGCAATCAGCATTTGCGTGGGAAGAGGTATAAAGGCGATAAATAGGCCGGTAGCAATAGCGCCTGCAAAGGAACGGCGGTTTAGGTGCCATAAGTTTTGGTTATGTAACAGGGTGCCAAATATCTTGAGGTGCTTATGCTCCTTAATTTTGCCTGTGTCAGGAAAATATTTTTTAATAAATCTTTTTGGCATGTTGATCGAATTAACGTTTTAATACTTTAAGGGTAGCTGAGGTACAACTATAAAAGGCTTTATCGGTTCACTAGATAACCGGGTTAAGTGTAGCAGAGCATGGATGCAGCTAAATGAATAATTTTCAAAAATTAACGCTATTTTTTTGTGCAGGGATCGTATCTGTTCAATGGTTAATAACGTTACCGTCTGTATTAACTTTAGGTATCATCGTGATAGCTGGCTCAGTTGTTTATAAGTGGGCTCGCTGGTTAAGCTTTTTTGTATTTGGGTTTGTGTGGGCAACAGCTTACGCTACTTTGATAGACAATAAGCAACTGAATAATAGTTTGGAATCTAAGGAGGTATTAATCAGTGGGCGTGTGATTGATTTGCCTGTTCAAGGTGTTCGCTCAATAAAGTTTTTATTTAAAATAGATGAGGTCATAACGCCAATAGAGGACCTGGCTTTCCCCAGTAAAGTGAGGTTAAGTTGGTATGATTTAAACAAACAAGTGCGTTCTGGTGAAAAGTGGCAGTTTTTAGTTAAGTTAAAAAAACCGCATGGCTTATCAAACCCTTATGGATTTGATTACGAAAAATGGCTGTTTCAGCATCAAATAGGTGCCACGGGTTATGTTCGAACAAGCGATAGTAATAAACGCCTTAGCACGGCTCCTGGGTGGGCTTTTGGTTATTGGCGTGAATCACTGAAAAATTATTTAGAAGTAACGCTTGCCGGTAATCAGCAGATGGGGGTTATTAAAGCACTAGTACTAGGTGATAGGAGTCATATAAGTGCTCAGCAATGGGATGTGTTTCGTAAAACAGGCACCTCACATTTGATTGCAATATCTGGCTTGCATATTGGCCTAATCAGCGCGTTGGTGTTTACCATTTTTCGTTGGCTTGGGCTTCGATTGCCTTTCTTAAGAAGAGATATAACAAGGTACGCAATACTAGCTAGTCTATCATCTGCTATTTTGTATGCAGCATTAGCGGGATTCTCTGTGCCAACTCAACGAGCATTAATAATGGTCTCCGTGGTATTAGGAGGTCTATTTTGGCGGCGGCACTACCAAGCTCTGCACATTATTTTACTGGCTTTATTGGTGGTGTTAATTGTTGACCCTTTGGCCGCGATGTCAGCGGGTTTTTGGCTATCGTTTGGAGCGGTTGGCATTATTTTATATGCTGGCGTTGGGAGAATAGAGAAACCAGCATTCATCGGGCAGTTATTTCAAATTCAATGGGCAGTCTTTATAGGCTTGAGTCCCTTGGTGTTGTATTTTTTTCAACAGACGTCGTTGCTTTCACCGTTCGCTAATGTGCTAGCTGTACCGCTTGTTAGTACTGTTATTGTGCCTTTGTTACTCGTGGCATTGATCTTGGCGTTATTCCAGGCTGATTTGGGTTTGATGGCTTTAAACTTAGTTGCTTACCTAATTGATGTTTTGTGGTATTTTTTAGAACTAATATCAAAAATCAGTTTCTCTTCGATGGGTTTGCCATCCGTTTCTTTAGTTGCATGTGTTATAGCGATGATTGGGGTGGTCTTGTTGCTGTTACCGAAGGGTTTATTTTATAAACCAGTCGCCTGTTTGCTTTTTCTGCCTTTATTGTTTCCAAATCAGCCTAATGAGTTGAGTCTGGGGGAGTTCAAACTCGTGTTGTTGGATGTTGGTCAAGGCTTGTCTGCAGTGATACAGACGGCTGAAAATACCTTAGTGTTTGATACGGGTGCTAAATATAGCGCAAAAAGTGATATAGCTTTACTGGTTATACTGCCTTACTTAAAAGGAGAAGGGATTAAGCGGATAGATAGGTTAATTATCAGTCACGGAGATAATGACCATGCTGGCGGTGCAAAAACCTTGCTAACGAATGTTCCTGTTAATCATTTAGTGACCAGTGTCCCCGAGCTTTTTCAAGGGTATAAGCCACTACCATGCGAAGAAGGTATTGATTGGAAATTGGACGGCGTTAAGTTTGAGTTTTTGAGCCCGGGTCAGAATACTTTATTTGAAGGTAATGAAGCCTCATGTGTATTAAAGGTTAGTTCAGCGAATGGTAGTGTTTTACTGCCTGGAGATATTGAAAAAGGTACCGAGCAGTCATTGCTACAGTATAAGAGGAAGCAACTTAAGGCGGACGTGTTAATTGCGCCACATCATGGAAGTAAAACGTCATCAACGATACAGTTTATTAAAGCAGTCAATCCTCGGTATGTGCTATTTCCAGTCGGCTATAGAAACCGCTTCGGGTTTCCAAAGCAACAAGTTGTCGGTAGGTATATAAGTCAACATATTAAGGGGTTTGATACGGCTACGCATGGCGCTTTAACTGTTCGTTTCTCTGATGGGTTAAATATTGAAGTGGGGAGTTATCGAGAAGATTCTGCTAGGTTTTGGAACTGGGTACCTTAAATATTATTTTAACTCAGATCGAAGGGTGATTAGGGTTTAAAAATAAAGTAGTATGACAATAGATTGTTAATTATTAGAAATAGAGGATGCTGTGCTTGAAATACTAGAACAAGGTGGTTGGTTAATGATTCCTATTGTTGCGTGTTCGATTGTTTCATTGGCAATCATTGGAGAGCGCTTTTGGTCATTAAATAGCAAAAAAATTCTACCCAAGGAGCTAGTTTCCTCGGTTTGGAAGCTGCATAAAGCTAAGCAGTTAGATAAAAGCAAAGTACAAAGTTTGTCGAATAGCTCGCCACTTGGCCGAGTTCTTGCGGCGGGTATTCTGAATGAATCTCATGGTCGTGAGATTATGAAAGAGAGTATTGAAGAGGTGGGGCGTCAAATTGCACACGAGCTTGAGAGGTACTTAAATTCATTAGGTACGATAGCATCGATTACGCCATTGTTGGGTTTACTAGGAACCGTTATCGGTATGATCAATGTCTTTTCTGCGATTATGGCAAGTGGTGTGGGTGATCCAGCTGTTTTAGCCGGTGGTATCTCTCAAGCATTGATAACAACAGCTTCGGGTATGTCAGTGGCTATTCCATCACTTATGTTTTATCGCTACTTTAGAGGTAAGGTGGATGAGTTGGTAATACAGATGGAAACTGAGGCGTTAAAGTTGGTTGAAATGATGCACGGGGATCGTGAGTAAGTTGTTATGAATTTCAAACGTAAAGCCCTTGATGATGTCGACCTGAATTTAACCCCATTGATCGATGTAGTCTTTTTACTGCTTATATTTTTTATGGTAACGACAACATTTGAGCAAGAGACGCAGTTAAAAATTGAGTTACCGCAAGCATCAGGTGAACATAAAAAGGCAGTTAAATCATTAACAGTCAGTATTGACTCGGAAAACCGTTTTTTTATTAATCAAAAAGAAGTGGTTAACTCGGGTTTGGAGACCATTAAAAAAGCCTTAAAGCAGGAAGCTGGCGATAAAGAAAACCCACCCTTATTAATTAGTGCAGATGCTCAAGCGACACATCAATCAGTGATGACTGTTTTGGATGCGGCGGGTCAACTGGGTTTTGTTAATATTACTTTTGCTGCGAATGAGCCGCCAACTAAAGAATAAGGCAGTTCCTAAGTTTAATGAGTCATAAAGTAAGTCGATTTTTCGATACTATGTGGTACGGGCAACGCTTGGTCGCATTATTGTTTGTTCCATTGTCATGGCTGTTTGGCTTGATTGTTAAGCTACGTGTTTTATCCTACAAAAAGGGTTGGATAAAATCTACACGGGTAAGTGTGCCGGTTATTGTTGTTGGTAATATTACGGTCGGTGGGACTGGCAAGACGCCTGTGGTGATATGGATGGCCGAACTGTTAAAATCTGCGGGTTATTCTCCGGGTATTATCAGTCGCGGATATGGTGGAATTGCTTCAAGTTGGCCGCAACAGGTGCGTGCAGATAGTGATTCGAGAGTAGTCGGTGATGAAGCAAAAGTGTTGGCCAGGCGCACAGGCTGCCCTGTTGCTGTTGGGCCAAACCGGGTCGATAGTGCACAAGCACTAATTGATCGCCATCAATGCGATATTATTATTTCAGATGATGGCCTTCAGCATTATGCTTTACAACGTGATATTGAAATAGCGTTAGTTGATGGAGAGCGTCGTTATGGTAATGGTTTTTTACTGCCTGCAGGAGCGTTACGTGAGCCGGTTGAACGATTGAAGTCTGTGGATTTTATTATCTGTAATGGTTTGGCTAATGCAGGTGAATACAGCCTAAGGGTAGAAGGTGATGAAGCGGTTAAATTGCTAGATGAAACTGAACGGCTTAATTTGGAAAGTTTTAGGTCAGCACCTTGTCATGCGATTGCAGGTTTAGGTAATCCCTCGCGCTTTTTTTCGCATTTAAAAAAATTCAAGTTGACGGTTGAGCCGCATATTTTTCCCGACCATTTTAAATATTCTGAGAAGGACATCAATTTTAATGATGAGAAACAGATATTAATGACTGAAAAAGATGCGGTTAAATGTACTTATATGGCAAAAGATAAGCACTGGTATGTACCGATTAAGGCGCAAATGACTGAGAAATTTGGGTTGGCGCTGTTATCACTGATTAAAGAGAAAACGAATGGATAAAAAACTGTTAGATATACTTGCTTGCCCTGCTTGTAAGTCGAGTTTGAAATATTTAAAAGAGCAGCAAGAGTTGGTTTGTGTTCCCTGTCGCCTTGCCTATGCCGTACGTGATGATATTCCAATTATGTTGATTGATGAGGCTAGACAGCTGAGCGCCGATGAGGCTAGTACGCTGAGATAACGTCATGAAAAATACCTTTAAAGTTGTCATACCTTCGCGGTACGCCTCGACCAGGCTGCCGGGTAAACCGCTACTTAAAATATCGGGAAAAGAAATGATTTTGCATGTGTGCGAGAAGGCCTCGTTAGCTGGTGCGCAGGAAGTTGTGGTGGCTACAGATGACGAGCGAATTTTAGATCGTGTAAAACAGGCTGGCTTTAATGCCGTGATGACCTCGGCTTCGCACACCAGTGGCACAGAGCGCCTTGCAGAAGTAGCGAACACTCTTCAATGGACTGATGATACTGTTATCGTAAATTGCCAAGGCGATGAGCCTTTAATACCTCCTGAGCTGATTAAAAAGGCGGCAACAGCTTTAATTGAACAAGATATTGCTCAGGTGGCTAGTTTATGTGCACCTATTGGTGACGCAGAAGAGGTGTTTAACCCGAATGCAGTCAAAGTAGTTCGAGATGCACAAGATTATGCGCTGTATTTTAGTCGTGCACCTATTCCTTGGAACCGTGATGTGTTTCCAGCTAGGACTATTGACCATCAGGCTGTGTACTATAGACATATTGGGATATACAGCTATACGGCAGCTTTTTTGAGACGCTATATTACATGGCCAGTGTGTGCGCTTGAGCACATTGAGTCGCTTGAGCAGCTAAGAATTCTGTATCAAGGTGAGAGGCTAATCGTACCCTCTGTGGATAAAGTGCCCGAAGCGGGCGTCGATACGCAGGATGATTTAGACAGAATTAATGCCTTATTCAGCCAGTAAAATCTCTATGTATTGTTACTTATTGAGCTGATTTTTGTTGTCGCATGTTAACGCATATGACTCAAATTCGTGTGCTGGTAAGGGCTTGCTGAAGTAAAATCCTTGAGCCTCATCGCAATCGTTATGCCGTAAAAAAGCTAATTGATCCGCTGTTTCTACCCCCTCGGCGATGGTTAGCATGCCCAAGCTTTTTGCTAAATTGATGATAGCTAAGACAATGGCTTTATCGTCAGGATCTTGTGTAATATCGGTTACAAAAGACCGATCAATTTTTAACTTGTAAGCTTTAAACTTTTTTAGGTAGCTTAGGCTGGAGTAGCCTGTTCCAAAGTCGTCAATAGACATATGTATGCCTAGATCATGGCAGTTATTCATAATCGTAATAGCTGTATCAGGGCTATCCATCATGACAGCCTCAGTGAGCTCTAATTCCAAATACTTATGTGGAAGCTGGGCTTCATTAAGAATCTGTGAGACCATTTCAGGTAAATTTGGGTGACGAAATTGAATCGCCGATAAGTTAACTGCAATGACAAAAGGAGGTAAGCCTTTGTCAATCCATTGCTTTAATTGATTAACAGCAGTACGTATCACCCACTCACCAATCTCTAAAATCTGGCCGCTAATTTCAGCAATATGTATGAACTCGACAGGTGGCACCATTCCCATTTCAGGGTGATGCCAACGAAGCAATGCTTCAGCGCCGATTATATGTTCATCATCTAAAGATAGTTGAGGTTGATAGTGAAGCGATAGTTCATTGTTTTTGAGTGCGTAATGTAGTGCATTTGTGAGCTTTAGTGATCGCGCTGAGAGTGCTTGCATCTGTTCGGTAAAAAAACAATAGCCATTACGTGAATCATTTTTGACCCGGTACATGGCTGTATCAGCATTGCTAGATAGTGTTTCAAAATCTCTGCCGTCGTCAGGGTACATGGCGATCCCAATTGAAAGGGTGCTTACCAATTCGTGTTGATCAATTTGGCAGGGGTGAGACATCAGTTGTAGTAGTTTTATCGCTACGTCTCTGGTGCCATCTTCATCAGTATCAGGTAAGAGTAGTATGAATTCATCACCTCCTGTACGTGATAAGGTGTCATTTTCCCGAAGAGCTGATTTAAGCCGATTAGCCGCTTCCATTAAAACCTTATCACCAATACTGTGGCCGAGTGTGTCGTTTATATTTTTGAAATGATCAAGATCGAGGAACATCAAACTAAATGGTGTGCCGTTACGTTCAGCAAGCCCAAGGGTATATTCAAAACGCTGGTTTAGCTGGCCTCGGTTGGGTAGACCGGTTAATTGGTCGAAGTAAGCTAATTGTTTGATGCGCTCCTCAGCTTGTCTTTTTTCGGTTACATTTTCCTTGATGGCTAAATAATTTGTTACTTTACCTGCGTTGTCGTATACAGGTGACATGAGTGATGCCTCGATATATTCATTACCAAACTTGTCCTTATTAATCAGTTCACCCCGCCATTCTTTTCCTTGTGAGAGTTGCGCCCACATTTCTTTATAAGTGGATGCTGGGTTTTTGCCAGAGTTTAGGATGCGTGGGTTTTTGCCTACCACTTCGTGAGCGGTGTAGCCGGTAATTTGCGTGAATGCCTTATTGATGTGTTCTATAGTTCCGTTAAGGTCTGTGATAAATATTGAGTTAGATGCTTGTTCAACGGCCATGGTGAGTTTGGATAGTCTTGTTTCAGCATGTTTTCTTTCAGTGATATCTTGTGCTGTTCCAAAACATTGGGTTGGCTTTCCATTATCATTAAACTCAGATTCTGCGGTTACCTCAATCCAGCGAATCTCCCCGTCTGGGCGGACTAGACGAAAAAGGGGGGAGCTCAAGTGGCTAGATTTTTTAGCTACAATAGAGTGTACTTCTTGTTGAAATGCGGTTAGCAAAGGTCGATCGTCAGGATGAATCCACGAGACAAGTGAATTAAATGTTATAGGTTCGAGCGTTTGATTGCGATCAAAAATTTTATAAATCTGATCAGAGCAGTCCATTTTGTTGTCTTTGAGCCGATAGGACCAGTTGCCTATATTAGCAATTTTTTGAGCTTTTACTAAGGTGTTTGCCATTTGCTGATAAGCAAATTCAGTTTTTTTAATCTTTGTTATATCTTCGGTAAACATAACAAGGCCGCCAATATTTCCTTCTAAATCTTGCCACGGCCTCACTTCCCATTTTATCCACAGTGTTGTGTCATTATTTAGTTTGAAATAGTCACCTTCGTGGGTGATGGTTTCACCATTAATTGCTCGGCGGTTTATACTTTTGTGTTCGTCTGAAATATTTGGAAAAACCTTATAGTGAGATTGTCCGATAATCTCTTGGTTTGTCAGATTGAAGTCTGATTGCCAGCGTGGGCTGATGGCTATGTAATTCATGTTAAGGTCAAGCATAGCAAGGGAAGCAGGCGCATTTTTGATAAAAAGCAGAAGTTTCTCTTCGCTATTGATTAATGCACTTTCCAAACGTTTTTGTTCACCAATTTTACGAATTAAGTTTAAAGAGTTTTTCGAAAGGTTTTGATAAATTGACAAGATGACATTAATTAATGTTTTGGTAGACCCTCTCATCTGTTGATCAGCGAGCTTTTTTGCCGCATCAATAGGGTGGCCGTTCTGCATGGCGCTGACCACCATGGCCATATGTCGATCCTTTTCTAAGATATGTATCGCTAACCAATGGGTGAGGAAGGTGATGGTTTCCTCAATAACGTGAGCTAAAGGTTTCTTGTGGATATTTTCTTTTAATTTGTTAACTTGATTAATAAAGCTATCATGCTCTTTATTATGGTCGATCTCTAAGGAGTCTTCTGGTAGGTATTGGTGCCATATTTCTTTTTCACTTTGAAAGTGCATGCTGGCATAGTCCAAGAGTTGCTGCAGAATATTATTAATTTCTTGGGGGTGAGTTTGAAAGGTAGCCTGGTTAGCGAGTTGGTTTACTAAACCAACCAGTACTCGATGTTGCGTATCTATTTTAAAAATGCCAGTATTGAAATTATCGTTCCATGGAAAGATGTCAATGGAGTCCGTTTGTTTAAGCATTTTAAAAAGGCTTCCTTTAGCTAAAATTATGAGTTACAGCATATAATTCAAGCTGTTTTATCGCATATCAAGTTGTGGCGCGGCAGTATAATATAAAAAGATTGATGTGCGGTTAGAAAGAATATTTTAAAGATTGCCTAGTTAAGAGGTGTGTTATTAGGTTATCTGTATGTATTTAATTGAATAATCAAATTTTTTGAGGTGATATGAAAGCAATAAAAGTACTCTTTATATGCATGGGTAATATTTGCAGATCCCCGACAGCCCATGGTGTTTTTCAACAAATGGTTAATGCTAAAGGTTTAAGCGGTTCAATCGAGGTAGACTCGGCGGGGACACATGCTTATCACGCGGGCAAAAGTCCAGACGCTAGATCGGTAAAAGCAGCGCTTTCTCGTGATATCGATATACGTGATTTAACTGCTAGGCAATTAGATGATTATGATTTCGAAGAGTTTGATTATTTGTTAGTAGCGGATAACGATAATTATCATCTGACACTTGAGTCGTGCCCGAAAGAGCATCGTCATAAAGTAAAATTTATGCTGGACTTTGCGCAACGCACGACTATAAAAGAGGTGCCTGATCCATATTATGGTGAAGGAAATGGCTTTGAGCGGGTGTTAGACCTGCTTGAAGATGCTTGCGAAGGCTTGATGTTTGAGTTGGAAAAAAAGCTGAAATCTTAACTTTGATTTAATACAAGCTGTAAAACGAATTTGCTACCAAAATACGCCAACATAAGTGCAAAATAGCCACCATAAGTCCACTTAACAGCTTTTTGCCCGCGCCAACCTAAAAAGTGTCGGCCACACAATAACGTGGTAAATAAAATCCAAGCCAATATAGATAATATTGTTTTGTGGACAAGGTGCTGGGCAAAAATATCATCAAGATAAATAAAGCCACTGGTTAGCGCAAAAGTCAGTAAAAGAAGTCCTAAAAATATCACCCGAAATAACAAGGCTTCCATTAGCTGCATGGGGGGGAGGCAGCTAATAAGTCGGCTAGTTTTTCGGTTATGAAGTTGTTTTTCCTGAAATGAGAGGAAAATAGCTTGGAAGGCTGCGACAGTTAATAAGCTATATGACAAGACGGATAAAATAATATGGATTTGTAAGTTTTCATCAACGTTGACTGACGGTGCAAGTGGTGCGACATTATTTGTATTAAGGAGAACAGCGATGGCAGAAAAAGGGAAAATCAACATCGCCAAAGTATCAATGGGCTGGTTGATGGCTGAAATGATAAACAGTAGGCTAATAACAAAGAAAATTAAGGACAGCATGCTAAAGAAGTCATTCGCAATAATCTGATGAACGTTATAGCTATGGATAACCAGTAGGGCATGCACAATAATAGCGGTCAGGGCGCTTAACATAGTCAAGTGGCGTTTGTTTCTTTGGCTTGAGTCCTTGTTTACATTAATAGCAACCAAAGAAGCGCTAATGATGTACATAACAGTACAAACAATGGTTAATATATTAAATAGTGTGATTGAGAAAAGCATGGACAGTAGTTTGTCACAAAGGACTGTAGTGTAGAAGAGCTGACGGGCAAAATTATTAACTAAGCCTCGTTTTAAACCAAAAATTCAACTGCAACTCGCGGAAAGACGTGCGAAAATATAAGTGATAATTTTTTAGGATAATAGCTATGTTTGACAATTTAACAGATCGCTTAAATGCCACCTTTAAAAACATTAGAGGTCAGGGGCGGTTAACAGAAAGCAATATTAAAGACACGATGCGCGAAGTCAGAATGGCTTTGCTAGAAGCAGATGTTGCATTATCAGTGGTTAAAGACTTTACAGAGGTCGTGAAGGAAAGAGCGTTAGGCCAAGAGGTGATGCAAAGCTTGTCGCCGGGTCAGGCCATGCTCAAGATTGTTAATGATGAGTTAGTTAAAACAATGGGTGAAGCTAATGAATCGCTAGATTTGTCAGCAGCACCCCCGGTTGTTATTTTAATGGCAGGCCTACAGGGTTCTGGTAAAACAACAACTGTGGCAAAGTTGTCACGTTTATTAATTGAGCGTCATAAAAAATCGGTGATGGTCGTCAGCGCCGATGTATATCGCCCAGCAGCCATTGATCAACTGGAGACGCTAGCATCGGAAGTGGGCGCTAATTTTTTCCCAAGTTCAATAGAACAGAAGCCGGTAGATATTGTCAATAATGCTATTGCTCAAGCTACTAAGCAATTTAATGATGTATTAATTGTTGATACCGCAGGTCGTTTACATGTTGATGATGACATGATGAACGAAATACGTTTAGTACATGCGGCGGCAAAACCAGCTGAAACTTTATTTGTTGTTGACAGTATGACAGGGCAGGATGCTGCTAATACTGCAAAAGCTTTTAATGATGTATTGCCACTAACAGGGGTTGTGCTGACAAAAACAGATGGTGATGCGAGAGGTGGAGCAGCGTTATCTATTCGTCAGATTACCGGAAAGCCAATTAAGTTCTTAGGTGTTGGCGAGAAAACAGATGCCTTAGAGCCATTTCATCCAGACCGTGTTGCCTCTCGCTTATTAGGTATGGGCGATGCATTAAGCCTTGTAGAAGAAATTGAGCGCAAGGTTGATAAAGAGAAAGCTGAAAAATTAGCGAAAAAAATTCAAAAAGGTAAAGGCTTTGATTTAGATGACTATAAAGATCAACTAAGCCAAATGATGGAAATGGGCGGCATGAGCGCAATGATGGATAAAATCCCAGGGATGTCTAATGTGCCGCAAAATGTTAAAAGCCAAGTGAATGATAAGGATTTTACTCGGCAAATTGCATTAATTAACTCGATGACTCGTAAGGAAAAGATCTTTCCTAACCTCATTAATGGTTCTAGAAGAAAGCGGATAGCGGCGGGTGCTGGCTTGCAGGTTCAAGATGTTAATAAATTGATGAAACAATATAAGCAAGCACAAAAAATGATGAAAAAAATGTCCAAAGGGGGCATGGCTAAAATGATGCGTGGACTGAAAGGGCAGCTAGGGCAAGGACAAGGTTTTCCTTTTCAATAGACAAGCTTAATTGATTTTTAGCTAATTATTATTTGAAAAGTGAAAAAAACTTCACGAAATCATATAATTCGCGTAAAATTAACTGGTTAACTCAATCAAGATTTAAAAAAACAGAATTTAAGGAAAATAAATGGTAAAGATACGTCTTTCAAGAACTGGTGCTAAAAAACGCCCTTTCTATCACGTTGTTGTAGCAGATAGTCGCAGAAGTCGTGATGGTCGTTACATCGAAAGAGTGGGTTATTACAACCCAAGAGCAACCGGTGGTGAAGTTCGCTTAACACTAGACTCTGCTCGTGTTGATCACTGGGTTGCGCAAGGTGCGCAAGCAACAGAACGTGTTGCTAAGCTTGTCAAAGAGGCATCTGAAGCAGCTGCTTAACGGTGTCTGAAGCGATACAAGAAAAAGTAGAAGATAAAGAAAGCAAGTGGTTAAAGCTAGGTAATATATCAGGTGTGTTTGGCGTTAAAGGCTGGTTAAAGGTTTACGCAAATACGGATAAAAAAGAAAATATTCTTTCTTATCAGCCTTGGTATATAGAGCGCAATAAAGTTCGTCAGGCTGTTAAGTTAAAAGCCGGTAAGCCACATGGTAAAACGATTATTGTCCAGTTAGATGGTGTTGATGATCGAAATGAGGCTGAGCTGTGGGTTGGGTCTGATATCTATATGAAATCAGACCAGCTTCCTAAATTAGCTAAAGATGAGTATTACTGGTCTGATTTAATAGGGCTGCAGGTTGTTTCTACCGATGGTGTGGTATTTGGGGTTATTGACCAAATGCTAGAAACAGGTGCTAACGATGTGATTGTTGTTAAAGGGGATAGAGAGCGATTGATCCCTTATGTTACAGAGCAGGTCGTTAAATCTATTGATTTGGATAAGCAACAAATGCTGGTTGACTGGGATGCGGATTTTTAAACGCGATGCGTTTTGATGTTATAAGCTTATTTCCAGATGTGGTTGAAAAAACAGCATCAATGGGCGTCATCGGTCGAGCTATCTCGTCTGATAAAATCCAGTTAAAGACGTGGAATCCTAGGGATTTTACGGAAGATGTACATAAGACAGTAGATGATCGACCTTTCGGGGGTGGCCCTGGAATGGTAATGAAGATTGAGCCGTTAAAAAAAGCAGTTCAATCAGCAGTTGGTGTTGTTAAAGAACCAGCTAAGGTTATTTATTTGAGCCCGCAGGGGCGTAAGTTGGACCAGCAAGGCGTAAACTATTTATCTCAGTTTCCGCGTTTGGTATTGTTAGCGGGACGATATGAAGGTGTTGATGAGCGCTTGTTAGAGGGCTATATTGATGAAGAATGGTCCATAGGTGATTTTGTACTAAGTGGTGGCGAGTTACCTGCATTGGTATTAATGGATGCTGTAGCAAGAACATTGCCTGATATATTAGGCCATCAGTGTTCGGCAATCGAAGATTCGTTTGTTAATGGTCTATTAGATCACCCGCATTACACAAGGCCAGATGTGTTTGATGGGGTTGCGGTTCCAGATGTTTTATTAACTGGCAACCATAAAAAAATTGCCGTTTGGCGTGAAAAGCAAGCATTAGGTAAGACCTGGCAAAAACGACCTGATTTGCTAGAAAAGATTAAGCTAAGTCAGCATCAAAAATTGTTGCTTGATGAATATATAAAAGAGCAGAATAATTTAAAGAGATAAAATTAAGGAACTAAGATAATGAGTAATATAATTGCACAATTAGAAGCAGAACAAATGACAAACGAATTCCCCGCGTTTAGTGCTGGTGATACGGTTGTTGTTAAAGTAAAAGTTAAAGAAGGCACAACCGAGCGTATTCAGTCATTTGAAGGTGTTGTGATTGCAAAACGTAACCGTGGTCTTAATTCAGCGTTTACCGTTCGTAAAATTTCACATGGTGAAGGTGTTGAGCGTGTTTTCCAAACATACAGCAAATTGATTGCAGGTGTTGAAGTGAAGCGTCGTGGTTCAGTTCGACGCGCTAAGCTTTATTATCTTCGTGAACTTCGTGGTAAAGCAGCTCGTATTAAAGAAAAGCTATAAGTTCATATTGAAGGAGTTTTTTACTTCAATATAAGTAATGCCTTTTGGCGTCGCTGTTCTAAGTAGTATCTAAAAAAGGTCGATTTATTCGGCCTTTTTTTGTGCCTGAAATATATTGTGATTGATGAATAAACTGACTTTATTGATAAGATACCGTAATGCTAGGAACAAGAAAAAAAACTATTGAGTCATGTGATAACGAGGAAATTCGTTTGTTTCTCGACGGGTTATGGGTTGAGGACGGGCTGAGTGATAATACATTAGCGGCATATAAAACTGACTTAAAGTTATTCTCTAAATGGATTAATCAAAAGGACAAAACACTGCTCAGCTGCGAATCGTCAGACGTGTCTTCATACCTAGCGGACCGCTTGGTTAAAGGGATATCGGCACGATCATCAGCACGTTTTTTATCTAGCTTAAAGCGTTTTTATGTTTTTGCAGTTCGAGAAGGAAAGCTGATAAAAGACCCAGCAGCTAATATTGATGCACCTAAGTTAGGACAAAGTTTACCGTCAAGTCTCTCTGAAAGTGATGTGGAACGCTTACTAAGTGCACCGGATACTGCGACAGCCTTAGGTTTTAGAGACAGGGCGATGCTTGAGTTGATGTATGCCAGTGGTTTAAGGGTTAGTGAGTTAGTGGGTTTGAAGCTATCTGAAATAAATTTTCGGCAAGGTTTGGTGCGAATTACTGGTAAAGGCAATAAGGATCGTTTGGTGCCGGTAGGTGAGGATGCGCTCACCTGGATGAATGATTTTATTCATGATTGGCGACTAGATATATTAGGCGAAAGAAAAACAGATTTTGTATTCCCAACCAATCGTGGAACAGGAATGACTCGGCAGGCTTTTTGGTACATTATTAAGCGTTATGTTGCTAAAGTAGGCATCAAGGCAAAAATTTCCCCTCATACCTTACGGCATGCATTTGCGACACATTTGCTAAATCATGGTGCTGACTTAAGGGTGGTGCAGTTGTTGTTGGGCCATAGTGATTTGTCTACTACTCAAATTTACACACACATTGCAAAAGAACGATTAAAAGACATTCATGAGCAGTTTCACCCAAGAGGGTAAAAATAAATAGTCTGTATGATTTTTGTGATGAAACGTGTCTAATAGAACGAATTAAATGAAGGAAGATTAATAAATGAATAAGTTTTTGATTGTAGGTTTTTTCATGGTGACTTTTAGTTCGATGGCTTTAGCCGATGCTGCATCAGTTGCATCAGGTTTGTCTAAAGCAATTCCTAATATTACTAAAGAAAGTATTTCCAAAACTCCTATCAAAGGTTTGTATCAAGTAAACGTTGGTGCGCAGATTGTTTATGCGTCTGAGGATGGGCGGTACTTAATACAAGGTCAAATGGTTGATTTAGTGAATCGTCAAAATATGACCGAGAAGGCATTAAAACTAGCCCGATTGGAGGTGTTAGCTAAAGTTGATGAGAAAACAATGATTATTTACCCTGCGACCGATGAAAAGCATGTCGTCACTATATTCTCTGATATTGATTGTGGTTATTGCAGGAAGATGCATGCGCAAATTAGTGACTATACCAAGGCAGGGATGACGGTACGTTATTTGTTTTACCCTCGTTCCGGCCCGAATACAGAGTCTTACTTTAAAGCAGTATCGGTTTGGTGTGCGAAGGATCGAAATAAGGCCTTAACCGATGCTAAACTTCACGATAAGGTGGTTAATAAAACCTGTGAGAATCCGGTTGATGATCATATGAGATTAGCGCAAAGATTTGGGGTTACTGGTACACCAGCAATTATTGCTGATGATGGCACGATGGTACCTGGCTTTATGCCTGCTAAAGAACTTATTAAGCATTTAAACTGGTAATAAGTGCTAGCTACTTAATGACTTAAGGGTATATAAAGCTTCAAGTGCTTCCTTGGGGCTTAAATCATCAGGTGATAGCTGTGTTATAAAGTCTGAGACCTCTTGATCGATGGCAGAATTAAAAATATCAAACTGCGGGCTTGTCTGTGGTGTGGTTGCTGTATTTTGTTTTTTTTCTAAACTGCTTAGTTTTACACGTGCTTCATTTATAACGGCTTTCGGTACACCTGCTAATGCGGCTACTTGTAAGCCATAGCTTTGGTTTGCAGCACCGTCTTTAACCGCATGTAAGAACACAATGTGATCACCATGTTCAATAGCATCTAGGTGTACATTGGCAGCAGTTGAGGCATGCTCTGGCAACGATGTCATCTCAAAGTAATGTGTTGCGAATAAGGTCATCGGTTTAGTGTTGTTAGCAAGGTAGTTTGCAGATGCCCAGGCCAAAGAAAGACCATCAAAGGTGCTGGTTCCGCGACCAATCTCATCCATTAAAACTAAGCTTTTCTCACTTGCATTGTGAAGAATATTAGCGGTTTCAGACATTTCAACCATAAACGTTGAACGACCACTCGCTAGGTCGTCTGATGCGCCAATACGAGTGAATATTTGATCAATAGGGCCAAAGCTTGCACTCGAGGCTGGAATGTAACAACCAATGTGGGCCATTAAGGTTAATAGCGCTACCTGCCGCATATAAGTTGATTTTCCACCCATATTGGGGCCAGTAATAATCAGCATTTTACGTTCAGCATTTAGCTCAATATCGTTCGCTATAAACGGTGTGTCTATAACGCTTTCTACGATGGGGTGGCGGCCCTTTTGTATGCTTATTCCAGCGTTTTTATTTAAAGAGGGTTGAGTGAAATTTAATGTTAAGGCGCGTTCTGCAAAATTGCTTAGTACATCAAGTTCGGCCAGTGCTTCAGCACAGGCTTGAAGCTCACTAAGGTGGGGTGAGAAACTTGAGAGTAATTCGTTATAGAGCTCTTTTTCATAACTGAGTGCTTGCTCTTTAGCGTGTAGAACTTTGTCTTCAAATTCTTTCAGCTCAGGAGTTATGTAGCGTTCTACATTTTTTAAGGTTTGTTTTCTAATAAAATGTTCTGGAACTCTGTCTGCTTGAGAGCGAGGAAGCTCAATATAATAGCCATGTACTCGATTGTAATTAAGCTTTAGGCTGCCGATTTTACTCGCTTCACGCTCCTTTTCCTCCATATCGAGTAAAAATTGGTCAGCGTTAGCACTAATGCTTTTAAGCTCATCGAGCGTTTTGTTATAACCCTGAGCAATAACACCGCCATCTCTTATCAAAACGGGCGGGTTTTCAACAATGGCCTTGTCAAGCAGCGCGGCAAGTTGTTGATGGTCTCCTAGTTGCCTGTATAAACCGCTAAGGCGAGGAGCATCTAATTTGCTTAAGCTGGCTTTAATAGCGGGAAGCGCTTTAAGAGTGTCGCGCAACACAACAAGGTCTCGTGGGCGAGCGCTCAATAAGGCAATGCGGCTTGTTATGCGTTCAATATCGCCAGTTAACCTAAAGGATGCTTGTAACTCGTCTAATGTTATTGGGCTTTGTAATTGCTCGACTGCTAAATAGCGGTTTTTTATAATGTTATGGTCGCGTAATGGTAGATGAATCCAGCGTTTTAATAAACGCATGCCCATAGCGGTTTTACAGCGATTTAATAAACCAAATAATGTGTAATTCACATTGCCGCTTGGGTGGTAGTCCAGCTCAAGGTGCTGTCTTGTAGAGGCGTCGAGTAGTATAAAGTCAGTCTGTTGAATGACCTTGATGGCCTGTAGGTGAGGGAGTGCAGATTGATGTGTATCTTTAAGATACTGCATTAAGGCACCGGCAGCACAGATGGCTAAATGCATCGTGTGACAGCCAAAACCTTGTAAATCTTTTGTAGCAAATTGTTTATTAAGAAGCCGGGTAGCTGTTTGTAAATCAAAGTGCCAGTCAGATAGCAAGCCAAGCCCCTTTTGTGTTTTAAGGAGGCTGGATAGAGGACTGTTTTCGCTAATTAAAGTTTCTGCAGGGTTGATACGTGCTAGTTCAGTTTTTAAAGCGGCATCACCTTCTATTTCTTGCAATAAAAAGCGTCCACTCGCTAGGTCGACGGTTGCTAAGCCAAAGTGACTTTTTTGTGCAAAAATAGCACATAACAAACTATCACTAGCGGCATCTAATAGAGCATCTTCAGTTAATGTACCCGGAGTAATCACGCGTACAACTTTACGTTCAACAGGGCCTTTCGAGGTCGCTGGGTCGCCAACTTGCTCGCAAATAGCGACAGACTCACTATTTTTTAATAGTTTAGCTAAATAACCATCGGCCGCATGATGAGGGATGCCCGCCATTTGTACGGGCTTTCCATCAATTTTCCCCCGACTAGTTAAGGTGATGCCAAGTAGAGCAGATGCTTTAACAGCGTCTTCAAGAAAAAGTTCGTAGAAGTCACCCATACGGTAAAATAATAAAGTGTTTGGGTAGTCCTCTTTGATGCGTAAGAATTGCTGCATCATGGGGGTGATTGTGGATTTTAATTTTACGGTTTTCGGCATCTAGTTAGTTTAACAATCTTGGTGCTACTCGGTAAATTTTAATAAGAAAATTTGAGGTAAATTGAATGGCAGAATCAATTGATGATGACATTATCTTGTCGTTAAATAAATTAGCAGAAGGACTTATTAAACAGAATAAGACGGTAGCGGTTGGCGAGTCCTGTACTGGCGGCTGGCTTTCTAAAGTACTCACGGATTTATCGGGGAGTAGTGCTTGGTTTTTAGGTGGAGTTGTTAGTTATAGTAATGAAGCTAAACATGGTTTTCTTAATGTTAAGAAAGGTGATATTGAGGAGCATGGGGCCGTTAGTCAAATAGTAGCTGAACAGATGGTAAATGGAGTTGAGCAAGGCTTCAAATCATTTATTTCATTGTCCGTTACCGGTATTGCAGGGCCTTCTGGTGGCACGCTCGATAAGCCAGTTGGTTTAGTTTGGTTTGCTGTTAAAGCTCAAGGGCTTGAGCCTCATTCGGTTATGAAACAATTTACAGGTAATCGTGAACAGATTAGGCAGCAAGCAGTGTTGGCGGCACTAAAGTTATTACTTGAGCAACTGGGTACTTAGCCATATAAAACAGCTAATTTCATTATGTGCTTATCATACGGATGTGTGATAATTAAAAATTATTAACGATAACTAGCTTTTGCAGGGAGTAGAAGCGTTGAAGAGGATTTAAAATGGACGAGAATAAGAAAAAAGCATTAAGTGCAGCATTGCTTCAAATTGAAAAGCAATTTGGTAAGGGTTCTGTCATGCGTATGGGTGATGGTACAAGTATTCCTGATATAGAAGCTTATTCAACGGGTTCAATCGCGCTTGATGTTGCATTAGGCGTGGGCGGTTTGCCGCGTGGACGAATTGTTGAAATTTATGGTCCTGAGTCCTCTGGTAAAACAACGTTAACTTTAGAAACCATCGCGCAATGTCAAAAAGCCGGAGGTACGGCTGCATTTGTTGATGCTGAGCATGCACTAGACCCTATTTATGCCGATAAAATTGGCGTTAATATGGATGAATTACTGGTTTCTCAACCCGATACCGGTGAGCAAGCACTAGAAATTGTAGATATGTTGGTACGCTCTGGTGCGGTCGATATGGTCGTCGTTGACTCGGTGGCAGCATTAACGCCAAAAGCTGAAATTGAAGGAGACATGGGTGATCACCATGTTGGGCTGCAAGCACGTTTAATGTCGCAAGCACTAAGAAAGCTAACGGGTAATATCAAACGCTCTAATACATTGGTTGTTTTCATTAACCAAATTAGAATGAAAATCGGTGTGATGTTTGGTAACCCTGAAACCACAACAGGTGGTAATGCATTAAAATTTTACTCTTCAGTTCGTCTTGATATTCGTCGTATTGGTGCGATCAAGAAAGGTGATGAAATATTAGGAAATGACACGCGAGTAAAGGTGGTTAAAAACAAAGTGGCGCCGCCTTTTAAACAAGCGCTTTTTGAAATATTGTATGGTGAAGGGATTTCACGCGAGGGTGAGCTAGTTGATTTAGGTGTTAGCCTCGATTTGGTTGAAAAGGCTGGCTCTTGGTACAGCTACGATGGCGCTAAAATTGGTCAAGGTAAGGACAACGCGAAGAGTTTCTTTAGAGAGAACCCTGATAAATCAGCCGAGCTTGAGGGGAATATTCGAGAGGCTTTATTACCTAAGCAGGAAAAACTCGTCAGTAATAAAGATAAAACTAATGGTGAAGAAGACTGAGCGAAGAGAAGAAAAAAGAGCAATCACGCTTAAGAGCCAGTTGCCTTGCTATGCTGGCAAGGCGGGAACATAGTCAGCGAGAGCTCTTTCAAAAACTAAGCAGCAAAGGTTTTGAAACGAACGATATTAGGGCTTTACTGGAAGAGTTTGTTCAGTTGAACTGGCAAAGTGATCAGCGATTTGCCGAAAGCTATGGCCGCTCAAGGGTGTACAAAGGCTTTGGCCCTATTCGTATTCAGCAGGAACTAAAAGAAAAGGGCGTTGATACGCATATAAATGATGTGTTTGATGAGCAACCAGATTGGTCAGCACTGTTAAGTGACTTACACGTTAAAAAATATGGGCAACAGGCGCCAGATAGCATGAAAGAACGAGCAAAGCGTACAAGGTTTTTTCAACACAAAGGGTTTACACACGACATGATCAGGCAGTTATTTAATCAATTGTCTTAACGCAGGTTTTAAAGAAATGAAGAATTTAAGTAGTGCTGAGATTAGATCAGCTTTTTTGGCATATTTTGAAAAGCAAGGGCATACCATCGTACCGTCCAGTTCGTTAGTGCCCGGCACCGATCCAACGCTACTGTTCACTAACGCTGGAATGGTGCAGTTTAAAGATGTTTTTCTTGGTCAAGAAAAGCGCTCGTATACTAAAGCGACATCTTCTCAACGATGCGTAAGAGCTGGCGGTAAACACAACGACTTAGAAAATGTGGGCTATACGGCTCGTCACCATACGTTTTTTGAAATGTTGGGTAATTTTAGTTTCGGTGAATATTTTAAACGCGATGCGATTAACTATGCATGGGGCTTTTTAGTCGAAGAGATGGGCATACCTGCAGAAAAGCTCTGGGTTACCGTTTTTGATGAAGACCCTGAAGCGGCCGATATTTGGTTGAATGAAATAGGTGTAAGCCCGGAGCGTCTTTCACGCATTGGTGCAAAGGATAACTTTTGGTCTATGGGTGATACAGGTCCGTGCGGCCCGTGTTCGGAAATATTTTATGATCATGGTGAAGAGGTAGCGGGTGGACCGCCCGGAACACCTGAAGAAGATGGTGATCGTTATGTTGAAATATGGAATTTGGTTTTCATGCAGTATGACCGTAATGATAAAGGTGAATTAACAGCCCTGCCAAAACCATCAGTGGATACGGGAATGGGTTTAGAACGTATTGCCGCGGTTCTACAAGGCGTTCACAATAATTACGATATTGATCTATTTCAGGCCTTGATTAAAAGAGCGGCTGAATTAACTAACACGAAGGATACGCAAGATACTTCATTGCGAGTCTTGGTTGACCATATTCGATCATGTGCATTTTTAATCGTCGATGGTGTGCAGCCTTCTAATGAAGGAAGAGGTTATGTGCTGCGTCGTATTATTCGTCGGGCGATCCGTCATGGCTATAAACTAGAGACTAAAGAAGCCTTCTTTCATAAACTAGTTCAACCCTTGGTTGAGGAAATGGGTGAAGCTTACCCAGAGTTGAAGACTAAAGCTGAGATGGTCAGTAATATTTTGCTAAAAGAAGAGCAGCGTTTTGCAGAAACCTTAGAGCAAGGGATGAAGCTTCTGCAAGACGGCACAAAGTCGCTAAAAAACAATTTGATAACAGGTGAAACAGCCTTCAAACTATATGACACCTATGGTTTTCCAGTCGATTTGACAGCCGATTATGCGAGAGAAAATAACTTAACGGTTGATTTAGAAGGCTTTGAAAAAGCAATGGATGTACAGCGTGAACGGGCAAGGTCTTCTAGCTCATTTGCTGTGGGGCAGTCAGAATTGCCTGATTTAAACTTAAGCACAGAGTTTATCGGCTATGAGTTGCTTCAGGCAGATTCTACGATACAAGCTATTTATAAAGATGGTGTTGAGCTAGCGTCAATAAATGCAGGTGACGAGGCCTACTTGGTGCTTGATAAAACGCCTTTTTATGCGGAATCTGGAGGCCAAGCGGGCGATCGTGGTGTTATTTCAGTGCAAGATGCTAGCTTTGACGTTTTGGATGTTCAAAAAAGGGGGGAAACGTATTTTCACATTGGTAAGGTGTCCCAGGGTGAATTTAAAGTTCAACAGACTGTTAGTGCAGAAGTTGATGGTCAAAACCGATTAGCCACAGCTGCTAACCATTCAGCAACGCATTTATTACATGCGGCCTTACGTAAGGTATTGGGTGAACATGTCACTCAAAAAGGCTCATTGGTTAATGCGACACGGTTACGTTTTGATTTTAGCCATTTTGAGCCCATCACAAAGCCTCAATTGTTAGAAATTGAGCGTTTAGTGAACTCACAAATTAGATCAAATGTTAGTGTTGAAACCCAAATCACTGATCAAGAAACCGCCATTGCTAATGGTGCCATGGCTTTATTTGGTGAAAAATACGGAGACAAGGTTCGCGTGTTAAAGATGGGGGATTTCTCAACAGAACTTTGTGGAGGAACTCATGTGACGCGTATCGGCGATATGGGGTTAATGAAAATTCTATCGGAAACTGGAATTGCTTCAGGTGTAAGACGTATCGAAGCGGTAGCGGCTGAAGGTGCGCTGTCGTGGGTTGAAGAGAGTGATCAGCGTCTACAAGACATCAGTCATATCGTAAAGGGCAACCGTGATTCTGCGATTGATAAAATTGTACAGCTTCAAGAAAAAAATAAATTACTTGAAAAAGAGTTAGAGCAACTAAAAGGCCAGCTTGCAAAAGCGGCTAGTGGTGATCTAGTCAATCAGGCAGTACAAGTTGATGGTGTTAATGTGTTGGCCGCAAATATTGCCGGTAGCGATAGTAAAACACTTCGTGATTTAGTCGATCAACTAAAAGATAAACTGGGTGATGCAGCTATCGTATTATCAACCGTTCAAGATAATAAAGTGACTTTGATTGCCGGTGTTTCAAAAAGCCAAACCAGCCGTATTAAAGCAGGTGATATGGTCAACTCAGTGGCTCTACAAGTGGGTGGTAAAGGCGGTGGCCGACCTGATATGGCGCAAGCTGGAGGTGATAACCCTGGTGCGTTAGATGCGGCTTTAGAATCGGTACCTAGTTGGGTCGCGACTAAACTTAATGGTGGTAAAAACTAAGTTTAATAAGCTTTAGAACTACAGCACTGCCGCTATCATTAGAATTAAAAAAACATTTTTAATTCTATGTTTCATAGGCAATAACTAAATACAAAACAGTGAAATAATTATGAGTTTACATGTACATAAGTACGGTGGTACATCGGTCGGTACAGCTGAAAAAATTCAGAATGTGGCTAAAAAGTTAGTCGATGAGAAAAATGCAACAGGTCATGACCTTGTTGTAGTTGTATCGGCGATGAGTGGTGAAACAAATAGGATGACAGATTTAGCACAGTTAATGCAGTCTGCACCTTCCAAAAAACAAATGGATGTACTGCTATCTACCGGCGAGCAAGTGACCATTGCACTGTTATGTATGGCTTTGGAAGAGTTAGGCCAAGCGGCTTCATCGTTCACTGGTGGGCAAGTTAAAATTATTACTGATAACTCGCATAGCAAAGCACGTATCGAAGAGATTCAAACAGATAACATTCAAGCGGCATTAAACGACAATAAAATAGTCGTTGTGGCAGGCTTCCAAGGTGTTACGGCAGAGGGTGCCATTACAACGTTGGGTCGAGGTGGATCAGACACAACAGCGGTTGCATTGGCGGCAGCGTTAAAAGCAGATGAGTGTCGAATTTACACAGATGTAGATGGTGTATACACGACTGACCCACGAGTGGAGCCTAAGGCGCAAAGATTAGCTAAAATAACCTTTGAAGAAATGTTGGAAATGGCCAGTTTAGGCTCTAAAATTTTGCAAATTCGGTCCGTTGAATTTGCGGGGAAATACAATGTTCCATTACGCGTGTTATCTACATTTGTTGATGGTGAAGGCACGTTAATTACTTATGAGGACGATGAGATGGAAAAGGCACTAATTTCAGGTATTGCGTTTAATCGTGATGAAGCAAAAGTTACCTTAGCAGGTGTACCCGATATGCCAGGTGTAGCATCAGCGATATTAAAACCAATTTCAGAAGCTAATATTGAAATTGATATGATTGTTCAAAATGTTGCAGAAGATAAAACGACAGACTTTACATTTACCGTCCATAGAAATGATTATGATAAAACACTGCAAATTTTACAGAATATTTGTGCTGAATTAGGCGCCGAAAAAGTTGATGGGGATAATAAAATAGTCAAAGTATCCATCGTTGGCGTTGGAATGCGTTCGCATGCAGGCATTGCTAGCCAGATGTTTACAGCCTTGGCCGACGAGGGTATTAACATTCGAATGATATCAACATCAGAAATTAAAATTTCAGTCGTGGTCGATGAAAAATATTTAGAGTTAGCAGTTCGTACTTTGCACGAATCTTTTGGCCTTTCAGGTGAATAATCATCACTTGAAAGCTGTTTGAGTTTAATTAGCTATGGTATAATACTCCGAATAATAATAAAAAATATAATTGGTTGGCAACGCTTCAAAGAAGAAGCAATAAGGAGCTAATATGCTTA
>OJDD01000055.1_pt1 | contig 45834 bp, 50 predicted proteins | sample 1592591 | NCBI WGS metagenome assembly OJDD01 (sample SAMN05416809, study PRJEB24817) | seawater metagenome | isolation source: Sea water | place: Canada:Atlantic | collected 2013-07 | reverse complement strand
ATTTTGAACAAGCAAATTTACAGCTATCACGTGATACTTTAGCGTTGCCTCAATTACAGATAGCAAGAAAGCCCGCCTCATTATTTGATTACCAATATGAGGATTTTGAGATCATTGGTTATCAATCCCATGCGGGGATTAAAGCAGCGGTCGCGATTTAATGATTTCTATGATCGCTGCAATGGCTGAAAACAGAGCCATTGGGAAAAATAATGAGCTGCTTTGGCATTTACCTAAAGATTTTCAGCATTTTAAATCGGTCACAATGGGGAAGCCTATTTTAATGGGGCGAAAAACGTTTGAATCGATAGGAAAGGCGTTACCGGGCAGAAAAAACATCGTTATTACCCGCGATAATCACTTTACGGCAGAGGATGTAGTTATTGTTCACTCCATTGCGGCAGCGTTAGAGGCGACGGAAGAATTTGATGATGTGATGGTAATTGGCGGCGCAAGTTTTTATGAGCAAATGTTACCGATGACGGAGACATTGTATTTAACGGTGGTCCATCAAGATTTTGAAGCGGATGTTTTTTTTCCTGAAATAAAAGCAGAAGAGTGGAATGTTGTTGAGCGAGTTAAGCATGAAGCGGACGAAAAGCACGCTTATCCATATTCATTTATAACCTATCGGCGGGTTTAATAAGGCTCTAGTGAGGTGTCGCAGTTTAATGAGATCACCTGCTCTGATCCATCCAGCTTGAGCGCGCTTAACTGGCCACCCCACAAGCAGCCAGTATCCAAACAAATAGCCTTATTCTTTTTGTTTAAGCCAAGTGTCGACCAATGACCAAAAACTATTTTTTTGTTAGCCGTTCGGCGGTTCGGTACCTCAAACCAAGGTATTAAGTTACCAGAGTGATGCGTAGGGGCGCTTTTTTCTTTTAGGTTTAGGCGACCTTCAGCATCGCAAAAACGTAATCGGGTAAAGCAGTTAATAATAAAGCGTAAACGATCATTACCGGTCAGTGTGTCAGACCATTGATCAGGCATGCTGCCATACATATGGGCTAAAAAGTCATCCAGTTGTTCACTCTGAAAAACTTTTTCTAATTCTTTTGCATGTTTTTTTGCTTGTTTAAGTGACCATTGAGGAGGAATTCCAGCGTGCACCATTGTGTAACCAAGGGATTTGTCTTGGTGTAAAAAGGGACGAGAACGCACCCAGTTGATCAGATCATCAGCATCGCTGGCATTTAAAAGGCTGGCAAATGTATCATTACGATGAGCTTTTTTATGCCCACGCGCAGATGCCAAAAAATGACATTCGTGGTTACCTAAGACGCTACGGGCACGGTCACCTAAGGAGATGATAAAACGTAAGGTCTCCAATGATTTTGGGCCTCGATTGATCAGGTCGCCGGCAAACCATAGTTGGTCGGCGCTGGGGTCAAACTTGATTTTATCTAATAAGCGACGCAGAGGGTCATAACACCCTTGTATATCGCCTATGGCGTAGGTTGCCATAACAGTTCTTTAATGCAGTGTTCTTGGGGTGGATAAAGAGAAGGATGGAATCGTAGTGGTGAATTTCTCGCCATCAGCATCTAGCATATGATAACTGCCTTGCATTGCCCCCACTGATGTTTCAATCACTGCGCCGCTAGTATATTGGAAGGATTCCCCGGGTTCTAAATGAGGTTTTTCACCGACAACACCTTCGCCATGAACTTCTTGAACTTTACCGTTCGCATCGGTGATGATCCAGTGACGACTGAGAAGCTGTGCTTCAATATTACCAATATTTTTAATCGTAATAGAATAGGCAAAGACGTAGCGTGCTGCTTCAGGTTCGGAGGAAGAGGCGATGTAGGTTGTGTCTACATCAACTTGAATATCTTGACGTTTAGAGTCGCTCATGAATGTGTTGTACAGTAAATTTTTCAGTAAAAGGGTTGCTGATAATAATAAAACGCCCTTTAACTTCAAATGCAAATGGCATCTGAAGTAAGATGGTGTTGAGTGATATTATCTAGGAAAACATGATTTGAGAGTACATATTTTAGGTATTTGTGGCACTTTTATGGGTGGGCTTGCGGTTATGGCGAAACGTTTGGGCCATACTGTAACGGGGTCAGATGCTGGCGTTTACCCGCCAATGAGTACTCAGCTAGAAGCAGAAGGTATTGAGTTGATGCAGGGTTATAGTGCGTCTAACTTAGCGATACAACCAGATATGGTTGTAATTGGTAATGCCCTGTCGCGCGGAAATGAAGAAGTGGAAGCCGTGCTCAATTCAGGCTTGCCTTATACATCGGGTGCGCAGTGGTTGGCAGAGCATGTTTTGCAGCATCGCTGGGTGTTAGCCGTAGCTGGTACTCATGGTAAAACCACTAGCAGCTCAATGTTAGCTTGGATACTAGAATACGCAGGCTTAAAGCCGGGGTTTTTAATTGGCGGTGTGCCATTGAATTTTGGCATTTCAGCGCGATTAGGTGAGTCGGACTTTTTTGTTATAGAGGCCGATGAATATGACACGGCGTTCTTTGATAAACGGTCTAAGTTTATACATTATCGGCCAAAAACGTGCGTGATAAATAACCTTGAGTTTGATCATGCGGATATTTTCGATGACCTGGATGCGATTAAGCGGCAATTTCATCACCTAGTGCGAACAGTGCCTAATAATGGTTTGTTAATTACGCCATTCGATGATGCTAATGTAGACGATGTTATAGAGCGTGGGTGTTGGACACCGGTTGAAAAAATTAGTAAAAAACTGTTAAGTGGCGCTGTTTGGTCTGCCGATAATATTGCCACAGGCGAGGGCGAATTTGATGTGTGTTATTTAGGAAATAATATTGGTCGTATTCGATGGTCATTAAGTGGGCAGCATAACGTGTCTAATGCACTCGGTGCGATTGCGGCAGCAGCCCATGCTGGGGTTGAGCCGGGGGTCGCGGTTAATGCATTGACCAGCTTTCAAAACGTTAAACGGCGTATGGAAGTTCGAGCGGTTATTAACAACATTACCTTGTACGATGATTTTGCCCATCACCCGACGGCTATTGCTAGTACATTAGCTGGCTTACGCGGAAAAGTGGGTGAACAGAGGATTATTGCAGTGCTTGAACCACGATCAAACACCATGAAAATGGGTGTGCATAAAGAGACGTTGCTACCATCGCTTGCTGATTCAGATACTACTTTTATCTATATGCCAGATGAAATAGATTGGCAAGTAGACATTGGGCGTTATTCTACGGTTAAAGTTTTTAAAACAATGGAGGAATTGGTTGGAGCTGTGATGGCAGAAATAAGGCCGAATGACCATGTTTTATTTATGAGTAATGGTGGGTTTGGTGGCATTCATAAGGCAATTGAAAACCTACTGAGTGACTAGCAAAAAATGCGAACTTACACAAACAATGTCGCGATTTTCCCCTTATCAACGGTGCTTTTTCCTGAAGGGGTTTTGTCCTTAAGAATATTTGAAACGCGCTATTTGGATATGGTGAGTCGTTGTTTAAAACACGACATTCCATTTGGCGTTAATATGATTATAGAGGGGCAGGAGGTTGGTAAAGCGGCACGTTGCTATGAAGTAGGCACGCTGGCTAAAATTGTTAATTGGGATCGATCTGCAGATGGTCTCTTGCAGATCGAAGCCGTAGGCTGCCAACGCTTTAGAATATTGGATGCCGAGGTGTCTAAGGGTGAGCTAATAACTGCAAGTATTAATGTACTGGATGATCTGCCAGCGGTGCCTGTGCCGGATGAACTGTGTAAATTAACAGATATTTTGCAGAAGGTACTTAAGAAAGAGCGAGTTAATATCTCATTTGATGCGCCAGTATTTAATGATGCAAATTGGGTGGGCTGTCGTCTAACGGAGGTGCTGCCAATGGAGGAGGCCATTCGGCAACGATTATTGGAAATTGATGACCCTATTGAAAGGCTGCACATGATTCTAGGTTTGTTTGCCGCACGTTAACATTTACTTTACTCGTTGCTTTGCTGGTTTGGTAAAGTGGTATCGCGTTAGTTATCCGCACAGTCAATACTTCTCAATGAAACTGAGGTGATGGGTGATAAGCCTTAACCGGCTTTCTACAATGATAATATATCTGTAAAATGTATAGACTGTTCTTGTTGTTATAAACCGCTTGTTTTTAAAAAAATTATGGTCGTAGAGGTAGCTTTTTGAAACACGCAAAAACGCGCTTATTCAGTTAATAGTAGAGTATCGCTCGGCTTAACAGTGTTTGTCCGGTGTTACAGAAGAAGAAATGAAGGAACTTATTGATGCAGGCAGTGAACAAGAATATAGTGGCACTTGATTATGAGTGGCGATGCCAGGTTGTCTCTATACGAGGTCAATATTCACTATGAAAAGAACGTAGCGAAAAATTATTTAAGTTTAAGTTGGTTAACAACAAGAAAAGTCGTTCTTTAAAAAAGGCTAGCTTATATTGAAGCAAGGCGGCAAGCTTGTAGGTAGGTCGGGGTGTGTGTCTAGTTGATGTAAAATAGGCGCTTAATATCCTCCCCTAGTTTGATTAGGGCTAGCATTGGGCCTACAAGTGAATGGTTAAATACAATGAGTCAGTTGAAAATTACTAAGTTTTCCCACCTTTCGGTCCGCTATCAATTTGTTATTATGATGATGGTGTTAGCGTCAGCGTTGATCAGTTTTTACTCGGCTGTGACTTATTATAATGAGAAAATAATATACGCTGAAGAATCAACCGATGAGCTGAAAAGAATATCTCAAGTACTGGAAAGTGAGTACTCGGCACTGATAAAGTCGAGCTTGCCAAGTGCAGGAATGGAATTAATTCGTAAATGGAAATTGTTTCCTGTTCTTGAACATGCAGAGCTCAAAGATATCGCGGGGAAATCTATTTTGAACTATTCAAAGTCAGGTGCCCCGTACCACAATACACAAGTGTTAGAGCCTAACACACTAAAAATAGTTGATGATCTATTTTTCTATGAAGGTATTGTTAAGTCTCAAGGACAAAAAGTTGGCACAGTGAGCTACGCTATTTCTAGTAAAAACTATGAGGAGCTGCTTGCCAATCTGACTCAATTAATAATCATCTCTATACCTATTGCTTTAACGTTTGCCATCTTTCTATCGTTCTGGTTGCAAAGTATTTTTGTTTTTCCGTTACAACGTTTAATAACTACGATTAAAGACATTGCGCAGGCTGAGGATTACTCAATAAAAGTTGCCATAGAGTCATCTGATAAGAGCGAGTTTGCTGTTTTAGGCCAGCACTTTAACTCGTTATTGCAGCGTATCAGTAAAACGTTAAAGGAGATCGAAAAATCAAATGCTAATGCGCAGGAGTTGGCCTACTACGATGAATTAACAGGCTTGGCTAATAGGCGATTGTTAATCGAGCATATCGAGTACATTCTCGATATTGCTAAACGAGAGAAACGACATGGCGCGTTGTTGTTTATTGATTTGGATAATTTTAAAACGCTGAATGACTCACGAGGGCACGCGGCTGGAGATGACTTGTTAAAACAAGTAGCCGAGAGTTTAAAGAGAGTTTTTCGCTCTGCCGATACGATTGCTAGACTCGGTGGCGATGAGTTTGTGATTTTATCAGGGCATTTAGAAGACTCTGAAGAGGATGTTATTAACCAAGTTCATTCTTTCATGTTGAGGTTAAAGCATGTTTTGGGTGAAAAATTTGTTGTTCAAGGGGAAAGCTATCACCTAACGGCAAGCGTTGGAATAACTACGTTCCCTGGTATGGCAGATATCCCCGAGGTTTTAATGAAGCAGGCCGATACCGCAATGTATCGTGCAAAAGAAGCAGGCCGAGACGGCTATCGTTTTTATCAACCAGAGATGCAAGCAGTAGCAGACGCTAGGTTGAAAATGGAGACAGATTTACGGCTTTCTTTAAATTCTGATGAGCTTGACTTGTTTTATCAGCCGCAGGTGGATGAATTTGGTCGTATTCTAGGGGCTGAGGCGTTATTACGTTGGTTTAAAAAAGATGGAACAGTTATTTCACCTGGCGACTTTATACCGGTTGCTGAAATGACTGGGCTTATTTTGCCAATTGGCGAATGGGTGATGAAAAAAGCCTTTGAGCAATTGAGCAAATGGGAAAAAGAAGGCGTAGCCGCAGACTTTAGGCTGTCAATTAATATTAGTCCTTATCAGTTTCATCAAGAAACCTTTGTTGAGCTTACCAAGAAAATGCTCAATGAATCGGGTGTGTCCGCGCATAATGTAACCTTAGAGGTCACCGAAGGCATTACGATTAGGGATATAAGCGCCACGATTAGTAAAATGGAAATACTAACGAGACTAGGCTTTAAAATCTCAATGGATGATTTTGGAACAGGTTATTCCTCATTAGCTTATTTGAAGAAACTGCCACTGAGTGAGTTAAAAGTTGATCAATCTTTTGTTAGAGATTTACATATTGATAAGTCAGATGCAGAAATTGCGGCAACGATCATTGCAATGGCGAAGAATTTAAACTTAGATGTGGTTGCAGAAGGTGTTGAGGAAGAGAGTCAGTTAACTTTTTTAAGTCGTCATGGTTGTCTTGTGTTCCAAGGGTATTATTTCTATAAACCCATGCCCGCTAAAGATTTTGATAAGTTACTGTTCGGGAATGTCGTTGTTTTGTAAGTTTTATTAACGATAGGTTATGTATTAGCGAAACTTATGTTCATTGGTATTCCCTATATATTCAAAACTCTTTTTTTGGTATAGGCAAAAGCACTTTTCAGCTTTTAATGATGCGAGCCTAAACGAGAATGAGCAACCTTATGGGCGCTTTAGGACTTTGTAGAGGGCCCAGGTAAGCACGGCAAAAAGAAGTATAAAAAGCCATTCTTTTTGAAGGTTAATGGGTATTAAAGCGCTTGATTTTCCGAAAAAAAAGCCAGGCATTAAGTACGCAGGAGCCCATAAAGCTGAAGCGATAAGGTTTGTGGGAATGTAGTGCTTAATGGGCATATCTAAAATGCCAGCAACCAATGGAATAACCGCACGAATGGGGCCAATAAAGCGACCAATTAAAATACTAATAGCGCCATACTTTTTAAAAAAATTATGCCCATTTTTTAAGACATGCGGGTTTTTTTTAAACCAAGTGACGTTATAGATTTTTTTATCATAGTGTTTGCCTAACGCAAAGCTTAAGCCATCGCCAAAGGAAGCACCAGCTGCTGCCCAGAGTATTGTGCTAACCATCTCTAATGTGCCAGTGCTGATTAGTGCGCCAATAGCAAACATAATGGCAACGCCTGGAACAATAACGCCGACGATGGCCAGTGACTCGATCATGGCGACAAGGCATACAATCATGCCTGCCCAAGTGGGGTGTTGGTCAATGAGCTGGGTTAGCGTATTTAGAAAGTCGGCAAACATTTCAATGAGGTGTTATTCAGATTGGTTGCGCATAAAGTCTGCAGTATTAAAGAACGCCTGCATTAGCTCATCGTGCATGGGCTTTTCAATAGTCATTTTACTTAAAGCTTGGCTCATGCAGTGTAGCCATTGGTCACGTTCTTTAACGCCAATAGAAAAAGGCAAATGGCGCGCGCGTAACCTTGGGTGGCCAAATTTTTCTATATATAAAGAAGGGCCACCAAGCCAGCCGCTAAGAAAAAGAAATAACTTGTCTTCGGCCTCAGTTAAATCTGGCGCGTGCATATCGCGAATAGTCTTAACGTCTTTGTTATTATCCATCTCCTCGTAAAAAAGCTTAACGAGTTGCCGAACCCCGGCTTCACCACCTAATTTTTCATATTGAGTGAGCTTATACTTTTGTCCGGGCTTAATGACCTCAATCATGCGAGTGCTTTAAACGCGATATTAGCCGCGGCCAATGTCTTATCTAGGTCTTGTTGGGTATGGGCAGCGGATACAAACCCCGCTTCAAAAGCAGAAGGCGCCAGGTAAATACCTTGTTTGAGCATCAAGTGGAAAAACTGTTTGAAGCGCTCCTGGTCACATTGCATAACTTGATTAAAGCGGCTGATATTCTCATCGTTAGAGAAAAATAAACCAAACATGCCTCCTACTTGATTTGTACTGAATGGGATGTTGGCCTCTTTAGCGAGTAGTTTGAGTCCATCCAGCAGGTAGCTGGTTTGCTTAGTCAGTTGTTCATAAAAATTGGCTTGGCTAATAAGTTCTAATGTTGCGAGACCTGCAGACATGGCTAGTGGGTTGCCCGATAATGTGCCGGCTTGATAGACAGGACCTTCGGGTGCGAGCTGCGCCATGATGTCAGCGCGGCCACCAAACGCCCCAACGGGCATGCCACCGCCAATAATTTTTCCTAGTGTGGTTAAGTCAGGCTTAACACCGTAGAGCTGTTGTGCACCACCAAGAGCAACACGGAAACCGCTCATCACCTCATCAAATATTAAGATGATGCCGTATTGGTCGCATAACTGCCTCAAACATTCAAGAAACCCTGCTTCAGGCGGAATACAGTTCATATTTCCCGCAACGGGCTCAACAATGATGCAAGCAATACTGCTGCCATTGTCTTTTAAGGCATTGCTCAGTGCTTCAGCATCGTTGAATGGGAGCGTGATAGTGTGGTCGGCTAATGACGCCGGTACGCCCGGTGAGCTGGGTACGCCAAACGTTAGGGCGCCAGAGCCTGCTTTAACGAGCAATGAGTCAGAGTGGCCATGATAACAACCTTCAAATTTAATGATGTTATCTCGGCCGGTAAAACCACGAGCTAAACGTATAGCGCTCATCGTTGCCTCGGTGCCAGAACTAACCATACGAACTTTTTCAATAGAGGGCACCAGAGCGCAGACTTTTTCAGCCATGGTGGTTTCGATCACTGTGGGTGCGCCAAAGCTTAGACCTTTTTCAGCTGCTTGTTGCACAGCTTTAACAACGTCAGGGTGGCTATGGCCAAGTACCATGGGCCCCCACGAACCAACATAATCGATGTATTGTTTGTTGTCAGTATCGACGATGTACGCGTCCTTGGCGTGATCGATGAAAATAGGGTCGCCACCTACACCTTTGAAGGCGCGAACGGGTGAATTTACACCGCCTGGAATAGCGAGTTGTGCTTGATTAAAAAGTGAAGAGTTGCTCATTTCAATATCGTGTTAATTTGAATAAGCAACATTATAAGCAATAAAGGAGAGTTCATTATAAAAATGAAGTATTAGCTGCTTAAAACACCAGCAAAAGATGAATGAGCCGCGTTTGAGGTGTAATGATAAAAAATTATGTTGTAGAAAGCAGTGATAAAAAGGCTCGATTGAATAAATCAAACGAAAGGCTTCAACGGGTGTAGAAAAGTCAGATTGCCCTAGTGAGATAGAATGAGTGAACTAATAGATGGTTTTGTCTTTAAACTCACATAGATCCTCAATAACACAAGAGCCGCAGCGAGGTTTGCGGGCAATGCATGTATATCGTCCATGTAGAATTAATAAGTGATGTGCATCTAGCATGTGTTCTTTTGGAACGTGTTTCTCTAGTTTTTTCTCAACCTCTAACACATTTTTACCTGGGGCAATTTTGGTGCGATTACTGACTCTAAAAATATGCGTATCAACAGCAATAGTGGGTACACCAAAGGCCGTGTTTAATACAACATTGGCTGTTTTTCGGCCAACACCGGGTAGGGCTTCTAACTCTTCGCGGGTTTGTGGCACAAGGCTGTTATGTTGTTCGATTAAAATTTTGCAGGTTTTGATGATATTACTGCCCTTTGTATTAAACAGCCCGATAGTTTTAATGTACTGTTTCAGTCCTTCATCACCGAGCTTAAAAATACTTTCAGGTGTATTAGCAATGGGGTAGAGCTTATCGGTTGCTTTATTAACGCCTTTATCGGTTGCTTGGGCAGATAGAATAACCGCTATGAGCAGTTCAAAAGGCGAGTTGTAGTTAAGTTCTGTTTCGGGCTCAGGAATTGCTTTACTGAGTCGATTAAAAATTTCTAGGCGTTTAGTTTTATTCATGTGGGTGGGTGTTCAACGTATTATTGTCCATTCCTTATTATTTAAAACCACGCTTGCTTGGGCCATTTGAGGAACATTGAGGGCGATTGTTTTTTCTAATTGAGGATTTGAAAAAGGGGTGTGCTGATGATAAACCCATGTGTAATTAATAATGGCATGTGTTGGGTCAATCAGCTCAATGGATTGAATTTCCTCGATTTGCTGGAGAACCGCTATTACTCGCGCATAGCGAAGGGTATTATCTCCCCACGAGCCGACTAATAGCTTTTTTCCCTCGTCAGTAAATTTTAGGTAGACGCCCGAGCGACCTGATTCTTTGCACAAGGCAAGCCCTGATGAAACAAGCGATTTCTTATCTGTGCAATTCCACCCTGTTGGTTTTTTCCCGCGTGCTTGTGGGTTGTTAGTGGCTATGCTAACGGTATAACCTGACGACTCGTAATAGGGAGCTAAAAGCTTTAAAGCCATTGCGTTATCAAGGGTTGGTGCTTTATGACAAGCCACCAGAAATAGGCAGGCAAGGAAAGTGCCCCAGATTTTAGTGGGATGGTTTAACATGACGATGCTCCAAAAGGAATGATTCGAAAATATAATTACATAATGATCAGGTTAACAGATGATTGATTGGTCGGAAATAGAAACTGTTTTATTAGACATGGACGGTACATTACTGGATTTGAGCTTTGATAATCATTTCTGGCAACGTGTTGTGCCAGATTCTTTTGCGAAAAGGCAAAACATTTCATTCGATGAGGCCGTTGAGCACTTAAAGCCTATTTTTAAAGCACAAGAAGGTTTGTTGAACTGGTATTGTTTGGATTATTGGAGCGAAACGCTAGGTATTGATATCGCTCAGTTGAAAACTGAGACACAAGAGCACATTAAGGAGTTGCCTCATACGCGCGATTTTTTAAAGGCGGTTAAAAGCTCGGGGAAACGCTGTGTGTTAGTGACGAATGCCCATGCGGATAGTTTGAGCCTAAAAATGCAAAAGACCGGATTGGTGGAGTTTTTTGATGCCATTGTGTCGGCACATGACGTTGGTTACCCGAAGGAGCAGCAGAGTTTTTGGCAGGCTTTTTATCGGCTAGAGCAGTTTGATAAAGCTAAAACAGTTATGGTAGATGATAGCTTAAGTGTTCTCAAAGCGGCGGATACATTCGGTATTAAATATATAGTGGCCATTACTATGCCAGATAGCGGCGAACCACCACGAATAGTGCATGAGTTTACAGCCGTTGAAAGCTTAGGCGAGCTTAAGCCAGAGTAATAACGTTGCTGCTATTTTTGCACACGTTTCTTTTGGTTGGCACGTGGTTTTGTATGTTTGTTAGCCGATGGTTTCGGCTTGTAAGTTTTTTTAGTAGCAGGTTTAATCTCAGGTAATGATGCACCATCAATTTGCTCAAAAGGAATTTTGTGCGAGATGTATGCTTCGATATCGGGTAATGAGTATGCGTACGTTTCACAAGCAAAGCTGATGGCTTTGCCGCTAGCGCCCGAACGAGCTGTTCTACCAATACGATGTACATAATCCTCAGCGTCTTGAGGTAAGTCGAAGTTAAAGACATGACTGACTGCTGGAATATGTAACCCGCGCGCGGCGACATCGGTAGCAATCAATAAAGGCAACTTGCCTTCTTGGAAACGATTAAGAATGGATTGGCGTTTTTTCTGTGGCACATCGCCGGACAGCACAGCATTATCAAAATCGTTGCCTTCTAAGTACCGATGTAAGCGTTCTGCATTGTGTTTTGTATTGATGAAAATAATGCCTCGTTCAGGTTTTTCATCCATTAACACCTTAATAAGTAGAGGAATTTTTTCATTGTCAGCAGGGTAATAAACAGACTCAATCACTTGCTTGGCCGTGATTTGTTCAGGTTCAATGCGAACCATTTCCGGGTTATTCATGTGCTCATAAGCAAGCTCGGTCACTTTAAATGAAAGTGTTGCTGAAAATAGTAAATTTAAACGCTTGTCCGGCTGAGGGAGCCTGCGTAATAAATAGCGAATATCATTTATAAACCCAAGGTCAAACATTCTGTCTGCCTCATCAAGCACTAAGACTTCAGTGTTTCTCAGGTTAAAGACTTTTTGTTTGAAGAAATCAATAGTGCGGCCTGGTGTGCCGATTAAGATATCAACGCCTTCTTCAAGAGTTTTGCGTTGCTTTTCATAGTCTGTGCCACCGTATGCTAGGCCTACCTTAATGTCTGTATGTTTACCTATGATTTTTGCATCGTTGGCAATTTGTATGGCGAGTTCACGAGTGGGAGCAAGAATAAGCGCTCTGACACCTGTTTTATTATCAGCGGCCGTTTTAGTGAGTAATGTGTGGTACGTAGCCAGCAAGAAGGCGATAGTTTTACCGGTCCCGGTTTGTGCCTGTCCAGCAACGTCTTTACCTAATAAGCTGATTGGCAATGTTTGTTCTTGGATCGGAGTACAATTAAGAAAATTTGCTTCATTTAGGCCCTTAATTAAAGGCTCTGTTAAACCTAAAGAGGAAAATTTAGTATCGGTTAAATGGGTTTCTGACATAGGTTCAGTAGTACTTGTGTGAGCTGAGGCTTTAATAATAGAGGTGAATGACTGCTTAATTAATTATGATAATCTTTGCAGCCGATATCGTACTCTATTATGATGTAACAATGCATAGTATTAACCGAACGGAGATAAATAGTGAGTGAAAATGTAGTTCATACCAGCGATGATAGCTTTGAACAGGATGTATTGGCCTCAGACCAGCCAGTTTTAGTCGATTTTTGGGCTGAATGGTGTGGCCCTTGTAAAATGATTGCCCCCATCCTTGACGAAATTGCAGATGAGTATGCGGGTAAGCTTAAAGTTGTTAAGCTAGATATAGACTCAAACCCTGCCATGCCAAGACGTTTTGGTGTTCGCGGTATTCCAACATTAATGGTCTATAAAGCGGGTGAAGTTGAAGCCACTAAAGTAGGCGCAGTGACTAAATCGCAATTATCGGCGTTTATCGATAGCAACATATAAAAACACCGCCTCCGTCTAAAAGCTAGACGGGGGCGTTTTTTAATGCTACCTTGTATTTTTAAGTAACAACTCCTACGCACGCGAATTGCCGTGCAAGTACTATCATAAAAAATCTATTTAAAATCTCTGTGCCGCGTGTGCACGTGTATACCTTCTTTTATTCCAACTATAAATTCATATGAACCTAACTGAGCTGAAGCGCAAACCTGCAACTGAAATTCTTCAAATTGCAAAAGAACTTGGTGTTGATAACACTGGACGATCATTAAAACAAACCACGGTATTTCAAATTCTGAAAAAAGTTGCCAAAAGAGGCGATGATGTTTATGGCGATGGTGTTCTTGAAGTTTTATCCGATGGTTTTGGCTTTTTAAGATCTGCAGATGGTTCATTTTTAGCGGGGCCAGATGATATCTATGTATCACCGAGTCAGATTCGACGGTTCGGCTTAAGAACTGGGGACACGATATCAGGAAAAATTCGCCCCCCTAAAGACAGTGAGCGGTATTTTGCGTTATTAAAAGTTGATAAGCTTAATTACGAGAAGCCAGAACACGCAAAAAATAAAATTGCCTTTAAAGATTTAACGCCACTATTTCCTAATGAGCGTTTAACGCTTGAAATGGGTAATGGCACAACCGAAGATTTAACATCACGAGTAATTGACTTAGTATCCCCCATTGGTAAAGGTCAACGTGGTTTGATTGTTTCGCCGCCTAAAGCCGGTAAAACAATGATTATGCAAAATTTGGCACATTCTATTGCTCACAATAACCCTGAGAGCCATTTGATTGTTCTGCTGATAGATGAGCGCCCTGAAGAGGTGACTGAAATGTCACGGACTGTTAAGGGCGAAGTGATTTCTAGTACCTTTGATGAACCAGCAACTCGTCACGTTCAAGTTGCTGAAATGGTTATTGAAAAAGCGAAGAGAATGGTTGAGCATAAGCAAGATGTGATTATTTTGTTAGACTCCATTACACGTTTGGGTCGTGCATACAATACAGTGGCACCCTCATCCGGCAAGATTCTGACAGGGGGCGTAGATGCTAATGCGCTTGAACGTCCTAAGCGTTTCTTTGGTGCAGCTCGAAACATTGAGGAAGGAGGCAGTCTGACTATTATTGCTACGGCGCTGGTGGAAACAGGCTCACGTATGGATGATGTTATTTACGAGGAGTTTAAGGGAACCGGTAATATGGAGTTACACCTTGAACGTAAAATTGCAGAAAAACGCATTTACCCAGCGATTAATGTTAATCGCTCAGGTACTCGTCGAGAAGAATATATAGTGGATGCGGATGTTCTTCAGAAGACATGGATTTTACGAAAAATTCTTAACCCGATGGATGAGATGGGGGCGATTGAGTTTTTATTAGAACGCTTTAAGAAAACAAAAACAAATGGTGAGTTTTTTGACTCAATGAAGCGCTAGCACTGACTTAAATACACAATAAAAAAGAGCTTCATTTGAAGCTCTTTTTTATTGTCCGGCTGTTTTTTTAAAAGCAGCTAAGCGTTTTTCTCTCGTGTGATAGCCCGATGACCGATATCTGTCCGAAAGTAGACCTTATCCCATTGAATTGAGTGGACACTCTTGTAGGCTTTTTGTTGTGCGTCTTCAACGCTGTCGCCCAGTGCACAGGCACATAGCACGCGGCCACCATTGGTTATGATGTTGCCATCTTGCATTTTCGTGCCCGCATGAAAAGTTTTAGTATCACTGGTTTCATTTGGAATGCCGCTAATAACGTCACCTTTGTTATAGTCAAACGGATACCCACCGGCGGCAAGTACAACACCAATGGAGGTACGAGGGTCCCATTGGGCTGTTATGGTATCCAACTGGTTATCAATAGCCGCATTACATAGTTCGGTCAGGTCACTGTTTAAACGCATCATGATGGGCTGGGTTTCAGGGTCGCCAAAGCGACAGTTATATTCAAGCACTTTCGGCATACCTTGAGCGTCAATCATCACCCCAGCATAAAGAAAGCCAGTGTATGGAATACCATCTTCTATCATGCCATCAAGTGTCGGCTGAATAATAGTTTGCATGATAGTTTTATGCATTTCATCGGTCACAATCGGTGCGGGTGAATAAGCCCCCATACCGCCTGTGTTGGGCCCTAAGTCGCCATTATCTCGGGCTTTATGGTCTTGTGAGGAGGCCATTGCTAAGGCTTGATGACCATTAGCGATCACGATAAAGCTGGCTTCTTCGCCAAGCAAAAACTCTTCAATAACAACACGATGGCCAGCTTCACCAAATGCATTGCCGGCTAACATATCATTAACTGCCTCAATGGCTTGTTGCTCGGTTTGAGCGAGAATAACGCCTTTTCCAGCCGCTAAGCCATCGGCTTTAACAACGATTGGCGCGCCTTTTAAACGAATGTAATCGCTCGCTAGTTGAATATCAGTAAAGCTTTGGTATTGCGCTGTGGGAATCTGGTGGCGTGCTAGAAAATCTTTGCAATAAGCTTTCGAGCCTTCTAATTGTGCTGCTAATTTCGTAGGGCCAAAACAGCGTAAGTTATTGGCTGTAAATTGGTCAACGATACCTGCTACTAACGGTGCTTCAGGACCAACGATAGTGAGGTCGATATTTTCTTTGATAGCAAAAGCTAATAAGGCATCAATATCTTCTGCATTAATATTGATATTTTTAATACCGGGCTCTTGCTCAGTACCTGCATTACCGGGTGCTACGAAGACAGTTTGCACATCTGGAGATTGTTTTGCTTTCCAAGCTAGCGCGTGTTCACGTCCGCCGCCACCTACAATCAGTACATTCATTATTAAGCTCCTTTATTAGTGTCTAAAGTGGCGCATGCCAGTAAATACCATGGCAATATCGTGTTCATTAGCGGCTTGAATAACTTCTTCATCACGCATTGATCCACCGGGCTGAATGACCGCGCGAATACCCACTTGTGCGGCGTTATCTAAGCCATCTCTAAAGGGGAAGAAGGCATCAGAAGCCATTACCGAGCCAGCGACTTCAAGCCCTGCATGCTCAGCTTTAATAGCGGCAATTCTTGCAGAGTTGACTCGGCTCATTTGACCTGCACCAACGCCAACAGTCATGTTATTTTTAGCGTAAATAATTGCATTAGATTTAACGAATTTAGCAACATTCCAACTAAACAGTAAGTCTTGAAGTTCTTGTTCAGTCGGTTGGCGTTTAGTCACCACATTGAGTTCGCTATAAATTTCATTATCAACAGTTTGGACCAGTAGGCCACCGTTGACACGTTTGAAATCAAAACGGGCTGGTGAGTTGGTATCCCATGTGCCACTATCCAGAAGGCGGAGGTTTTTCTTAGCGGCGATAATGGCGAGCGCATCATCGTTTATTCCCGGTGCAATAATCACTTCAACAAATTGACGCTCAGTAATGGCTTCGGCAATTGCACGATCAAGGGGACGGTTAAAGGCGATGATGCCGCCAAAAGCTGATTCGGGGTCGGTTTGGTAAGCACGGTTGTATGCGTCAAGAAGATTGTCGCCTAAGGCAACACCGCATGGGTTTGCGTGTTTAACAATCACGCATGCAGGCGAATCATTAAATTGTTTAACACACTCTAAAGCAGCATCAGTATCGGCAATGTTATTGTAAGAAAGCTCTTTCCCTTGATGTTGAACCGCTGAAGAAATGGTGCCTGCTTGGGGGGCTTCTTCGGTAAAAAAAGCGGCTTTTTGGTGAGGGTTTTCACCATAACGCATGACTTGCTTTTGTTTGAATTGAAGGTTGATGGTGCGAGCAAAATCAGCTTTCTCGCCATCTTTTTTAATGCTGCCCAAATAGTTTGCGATTGCGCCATCGTATTGTGCAGTATGTTCAAATGTTTTGACGGCGAAATTAAATCGATCAGCATCACTCATGCCGCCGGTAGCCTTAATAGACTCGATCGTGTGCTGGTAATCATTTGGGTCAACAATAATGGTAACATCTTTGTGGTTTTTAGCTGCCGCACGGATCATGGTTGGCCCACCAATATCAATATTTTCTATTGCTGTTGCTAGGTCGCAGTCTGGCTTGGCAACAGTTTGCTGGAAAGGATAGAGGTTGACCACGACGAGATCGATAGGCTTGATGTTGTTGTCTTGCATGACCGCTTGATCAATGGCACGGCGTCCTAAAATGCCGCCATGTACTTTAGGGTGCAATGTTTTTACACGTCCATCCATCATTTCAGGAAAGCCGGTGTAATCACTAATCTCAATAACTGGAATGTTGTTTTCTTGCAGGAGCTTTGCAGTACCACCAGTTGAAATAATTTCAACTTGTAAGTCATTCAGTTGTTGGCAAAACTCAATAATGCCAGATTTATCGGAAACGCTGACTAAAGCGCGAGTGATTTTATTGCTCATGTGATGACCTGTTTATCTAATGTGATGAAGCCAGAGTTTGGCCTACCTGAAAACTAGGTATTTTATAGAAAACTGTGTTTTTTTGCTGAGCTTTTTGGTGCGGGGTTGAATGTAACGATTGATTAAATATCGAGTTGATAGGTTGCTAGTTTCTTTCTTAAGGTGCCACGACTTAAGCCCAGCATTTTGGCGGCCTTAGACTGATTAGATTTTGTGTGATTGAGCACAGCTTCAAGTAATGGTTTTTCAACTTCACTGATCACGAAGGCGTGTAAGTCGACTACGTCTTCTCCATCAAGTTGAGCAAAGTAACTTTCCAACGATTGAGCCACTTGCTGGCATAAAGGCTGTTTCGCTTTATCTAAACTCATGCAGCTTGGTCTTTTGTTTTTGTATGGGCATGAAAAATCTTATCTATACAGTCTAATTGTTGCTGAGGCTCTTGAATAACAAAGGATTCCTTCACAAGAGGCAAAAGCGATGGATTTATGTGGTTAAAATACCAAGCAATGTGTTTTCTGGCAATCCTGACGCCCATAATATCACCATAAAACTGATGAAGTTGAATAATATGGCGGTTAAGAATAGACTTTATTTCTGCGGTATTGGGTGCGGCTAAGTTCTCGCCTGTTTTGATAAAGTGGTCGATTTCCCTGAAAATCCAAGGCCGACCTTGAGCGCCTCGCCCTATCAGTAGACCATCTGCATCGGTGTGATCCAATACTTCTAGAGCTCGCTGCGGTGATGTTATGTCACCGTTGGCAAGTACTGGAATGCCGATAGATTTTTTGACTAATTTTATGGTGTCGAATTCAGCGCTGCCATTGTATTTACATGCCCGGGTTCGGCCATGAATTGCTAGCGCTTGAATGCCTGCTTGCTCGGCAATTTTAGCAATGGTGGGTGCGTTTTTATTCAGTGTGTCCCAGCCGGTTCTTATTTTTAGGGTCACAGGGATATCAACGGCTGAAACAACAGCCTCTAAAATTTCTTTAACTAAGGGCTCATCTCTTAATAAAGCTGATCCAGCAGCAACATGGCAGACTTTTTTTGCTGGACAGCCCATATTAATATCGATGATTTGTGCGCCATTAGACTGGTTGAACAAAGCAGCCTCAGCCATTTGTTGTGCATTAGTTCCTACAATTTGTACAGACCTGGGTTCGTCTTCACCAGAGTGATCTAGTTTCAACAAGGTGCGTTTATGATGTCTTAACTTGGGGTTTGAGGCGGTCATTTCTGAGACCGCTAAGCCGGCGCCTAAGTCACGGCAAATTTGGCGAAAAGGGCGATCAGTAATGCCTGCCATTGGAGACAAAACTAAATTGTTTTTTAATGTGTAAGGCCCTATTTTCATCGTGCGATTGACTTAATCAAAGCGTTAGTTTGGCTCGTGTGACTCGTTGAGTCAATATTTGTAACGATTAGAGCTCTTTTTTACTGAAAGGCTATTTCAAAGCCAGAGGCCTCTTGGTGGGGTTTATTAAAGGCCAGATTGACCTCTTGAAATTCTTGAGCAGCAAAGTAATTATTTGTTTCGCTGGGCTTGAGATAATCATATTTAGTGAAAACACCTTGAGCGATTTTATCGCCGCTGTGAGACGTTAAGGTGATACTGATTGCTGGAAAGGCTTGTTCGGCCAATGCCGAGTTTTTAATCGTGAGTTGTAGAACAAGTACATCAGCAACATCTGGGTGCTTGCTTATTTGGCGCTGAATGACGTGGATTTGATCGAGGTTTTTGTAAAGGGGGATGTGTAAGTTATACGCATGGTTGAACTTTTTTAAGAAGGGTTGTAATTTTTCGTTTTGAGTAAATAACTCTGCTTCAAAATAGGTGAACTGAGCGATTAGTAGTAATAAGGAGAGAAATGACAATAAAGCAAAAGGGCGCTTGTGCTGTGGCTGGGCTTTTGGAGTTTCCCAGCTAGCTATGATTGGTATGCTATTATTTTTGGGCGGCTGCTCAGTTTTTAAGGGTATTGATTGATTGGTTTGCTGTACGGTTTCGTTTAGTACGGCAGGTTCAGAAGAAGAACTCAGCTTGTGTTCGTTGGCATTAAAAACATCTTGGCAATGGCCGCAACGAATAAGCCCGCCTTTAGCTGCTAGCTGCTCTTCAGTGACTTGAAGGGTGCTTAAGCAGAAAGGGCAGAGTGCATACTGCATGGTTTAAGGTTTTTTAACGGCATGCAGGCAGACCCAGTTATCCTTAACAACGGAGGGGCTAAATATAAATTTATCAACGTATGCGCTGATAACGTGTTCAGCTTGTTCGCTTAAAATGCCTGATAGTAGTAAGTGGCCGTTAGGCTTTACTAAGGCAGAAATAGTATCCGACAATGAGATTAATGGTTCAGCAAGAATGTTTGCAATAACAATATCTTGAGGGCTTTTAGGGTATTGCTCGGTGCCATAAACGTGTACTTTATCGAGCACATGATTTTGTTCTGCGTTGTTTTTAGTGGCGGTAAGAGCTTGCGGGTCTATATCAATACAGGTTGCACTATTGGCGCCTAATAGCAAGCTGGCTATGGCGAGTATGCCAGAGCCACAGCCAAAGTCGATAATGTCTGTGTTTTCAAGCGTATGATTGGCTAGCCAATCAAGGCACAAAGCGGTTGTCGGGTGGGTCCCTGTACCAAAGGCTAGCCCCGGGTCTAGTCTTAATAGCGTTGCATTAGGCTCGTCTATTTCATGTTCGGTTGAGCAAACCCAAAAATTTTCACCAAATTTGATGGGCTGAAAATTTTCAAGCCATACGCGCTCCCATACTTGATCTTCCAGTCGTTGTATTGATATAGACCAGGTGTTTTGATCGTCGAGATGTTGATTGAAGTATGCTTTGGCCTGGCTCAGGTCGTGATGCTCATCGAATAAGCCGGTCACTGAGACGTGTTGCCATAAGGGTGTGCTATTTAATGGGGGCTCGTAAATAGGTTGGTCTGCGCTATCGGTCAACGTGACCGATAGCGCACCAAGGTTTTCAATTAAAGATTCAACAGTAGGCGCTAATGCTCGTGTGGTTGCTATGGTCAACTGTTGCCATGCCATGTGAGCTATGCCTCTAGCTTCTTTTCAAGATAGTGAATATTGTAGATGCCAGAAGAAAATTCCTTATCGAGAGTGATATCTTTTAATAGCGGGATGTTGCTATGAATACCATCAATAACGGTTTCATTTAGCGCTGTTTTTGTACGAGCAAGAGCTGATTCGCGTGAGGGGCCAGAAGCAATCAGCTTGCCAATCATGGAGTCATAGTATTGCGGAACTGTGTAGCCGTTATAAATATGACTATCAAAGCGAATGCCAGGACCACCTGGAATATGCAGTTGAGTGATTTTACCCGGTGATGGCATGAAGGTTTCAGGGTGCTCCGCATTCAGCCGGCACTCAATAGCGTGACCGGTAATCTTAATGTCATCTTGCGTATAGCTCAACGGTTCGCCTGCAGCGATTTTAAGTTGTTCAGCAACGATGTCTACGCCGGTGACGATTTCTGTAATCGGGTGTTCTACTTGTACACGTGTGTTCATTTCAATAAAGTAGAATTCGCCTTTTTCGTATAAGAACTCAAAGGTTCCTGCACCATAATAGCCAATTTCTGCACAGGCTTTTGCACAACGCGTACCGATTTCTTGACGAACTTCTTCGGTGATACCAATAGCAGGGGCTTCCTCAATAACTTTCTGGTGTTTGCGTTGAGTAGAGCAATCGCGTTCACCTAAGTGAATAGCATTACCATGCTTGTCGGCTAGAATTTGGAATTCAATATGTCGCGGTGTTTCAAGGAATTTTTCCATATACACCATATCATTGCCAAAGAAGGTGTTCGCTTCTGTTTTGGTGAGTGAAATAGCATTCAGTAGAGCAGACTCAGTGTGAACAACGCGCATCCCTCGGCCACCACCACCGCCGGCGGCTTTAATAATAATGGGGAAGCCAATCTCACGAGCGAGCCTCATGTTACGATCGTTATCATCATTAAGGGGGCCATCGGAACCTGGAACGCAAGGAACACCGGCTTTAACCATCGCTTCAATGGCAGACACTTTATCGCCCATTAAACGAATGGTTTCTGAACGTGGCCCAATGAAGGTGAAGCCACTTTGTTCAACGCGTTCAGCGAAATCTGCATTTTCAGATAAAAAACCATAACCCGGGTGAATGGCTTCAGCATCGGTGATTTCTGCCGCACTGATGATAGCGGGTACGTTAAGGTAACTATCAGTGGAGGAAGGTCCGCCGATGCAAACAGATTCATCTGCTAAGCGTACATGTTTTAAATCGCGGTCAGCAGTTGAGTGAACGGCCACAGTTTGAATGCCCATTTCACGGCAAGCGCGCAAGATACGTAAAGCAATTTCGCCGCGGTTGGCTATAAGAATTTTATCGAACATATTTCTCTCGTCGATGTGTTAAAAGTAAAAAGGTGTTTTATTCAATAATGAATAAAGGCTGGTCAAATTCTACAGCGTGACCATTGTCGGCTAAGATAGATGCAACAACACCTGATTTATCGGCTTCAATTTGATTAAGAATTTTCATCGCCTCAATAATGCATAGCGTGTCACCTTTTTGTACCGCTTGACCTATTTTGACAAAGGCCGGTGCGCCAGGTGCGGGGGCATCATAATAAGTGCCAACCATGGGTGATGTAATAATGTGACCGGATAACTCTTCCGTTGGGGCGGCAGGCGCTTGTGGTGCAGCACTTGCTGTAGTGACAGGCGTTGGTGCAGGCGCTTGGGTAACCGTTACCGGTTGAGTTGATGAGTAACGGTTGATGCGTACTGAATCTTCACCTTCATGAATTTCGATTTCTGCAATGTCGGATTCTTCAATAAGCTCGATAAGTTTTTTAACTTTTCTAATATCCATAATTAATCTCTTGATGATTGTTCTAATAAGGGAATGGCTGCGTGCAGCGCTAATTCATAACTTTTGGGGCCAAAGCCGCAGATAACACCGTTGGCAATATCTGAAAAATAAGAGTGTTGGCGAAAGGGTTCACGAGCGTGTACATTTGATAAATGCAGTTCAATAAACGGTGTGCCGCTTGCTAGTAAAGCATCGCGCAAGGCAATGCTGGTATGGGTAAAGGCAGCAGGGTTTAATAAAATAACAGACACGTTATCTTGTTGGCTTTGTTGCACCTTGTTGATCAAATCATGCTCTGCATTGCTTTGATAAAAAACGAGTTCATGCCCAAGTTCTTTAGCAAGCTGAGTTAAGTTTATTTCAATGTCGGCCAATGTTTGAGCGCCATAAATGCCAGGCTCTCGAGTACCTAGCATATTTAGGTTTGGACCATTGATTACTGAAATTATTGCCATAAAAATACTAACTCAACATAATGTTGTACGGAGTATGCGGATTTTGCCAAACCTTTTGTTGAAAGTCTATAAAAATCGTTAGTTAGCGAAAGATAGGGACAAATATATGCAAGTTAGCGGGAGTTAGTCTTTAGGAAGTTGGGCTGTTGCCAGTATTTTTGAGCGCTCTAAAAGACCTATTTGCTGAGCCACAATGCGCCCCTCTGGGTTCACAATAACTGAGAAGGGTAGAGCGCCCATTGAATTCCCGTACTGTTTGGCCAGTTCGACCCCTGGCATGCCCGCAATTAAGCTTGGGTAATTCATTCCCATTTCTAAAGCAAATTGCTGAACGGCGGCTTCATTATCAATGGCGACACCAATAAATTGTAGATTAGAGGCTTGATACTCTTTTTGCAGTGTGATGAACTCGGGTATTTCCTCACGACAAGGTGGGCACCAGGTGGCCCAAAAATTAATAACGAGATAATGGTTGTCCCACTCTTTTATGTTCCTCATTTTTCCATGGAGATCAGGCAAAGAGAACTCGGGTCTTATTTTGTGGGCGGTCTGTTGTGTAGGTTCTGCTGATGTTGTGTCCTTTTCAGTATTCAGTGTGTTGAAGAACGAGATGTAGGTCAGTGTTGCAATGATGATGGTGGCAACGATTAAAACGTTTTTTTTATGCATTTAATTCAGTGTTTTTAGCCGAGTTAAAAAATCATCAGGTCCCATATAGCCAATCACACGGTTGTGTCTTAACTCGGCTGAGTTTAGGTCAAAAAATAAAATTGCTGGCGGGCCAATAAGCGAAAACTTATTAAGTAACAACTTGTCTTCTTTATCATTCTGAGTCACGTCGGCTTGTAGTAACACGACATCCCTAAGCGCATCTTGCACGGAAGCATCGGTAAAGGTAAATGCCTCCATTTCTTTGCATGAAATGCACCAGTCAGCATAAAAATCGAGCATGACAAATTGCTTGTTTTTTGCAGCCAGTTGTAACGCGCGAGTTAAGTCGTCTGTGTTTTTTATTTTCTTAAATGAAAGAGCGTGTAACTGCGTGTTGATTTTTGGGTTGATACTGAGGTGTGCTAAAGGCTTTAGCGCGTTGCTACCACCTGAAGCAGCACCGACCATTAAAATGATGCCGTAAATTAACAAAATAGCACCAATGCCTTTGGATAACTTGTACCAGCCTTTTGCATTGTCTGGCAGACGTTCAAAAACCTTAAGGTAAACAGCTGAAACTATCAGTAACCCAGCCCATAAAACAAGAATGATGCTAGCCGGTAGAATGCGCTCTAGGAGCCAAATAGCAACGGCGAGCAGCATCACACCAAAGAAGTATTTGATCGGCTCCATCCAATGGCCTGCTTTGGGCAATAGTTTGCCTGCCGATACGCCGATGATCAGTAGCGGCACACCCATTCCCATACCTAATGAGAAGAGGGCAAAGCCGCCGAGTACCGCATCAGCTGTTTGACCAATGTAAATGAGTACGCCAGCTAAGGGGGCGGCGACGCAGGGCCCGACAATCAAAGTTGATAAAGCGCCCATGATGGCACTGCCCCACAAAGAGCCATGTTTTTGGTGCTGGGAGAGTTGTGAGAGCTTGCTTTGGATGACGGTTGGTAATTGTATTTGATAAAGCCCAAACATTGATAACGCGAGTAGGACAAACAGGCCACTAAAAAAGCTGAGTATCCACGGGTTTTGGAATGTGGCTTGTAGGTTGCTGCCGAACAGTCCAGCTAACACGCCAAATAAGGCGTAAGTAAGGGCCGATGCAAATACGTAGCTAAACGATAAATAGAAGGCTTTACGTGTTGTGAGGTCTTTGCCGTGGCCAATGATAATGCCGGATAATATTGGAATCATTGGAAAAACGCAGGGTGTAAAGGAGAGTAGAATCCCAAATCCTAAAAAGGTTAAAGACGTTAGCCAAACGGTGTTACTAAAAAGTGAGTTAGCGATTTGATCGTGCTCTGAAAGCGTGTTACTTGTCGAGGAAAGCCCACTTGAGATAGTGTCTTCTTCGCTTGCCTGAAATGATAACGTCACTTGTTTTTTCATGGGTGGGTAGCAGACACCAATGTCGGCGCAACCTTGGAACGACACCTCTATAGTGACATTTGCCTGTTGTTTTAGTGATGTGGAAAAAGGCGCGATGAGTGTTACATCGTTATAGTAAACAAGGGTTTCGCCAAATATTTCATCGGTTTTCTGTTGCCCTTCTGGAAAGTTAATCGTGCCGATGCTTAGAGTATTCGGCTCAATAATAGTGGCAGCAATTTTTTCTTGGTATAGGTAATAGCCTTTTGCAATACGCCAATTTAAAGCAAGCTGTTGGTGTTTATTGATGCTGGCAGAAAAATTAAAGGCCTCATCCGGTTCAAGTAATTCGTTTGATGGGGCGTTGAAAAGCCCACTAAATAAGCTTCCTATAGTGCTGCTTTGCGTGTTTAGAGTGGGGTTGTTTTCTGCCAAGGTAGTGCTAATAGACAGCAGAAATAAAGCACAAAAATAGATAAAGGTAGAGGCTAAACGTGTTTTATACATAAGTGCTCGATTAAGTAATGACGCTAAGTGGAATATGTAGAGACATCCAACCATCTGCATAGTTCATTATGATTCGCCGGTATTATAACGTGCTAGCTTAGCTGTGCTCTTTTAATGGGCTAAACAGCAAGGCCTCACAAGGCGGTTAAATCTTTCCTCGTATTATTATTTAGAAGGCTCTAGTCGTTTCGTTTTTTACAAAAGCAATGTTCATGTGTAAGCTATTCTAATATGAACCCTTTTTCTATCTTCTTACTGCTTTTAATTATTGTACCTGTTGTTGAAATTTATTTTCTTATTCAGGTGGGTACAGTGATCGGCGCATTTTCAACAGTGGTGTTAATTTTAGCGACCGCTGTTTTAGGGGCTTATCTGTTTAGAGCGCAGGGGCTGAAGACAGTGCAGCGAATACAGGCTGTTTTGTCACGAGGCGAAATACCCGCAGTAGAAATGATGGAAGGGGCGATGCTGCTAGTGAGTGGAGCATTGTTGCTGACGCCAGGTTTTGTCACCGATGTTGTTGGCTTTTTTTGTTTGATTCCTGGCTTGCGACGAAGGTTTGCCGAATTCGTTCTTGCTAGTCAATTTATGCCTCAATCGCCCTTTCAGGCAAATGACCCATTTCAACGAAGAGGTAGAGGGGGTAATGGTTTGGACGATAATGTTATTGAGGGTGAGTTTAAGCGAGAGGATGAGCCCGATTCAAGAAAAAATAATGAATAGAAGCGGCTGTTAAAGAACAACTTCAAATCCTTCAAAGTTCGGGTGCCCCAAATAGAGCCCTTTAGTTTGTCCGGCTTGTGCGTGTGCTTGTTTAAATGCGTCAGAATGAGTCCATGCGTCAAACGTTGCTTTATCTTGCCATGTAGTATGCGATGCAAATAGCGTGTAGTCATCAAGCTGCGGGCCACGTAGCAGGTGGAATGATTTAAAGCCAGGTACTTCGCTTAGACGAGACTCACGTTTTCTCCACACCTCTTCAAAATCGCCTTCTTTTCCGAGAGTCACTTTAAACCGGTTCATCGCAATAAACATATATACCCCTGCTAGTTAATGAGTTAATGAGTTGGTGGGCTTATTATGATGAAGTGAAGAAATTTCACAAGGGTTGGTATCAGTCACTCTATTTTTAAGTGAAAATTATTGATGATTTTGTGGGTAGGAAGAAGGGGAATTACTTAGTTGAAAAAAAGTGTTGCGGCGCAATAAATAAATCAATATAATGCACTGCAACAAAGCTGGTAGTGTAATGTGGCGTAGTATAAATTAAACTAATAAAAAGGATATTAAATGTTAAATAATCTAGAAACTTTATTTGCTCCTGCTAAAAAATTAGCTGAATTAAACAAAGCGCAATTCGAAAAAGTGGTTGCTGCACAGCAAGCGGCCGCCAAAGAATATGTAGCCTTAACTGAAGCACGTATTAAAGCGGCGGCAGCGATCAAAGATATTGAGGGCTTAAATACTTTTGTTAAAGAGCAGGTTGAACTCGCTCAAAGTGGTTTTGAAAAAGTACAGGCTGAGAGCAAAGTATTGATCGAAGATGCTAAAAGTTATAATGATGAGGTGATTAAACTTGTTCAAGAAGGTAATGCAGTGATGACGGAAGAAGTTAAAGAAACCGTTAAAAAAGCGGCTAAAAAAGCAGCCTAAAGTCGAAACAAACGGCTCAGTCGTTTGAATGACATTCGTTCTCTTTGAGGATGTTTAACCGTGACGTTTAAAAAACCGCTACCTATTAGGTAGCGGTTTTTTTGCGTTACTAAGGCTGTCTAGTTAAGTAACTATTTATCAGTTCGATGAGCTGGTTAATAATCGCTACAAAAAAGCTTGAAGGGCTGGATGGTTTGTTCGAAGTTGCTCTTTAAATGCGCTGACTTGGTTTTCTGAACGTTCAGCTCTTGGCAGGGTTATTTTGATATCATCAATAATGCGAGTAGGCGCATTGGATAAAAATAAGATTCGATCGGCCAGTGTATAGGCTTCGTCTAAATCATGGGTCACAAACAAGATGTTTCGAGGCTGTTCTCGCCATAAACTCAATAGCAACTCTCTGGCTTTCCTAGCGATAGCTTGATCTAGCGAAACAAAGGGTTCGTCCATGAGTAATAAGTTGCTGGGCGTGCAAAAAGCTCTGGCGAGTGAGACCCGCCTTTGCATCCCAAGTGATAAATGATTGGGGTAGCTATGTAAGTTATTGCCCAAGCCAAGTTGTTGAAGAATATGGGTGATTAAGGGTAGTGAATCATGGTCATTAATGGCTAATTGAATATTTTCTAATACGGTTCGCCAGGGTAGTAATCGAGGTGATTGAAAAACATAACTGGGCGGAACAGCGTGGTGACCGCTGTTAATGTTAATAGATCCATTAAAGTCGTCATCAAGCCCAGCGATGATGTTGAGTAAAGTTGTTTTGCCACAACCGGATGGCCCGATTAGACAAACAAACTCAGTGTCTGAAAGTTCAAATGAAAGGTTTTTAAGCACCGTCAGCTCTTGGCTATCCGCGCCGGTAGAGAAGCTTTTCTTTTTAATATCGACAATAAGTTGGTTCATAGCTCAGTTATTTCCAGCGTTGAGATCGTTGATCTAGGGGTTTTAAAATAGCCACTTCGATGAGCTGAATAATAATAATGAAAGAAACGGTATAAGCCAGGATACTGGTGATATCAAAGAGTTGAAAAAACAAATGAATTTGAAAACCCATGCCATCACTTCTGCCGAGCATTTCTACGACTAAAATAATCTTCCAGATGAGAGCGAGCCCTGTTCTGGCAGAAGCCATGATATATGGGTACAGCTGGGGCAAAATGACGTGAAACAAAGTGCTGGCGGGACTAAATCGGTAAGCGCTTGCCATCTCTAATAGCTGAGTATCAAGATTGCGAGCACCTTCTCTTATTGTCACAATCACATTAGGGAGTTTATTGATGACAACGGCAACAATAGCGGCTGTTTCAACTAAACCAAACCAGATATAGCATAGGATAATGGTGACCAGTGCAGGCACATTTAGCAAAATAATTAACCAGCTATCAAAAAAAAGATTAAGTTCTTTATGCCGTCCAAGAATAAGTCCTATCGCGGTTCCAAGAAACATGGCAAGGAAAAAACTGATCGTTAATCGATATAAAGTTATTCCAAGGTGCCGTGGTAATTCACCGGTTTGAATAGCATTTAATAGATTGTTGAAAACCAATAGGGGCGAGGGCAAAACAGGGCTGTTTATTGTTGAGGCGGTTAACTGCCAAATTAAAAGCATTAGCCCTAGTGAAAGTGTAGAGTTTAAAAATGAAGAACGTGGCATTAGAAGGAGAAACCTACGTTAGTGAGTTATTGAGGAGCATGCCAAAACATCTGGGGGTCTAATTGCTTGACAGAGCCGACTAGCTTTTCGCCACCAGTAACAGCCAATATCGAATAAATATCAGCGATGGCTTGTTTTTCTTCTTCGGTAAAGGCCGTTATTCGCCCCTTGCAATAATGTGTTCGTAATAACTGTTGTGTTTGTTCATCATCTGTTCTAGTTAAAGGCGCGATGGCGTTCCAATGTTTATCTGATGAGCACAGTAAGATTGCGGCATCAGCGCTGGCAATTAAAAACTGATTCAAACTTTTAGTATTTGAAATAGCCCATTGCTCTTTGAAAACATAGCCTAGTATTGGGACGGTTTGATCGATACCCAACTGGCGTATGATTTCATGAGTATTGATAAGCTCTCGGTAACCTTCTGCTTTTAGCCGAGCACTGTAATGCCAATAATTGATTAGAGCATCTAACTGATCTTGTTTTATAAGGTTGTTTAGGAGTGGAGGCGCGCCAAAAACTTTATTATTATCTGATGGCAGGTGTATGTTTTCTTGTACTGCTAAAGCCTGTAGCAATAGCCAATTTTTATCAAGTACACCGCCTGCAATACCGAGCCTTTTATTGGAGAGGTCTTGCAGTGATCTAATAGGCGAATGGGGAGGCACCATTAATGAGCCAGCAGAACTAGAATAAGGTGCAAATAAATAATCAGTGGAAAACCCACGCTGACGTGCCACCCATGTCCAATCCGAAACGATGATATCAGCGGCATTAGCCTGTAATGCGATTTTTCCAGCCTGACTATTGGCCAAGGGTTGAATAATAAGCTCAAACCCATATTTGTGGTCTAAGCCATTTTTTTTGATTGTCTCTAAGGTCCAGTTAACGGTGCCAAACTTAAGGGCCGCAATTTTAATGGGTGGTTTACCTTCAGCAATGCCGTCACTAAAAACAAGAAAGAGAGCGATAAGGGTGAGAAAAGTTGTTAAGCACTTTTTGTGTAATCGTTGCATATATTTGAAAGAGGCATCAGGTTTAGTTAGCGCATTGCTTGTGCTTAAGTTTACCTCAAATTTTATTAATATAAGCAACTGTCAGTTAGATATGAAATGATAGGGCTTAGTGAGTCAGCGAACTAATCGTTGACCTAGAAAATTAATGTGCGGTAAGGTGTGTTATTAATGGGTAAAGCTTTAGAGTTTCAAATGTTTTGCCTTAAGCCAGCTAGTTTTTTGAGAAACCAGCGCTAAATAGGACTGTAATTTATTCGCATGAGTGTCACATCACCTACTATCAATACCAATAAGTTAATCGATAAATTCGGTCGACAAGTAACCTATGTCCGGATTTCAGTCACGGATCGTTGTGATTTTCGTTGTGTTTATTGCATGAGCGAAGACATGGAGTTCTTGCCGCGTGAACAAGTGCTGACCTTAGAGGAAATAACTCGCCTCTCAAAAGCATTTGTTGAGTTAGGGGTAACGAAAATTCGTATTACAGGCGGAGAGCCGTTGGTACGAAAAGATATCGTCAATATGTTAGCCGATGTTGCTAAATTAGAAGGGCTAGATGAGCTTGTTATTACGACAAATGGTTCGCAATTAGTAAAGTTGGCGCAGCCGTTAAAAGAAGCGGGTGTTAAAAGGATTAATATTAGCCTAGATAGCTTGGATGCAGAAAAATTCAAAAAAGTAACACGCGTGGGTGACTTGAATGCAGTGCTTGAAGGAATACAAGCTGCGAAGAAAGCAGGGTTTGAAAAAATTAAGTTAAATGCCGTGATTTTAAAAAATAGAAATCATGATGAAGTCAACAACCTAGTCCAATATGCCATGCAGGAAGGGCTTGATATCAGCTTTATTGAAGAAATGCCATTAGGCGCTATCGATAGTCACTCACGAGAAGAGGCTTATTATTCAAGTGACGACATTAAAAATGATATAGAAACACAGTTTGACCTAGTGTCGAGCACTAAAGATACAGGTGGGCCGGCACGCTATTACAGCGTTAAGGGTTACGATAATTCGGTAGGTTTTATTTCACCGCATAGCCATAATTTTTGTGATACCTGCAACCGAGTACGTGTAACAGCATCAGGCTTGTTATTATTATGCTTAGGTCAGGAGCACTCGATGGATTTAAAGCGAGTCTTAAGGTCAAACCCTACGGATTTAAATAAAGTAAAACAAGCTCTTATTGAGTCGATGGAGATAAAACCGAAAGGGCACGATTTTGATATTACTGAACAACCTGTTATCTTTCGTCATATGAGTGTAACAGGTGGTTAAAGTTGAGTTAAACTATAGGCTGAAATTATCAGTCTAAACAAAGCTTATGCACACTGTGTAAAAGTTTTTGTTAGCCTTATTAAAAATAAATAGAACCCACAGGAGGGTGTTATGCAAATGTCTTTAGTTATTGATGCAAATAAATGTACAGGTTGTTTGCAATGTGAAATGGCCTGTTCTTATGAGGCTGAAGGGGTTTTTAACCCAGCTAAGTCAAGAATTAAAATCTTCCCATTTCATGAAGAAGGTATCTTTGTGCCTTATACCTGTACTCAGTGTGATGAAGCTTGGTGTATGCACGCTTGCCCTGTGGAGGCGATCCAACTAAATAAAACGACTGGCGCAAAAGAAATCGTCAATGACCTTTGTGTGGGTTGTAAAGTTTGTACGATTGCCTGCCCATTTGGAACAGTTAATTACAATGCCGATAGTGGAAAAGTTATCAAATGTGACCTTTGTGGAGGAGACCCTGAGTGTTCAAAAGCCTGTCCAACGAGCGCAATTACTTTTCAAGATTCAAACTGGACGGGTTATGACAAAATGAAAGACTACGCTGCGAAGGCGATACCTGCAAAATAAAAACAGTGTACAGATAAGTAGATGAGCATTTAAGAGCTATCTGTTTTACAAATAAAGTGAATTAAGCACCCTCCTGTTTACCTGAACTACAAGTAGTTCAGGTAAAAACGTCTTGAGAGATGGATGCCTTATATTTTGAGTGCAAGAATGGGCCTATCTATTATTAATAGATAGGCCGTTGTTCATCAGTAGTGGTGAAGTTTAATTTTTTTTGTGATGACGTTATTTAAAGCAAAACAATTTTCATTAGAGATGGGTTTTTCCCGTCAAGACTTCCTTACTCTCCTAGAAAGTCAAGATAAGCTGCAGTATTCGCACGAAGGTAATCTAGTTGCATTTTTCTATTTTAATCAATCGGTTAATGTTTCTATGGGTGATGAAAGCATGCGCCGTTTTGGTTCAGTAAAATTACCGATATTACCGCTTAGTTTTGACTTTTCTAACATGGGTGATGATGAGCAAGAAAAATTTATGACATTATTCTTGCTCAAGTTTCAACGTGGTGGTGGCTAGTTCGTTCCATACGTTTTTTGATAATTTATAATTGCACTTAAGTGCGCTGCATTATCAGATTTTTCAAGATAGCTAACGATATCTTCTAAGCAAATAATAGAGGCCACCTTAAAGCCATAGCTTTCCTCCACGTCATCAATCGCAGAGGTTTCACCGCGGCCTTTTTCTTGTCGGTTAAGTGCTATTAGAACGCCAGATGCAATCGCATTCTCAGCGCGAATAATGTCGACAGATTCTCTAACAGAGGTGCCAGCGCTAATGACATCATCTACAATAACAGCGTTGCCTTTGAGTTCTGATCCTACTAATAAGCCGCCTTCACCGTGGTCTTTTACTTCTTTGCGGTTAAAAACATAGGGAATGTCTTTGTTAGATATTTCAGATAAGCCAATAGAAACAGCGCAAACAAGAGGGATGCCCTTATAGGCAGGGCCATATAAAATATCGCAGTCCATGCCGGAATCGGCCAATGCCTGCGCGTAAAAATGGCCTAATTTGCGTAAACGATAGCCGGTGTTAAATAAGCCGGTGTTAAAAAAGTAAGGGCTTACTCGACCAGATTTTAGAGTGAATTCTCCGAATTTTAGTGCGTCGCATTGCAGTGCAAATTCAATAAACTCGTGTTTGTAATTTTTCATGGATGGATGTCCGGGTTAATGTGTGGTTATTTTATACTCAAAAGCTACAGGGTTCGTTTAAACGAAATAAAATCGTTAGTTTCATTTTATTCAGAGTCGGAGCGAGCTGTTAGTTTTACTTTTTGGTCGATATCGCCTAGCTCTATGTTTAATTCAATAGGGCAGCAACAAACAGAGCAGTCTTCAACAGTCTGATGGTTACCTTGGGAGGTGTCGATTAACGTGTCGATTACTTCACCGCAGTACGGGCATTGGTAAGTTTGATTAATTAATAGCTCGCTCATTACGCGGGTAGAAAGTGTTCTACGGTATCATTTAAGAAATTCCAGCCTTGTTCAGTACAGCGATAGCTGGAGTCATTAAGCTGCAGTAAGTTTTTATCAATTAACGAATCTAATGTCATTTGTACACTAGCAGCTTCCAGCTGGGTCCGGCGTTGATACTGGTCGAGTGTAAAGCCCTTTTTTAAGCGTAGTGCGTTCATCATAAACTCAAACGGTAACTCGGTGGCTTTGACGGTGCTATAGCCACCTATGACAGAGGGCGTACCGGCAAAGCTTGTATATTCTCGCGGTTGTTTTTTCTTCCAATAACGAGAAATGTCGCCTTGCTTATGGCTGATTTTTCCATGGGCGCCAGCACCAATGCCAATATAATCACCAAATTGCCAGTAATTAAGGTTATGCCGAGACTGTTGCCCTGCCGCCGCATAGGCAGATACTTCATATTGACTGAGTGATTTTTCGATTTGGCTTTGACAGGCTGTTTGCATATCCCAGATTAGTTCATCATGCGGCAAGATGGGTGGGTGCTTATAAAATAAAGTATTTTTCTCGAGGGTTAATTGATAGTGAGAAAGGTGACCTGTTTGATAGGCTAAGGCCAAATCAACATCGTTAACTGCTTGTTCAAGGCTTTGCTGAGGTAAGCCAAACATCAAATCGAGGTTAATGCGTTCAAAGCCTGCTTTTTGCGCTAATTGGATAGATCGATGTGCTTGTTTAGCATCGTGAATACGCCCTAGTCGTTGTAGCTGATGATCATTAAAGCTTTGAACGCCAATCGATAGACGATTAATGCCAAGGCTATAGAAAGCCGAAAATTTCTCCGCTTCGGCGGTACCAGGGTTCGCCTCTAAGGTAATTTCAATGTCATCACCAATAGTTAGTGTTTGCTGAACTGCGCTAAGAATCCGCTCAATACTACTGGCAGAGAAGAGGCTAGGTGTGCCACCGCCAATGAAAATGCTTTTTAGTGTTCGGTTGGTAACTTTTTGGGCCTCCTTGGAAAGGTCCTTAATAAGCGCATCTACATAGCCCTCTTCACTATCACCCGCATTTTTTTCGTGTGAGTTAAAGTCGCAATAGGGGCACTTCTTTACGCACCAAGGAATATGAATGTAGAGGCTATAGTCGAGCGAATCAGTGTCCATACAACTTGCTAAAGTATTCGGAAATTTGCGGCAGCAGCTGGTTAAGTGCCTGAGCGCGATGACTGATGTTATTTTTGACTGATGAATCAAGTTCAGCCGACATGCATTGATAATCAGGGACATAAAAGACGGGGTCGTAACCAAAGCCGTTTTTACCAGACGCTTGATCCGCAATACACCCCTCCCAAACTCCATGAGTTATTAATGGTGAGGGGTCATCGGCGTGAGCCATAAAAACCATCACACAGTGAAATCGTGCAGAACGTTTCTCGGCAGGCATGTTTTCTAATGCCTGTAGTAATTTAAGTGTGTTTTTTTTATCGTCAGATGGTAGACCAGCATACCTTGCAGAATACACGCCAGGCTTGCCATTAAGTGCATCTACCTCTAAGCCTGAGTCGTCTGCAATAGCGGGTAGACCAGAGATTTTTGCAGCATGTCTTGCCTTAATGATGGCATTTTCAATAAACGTGCTGCCGGTTTCATCAGCCTCCGGCACATCAAAGCGCGATTGAGGAAGTACCTCAATCGCTTGTTGGCTGAGAATAGCCTGAATTTCTGCTATTTTGCCTTTGTTGCCACTGGCAAGAACGATCTGTTGGCTCATGTTGCTAATGCGTCACGCTGTTTCTGCATTAATTCACTGATACCTGATGCGGCAAGGTTTAACATGTCATCCAGTTCTTCACGACGGAATGCGTGTCCTTCAGCTGTGCCTTGAACTTCGATGAATGCACCGGCTTCATTCATGATAACGTTCATATCAGTTTCCGCTTCTGAATCTTCAGGGTAGTCCAAATCCAGCACAGGTACGCCGTTATAGATGCCCACAGAGACGGCGGCAATTTGACCATGAATGGGGTTTTTCTTGATTTTTTTATCAGCAATTAACTTTTCAACGGCCAAAGAGAGTGCAATAAAACTACCGGTTATAGAGGCAGTACGTGTTCCACCATCGGCTTGTAGAACATCGCAGTCGATCGTTATTGTATAGCCATCAAGTGCGTTTAGGTTCACGGCGGCTCGTAAGGAGCGGCCAATTAAGCGTTGAATTTCTTGCGTACGACCACTTTGTTTGCCGCGAGCGGCTTCGCGACCCATACGGCTGTGAGTGGAACGTGGAAGCATGCCGTACTCTGCGGTGACCCAGCCTTGTTTTTTGTCTTTTAAAAACCTTGGGACACGGTTTTCCACCGATGCTGTGCATAGTACTTGTGTATCGCCACAGGCAATTAATACGGATCCTTCTGCGTGAATTGTAAAGTTGGTGGTTATTTTTACGTCACGGAGTTGGTCGGGTTTGCGTCCACTGGGTCTCATGTTTTTTCCTAAAGCTATTAAAGATGTTTGATGAAATGGAATACGAAGTATTGCACATTTGAGGGTATGCGCATTATAGGCCAAGAAGGGTTGTATTGGATGGCTGTATTAATGAATTTTAACGATAATGAGTCGCGTTCAGTAGGTCATCAACAGTTTGTGGTCTTTTAGCCGGCGATGTTTGCATTGCCCAATCAATGGCATAGAGAATTTTTGCATCGATGCGCTTTTTGTAGAGCTGGTGAGTAGAGGGTCTATCACTAAGCGCTGTGATGTCGGTTGAGAGTATTGGCGGAGATCGGTCTAAACATGCACGCATACTGGCGCCTATTGCGTAACAATCACTCCATGGACCTAATTTATAGTGCTTATCATGTTGTTCGGGTGAGGCGTAACCCTTGGTCATGCTATGTGAGCTGGGGTTTTGTAGGTTCTTGTAGGACAGAGCAGAGCCAAAATCAAGAATCAGAGGGTTATTCGGGGGCCGTAGTAGAATATTATCTGGCTTAATATCAAGGTGTAACAGCCCTCTATGATGCATGTTTTTAATGCACCTCATTACCGGCTGGAAAACAGCCAGCAAAAACTCAGTTGTTACTAAATGATCGGAGTTCTTCAGCCAATTACCAAGGGTATGCCCATAGTCATAATTCATCACTAAGTAAGCGGTGTTGTTGCTAAGAAAGAAATTCAGAACACTCACAATATTAGGGTGCTTTATGGTCGTTAATAAGGTTGCTTCATTTAGGAATAACTGGCGTCCACGCTGGAATAATTTTGCTGATGTGGCGTCAATCGGTACTACATTCAAGCCATCACGTTTCGTTAGCCGTTCGGGTTTGTATTCTTTGATAGCTACCTGTTGCTGATCTTTGAGTTGGCGAGCAAGATACACGGTGCTGAAACCACCTTGAGCTATAACACGCTCAATAATGTAGTCATCCACTACTAGGCCTGAGCTTAGCGATTGGCTGTCTGTTGTTGTGATGCGTGCGCTTGATGAAAGAGAGTTTTTTATCATCAGGGTATTAATCTTTTTAAAAACAGCCTAATATTTATCGTTTAAAGTTTGAGTATAGGCGACAAAATGATAAATAGTATGACGGCTTTTGCTAGTTGTGAGGTGGATGTTGAAGGGTATACCTTAATTTGGGAAGTTAGGTCTGTGAATCACCGTTATTTAGACGTTTCACCTCGCTTGCCTGAAATATTTCGTAGTATTGAACCCTCTGTGCGCGAAGCGGTAGGAAAATACCTTAAACGTGGGAAGGTAGACTGCAACCTTTTTTATAGAAAGCAAAAGCAGGGTGAAGAAGCGATAGAAATCAATGAAGCGCGATTGAATCAATTACTGATGGCCGCCTCCAAAATTGAAAATAATATGGATCAGGCTCAATCGTTATCAGCGTTAGATATTTTGCGTTGGCCAGGTGTGCAATCTGAAGTGAGAGAGGACTTGGAACCGATCAATGAAGGCGCTATAGCTTTATTGAATGAAACATTAGAGCAGTTAGTTGAGTCGCGTGAACGAGAGGGCGGCGATATCCTCGAGATGGTTGAGTCGCGGTGTAAACTGATTCAAGAACAAATGAGCATTGCTAAAACACGCCTGCCAGAGGTGCAAGCGCAGTTACGTGAAAAATTAGAAAAGAAAATAAATGACTTATTAGATGAGCCAGAACAAGCTAGGCTTGAACAAGAGTTGGTCTATTTTTTACAAAAAATGGATGTAGAGGAAGAGTTAGATAGGCTTGAATCTCACGTAAAAGAAGTTCGTAGAGTGTTGAATCAAGCAGAGCCCGTTGGCCGCCGATTAGACTTTCTTATGCAAGAGCTTAATCGAGAGGCAAATACGTTAGGCTCGAAATCAGCAGATATACAAACCACTAATGTTTCGGTTGAGTTGAAAGTGTTGATAGAGCAAATGCGCGAGCAAATTCAAAATATTGAGTAAAGGTAAAACGTGAAGGTAACAACAGGACAATTATTTATCGTATCAGCACCATCAGGTGCGGGTAAAACGAGTTTGGTGAATGCGTTGTTAGAAACGCTTTCAGGCATAGAGGTATCGGTTTCGCATACGACAAGAGCGCCTCGGGTAGGCGAGCAAACGGGCATTGATTATAATTTTATTGATCAGGAAGGATTTCAGCAACTTATTGATCAAAAAGGGTTTTTAGAGCATGCCACTGTTTTTGGGAATTCCTATGGGACATCAAAAGCCTTGGTTGAAGAGAGGCTGGCTCAAGGCGTCGATGTTATTCTTGAAATTGATTGGCAAGGCGCCCAGCAAGTTCGAAAAATAATGAAAAATTGCTGTTCGATATTTATTTTACCGCCATCCAAACAGGTGCTTGATGAGAGGTTGCGCAACCGGGGTCAAGATAGTGAAGAGGTTATCAGTAAACGTATGCGTACGGCGGTTGATGAAATGATGCATTATAGTGAATACGACTTTTTAGTCGTTAACGATGATTTTAAAGTGGCATTAAATGAATTGGAGGCGGTTGTTCAATCCCAACGGTTGGTCATGCAAAGAGGAAAGCAGGCATATTCGACATTGATAAATCAGTTGCTTAATTAATAGCTAAAAATAGGGTATAATTTCTGGCTATTCAACATTATTTAAATTAAGGGGTTCCAATGGCACGTGTAACAGTTTCTGATTGTCTCGAAAAATTAGACAATCGTTTTGAGTTGGTCCTATTAGCTTCAAGACGCGCACGCCAAATTATGGATGGTGCTGAGCCAAGTCTTGAGTTAGAAAATGATAAACCTACGGTTGTTGCGTTAAGAGAAATTGCAGCAGGTAATATTACTGAAGAGGTCTTAGATTTAGTGGATAACCCACCGATTGAAGAATTGTTTATTGAAGAAGCTGACTTGGCTGAAAAATCAATTGATGAAGAAGGTTAGGCTATAGAACTAATTTAATTTAGGCCTACTGTCTATTCGCCAATAGAGCTTTGGTGATAGACTCAAATGCTCATGATGTTGTCATGGGCATTTTTTATGCGCATTAGAAAATAAGAGTAGATGGAAGCAGATAAACAAAACGAAATTGAATTACCACAAGAGGTGTTGTTGGCAGAATTAATGTCAACGTTAAAGGAGTACCTGACTGCTAGTCAGCTACAACAAGTTGAGCAAGCGTATCAGCTGGCAAGTGATGCTCATCAAGGGCAATACCGTTTGAGCGGGGAAGATTACATTTGCCACCCTGTTTCAGTGGCGCTGATTTTGGCTCGAATGAAATTAGATGTGGACTGTATTATGGCGGCCATCATGCATGACTTGCTGGAAGATACAGAGACGACATTTGATGACTTAGCGCGGTTATTTAATGATGATGTGGCAGGCCTTGTTGATGCGGTAAGCAAGCTAACAAAAATAAACTTTAAGACGCGTGAAGAAGCTCAAGCTGAAAATATGCGCAAGATGTTTTTGGCAATGGCAAAAGATTTAAGGGTGATTATTATTAAGCTAGCTGACCGTTTACATAATATGCGCACAATTAGTGTGATGAAACCGGCAAGCAGGCGACGTATTGCGAAGGAAACGCTGGATATTTATGCACCCATTGCGCATCGGTTGGGGATGCACGAGTTTCGACTTGAGTTAGAAGATTTAAGCTTCGAAGCCATGTTTCCTTATCGTAAATCAATTATTACTAAGAGCATAAAAGCAGCCCGAGGAAATAGAAAAGAGGTTGTCGATAAAGTTGAAAAGTTACTCATAGAGGGTTTTTTAAACACTAAATTCCCGGGTTTGATTAGTGGCCGCGAGAAGAACCTCTATAGCATTTACTTGAAAATGAAGCGGCAAGGGATAGCATTTAACGAAGTGTTTGATGTGTATGCCTTTAGAGTCATCGTGGAAACTACTGAGCAATGTTATCAAGCATTGGGTATATTGCATAACCTGTTTAAACCTGTGCCTGGTAAATTTAAGGATTACATCGCTTTACCTAAAAGTAATGGTTATCAATCGTTACACACAGTTTTGGTGGGGCCATTTGGGGTGCCGATTGAGCTGCAGATAAGAACGGTGGAAATGGATAGGGTGGCTGAATCAGGTATTGCGGCACATTGGCTTTATAAAACAACAGATGTTGCGCATGATGCGCAAGTGAGGGCGCACGAATGGTTGAGAAATCTACTCGAAACACAAAAGGGCTCTGACGACTCGTTTGAGTTTATTGATACACTAAAAGTAGACCTGTTCCCAACAGAGATTTTTGTATTTTCTCCAAAAGGAAAAATTGTTAAATTGCCTAAGGGTTCTACAGCAGTTGATTTTGCCTTTGCGGTCCATACGGATATTGGCATGGCGTGCGCAGGCGTGAAGATAAACAGAATAATGGAGCCGCTGCACACGGTACTGAGAAATGGTCAAACGGTTGAAATCATGACCAGTGATTTTGCCGTATGTAACCCAAATTGGTTAAATTTTGTGGTGACCAATAAAGCAAGGCACGCTATTCGGAATCACCTTAAAGAGTTTAAAGAACGAGACGCTATCACCCTTGGTGGTCAACTACTGAATGCAGAGTTTAAAAGCATTGGTTTAAATTTTGATGATGTTGCCCCTGAACAGTTACAGACTTTTTTGGATGAGCAACAAATTGGTTCGCTTGATGCCTTATTAATGGACTTGGGTTTTGGCAACCGAATGCCTTTGTTAGTAGCGCAGCATTTGATTATGTCGGCCGGGGATGAGGACTCTTCCATCGATATCGCTAAGGGAAAACAGTCTACTGCGACGCTTAATATACACGGGGCAGATGGGATGCTCATCAATTTGGGTACCTGCTGTAGGCCCATTCCAGGCGATAAAATTATTGGTTTCTTTAGCCCTGGGCGAGGGGTGGTAGTGCATCGGGTGCATTGCAAAAATACCCGAGAGTACAAACGAAAGCATAAAAATTGGCTAAATGTTCAATGGGCGAATATTGTTGAGGGTGAGTTTAGTTCTGATATTGGACTAGAGCTAAAGAATGAACGGGGTGTTTTAGCAGAGATTGCATCCATATTTTCATCGTACGACTGTAATATTGAAAACATTAAAATTGCCTCACGTTCTGAGGATGCTTCCAGTGACATTTTTACCATTACAGTACGTGATAGGAAACATTTAGCGCGTGTTATGCGTCGCTTGCGTGGTCTTGCATCCGTTATAAAAATATTTCGTATTAGAAACTAGGGGGAGCTTTGAAAAAAACAGTTATTCATACGGCTTTAGCACCAGAAGCTATCGGTACTTATTCGCAGGCTATCAAGGTAGATCAAACCGTTTATTTATCCGGTCAAATTCCATTGGTGTCAGAGACAATGGTGCTTATTAGCGATGATATTGGGGAGCAAATTGAGCAAGTATTAAAAAACTTAACCGCTGTAGCCCAAGCAGCAGGTGGTGAGCTGAAAGATATTGTAAAACTTAATATTTTTCTAACGGATATGGCAGATTTTCCTGTGGTTAATGAAAAAATGGACCGCTTTTTTTCGCAGCCATATCCAGCAAGAGCCGCAATCGGTGTGGCGGCATTACCCAAAAATAGTCGTGTTGAAATGGATGCTGTTATGGTGCTAGGTGACGATTAATATGAGCATTTTTGGTTAGAAGGTGCTCATGGCGGTGGATAGTTGTTTAGATGATTTGCCGATAACTTACCTTAAAGGCGTTGGTGAAAAAGTAGCAGAAAAACTGCAACGTCTCGGTATAGTGACGGTGGCAGATATGTTATTTCATTTGCCGTTTCGCTATGAAGATAGAACTCAAGTGGTGCCGATAGGCTCGTTGAAACCGGGTGACTCTTGTCTGTTTGAAGGGCAAGTTGAACTGGCTGAGGTGGTCTATAGAGGGCGGCGTTCGATGCTCGTTCGATTAAGTGATCATACTGGGTTTATTACCTTGCGGTTTTTTCACTTCTCAAATAGCCAAAAAGAAGCGATGCAACGTGGCCAATGGTTACGTTGTTTTGGCGATATTAAATCATATAGTAAACAGGGTGTTGCCGATGTTGTTCATCCTGAGTATCAGCTCATTAGCGAAGCGCAGCGTGGTCAAATTGAGCAAGGCTTATTAGCAGTTTATCCTGTCACAGATGGCTTGCATCAAGCGTCTTTTAGAAAACTCATCAAACAAGCATTTTTATTACTGCAACAGGGCGCGACTGTTCGCGATTGCCTACCGCAACAAGTTTTGCAGGCAAGCGGTTTTCCGAGCTTAGTTGATAGTTTGCAACAGTTACACTTTCCGGAAACCTTGCCGGCACTAGAGGTTAGTAAAACCCCCTCATTTAAACGATTGATATTTGAGGAGTTATTGGCTAATCACTTAAGTTTAAGCCGACTTAAAGAAGGGGTTCAGCGTAACGCCGCGCCGAGCTTTAGATCAGCAGGTAATAGCCAAGCGCGCTTTTTAGCCTCATTAGGTTTTGAGTTAACTACGGCGCAAAGTCGCGTGAGCCAAGAGATAATGTCAGATTTATCGCAAACTATACCGATGCAACGGTTGTTACAAGGCGATGTTGGTTCAGGTAAAACCGTTGTCGCTGCTTGTGCTGCCTTAGCGGCAACTGAAGCGGGGTATCAAGTCGCTATTATGGCGCCAACAGAGTTGTTAGCAGAGCAACACTTTAAGAACTTTAAAGGCTGGCTGGACGATATGGATGTTCAAGTCGATTGGCTAGTTGGGCAGCACAAAGGTAAGGTTTATGATGCGATTACCGCGGATATTAGAGAGGGTCGTTCTAACATTGTGATCGGCACGCAAGCATTGTTCCAAGATAAAGTCAGTTTTGCACAACTCGGCCTGGTTATTATTGATGAACAGCATCGGTTTGGTGTGCATCAGCGGCTCGCTCTTCGAGATAAAGGCGTGGTAGGTGGTTTGTATCCTCATCAACTGGTGATGACAGCGACACCGATTCCCAGAACCTTAGCGATGTTGGGCTATGCAGATTTGGATTTATCGGTGATCGATGAGTTGCCGCCAGGTCGAACGCCGGTAACGACAACGGTTGTTCCCATCTCAAAAAGGGCGCGGATTATTGAACGCATCAATAAGGGCGTTGAAGAAGGGCGGCAAGTGTATTGGGTTTGTACGCTAATAGAAGAATCTGAAGCACTACAGTGCCAAGCGGCTGAAGTGGCGGCTGAGCTACTTAAAGAGTGCTTGCCGAGTCTTGCCATAGGCTTAGTGCATGGGCGAATGAAGGCAGATGAAAAGCAGGCTGTTATGCAGCAGTTTAAAAATAAAAAATTACAAATATTGGTCGCGACCACTGTGATTGAAGTGGGTGTTGATGTGCCCAATGCCAGTTTGATGGTGATTGAGAATGCTGAACGTTTAGGTTTGGCACAGCTACATCAATTGCGCGGCAGAGTAGGTCGCGGAACACGAGATAGTCATTGTGTATTAATGTATAAATCACCGTTATCGAAAAATGGTAATGAGCGTTTGTCGATTATGCGCGAAACAACCGATGGCTTTAAAATAGCAGAAAAGGATTTGCAGTTGCGCGGAGCAGGTGAGTTGCTAGGAAAACGTCAGGCTGGGTTTATGCGATTTAAAGTTGCGGATATTGAACGCGATGCAGAGATGCTGGAACAGGTGGCTGAGTGTGCAGAGGAAATTCTTCATAAGCAAGCTGACTTGGTGGGGCCATTAGTTCACCGATGGATAGCCAATTCAGTAGAATATGCGCAAGTCTGATGGAGTGAAATGTCGTTGAAGCCGATTAATAATTTCTTTGTTCAAGAACCTGCTTGGCGTGAACTAAGCCAATGGCCGTTGCGCAGCATGCCATCACAGGTAGTAAATTGGTTGCTTGAACCGAATTCGTTAACCAAGCGAATTAAAAACACATTCTCTGAACCCTTTGCTGTTGAGGTGCAGGGGCAGGGTTTCGCTGCACCGCATTTACTCGATGCGCAATGCCTAAAGCAACCACGTCATCACTATGCACTTGTTAGAGAGGTGTTGTTGACGCTATCTAACCAGCCGGTTGTTTTTGCTCGAACGACATTGCCACGAAAAGTAGCGCATCAACTGCAAAATCTGACGCATTTAGGAAATAGGCCACTGGGTGAGGTAATTTTTAGTTACCCTGAACTAAAAAGAGTCCGCTTAGACCTTGCTAAAATAAGTGTTACAGAATTAAATCAGCAGGCGCAGAAGATGTTAGAAGGGGAAAGGTTTATTTGGGCGCGCCGTAATACCTATCAAATGAACAAACATGCCTTCCTCGTGAGTGAGTTTTTTTTACCGGCCTTGTTTAATAAATAATGAAATTACAGTTAAAAATATCAAATATAAGGACGTACTGGTTATTAACAAGAATGCATAAGCCAATTGGTAGCTTGCTGTTGCTTTGGCCGATGTACTGGGCGCTTTGGATTGCCAGTCATGGGCGGCCAGATATATTAGTGTTTATCGTTTTTACACTCGGTGTTGTATTGATGCGGTCAGCCGGTTGCGTGATAAATGATTATGCCGACAGGAAAATTGACCCGCATGTATCGCGAACAAAAGAGCGCCCTCTTGCCACTGGCCAGGTGAGTTCTACAGAGGCATTACAGCTGTTCTTTGTATTACTCTTAATTTCGTTGTTGCTGGTTTTGTTGATGAACACGCTAACCCTTTACTTATCATTAGGTGCTGTATTGTTGGCAGCGTTATATCCTTTTACCAAGCGTCATACACATTTACCACAAATATTTTTAGGAATGGCATTTGGCTGGGCAGTGCCTATGGCTTTTGCAGCGCAAACAAATTCAGTACCACCACTAGCGTGGTTGATATTTGTTGCTGCGGTAATATGGGCGGTGGTATACGACACAATGTATGCAATGGTGGATCGTGACGATGACTTAAAAATAGGTGTTAAGTCAACGGCCATTTTGTTTGGAGACTTAGATAAGGTATTGATTGGTTTTTTTCAGTTATTATTTTTTATTGCGCTCATCATGATTGGGCAAAAAGCCGAGTTGGGCACACCCTATTTTGTTAGTGTTTTTGTCGCATTGATGTTTGCGGCTTATCATCAAATGTTAATTAAAGGCAGAGAACCAGCAAAGTGCATGGTGGCTTTTTTGAATAATAATTGGCTTGGATTTACTGTTTTTCTTGGTATAACGATAGATTATGCCACTAAAGGTATTATTGATTAAGCGCGGGCAAACGCCCAAATTTCAACCCGTTGTACACCTTGTCTTTTTAGCGTTTTGGCAATTTCATTGGCTGTCGACCCAGTTGTTACGACATCGTCAATAATGGCAACAGACTGTATGTTTTGTGTTGACGTATAGCTAAAAGCATTCCTCAAATTTTTACGCCGTTCGTTTGCCTTAAGTGTTGCTTGGCTAGTCGTGTTAACAATTCGCTTTAAAGAATGCTGAATAAGAGGCACGCCGATGGCTTTTTGTATGTATTGCGCGATAAGTTCAGACTGGTTAAAACCTCTCTCATTCAAGCGTTTTGCATGTAAAGGGACAGGCATCAGAGCATCAGCTTGTTTATTCAGCGCTTTAATGTGTTGAGCCATCAACAGGCCCATGGTTCTAGCACAGCTGTGCTTGGCTTGAAATTTGAGTGATTGAATTAAAAATTGAGCGATACCTTCATATTGGTATAGCGAGGTGATGCTGTCAAATGAAGGTGGGTTTTTTAGACAACGCCCACAAATGGATGACTCTGTTGTTAACGCTATATCGCAGATAGCACACGAGCGCGTTGCAGCGTTTAGATCCTGCAAGCATTGCTGGCATAAATCCAGTTCATTATAGCCAGGCTGATCGCATATGAAGCAGGTCGTCGGGTACAGCCTAGAATGGATAATATTTGACCAGTTGTTCATATTTTTGTAAATTAATTTTGACAACTTTTCCGCCTGATGTACCATTGTCGACTTTATATAAACTTGAAATAGGTAATTCCCGAATGAGCATACCATCTGAAGCGATTAGCGAGCAAAAAAGAGCGACCGTTAATATAGTGAGAAACACATGGCCACTAAAAAAAATCCAAGCGCTTTTTGATCTGCCATTCAATGACTTGCTTTTTAAGGCGCACACTATTCATCGTGAAAACTTTGACCCAAATGCAGTTCAAATCAGTACCTTGCTAAGTATTAAGACGGGTGCATGCCCTGAAGATTGTTCATATTGTCCGCAAAGTGTTCGCTATGACACGGGGCTGGAAAAAGAAGCATTAATGGAAATTAGAGCAGTTGTTGATGCGGCGAAAGAAGCGAAAGCGAATGGAGCAAGCCGTTTTTGTATGGGAGCAGCGTGGCGGAGTCCTAAAGATCGTGATTTAAATAAAGTGACGAAAATGGTCGAAGAGGTTAAAGCCTTGGGAATGGAAACCTGCGTTACCTTGGGAATGTTGGAAGATGGCCAAGCACAACAGTTAAAAGAGGCGGGCTTGGATTACTACAACCATAATATTGATACCTCAGAAGAGTACTATAAAGAAGTGATTACGACGCGAACCTATCAGGATCGCTTAGATACGATTGATACGGTTCGAAATGCCGGCATTAACGTGTGTAGCG
>OJDD01000052.1_pt1 | contig 47545 bp, 47 predicted proteins | sample 1592591 | NCBI WGS metagenome assembly OJDD01 (sample SAMN05416809, study PRJEB24817) | seawater metagenome | isolation source: Sea water | place: Canada:Atlantic | collected 2013-07 | reverse complement strand
TAAATTAGGAGTTAACTATGGGAATGGATGACAAAGATGGCGTCATCTGGATGGATGGTAAATGGGTTGATTGGCGCGACGCCAAAGTCCATGTGCTAACGCATACCTTGCATTATGGTATGGGTGTTTTTGAAGGCACACGTGCCTATGAAACAAATGACGGTACCGCTATTTTCAGACTACAAGATCATACAGATCGTTTGTTCCGCTCGGCTCATATTTTGAATATGAAAATTCCGTTCGACAAAGCCACGTTGAACCAAGTTCAGCGCGAAGCGGTGTCTAAAAATAAACTAAAGTCAGCCTACCTGCGGCCAATGTGTTTTTATGGCTCAGAAGGAATGGGCATTCGTGCTGATAGCCTGAAAGTTCACGTCATGGTTGCTGCATGGGAATGGGGGAAATACCTCGGCGAAGATGGCATAGAAAAAGGTATTCGGATTCGTACGTCTTCCTATATCAGAAACCATGTTAATAGTGTGATGTGTAAAGCCAAAGCGAATGGCAATTACATGAATTCTATTTTGGCGTTGCAAGAAGCTATTTCATGCGGTTACGATGAAGCGATGTTGCTCGATCACGAAGGCTATGTGGCCGAAGGTAGTGGCGAAAACATATTCCTTGTGCGTAATGGTAAATTAATTACGCCCGACCTAACCTCTGCACTAGAAGGGATTACGCGCGAAACAATTTTCCAGCTTGCTGAAGAATGTAATTTAGAAGTTGTTGAGAAAAGAATTACTCGTGATGAAGTTTATGTGGCCGATGAAGCGTTTTTTACCGGAACAGCGGCTGAAGTAACCCCTATTCGTGAAGTGGATGACCGAACCATTGGCAATGGCGGCCGTGGCCCCATTACCGAGCGCCTACAAACAATGTATTTTGATGCCGTTCAAGGTCGCTCCGCTCAGCATAGTGATTGGTTAACTTACGTATAAATAGAGGTGAGTAACCCTTATCGTATACTAATCGTGGGCCCTTCGTGGGTTGGCGATATGGTAATGGCGCAGAGCCTATTTATGGCATTAAAAGAACGGCATAAGAACTGCTTGATTGATGTGCTAGCACCTCAATGGTCGTTAGCGTTGATGGAGCGGATGCCTGAAGTACGTAAAGCGATTGTTATGCCATTGGGGCATGGGCAGTTTGACTTCAAAGGCCGTAAAAAATTGGGTGTATCGTTACGTGATGAGGCTTATGACGAAGCGATTGTATTGCCAAACTCATGGAAATCGGCCTTAGTTCCTTATTTTGCCAATATACCTAAGCGTACTGGTTTTTGGGGTGAGTTACGTTGGGGCTTACTGAATAATGCACGGAAACTTAATAAAGAATTTTTGACTAAAACAGTGCAACGGTTTGTGGCGTTAGCCACCGAACCATGTGCTATTTTGCCAGCTATCCCTCAGCCGCGTTTATTGGTTGATCCGGCGAGTGTTACAAAAACAGCCGAAACGTTTTCATTGCCTACAAAGGTAGGGAAAATACTAGGACTTTGTCCGGGCGCAGAATATGGCCCAGCTAAACGTTGGCCAGAAACCCGCTATGCTGAGGTGGCAAAGAAAGCACTGGAAAATGGCTGGCAGGTATACCTGTTTGGTTCGACAAAAGACGAAGCAGTGGCAACAACCATTAATGAGTTAAGTGACGGGGGTTGTCGCGATTTTGCTGGAAAAACAAGCCTAACAGAAGCGTTAGACTTGATGTCACTGTGTGATGCAGTCGTCAGCAATGATTCTGGCTTAATGCATGTTGCCGCCGCTCTTAATATTAAAACCATTGCGCTTTATGGTTCATCCGATCCAAATTTTACTCCACCTTTACACCCAGAGGCAGATGTTATTAGTTTGAACTTAGCTTGCTCGCCCTGCTTTAAGCGAGAATGCCCACTGGGGCATTTAGATTGCCTAACTAAAATATCAGCTGATCGGGTGACCACTTTACTGGGTATTTCCTCATTGATGACAAATGAAAGCATTAGTCGTTAAGACGTCATCGTTGGGCGATGTTATTCATACATTGCCCGCCTTAAGCGATGCAGCAAAAGCTATTCCAGGTATTTCATTTGATTGGGTGGTCGAAGACTCGTTTCAAGACATTCCTCGTTTACATCCGAGTGTTGACCGCGTTATTCCAGTCTCAATACGTCGTTGGCGCAAGAGCCTATGGGCAGCTCGTGCGGAAATTCGGGCCAGTATTAAGGCTCTTCAACAGCAGCATTATGATTTGGTGATTGATGCGCAGGGATTAATTAAAAGCGCTGTCTTAAGCCGTTTTGCAAAAGGCAAGCGCTACGGTTTATCAAAAAGCAGTTGCCGAGAACCATTGGCTGCCCTCGCTTATCAGCAAGCTATAGAGGTAAAAAAAGGTCAACACGCCATTACACGAGTTAGACAGTTATTTGCCAAAAGTCTGGCTTATGCTGAACCAACAGACCCGCCTGACTATGGCCTAGGGAAGGAGCGACTCCCTTCGTCTAAAAAGCTAATAAAGCCTTATTTGGTGTTTCTTCATGGTACGACGTGGGCGAGTAAACACTGGCCTATTGAATATTGGCAGAGACTGATTAAGCTGGCTGAAAAGCAAGATTTTACAATCTATTTACCTTGGGGGGATGAGCATGAGAAGCAACGCGCTGAAGTCTTGGCTGCTTCATCAAGGACTGCACAGGTGTTGGCTCGTTCATCAATTAAAGAATTAGCTTCAGTGTTACTGCATGCTGATGGCGTGGTGGGCGTGGACAGTGGATTGGCTCACTTAACAGCGGCCTGTGGTGTGCCGGCTGTTACTATTTATGGTTCAACGAGTGCCGCATTAACAGGCAGTATGGGGGCAAGAAATATAAGCTTACAAGCTGATTTCAGTTGTTCACCTTGTTTAAAAAAAGCCTGTGAATATAAGCATCCAGCTGAGGTGGTACCGGCTTGTTACCAAACCTTACCTGCGGAACTGGTTTGGCAAAAATTGCAGGACCTAATGATATGAATACAGATACGTTAATCAGCGTTAGTGCGCTTGATGAGTGGGCAAAAAAACCTGATGAAGCATTTGAGCTAACAAGTAAGCATGGGGTGTTGCAACTAGATACATGTTTAAGACACTTGCCGACAAGACGTTTAACTTGTCGAGCGATGTGGCAGGGAAAACCCGTAATAGCGAAGCTTTTCTATGGGCCTGGTTTTAATGCAAAGTTGATGAAGGAAGCGCTAACGTTACAGGCTTTGAAAAAGTCGTCTATTAGCGCACCTGAGGTGCTTTATAGTGAAAAACAAGCTGACTATGGGCTGTTGATTATTCAATATATTGAGGATGCTGAAACATTATCATCTTTTTTTTGGGCGCAGCCTGAGCCAGTAGAGTTTGAAGCTAGGTTACTGGCAATCACCGAGCTAATGTTGGCCTGTCAGCAAGCAGGGTTTGAAATAAAAGATGCTCATTTAGATAACTTCTTATACCGTCAAGCTGATGTGTACCTGATTGATGCAGGTGATATCAGTAAAAAAAATGATCCTCTCCGTCAGTCAACTGCCGTTAAAAATTTGGCGTTACTGTATGCTCAGCTACCGGTTACGCTGGATCAGCAGGCGTATCATTTGTTAACAAGAGTGTTGAAAGATTTACCTCAATGGCAGCACTTGAATCAGAGCTCTTGGCAGCAAGCATTAATTGAGCAACGACGCTGGCGGCAAAAAAAGTTTATCAATAAAAAGGTATTTCGTTCCTGTACGGACTATATTAGCGAACATAATACGTCACGATTTTTAATGGCTAAAAGAGATATTTATTCTAAGGAAATGGCCTTAGCACTGACGGATTTAGACGGCTTAATCGATAACGGCCAGCTGTTGAAAGACGGTGGTACAGCCACCGTTGCTCTAGTAAAGATTGCTGGGCAGGCCTATGTATTAAAACGTTATAACATTAAAAAGCCGATACACAGCCTCATCAGAGGTTTGAAATGGTCTAGAGCAGCGGTATCGTGGAGAAATGGGCTTTTATTAGAAATGCTGGGTATACCAACCGCGCAATCGTACGTGATGATTGAGCAACGTTGGGGGCCGCTAAGGCGACGTTCTTATTTATTATCAGAATATATTGATGCGCCTCAGGCATGGGATATATATGACAGTGATCAATATGATGATGAGACTAAAAAGCACTGGGCAAGAAAAATAGTGGACTTGTTTTTACTATTAAAGCGCAGTCAGATTAGTCATGGGGATTTAAAAGCGCAAAATATTTTATGCCCTGAAGGTGGGCCTTTATTTATTGATCTAGATGGCTTGAATGCTGAACAATCGATTGCCAATTTTTGGCGACAATTTAAGAAAGATGTGGCGCGATTTCAAATTAGTTGGCCAGACCAGTGGAAGGTAAACCCTTATTTTTCAGATCCTACTGACAAATTGCTGGCTGACGACTAACACCTTTATAAACAGTAGATTGATTATAATTGAAAAGAGAACAAGGTATGCAGAATGAGCAGGTAGATAAATCAAGAGAGACTGATTTACAACGCTTTTTATTAAAAACTATTCCTTATATGCTACTGGCGTTTATTTTCTTTATGTATGCAGCGCCGACTTCTAAATTAGCCAATATTGGATTTTATCTGTTAGTTTTGCTGCCGATGTTATTGATGGTTCCATCATTGATTAAAGATAAGGGATATGGGCGTTATATTCGCCCTTTTATTATCATTATTAATGCTTGGTTATTATTAATGGTAGTAGGATTAGATGCCGAGTGGGGCACGTTTGGTAAAAAGGTCAGGCACGCTTTTTATGTGCTGGTTTTTATCTCGACTATTTACTACGCACTATCATCAAAGCAGATAACAGTAAATAAAATTATTGCTTATATGTTTTGGCTAACGGTCGCTTATAGCGTCGTTTCAATGGCGGTTTATTATGGCTGGTATGGGCGAAGTTTGAGTGCTCGCCTAGTACCCGTGTTACGCTTAGATTCCCCTATTTTTGTTGCAGATATTTTGAGTGTATATGGTGTCTCATTGATTTATTTAATGCTACAAAAAAATAAATATTTACAGGTGTTTTTGGTATTCAGCGTTATTTTATTGCTACAGTATTTTTATAACGCACGCTCAGCACTAGTGGCTTTATGTTTCGGCCTTTTTGCAATGCTTATGATGTCCCGTATGCAGTATAAAAAAACACTTTTTCTAATAATTTTTGTATTGTTAGGCGGTTATCTATTTTTGTCGGCCTATTACGGTAATTTATTGCATCGCGGAGGCTCCTACCGAATAGATATTTGGGTGAGTGGCATTGAAAAAGCGCTGGGTTGTAGCCTATGGTTTGGCTGTGGTTTGGGCGGGGAGCAAGGGATTATTATAGCCGATAGGAATGTGTTCCAACACGCGCATAATATTTTCATTGTCCACTTAATCAATACCGGTACAGTTGGACTTTTGACCCTGTTAGTGCCACTTGCTTATATTTTTGCTAAAAGTTGGAAGGGTGAGCCTGCAATAGCCTTTGGTTTGCTAACAGGAATCGTTGCCTTATTTTTTGATGGTAAAGAATTAATAACAAACCCGAACAGCTTGTGGTTTATCTTTTGGTTGCCTTTGGCACAAGTATACTGGCAACTTAAAACTAGCAAAATATTGTAGTATGCAATTCAGAAAATTCAGACTAACTCCTAAATCAATAGTTTAAGTCAAATGAAAATTCTTCAAATATCACATGGGTATAACGCCCCATTTTTAGGCGTGAGTAACCAATATGAGTCAATGTTAAATAAAACTAATGAAGTTGTTACGTTGTACTTGACAGGTAAGGAATCGGGTGAGGTAAAGCAAGCGACAAAGGCATCTAGGGTGATATTTTGGGGTTGTGATTCAAAACAATTAAAAGGGATGAAGTTGGGACTGATAGTTAGGCTTTATAAACTTATAAAACATGAGAAGTTTGACCTTGTCATTTGCCATCGGTATAAGGCCATTTATTTAGCAACAATGGTGTGCTTGTTAGGTTTAAAGTTTAAACGAGTGGGGGTTATACATGCTTTTGGCGCATTTCAAAGTTTGGGCCGGAGGTTACTTCTTTCCCTAGTTGCTAGGCGTTTAATAATACTAGGTGTTTCTAATGCTGTTAGAGATGATATTAGGGACTCAATGCCATTGCTTCCAAGGAATAAAGTGCAAACGCTATATAACGCGATAGATGTAGCCGCAGTAACATCTAAGCAATTGGATAAGGAAAAAGCACGAGCCTTTTTAGGCTTAAATGACCAAGCATTTATAATTGGCAATGTTGGGCGGTTACACCCAGATAAAGACCAAGCGACGTTGATACGTGCGTTCAGCGAATTTCATAAACAGTACGCCAATAGCCAGCTCGTTATTCTCGGTACTGGTCGCTTAGAGCAACAATTAAAAGATTTAGCTCGGGAACTAGGGGTTGAGCAGCAAGTATTATTCTTAGGCCACGTACCAGATGCGGTTAACTATTATAAAGCTTTCGACTTGTTTGCCTTATCATCCGATAAGGAGCCTTTTGGCTTGGTTTTATTAGAAGCAATGGTTGCTAAAGTCCCTGTCGTTGCGAGTGACTGTGGTGGGGCAAGCGAAGTGGTTTCTGATGCGGGTTATTTGTTTGAGTTTGCGGATTCAGCTGCTTTGACTAAGTTATTTATTAGGGTTATAGCGCGAGTTGATGACAGTATCGTAGTGGAAAAAGGCTTTAGTCGTGTACATAAGAATTTTTCTATTGAGGCTGTGGCTAAGAGCTTTAATCGTTTGATATCAGTTTAGTCCTTTTGTTAAAGGAGCGGTAGAAGTTCTGCTACACGCTTATCCCAGCTAAACTTTTCATGAAATAGCCGTAGACCGTTACGCGCTATTTTCTCTCTTTTGTCGGAGTTTTTAAGATAGTAATCAACTTTGTCAATCATTTCTTCTGATGAGTTGAATGCTTCAATATGCTGGCCAATTGTAAATAGATCGGCTAACTCGTCACAGTAGTCGGTTAATAGAAATGCACCTGCTGCTAGTGTTTCAAATATTCTTAAATTTAACCCAGTTTCAACGCCATAAAAACCTGATCGGGTTATATTTAGGATGATTTTACTTTGGTGAAGGTGTTGGTGGAGCTCCTTGCCCCATAAGTTTTTTTCAATAATTTTCTTTTGCAACTGTGAGGAAATAACTGACCAGTTTTTTCCCCAGCGGCTCCCATAAATAACGGTGTTATGTTTAGTGAGTTTTTCAAGCAGAAATATTCGTCTTAAGTCTGCACTGCCAATAAAAAAGACATCGTGTTCTTTTTGCTTGTTTGTTGGCGGCGGGATGTCTTTTGAACCAAAAGGGAAGTAATAAGCTTCAGTTTTATTCAGCTTGTTGCTGAAGTTTGCCATTACTGATGAAAAAGAGAATACACGGTCATAGATGGGGAACTCTTGGTTGATAAAATACAGTAACTCTCTTCTTCTGGAAAATAGGTTGCAGCTGTCTGTATCGTATAAATATAAGGAAAATCCCTGTTTTTCTTTTAGATGAATAATGTATTCGATATCAATAAAACGGTATAAAAAGCCGACTACAAAAACAATGTTAGCTTGGCTGGCTTCAATCGCTTGAGCGAAAATTTGAGAGGGTATTTTTGGCGTATAGTAAAACTCTTGGGCAAAGCAGGATTTCTGAATGATCTTATTGACAGCCTGCCTTGGCTTGTAAAACTTTTTTATCTTAAGTTGAGCGCAATCAATATATTCGCAATTTATGCCAGCAGATATAATTGACTCTGATATGTCTTTAGCCAAGGAAACACCGCTAATTCCATCAAGAATCAAAATTTTTTTATGATGTTTTTTTTTCATGCTTTCCCGATTAGGGTTGTAACTTTTTTGAGTTATTGGTTAGACGGGTATGTGTAAATCACTTTCTATTTATTAATGGTTTTCTTTTAATTGCTTATTAATGAGATTTCGCCATGCCTGTTGAAAATAAGATATATCAAACTGTTCATAAAGACGTCTATTCAATAATTCAGCTTCGTTTAGAGTAATAGATGGTGCCTTTGAGAACTGTTCTAACATTGCATCTGCATAGGCTTGCGGTTCATCGATGGGCGTAACTAGTTGGCCTAAGTTGCCAAGAACATAAGGAACCCCTCCGGTATTACTGGCAATAATTGGTAATTTTGCCGCCATTGCTTCTAATAATACAAGACCAAAGCCTTCTTTCAGTGAAGGTAGAACGAAGACATTTAAGGCTTTTAATAATGAAGCGGCATCGTCAATGTGGCCCGATAGCTTAATAGATCGGTTTAGCTTGTGATCCTTAATATATTGTTTAAGAGTAGCTTCTTCACGACCAGCACCAATAATTAGCAGTTGAGCGTGAGGGTGTTGTGGAAGTGTTATTTGAAAGGCTTTTATCAAAGTTATATGGCCTTTAAGTGGGACGAGTCGGCCAATGGTGCCATAAACGAAGGCATTTTTATTAAGGCCTAGTAACGCTCTACTTTGCTCTTTTGTCTTAAATGAAGTGATTAGTTTTTGTACATCAACGGCGTTACGAATGGTGCTAATACAGCTAGCTTCAAGCTTCAGTGCTCGTTTGATGTAGGAGGTCACTGGTTCTGACACGCCTACAAAATGCCAATGCTTAGTCAAACCTAAGGCAACACATCTTTTGCGGTATCGGCGCTTAAATTCATCAAACCCATGAATAACAGAAATACAAACTGGTATATTTAAAAATTTATTTAAAGTCAGCATAAGGTGCAGAGGCTTGAAACGATGAGTGATGACCACATCGAATTTTTCATGGCTACAATATTGGTAAAGCCGCCACAAGGCTTTCAAGCGTAGTCCTTTAAGATCGGATTTTTTTAAATTAAAGCTAATAGCATGGTTGTAGCCTGCTAGGTGTTGTGTCGGGTGCAAAAAAGCTGTCGTAATTTCATACGGATGATCTTTAAAGGTTTCGGCAATTTCGCGTGTTAAATCCAAAATGCCGGGGTCATCAGAAATAACTAATTGCAATATCCTTATTTTTTTGGTGATTGGCAAAAGATGTCCTTTTATTTGCTTTTTTTAATTGTTATTTACTTGGTTTTTTAATAACTTTGCGTAAAGCCCGCTGTTTTCTAATAGGCTGCTATGCGTTCCAGATTCAATAATTTCACCTTGGTCCATCACTAAAATCTCATCAGCATTTTGAATGGTTGAGAGTCTATGGGCTATGACAATAGTGGTACGGTTCTTCATGGCTTTTTCAAGCGCGCTTTGAATGAGTTGTTCTGACTCGGTGTCCAAGGCTGATGTCGCTTCATCTAAGATGAGAATAGGCGCATCTTTTAGTAAAGCTCTTGCAATTGCAAGACGTTGCCGCTGTCCACCGGACAGTTTTAAACCATTTTCTCCCACTAATGTATCCCAACCGTCAGGCAGTTGTTCAATGAACTCATAGGCATTGGCTTCTTTGGCGGCTTGCTTGATCAACTCAAGAGGTTTTTTTTGTAGAGTGCCATAGGCGATATTGTTGGCAATCGTGTCATTAAACAACGTAACATTTTGGGTGACCAATGATATATGTTCACGCAAATTAGCAAGTTTATAATCGTTAACGTCCACATCATCAATAAGAATCTCCCCTTGTTGATGATTATAAAATCGTGGTATTAAATTTGATAAGGTTGTTTTTCCACTGCCTGAGCGACCTATTAAGGCAATAGTTGTCCCAGGTTTAATTGAGATATTGATATTCCTTAATATGTTTTTTTGCCCGGCTGAATAACAAAAGCTCAAGTTTTTGATGTCAATTTTTCCCTCTATATGTCTGGGTTGGTATTGACCATGATCCTGCTCCTGGGTTTCATCTAGCACGTTAAAGACGCTTTCGGCACCGGCAATGCCTTTTTGAATTTTAGCGTTTACTTCGCTCAGTTGCCTAATGGGTTTTGGTATTAAACCGGCCGCTGTGATGTAGGCTACAAACTCGCCAGGGGAGGCGTCGGTCATTAAAAGCAGAGCTAGGTAAATCATTAATGCTAGCGCGCAAGCGACAATGAGTTGAAGCACCGGTGTGTTGATAGCAGCAGTTTGTACCATTTTCATGGTTTGTTTAAAATTTGACAGGCTGGATTTAGTAAAACGTTCTTTTTCGTAATCCTCACCACCAAAACTACGAACAACGCGATAATTTTTGATGAGTTCTGACGAGACGTGAGTAATGTCTCCCATTGTTGTTTGAATGTTTTTGCTAATCGCTTTAAAGCGCTTACTGGCGTAATTAACGAGAAGCCCTATGATGGGCGCTATCGCTAAGAAAATAAGAGAAAGCATCCAGTTCATATACATTAAATAGCCAAGAAGACCAATGACAGTAAGCCCTTCTCGAACAATAATCTTGACGGCATCCGTGGCTGCGGCAGTCACTTGTTGAACGTCATAAGTCACTCGAGAAAGAAGGTGTCCCGAGTTTTGATCGTCAAAAAATCCGTGCGGTAAGTGGGTATATTTGTTAAATATTTTGCAACGTAAGGTATGTACAACGTTATTAGCAACTTTAGCAATATAATAACTGCCTAGGAATGAACCAATGCCCCTAAAAAAAATAATACCGACTGTTGCGATCGGAACCCAGTATATTTCATCACGTTGTTCAGCTTGCAGTGAATCAACTAAGTACTCCATTAAGGCAGCTAGGGCAGGTTGGGTCGATGCGAAAATGAGAAAGCCGAACAGGCTAATAGCAAATGCTTTCCAATGCGGTAAAACATATTCTAGAAGTCGTAAATAAATTTTAAGGCTAGTCGTTGTTTGATCGCTGCCGTTTGGGTTAATTTTTTTGCTCACGACGAATGTATGTTAATTAATTGTTTGGCATTTTAACGCATACTTAGCTTATGAGTAGGAAGAATAGAGGTAAAATAATTCACCCTGAATAGCCTTTAATAATGTTCTATGCGATTAGCTTTTGCTCTTTATAAGTATTTCCCATATGGTGGCTTAGCACGAGATTTTGTGCGTGTTGCAAAACTGTGCTTAGCAAAAGGTCATCGCGTTGATGTATACGTAATGGACTGGCAGGGTGAGATTCCCAATGGTGTTAATGTGCATCTAATAAAAATTAAAGGCTGGACCAACCATGCACGAGTAGCTAGTTTTCATCGTCAATTAGCGAGCACTTTGGTTAATAGCGAATTTGATGTGACGATTGGCTTTAATAAAATCCCTGGGGTGGATGTCTATTATGCTGCAGACCCTTGCTATATAGATCGTTTTGTTGATAAGACATGCTTAGCTAAATTGAATCCACGTTATCGGACCTATGCAGCGGCAGAAAAAGCGGTATTTGGGCAACACAGTCAAACTATCTGTTTAATGATTTCAGAACCGCAAACAGCATTATTTAAAAAGCATTATCAAATAGGCGATGAGCGGTTGGTTATGCTGCCACCGGGCATAGATCCTAATCGACGCAGGCCAGAGGGAGCGGACGGAAAAAGACGAAATTTTCGGCAGCAATTTCAATTAAAAGATAACGATATAATGCTACTGATGCTCGGCTCTGCCTTTAAAACAAAAGGGGTTGATCGGGCGATTGATGCGCTGGCATCATTACCTGAAATAGTATTGGAAAGAACTCAATTAATGATCGTTGGTGAGGGTGATATTAAGGCTTACGAACGATATGCTAAGCAGAAAGGTGTTGCTAATTACTGCCATTTTATGGGGGGGCGAAGTGATGTGCCTGACTTTTTACTAGCCGCTGATTTATTATTACACCCCGCTCGTAAGGAAAATACCGGAACGGTGATTTTAGAAGCAATGATCTCAGGCTTGCCTCAATTGGTGACGGAAGTGTGTGGCTATGCTAAACACGTACAAAGAGCAAACTCGGGGCGGGTTATTGAAGAACCCTTTCAGCAACAGCATTTAAACAAGGTACTACTTGAGATGTTAACGAGTGATGAATGCTCATACTGGGCAAAACAGGCGCTACAGTATGCAGAGCATGAGGATTTATATAGCATGCCTGAAAAAGTGGTGGATGTGATTGAACGAGTAGCAAAAGGTCGGTTAAATGAAAATTGAGTGTTCTGATAAATTTAAAAAACACTGGAGGTCGGTGCCTACTTTTGATGAGTTCATGAGTTTGGATGGTCAAATGTACCGAGCCATTGCACGCCGTAAGACGTTCAAGTTTGAACGCAATGGACAGGCCTATTTTGCCAAAATTCATCAAGGTGTAGGCTGGGGTGAAATTATTAAGAACCTGGTTCGGTTCCGCTTGCCAGTATTGGGCGCAAAAAATGAGTATGATGCAATTGCAGCGCTGAGGGCTATTAATGTGAATACGATGACGCTGGCTGCTTATGGACAGCGCGGTTGGAACCCAGCGGAGTTAGAATCGTTTGTTATTACTGAATCATTAGAACCATCGATTAGTTTAGAAGATTACTGTGCGGATTGGCAAAGGGAAAAGCCGCCTTTTAAGCTTAAGCAGGCACTCATTAACGAAGTGGCTATGATGAGTAAACGAATGCATGAGCAAGGTATTAATCACCGTGATTTGTATATTTGTCATTTCTTAATGAAAGACGGCGCCTTAGATCAGTTTGCTAAGGGCATGGGTATTAATTTGTACCTGATTGATTTACATCGGGTGCAAATTAGAAAAGCAATCCCGCTTAGGTGGCAAGTTAAGGATTTGGCGGCGCTATATTTTTCCAGTATGGATATAGGCCTGACAAAAAGAGACCTGTACCGTTTCATTAGACGTTATTCAAATGAGACACTTAAAAATGAATTAACGCTCAATCGGCCTTTTTGGCAAAAAGTGGCAAAAAGAGCACTCGGCTTATATGCCAAGCACGTTAATCAATAAACTGTTCAATGAAGTGAGTTAAGACAATGGTAAAGCCCTATATTAATACTGCTTGGCAAACAATTTTAGCCTTTAACAAGCTTGAAACATTTGAGCAATTATGGGCATTGGATGCGCCGTGGTTTGAGGAAAAAAATCAACGAAGAGGTGGTTGGAGTGGTGTTTCACGAATTGACTTAGCGTTACCAAGAGGCGGTTCGGTTGGCGTTTTTTTAAAACGTCAAGAAAACCATCGGAAAAGGTCGTTGGCCTACCCACTGACTGGGCGGGCAACGTTCGCGGTAGAGTTTGAGAATATCCAACGTTTTGAACAGTTAGGCATTAATACCTTAGAACCTATCTTTTTTTCTGATAAGCGCCAGCAAGGTAAGCTGCAGGCAATTTTAATGACGCGAGAGTTAACAGGCTTTAAGGCCTTGTCCAGTGAGGGTTTTCATCCGGGGGGGCGTTATGCCAAGACGGCTGAGAAGAAATTAGCAATGTTTAAACAATTGGCAGCCTTGATGCACCAAATGCATAATAAGAATATTAAGCACGACTGTTTCTATTTGAAGCATGTGTTTGCCAAGCCTCTCGAGAAGGCAGGTATGGAATTAAAAGTCATTGACTTGGAAAAGGCTAAAAAAGTACCTTTTAGAGCGAATGCCACTTTTCGAGATATATATTCCTTGTTAAGGCATGCACAAGAATGGACTGATGAGGATAAATTAACGTTCTTTAAAATATACCAAGGTGAAGAGGTGTTGAGTGCTACATCGGGTAAACTGTGGAGAAAAATTAATCGGAAATTAGAAACACATAAAATGTAAGGCTTCTCATTCGTATCTGGTTTCCCTGCTTAATTTAAGAAGCATCTAGGCTATAAACAACAAGTCAACCAGCGGTTAGAGTAGAGGTGCAACCTAGGTGTAAACGTTGTTAACGATTTATACTCGCTATCTCGCCTAAACGACTAATGCACGGATTTCATTTTCTATTGCCAATGCCGCGGCTGAACTCAGTTTACTTTCGTTTACGTAACCCAACATAAAAGTATCAAGCTGAGAGCGAATTAACGCTTTGTCTTCTGGGTAACGAAGAATATGAGAAAAGTTTCTTAGACGTAATGATTGCTTTAGGGGCTGATGTTTAATTTGCATATCTGAAATATCAATCAGGCCAAATTCACCATTAGGTAAAGCTAAAATATTTTTTAAGTGGGCTGAACGAAAATACACTCCTTTTTGGTGCAAGTGGGCAATAAAACGGCCAAACTTTTCATACCGCTTTTCTGGGTGATCAACTGATTGGGTCAAGACTGTGCGTAATAACTCCCCTTCCAGTTTTTGGTAAATAACTAGGTGGCGTTTTATGCTAGGGCAGCAGAGTAACTTATTAATACTGACTGTTGGGATGCCCAGCTTCGTCAGCTTTTTTGCATTAGCAACAAAACGGTAGGCGTAAGGAAAAAATAACGCTGTTGATAGTAGTCGTTTACGGCGAAATAGCTTAATCATTTCACCTTTGCCAGTATCCAGTACTTTTACCCCAAAGGCATCTTCCTCAAGCAATAAGGCGCCCTCAATAAGTGCTTGGTATTGCTGTTGGCTAATTTTTTCCATTAGGCATCCATATCTGGAATTAATGTGCTTTTTAGTTGTTCGATTTGATCCTTTATGAAGAGCCGCCTTTTTTTTAATCGACGAATTCTTAATTGATCTGGTTGAATTTCTTCGGAGAGATGATCGATTATATAGTGCAGATCTTGATGTTCTTGGTTTAGCTCAATAATTCTGAGCTCTATTTGATCATTTTCACTTAATATCATCTCAATTTTCATAAAGCGGATTGAATAAGGACCTATGGTACAGCATACTTGCCGAATGAATAATGATTTTAAACGACTGCTCAGACTCTTTTTTGAACTTTGCTTAATGAAGAAAGGGCCAAAAGACGTGCCCGATTCAAGTGCCTTATTAATACTTGTTTTTTGTCTTTATTTTTTAGCTGGCACGGTACTTCTCTCAAGCTCATTAGTATTTACTGAGGCACTTATGCAGTCGCTTATGGAGACAATATTGCTAGGGGTATTTGTTTATTTACTGGTCAGTTTTTTTTCTATAAAAAATCGTTTTAATCAATCTGTAACAGCGATATACGGAAGTGGTGCTTTTATAACGATAGTTAGCATGCCCTTTATTTTTTGGATGCAAAGCCTAACGGATAATAATGGCTCAACTGGCGTTGTGGGGCTGATTGCTTTCATGCTTGTTTGTTGGAGCTTTATTGTGATGGCTAATATTATTCGTGAAACAATAGAAAAAAGCTTTAGTGTTAGTTTATTGCTTACTTTTTGCTATTTGTATGCCTCCTTTCAGCTCATTAAGTTAGTGTATCCTTCAGGAATCAGCTGAGTGAGTGAAGCGTTTAACTTTTCACCTTGCTGAGTTGATTACTGAGCCTGACAAAATCATCAATACTTAATGCTTCAGCTCGAGAACTTGGGTCAATTTGGGCTGCTTCAAACGTGAGGTCATTGCAAATATTTTTGAGTGTGTTTCTTATTGTTTTTCTGCGCTGCGAAAAAGCAGCTTTTACGATTTTTTCAAAAAGAACCAGGTCGTCAATATGGTATTTTTGTTGTGCATAGGGTGTTAAGCGAACAATACTTGACATGACTTTTGGGCGCGGATGAAAGCACTCCGGATCCACATCAAATAGCGCTTCGACACGGCAATAGAGCTGAATCATGATGCTTAAACGGCCGAATTGTTTGCTGCCGGGTTGAGCTTGCAAGCGATCAACAATCTCTTTTTGCAGCATAAAATGCATGTCTTGGATATGGGCTGCTTGGCTTAGTAAGTGGAACAGCAAGGGAGTGGATATATTGTAGGGTAAATTACCAATCACTCTTAATGCTTGGCCGTGCTCTAAAGCGGCAAAGTTGAACGTTAATGCATCTGCGCTATGCAGGGTAAATCGATCAATGTGAGAAAACTGGGTATTAAGGCGTTCGACTAAATCCCTATCTAATTCAACAACATCTAACTGGCAGTGTGTGTCTAACAGTGGCTGGGTAATAGCGCCTTGGCCGGGGCCAATTTCAACCACGTGATCATCTGCGGATGGGTTAATAGCCATGACTATTTGATGGATAATTCGGCTGTCTTGTAGAAAATTCTGACCGAAACGTTTACGAGCTTTATGTGGTTTATTCAAGTGATTATTGTGATGAAAGTTGTATGGCCATTTTTAAGGCAGATTCTAAACTTGTTGAATTAGCCTGGCCTGTACCAGCTAAATCAAGGGCTGTTCCATGGTCAACAGAAGTTCTAATGATTGGTAATCCTAGAGTGATATTCACAGCGTCACCAAAACCTGCGTATTTTAAGGTCGGTAAGCCTTGATCATGATACATGGCTAAAACAACGTCGTGTTCATTTAAAACAGCCTGTGTGAAGACTGTATCTGCTGGCAAGGGGCCTGTTAAACTGAGACCTTTAGCGCGCAATTTTTCAAGTGTCGGGATGATGGTGGTGATTTCTTCATCACCTAAATGTCCATTCTCACCCGCATGTGGGTTGAGTCCACAGACGGCTATCCGTGGTTTAGGTATGGCAAATTTAGTTTGTAGGTCGTGATTAAGAATAGCAATGGTTTTTTCCAGTAAGGCTGAGCTAATGGTCGAACTGACCTTTTTAAGTGGGAGGTGGGTTGTCACCAAGGCAACGCGTAAAGTGTCGGTTGCCAGCATCATGACAGGATAACCACTGCAGTATTCGGCAAAAAATTCAGTATGGCCAGAAAAGGGGATATTAGCCTCGTTAATAATACTTTTTTGCACCGGGCCCGTGACCAGAGACTGACAGCGGTTATACAGGCAGAGTTGAGCAGCTACTTCAAGTGTTTTGGTGACATAACGTGCATTATTGATATCTAGCACAGAAGGCTGTTCTTGCTTTGCAAGCTCAATAGGTAGTACCGTCATATTGCCAGGTACATGTTGTCTGACTGGTTGAGCTAAGTCGGCCAGTTGAATGTTAACGGTTTTATTCAGTTGTGCTGCTCTTCGGGCTAACAATTGAGGGTCAGCCACAAATATCAATTCACAGGGCCAATGCTTGTGGCAAATATCTAAGCATATATCAGGCCCAATGCCAGCAGGTTCTCCTGGCGTAATGGCTATTCTAGGCAACGACATACTCTGATATTAGCTTACTTAATAGTGAGTGTTAGATGCGGTATTCGATGTAAGCGTCATCTCTTAATTTTGTTAACCATGCCTCAATTGCCGCATCAGCTTTACGTTTTTGAAGTTGTGAACGGGCTTGGGCTTCGCGCATCAACTGCGTGTTGTCTTGTTGTTTGCGTCCGAGTACTTGAATAAGGTGCCAGCCAAATTGTGATTGAACAGGTGTGCTGATTTCATTGATAGCCAACTGGTTCATGGCGGTTTCAAATGCTGGAACTAGAGAACCAGGTTCGACCCATTTTAGATCACCACCAGCAATGGCCGAGCCTCTGTCTTCAGAATGAGCTCTAGCTAGAGCAGCAAAATCTTCGCCATTTTCAATTCGTTGTTTTAGGTTAAGTAATCGCTCTTGTGCAATTTGGTCGCTTATTAGCGCGTTGATTTTGATGAGAATGTGACGTACATGTGTTTTAGTTACCATAACTTTTTGTTGGCCACGGGTTTCAAATAACTGAATCACGTGAAAACCGCTGGGGCTTTGGATCGCATCAGAAAATTCATTTGCCTGCATTTTTTCAACATAAGGTGTTAGTAATGATGGCATTTGGGCTAGTTTCATCCATCCAAGATCACCTCCTTCTAGTGCATTGCTGGCATCAGAGTGAGTGATGGATAGAGTCGAAAACTTTTCACCCTTCTTTAGCCTTGCAATGATGTCAGCTGCCTTGTTACGTGCCTTGGTAATTTGTTGGGGCGATGCATTTTCAGGCGTAGCAATCAAAATATGACCCAGATGATATTCTGTGGCCTGATCACCTTCACTTTGCTCGAGGAGGTTTAGAAAGCTCTTAACTTCTTGTTCTGATATTTTAACTTCATGGTGAACGTAGCTTGATTGCACACGCCGTACTAGCATTTGGTCGCGAATAGAGTTTTTGAAAGATTTAAGGGTAACGCCATCATTTTTTAGTACCTCTAAAAACTCTTTCGGAGAGAGTTTATTAGCGCTTGCTATGTGGTTGATAGAGTCTTCAATTTCCTTATCCGAAATTTTTATAGAGCTACGTCTGCCAATTTGAAGCTGAAGCTCAGTCATGATCATTCTGTCGAGTACACGCTTTTCAATATCTGATCGCGTTATAGAGCTGCGCTGTTCGACGGGTAAACGTTGGTACGTTTGCTTGACCTGTTCGTCTAACTGGCTTTGTAAAATAACACCCTTATCTACGATTGCAACGATTCGATTGGTAGAGTTTTCGGCCAATGCATTGATAGAGATGAGGCTGACGAGCACCATTGTGCTAATTAGTATGGGATGTATAAATCTTTTCATATTTGCTAGGTCTACAGTTAAACAGGTTGTAAATTGACAGTTCATATTACAGTCTTCGTGTAATTATGAGCCGCCGAGTTAGTGTTTCAAAGAGTACTGCTTATTGCTCGGGTATTTGATAGCCTAAAATCCCTTCTTCTAGAAACGAACCAAGTTTTTCGCCAAAACTGGTGAGGCCTTTTAACTCGAACTGGAAGAAGATCCCCTCTTTTGGTTCTTCATCTAAGGCATCATTCACGTAGCGTCTGGCGATGACTCTAGCACGCCAGCAACAGGTATCTTTTTCTAAACCAAGGAAGGTATCAAGCGACAGGTTATGTTCTTCTGAATAATTCCAACGACCCACGGTACTCCATTGTTTACTGATAGGCCATTTGAAGGAGAGGTCGGTTTGCTCTATATCATTTGAGTTGCCATTACCATCGGTTGTTCCTTCATAGCGCGAACGGTATGTTGCATTAAACAAGCGATTGGCACCATCACGGTAGTGCAGGCCTAAGGTTGCTTTTTCTGTTCTGCTTGCATGTGGATCGTATTGCAATGCTGAACGTGCAGACCAGGTGCTGGTAATCTTTGTAGATAGTTCAGCCACTATATCTGATGTGTTTGTTGTAACGGGTGTGCTTGTTGTATGGAGTCCCACATCAAGGTCATCAAAGTAAACAATCGTACCAAGGCTGGCTCTTAATCGTTCGCTACCAGTATCAGACTCAATCAAGCGTGATGTTACGGCCAACGTTAGTTGGTTTGCGTCAGCGACTCTATCGGCACCTGAGAAACGATTTTCTCTAAATAATTGATTGAAGCTAAAATCATATTCTGAGGTGTCAAATAGTGGAATATCATTTTGATCTTCATGTGGGACGTACAAATAATAAGCGCGTGGCTCTAGCGTTTGTATCATACCAGCACCGGCAAAACTAAGATCTCTTTCAAAAAACAAACCAGAGTCTACAGATAGTATTGGAAGAGTTCTACTTTGGTGACTGTTAATACCTGATGCTTGATCAGTTAGGCGATAATCAGTATGCCTTACGCTAAGTCTTGGAGTAATAAAACTACCCGGCGTAGAAAAGGGAGCGCTGATGCCTGGGTGTAAGTCGACGCGTTTAGCATCAACGTCGGCACTGTGCTGAAAGTAAACAAATTCATTACGCATATCTATTTTGGCAATACCAAAAGCATCCGTTTGGTGTAAATTAAATAGCACTTGCGGTAAGCGTCGATGTGGTCTGTTAATGCTTGAAATAGACTCATCAATGGAATCATAGTTATCTATTTTGGTGAGTAAGTTCCAGCTGTCAGCACGATAGTTAAGGCTAGCCTGACTTTTTAAATATCGGTCGCTAGAGCTGCTTAGGGTATCGCCAAAATCCTCAAAGTATTCATCATCAGATATATAGTTCAAGTCGATGTTTGAGCTCAAACGAGGACTAATGCTTGATTGGTTTTGGAAAGAAAATTGCCCTCGGAGATCATCGGTTACCGTATCACTTAGGATCTCTGCCGCAACTTGTCCTTCACTTGTTTGGCTTAAATAGCGGAATTCTCCACCTAACATTAAACCGCGGTCACTCATCAGACGGGGTGTGATAGTGGCGTCGTAGTTTTCAGCAATATTCCAATAATACGGGATCGCTAAGTCAACGCCGGTGGTGTCCGAGCTACCGAAGGTCGGCGCTAATACACCGGATTGACGTCTGTCATCAATTGGAAAGCTAATATAGGGAGTGTAGAGTAAAGGGATGTCAAAAACTTCTACCCAAACATCACGCCCTGTGCCGCGGCCAGTGTTTTTGTTCAGCTCTAAGGTTCTTGCTTGCAGTTCCCAGTCATTAACACTCGGTGCGCAAGTGGTATAGCTGATGCCGGTTAATTGGGTGATATCACGGTCAATAATATTCGTTGCTCGTGATGTTCCACGGGCATGATTCCCTTCTAGAATGAATTGGTTGTTTTTGAATTGACCTGTATCGTTGGCGAGCTGTAATTGTGCTTGCTCACTGTACAAAGCAAAGCCACTTTCTTGGTAAAAAACGTCTCCCGAGGCCGACGCAGCATCTTTGCTGCTGTTGTAAATAACTTGGTCGGCGGTTATTGACTGATCAGCACGTTTAACTTGTACGTCTCCGCTAAATTGCGCATCATTTTTATTGAGAATTTCCGCATAGTCGGACTGAATATGTACGTCAGCATTTAAGCGATTTTGCTGAATAGTTTGTCGGCTAGTCACTGTTGCCTCAGGCGTTACCTCACAGGTATCCCAAGGGTCGGCTTTAAGCTGTTTAACCATTTGCTTAAATAAGGCGTTATTTCTAATCCGTGTAGCATCGTTATCGATGTGGCTTGCTTCTTCACCTTGTGTAGCTATGTTAATGTGAGTGGGTGCGCTGATTTGAGCGCAATCCCATGTATTTTCGGCATTAGCTTGACAGTCCCATGTGCCCGTATTATTTAAGGCTGACACCTGGTTCGTTTCTTTTTTAGCGACTTGAATGACAGGTTTATTCGCTAGTTGAACACGTGGAATAGATGGCTTTATTGGTTTGTCGACAGTGCTTTTAACGAATGTAGTTTCGTCTTCTGTTGTCGTGCTGTTAATGTTTGATTTAGCCGTTTTTTTAATAGGCTTTGAGGAAGCTGAGCAGTCCCATGTTTCGCCATCATCGGCTAATTTACAATCCCATTGAGAATCGCTAAAGCCCAAAGATTGCGATGCAGTAAATAATAGCGTTAATGCTAAAAGAAAATGTTTTAACGAACAGTTAATGGTGAAACCTTTTTTGTTTGTGTCTAACTTAAGTTGTATAAAATCGCATAGAATGACATTTTCTTCAAATGATTCATCGATAAATTTTCGATATATTAACACGCAACTTTCGGTCTGCGTAAATTTGGTCTGGCAGAGTTATTTTTATGGTAATAGATGAACGAAAACAGCTGTTAACTGAATGGTTAACGGGTGTATTTTCAACAAGCAAATTCAGTTGTGAACCGGCATCTAGTGACGCCAGTTTTAGGCGTTACTTTCGTGTTCAATTTGAGGGGCAGTCATTTGTTGTTATGGATGCGCCGCCGAGTCATGAAGACTGCACTTCTTTTCTTGATATTGCCTCGATTTTATCTAACAACGGCATCAATGCCCCTGTTATTTTTCATCAATCACTTGAAAAAGGTTTCTTAGTGTTGAGTGATTTTGGTTCGACAAGTTTTTTAGATCAATTGTCGGATTTAACGGCCGACCAGCTTTATGATGATGCTGTGCAAGTACTGCATGCGATGCATGAAATTTCCTTGATTGATATCTCGATTCCTCGATATGACTTGAATTTGCTATCACGAGAAATGGAGTTGTTTGAGAATTGGTTTGTTGATCAGTTATTAGGCGTAGACTTTTCGGGTGAGGATAAAAATGCATTACATGTCGTTAAAGAGCAGTTAGCCCAATCAGCACTCGAGCAACCCCAAGTATTTGTACATAGAGATTATCACTCTAGAAACCTCATGGTCACCAAAAATGATAACCCCGGCATTATTGACTTTCAGGATGCGGTGGTTGGACCAATGACTTACGATTTGGTGTCTCTATATAGGGACTGTTATATCGCTTGGCCAGATGTCAAAGTGTACGCTTGGCTCGATCAGTTCTGTCAGCAGCGTCAACAGCGAGGATGTTTGGATAGCTTTGATAAGGCTCAATTCCATCAATGGTTTGATTGGATGGGCGTTCAGAGGCACCTAAAAGCAATTGGGATTTTTTCTCGCTTATTATTAAGGGACAGTAAAGAGGGTTATTTAAAGGATATACCTCGAACATTAGCGTATATAACCGCTGTTTGTGCTCGATATGAAAAATTGAAACCATTGGCGAAACTGATTGAAGAGCATCAGTTGATGGCTAAATTTGAAGTTTTGCAATTGGAGCAATCAAGCTCATGAAGGTGATGATTTTAGCCGCTGGGCGTGGTGAGCGAATGGGACGCTTAACTAAGAATTGCCCTAAACCATTGCTAAAAGTAGCGGGGCGATCGTTGATTGAACACCATATTCTGGCGTTAAAGCAGCAAGGTTTTGATGACTTCGTTATTAATATTGCTTATTTAGGCGATCAAATTAAAGCACTGCTTGGGTCTGGTGAGCGCTGGGGTGTCCGTATTGAATATTCCGACGAAGGTGGTCAGGCACTAGAAACAGGGGGTGGTATTCTTAATGCATTACCTTTATTGGGCGAGCAGCCTTTTCTGTTAGTGAATGCAGATGTATGGACTGATTTTCCTTATGCGAGTTTAAAAAAGCAGGCAGCTAAGGGTGTCCATCTAGTATTGGTGAAGAACCCGCCGCATCATAAAGAAGGCGATTTTGGTTTACTGAATGGCAAGGCCCAATTAGAGGCGAGTGAACGCTACACTTATAGTGGTATCGGTGTTTTTAATGCAGCAATTTTTACACCGCAGATGGAAGGAGCTTTCCCTTTGGCGCCGCTTATTCGTCAGTTAATAGCGCACGATCAAGTGAGTGCGCAACTCTATCAAGGTGAGTGGGTCGATGTGGGGACCCCTGAGCGGTTAGCTAGTTTGCAATTGAAACTTCAGTCAGCTTAATTCTAGAGCACCTCCAACGTGTTGATAGCTGTTGCTCAGTCGATAACGCCTGAAGCTTGTTGGTCAGCATGATAAGACGAACGAACCATTGGTCCGCTGGCAACGTGGGAAAAGCCCATTTCTTGGCCGATTCTGCCTAGCTCATCAAATTCTTCCGGTGTGACATAACGCTCAACCGCTAAATGGTCTTGGCTAGGTTGTAAATACTGCCCTAACGTGAGCATATTGCAGCCATGATCACGCAAGTCTTGCATAACGGCGATGGTTTCTTCCATTGTTTCACCTAAACCTAACATGATGCCTGATTTGGTCGGGATGTTGGGATGGGCTTCTTTGTAACGTTTTAATAAGTTTAGTGACCATTGATAGTCAGAGCCGGGCCGGGCTTTTTTGTATAAGCGTGGAATTGTCTCTAAATTATGGTTAAAGACATCCGGTGGTGTTTCTACTAATACTTCAACGGCAAGATCCATCCGTCCCCTAAAATCGGGGACTAAGACTTCAATTTGGATGGTTGGGTTTTGCTCGCGGATGGCGTTTATGCATTGAGCAAAATGATCAGCACCGCCGTCACGTAAATCATCGCGATCAACAGAGGTGATAACGACGTAACGCAAGGCCATATCTTTAATTGTAAGGGCAAGTTTTTTAGGTTCGTCTTTATCTAATGGCTTGGGTCGCCCATGTGCTACATCACAAAACGGGCAGCGTCGTGTGCAAATGTCGCCCATGATCATAAAAGTGGCGGTGCCATTATTAAAGCACTCGCCTAAATTGGGGCAAGCGGCTTCTTCGCAGACAGAATAAAGCCCATGTTCACGAAGGCTTTTTTTGATCGCGCTAACACGCGGGCCACTGGGTACTTTGGCGCGAATCCAACGGGGTTTGCGTAAGATATCGGCTTTCTTTTCTACCTTAATTGGAATGCGTGCTAATTTTGCTTCACTACGTTGGTGTGTTTCAGGTGTAGCCCGAGACGGGGCTTTTAAGGAGTCGGTATCTTGTGACATAGTATTAAATGTAAAGTGTATTGGGGCCGAGTATTAATTTGGAATAATGAAGCTGGTCTTTTAATTCGTGCAATAAAACAGCGGCAAAATCAGATGTGTGGCATTTTACGCCATGTTCAGCCAATTGGGTAACCTCAAGGCCTTTATAACCGCATGGGTTAATGAAATTGAAGGGTGTTAAGTCCATGTCTATATTGACACTTAGGCCATGATAACTACAGCCTTTTTTCACTCGAAGACCTAATGAGGCAATTTTTTTATTGTTAAGGTAAACACCGGGTGCTTCTTTACGTGCCACAGCCTGTAGTCCATATTTCTTGAGTCCAGCAATGGTGATGTTTTCAAGAACATCAACGAGTGCGCGAACGCCAATACCTAAGCGGCGTAAGTCAAATAACACATACATAACCAGTTGACCAGGGCCGTGGTAGGTAACCTGCCCACCACGATCCGTTTCAACAATAGGGATCTCGCTGGGGCACAGAATGTGTTCGGGTTTGCCGCTAATACCTTGTGTGAAAACAGAGGGGTGTTCTACAAACCATACCTCATCATCTGAGTCAGCAGTTCGCTGCAGGCAAAATTCTTTCATCGATGCCCAAGTCGCTTGGTAGTCTTGCTGTCCCAGTTGGCGGATGGATAAAGTTGGCGCGATTGTTGTTTCTTCAGATTTCACAGCGACATTAAGACGTGCTCACAATCGGTTAAATCTTGATATATTGCATCCATTTGTTGTTTGCTTTGAGCGGTAATCGTAACGCTTAGAGAGACATATTTTTCTGACTTGCTGAATTTTGATTGCACTGCGTTTTCACCTATATCGGGTGCATGGCGCCGAATAATCTCGACAACAATTAAATCAAATTCGGTATTCGCCATCCCCATCGTTTTAATGGTGAATGGGCAGGGATAGTCCATTAATGCGTTATGTTGCTCGTCAGATTGATCAGTCATGTTGTTGATTTCTTAGTTGCGTTTTAAAGTTGCTGTAACGGCTAGAGATCTTTTTCCATAATGGACCGGGTTGCCCGTCAGCAACAGCTTGTCGGTTTAATTCGATCACAGGCATAATTTCTTTGGTTGAGCTGGTCAGCCAAATCTCATCGGCATCACATAATTGTTGCTCAGATATTTCTTGCTCAACACAACTGACGCCTGCTTGCATAGCCAGTTCTAAAACGAGGTCACGCGTAATCCCTGGCAATAGATTATGGCTCTTAGGCGGTGTAATAAGTTGCTGCTTATTCACAATAAATAAATTACTAGCAGAGCCTTCGGTGGCAAAACCGTCTCTTAATAATATCGCTTCTGTGCAATTTTGATCACTGGCTTGCTGTTTTAGCAAGATATTGCCCAGTAACGCAACGGATTTTATATGGCACCAATCCCAACGTATATCGTCTAGTGTGATGGCTTTAATTCCCTTGGCGATTGAGTCTAAACTATTCGTGGGGATTGTTTGGCACATGGCAAACGTGGTGGGTGTGTAATCAGTAGGCAACTGGTGGTCGCGATTTGAACCTGAACCACGTGTTACTTGTAGGTAAACTGATTGATCCAATTGTGCACGTGGCTCAACTAGTCTGTTGAGTACTTCCGCCCACTGTAAATCATCCATTACTGGCTTCATACGAATGGCGGCCAAGCTATTGTTGAGCCGATCTAAATGCTGTTGTAGACGAAAAAGCTTTCCACCGTACGCCGGTATAACTTCGTATACGCCATCGGCAAATAAGAATCCACGGTCTAAAACAGATACTTTTGCTTCGGCTAAGGGCAGAAATTCACCGTTAAGATAGACGTCGAGCTTAGATGGCATTGTTGGGTCTCCTTATTCAAGCATTAATAAAACTTCGTCCTTAAGGATGTCCATAAAAGAACCTTCCGGAATGGACTGCAGGGCCGTCAATGGGGTTTTGCTAATGACCTTAGCGTTTAGCTTGATAACTGCTGTACCGATGATTTGACCTTTTGTAATGGGAGCCACTAATTGTGGAGTTAGTTCTAGGCTAGCATCTAAGGATTTATACTCATTACGTGGAATGGTGAGGTATAAATCTTTTGATAAACCTGCTGCTAAGTTTTTTTGCGCACCTTTCCACACCCGAGCGCTGGTCAACGATTGGTGTGCTTTATAGAGTAAATGTGTTTTGTAAAAACGATAGCCATAATTAAGCAGGGTTTGGTTGGTATCATTTCGTGCCGAAACGCTATCAGTCCCCATAACCACCGATATTAAGCGCATATTGTCACGAACGGCAGAAGATACTAAGCAGTAACCTGCGTCTTCAGTGTGTCCCGTTTTAACGCCGTCAACGGTGCTGTCGCGCCATAAAAGTTTGTTTCTATTTTGCTGTGTAATGCCGTTAAAGGTGTATTCTTTGATGGCGTTTATTTTGTATAGCTCGGGGGATTCAATAATGAGTGCGCGGGTGAGAATGGATAGGTCTCTAGCTGTTGTATAGTGCTGCTCATCAGGTAAACCTGAGCTGTTAGTGAAGTGGCTGTTTTTCATGCCTAGGTCTTTCGCCACTTGATTCATCAGTTGTGCAAAGGTTGATTCGTCACCTGCAATGTGTTCGGCCAGAGCAACCGTCGCATCATTACCTGATTGTACAAGCATGCCGTGAATCAAATCATCGATAGTGACGAATTTGTTAACTTCAACAAACATCCGTGAACCAGGTGTTCTCCAGGCTTTTTCACTAATACGTACTTGATCGTTTAGCTTTAGATTCCCATGGTTAAGTTCACGAAAAACGATCAGTGCAGTCATGATTTTTGTCATGCTGGCGGGTGCTAATTTCAGGTCAGCGTCTTTGGAGGCTAAAACAGTGCCGCTGTGAAAATCGGTCAGGTGATAACTTCTAGCCTGCAAGTTAGGGGCTGAAGGAATAGGTAAAGCAAACGCTTGAAATGTTAAAAGCAAGCTAATTATTAGGATAATTCTTTTCATAGTTAATGCTATATGGGTATTAAAAGGCTGGATTTCAAGCTTGATTATAGCATGCTAAAGCTGCTCTTAAGAGGCTAGCCGTATGTTGCTTTTGTTGCTTCATTTGGCAGTATAAATTGCGTTTTTATAGCCCAATTGGTGAAGTTTTAGTCTAGCGGAGTCAGCATTATTTATGCTGATATAGGGGCCGACATGTACGAGATATAACGGCTTGGGTAAGTGAGTGCTGGGTTTGACAATTACCGGTGTTTTTAGTTGATCAGTTAAAGCGTATTTCAGTTTATTAGCATTGTCTACAGAGTCGAACGCGCCCACTTGAATGAATAAAAAACCGTCTCTAGGGGGAAGCGGTTTTTCAATAACATTTTTTAGAACAGCAGCTTGGTTTTGACTAAGCGCTGGTGTGGTTAATGACGTTGTTTGGTAAGTCAATGGGTTGATAGCCCTGATTTCTACTGATGAAGTGCCATTCTTCAAGGTGCCAAGTTTGGCGGCGGCGGCATAAGATAGGTCGATGATTCGATTGCCATGGAAAGGTCCACGATCATTGACTCGGACGATAATTTTTTTACCGGTCGAAACATTAGTGACTTCTACATAGGTTGGAATAGGCAAGGTTTTATGAGCGGCGGTCATTGCGTACATATTGTAGATTTCACCATTTGCTGTTCTGTTACCGTGAAACTTGGTGCCATACCATGAGGCGACGCCGCGTTGAACGAAGTTTTCACTAGTAGGTAGGACATAATACGTTTTGCCGAAAACTGCATAGGATGCCCGGTTGCCACCACGGCTTCTTGCTTCTACTTTAGGGATGGCGTCAGGCGTTTGTTCAATATTAGCGGGATGAACCGAGGGCGCACTGTCGGTAACGAAGGGTTTTTGATTGGCGCAAGCGACCAGTAGGCTGGTGATAATAAGTAGCGTAAAGAAGCGTATCGTCATCATAGTGTTTTTAGATAACCTTGTTTTATTTCTTGGCCAAGCTGATAAACCGCCATGGCATACAGGTGACTATGGTTATAACGAGTAATAACGTAGAAATTATGAAAGGTTAGCCAAAATTCAGCGTGGTCTTTTTGTTGTAGCTCTAATAATTTGACAACGGTGTCTTCTGCTAAGTCTGATGGTATGGCGACGTGTTTTTCAGCTAACTGTTTTAGGGTGTTCTTTGGTTTAAGAGAGCGATTTATTAACGCTTTATAAGCATCACCCTCAACCGTTGTTTGTTGAGTAATGAGTGGTGAGTTCTGCCAGCCATGTTTGGAAAAATAATGTGCGATACTGTTGATAATATCAGCATGGCTATTCCATAAGTCGCGTTTGTTGTCACCGTCACCATCAACAGCATAGGCTCTGTAACTACTGGAAATGAATTGTGATTTACCCATTGCACCAGCATATGAGCCTTTTGGCTCATATGGATCAAAGCCTTCTTCGCGACAGAGTAACAAGAAGTGTTCTAGTTCACTTTTGAAAAAATTGGCGCGTTTCGGAAAATGAAAGCCTAAGGTGGTTAAGGCATCTAATACTTTGTACGAACCAGTGTTTCCGCCATAGCGAGTTTCAACACCTATAATGGCAACGATGATTTCAGCTGGCACACCATACTTTTTTGAGGCGGCGTTTAATAAGGTTTTGTTTTCCTGCCAAAATTGTATGCCACCGTTGATACGGTTAGGTTTTAAAAATATTTTGCGATAACTATGCCACTGCAAACGTTTTTCAGCAGGCGACGACATGGCTTTTAAAATGCTCTCTTTAACCACTGCTTTATTGAGTAAAGCTTTAAGCTCTTCACGATTAAACTGGTGTTCGGTGACCATTTTCTCGATAAAGTCAGCATAAATACTTGGCTTAACAGGTGGTTTGGCAGCACACGCGGTGAGCGAAATAAAGCTGAATAGCAAGATGAGTAGAAGCTGAAAAGTATGGAGTTTTATATCATGCATAACTAAACCCTTAGGAAGAAAGTAATTTACGGTGAGTGTGAATGGACATTAATATGCCAAAACCAATTAATAAGGTAACCATTGAGGTGCCGCCATAACTCACTAGAGGTAAGGGTACACCAACGACGGGCAAAATACCTGTTACCATGCCGACGTTTACAAATAAATAGATAAAAAAAGTGAGTGATAAACTACCTGCGAGTAACCTTGAAAAGGTATCTTGAGCCTGTATAGCCATATAGATGGAACGTATAAATATCAGCAAATAAATACTTAGCAGAGCAATACATCCCACTAAACCGAACTCTTCAGAGAAAACAGCAAAAATAAAGTCAGTAGAGCTTTCAGGTAAAAACTCCAAGCGTGCTTGAGAGCCGTGCATCCAGCCTTTTCCATAGACGCCACCTGAGCCAATAGCAATTTTGGACTGAATAATGTGGTAGCCAGCACCTAATGGGTCTTCCTCTGGGCTTAAAAAGGTCAGCACGCGCTGTTTTTGGTAGTCCTTCATGAAGCTCCATAGCACTGGAGCGAGGCTAGCGCCAGCAGCGATAACCCACGCGATTATTTTCCATGAAATGCCGGCAAGAAAGAGGACCGTTAACCCTGAGCTGGCAATTAGAATTGAGGTGCCTAAATCAGGCTGTTTGGCAATCAATACAGTAGGGATGGCAATAAAAACGGTGGCAAGAGCGATATGTTTGTGACTTGGTGGCAGTCGCCTTTCTGCTAGATACCAAGCGACCATCATGGGTGTTGCAAGTTTTAATAACTCAGAGGGTTGGAATCGAAAGAAACCTAAATCTAACCAACGCTGAGCACCTTTGCCCATATCGCCCATAAACAATACCCCCAGTAATAAAAGGCTGCCCAAGAAAAACAACCAAGGGGCGAACATTTTTAATACATGCGGAGGTACTTGAGCGACGATAAACATCGCAATGAAAGCAACACCCAAGCGAGTAGCCTGCCTGTTTAGTAAGCCCATATTTTCATGCCCAGCACTCATTAAGATAAGAATGCCAATTGAAGATAACAGGGCAAGTAAAATAAGTAGCGTCAAATCGATATGCAATCGCTGAAAAATACTCCCTTTGCGTTGATGGTAGTGGCTGGTTTGTGGGTTTTTTTGGAATAACCAGTTCATGGGGCAGGGGTCATATATTGGTCAAAAACAGCACGAGCAATGGGGGCGGCAACGGAGCCTCCGTGGCCACCGTTTTCGACGATAACAGCAACGGCTAGCTGCGGATTTTTGGTCGGTGCAAATGCTATAAACAGAGCGTGATCCTTGAGGTGCTCTACCACGGAGTCTTCATCATATTCCTCATCTTGCTTAATAGTAAATACTTGGGCGGTACCCGTTTTGCCGGCAATTTTGTAAGGAGCCCCTTCTTTTATTTTGCGAGCCGTTCCTCGAGCACCATTAACGACATCGTACATGGCATCAATAATTAAATTCCAGTGTTGAGGTTTATTTAATTGAACCGGTATGGTTTTTGTTAATGGTTGAGTTTTATTGTTAATATTAGCGACTAATGACGGAGTATGTGCGGAACCTTTGTTCGCAAGAATAGCAGTAGCATGAGCTAATTGCAGCGGGGTGGTTAAATTGAAACCTTGCCCAATGCCAGCAATGAGTGTTTCGCCTGGGTACCAAACTTGATTTCGGGTACGCTTTTTCCATTCACGAGAGGGTAATAAGCCTGGCCTTTCACCGAGGATATCGATACCTGTTTTTTGGCCAAAGCCAAATTTATGTAAAAAATGGTGCATCCGGTCGACTTCTAATTCATGAGCCAAGACATAATAATACACATCGCATGATTGGACGATGGAGTCGTGAAGTGTGGTCATACCATGACCAGTTTTTTTCCAATCACGATACTTGTGGCTTTGTTTCGGTAGTTGGTAAAAGCCCGGGCAGTAAATTTTTTGATGTGGGTGAATGGCGTTGTAATCGAGGCCCGCTAGCCCTATAAAGGGTTTTAGCGTAGATCCCGGTGGATATTGTCCACGAAGAGATCGATTAAACAAAGGGCGCTTTGACGAGTTTTTTAACTGGTTATATGAAGTTTGATCAATGCCTTTGGCGAATAGATTGGCATTGAACCCTGGTTTGCTAACCAACGCACGAACAGCACCAGTACGGGTGTCTATCGCGACCACGCTACCGGTGTAATCGCCGAGCGCATCATAGGCGATTTTTTGTAGATCGATATCCAAATGTAAAGTTAGATTGCTGCCCGATAACGGAGGTGTGTAGCTCAGTACTTTTAATGACCTGCCTTGCGCGGTATTTTCTGTTTGTTGATACCCCACATATCCATGAAGTTCAGTTTCGTAGGTCCTTTCGATACCTGTTTTACCAATAAACCGCGAGCCTCGGTAATTCACCTGGTTGATGGTTTTAAGCTCTTTCTCATTGATAGCACCGACATAACCAACGACATGAGAGGTCAATTCTGGGAAGGGGTAGTGTCGTAACGGGCGGGCCTGAATATCGACACCTGGGAATAAGTGACGATTGGCAGAAAAAATAGCCACTTCGGTATCGCTGAGTCGGTTTCTTAGCGGCACGCTAGCAAATCGCTTGTTTTGTTTTCTACGTTTTTCGAAAAGCCTTTTTTCCTCATCAGTAATCGGTAGTAAAGCGCTTAACTGCTTGATTGTTTTTGCTATATCTTGAACCTGTTCTGGGACTAGCTCGAGGCTATAACTAGGGTTGTTTTCAGCCAGAACACGACCGTGCGTATCGAAAATTAAACCTCGTACAGGGCTAACAACAGAGAGTTTAACGCGATTGTTTTGGGCAAGGTTTGCGTATTTCTCGTGAGTTTCAATTTGTAAATAAGTCAATCGAGCAATGAGCGCAAAAAATAAGATAAGAACAAAAATGATGAGCGTGGTAGCACGTACGAGAAAAAGTCGGTTTTCTTGCAGTGAGCTTTTGAGGTCGAAATGGGTTTTCATCGTGTTCTATTGCACTCTAAAGCGTCTTCTGACATAACGTAAACTTGCAAAAACGATCGGCCAACTCATGGCACTTATAAACACTTGGATGCCGTGTTGATAGGTATATCCTGTGTGGAGAGTAAATCGCTCAATCCATAAAGATAATAGCTTTATAGAAACTAAAAATACCAAAATAGAAATAGACTGCTGCCAGATTCGATAGTTTCTAAAGCGTGAGTAAAAAGAGTGGCAAAAAAATGCTGCCATGCTGAATATGAGGGCCTGATGGCCTAGCAGGCTACCTGTTAATACATCAAATAGTAAGCCGACTATAAAGCCTGAAAAGATGCTGACTTTATGAGGTAAGGCGATGCTCCAATACATTAAGGTTAGCAAGGTCCAGTTTGGCATCAAAATAGCGACTTGATCAGGCCAAGGTGCAATACAGAGGCACATGGAAAAAAATATAGTTAAAGCAATAACGATCCCGCCGGATGAGTTAGCGTGCATCAGTTGTTAGCGGCTCAGGGTCTTCGACTGCACCCGGTAAAAGAGGAATGGGCTCCTGTTTGCTCCACACTAATAAGATGTTACGGGTACTATCTATCTTGGCAATGGTTTTAGCTTCAGCATGCATAAAGGCTTCACCAGGCATTGGGGTGAGCTTGGTCACAATGGCAACCGGATAACCCGTTGGAAAAACGCCACCTAGCCCAGATGTTGTGAGTAAATCACCTATCTTGATATCGGCATTATGCGGGAGGTATGGCAGTGTTAGTGTGTTTTGGGTTCCACTACCAGAGGCTATTGTTCTTAACCCAGTTCTGTTGATTTCTACCGGTATTGCGTGATTAGGGTCGGTAATGAGCATGATGGAGGAGGTGAGGGGGTGAACATTTATAATTTGGCCCAGCACACCGTTTTCGTTAAGAGCAGCTTGGCCTTTATATAAGTTGAAGCGACTGCCTTTATCGATGACGATATGGGTCGTATTTGGATTTTGGTTTACTTTAATTAGAGAGGCAGAGATAAATTGTTCACCTATTTTGAATGAGGACTCAAGTAGGCTATGTAAGCGAGTGTTTTCTTTTTCAAGTGCCTTAAATTTTTGTAGTTTGACTTTTAATAATAACAGGTCGGATTTGAGGCGATGATTTTCCTCAACTAAATCTGATAGTTCAGCTGTGCTTTCAGTGAGCCAGTTATATAGTCTGATGGGTAGGTCAACAGCAACCAATACGGGGTGTACGACAAACGAGAGACTATCTTTAAGGCGTGTGAGCTGATTAGTTTGCTGCGCTAAGAGCAGTAGCAAAATAGAAATAAGGACGACGGCAATAAAGCGAGAGCTTGTAGCGGGGCCTTTTGAGAAAATGGGTTTTATGGCGAATAACCTTTTTTCTTATTCTAAAGCAAAGGTGTTCGGTCCCTTTTCATTAATCAGTTCTAGTACTTTACCGCCCCCTCGGGCAACGCAAGTCAGAGGGTCATCGGCTGTACGTACGGGAACTCCCGTTTCTTCATGAATGAGCTGATCTAAGCCATAAAGGAGAGCGCCACCACCGGTTAACACAATGCCATTTTCAGCGACATCTGCACTGAGTTCAGGCGGGGTTTGTTCTAGTGCTTGTTTAACAGCGCTAACAATAGCAGTAACAGGCTCTTGTAAGGACTCTAGAATTTCATTGCTGTTGAGTGTAAAACTTCGAGGAATACCTTCGGCCAAATTACGACCTGTAACAGACATTTCTTTAACTTCATTAGCAGGGTAAGCAGAACCAATAGCATGTTTTATTTTTTCGGCCGTTGACTCGCCAACGATAGTACCGTAATTACGACGAACATAATTAATAATAGCCTCGTCGAAGCGGTCGCCACCGACGCGAATAGATTCAGAATAAACAATACCATTGAGTGATAGCACCGCAATTTCTGATGTGCCGCCGCCAATGTCTAATACCATAGAGCCAAGTGCTTCATCGATAGGTAATCCTGCACCTACCGCGGCAGACATAGGCTCTTCAATTAAATACACCTCACGTGCTCCAGCGCCTGACGCTGATTCTCTGATTGCTCGTCGTTCAACCTGTGTCGACCCACAAGGAACACAAATAAGGACTCGAGGGCTTGGGCGTAAAAACTTACCTTCATGTACTTTATGAATAAAATACTGAAGCATTTTTTCGGTAATGGTGAAGTCAGCGATAACACCATCTTTCATTGGGCGAATAGCAGTAATGTTCCCGGGTGTTCTGCCTAACATCGCTTTTGCTTCACTGCCCACAGCAGCAAAGCTCTTTTCACCACGAATTTTATCTTCACGAATGGCGACAACAGAAGGCTCATCAAGCACAATACCTTGACCAAGCGCATAAATTAAAGTGTTCGCTGTTCCCAAATCAATAGACAGATCGTTGGAAAACATGCCGCGTATTTTTTTAAACATGAAATTAATAAGTGTTAATGGTGAGTAATTTTCTACTTTAACAACCCTTTACCTCTTTGGGCAAGACGCGAATTGTGTTAATTTGCACGGTTTTAAAGATGGAATTAAATAAAGGAGTCATTTTATGTCAATTCAGTCAGAAGATGTACTGAAAATCGCACATTTGGCGAGGCTTGGTATTGAGCCAGAGCAAGTTGAATCATATGCGTCAGATTTATCCAACATCATGGTGCTTGTAGAACAGATGAATCAAGTTGACACCTCTGACATTGAACCGATGGCTCATCCATTAGATCAATCGCAACGTCTTAGAGCTGATGTTGTTTTGGAAACTAATCAGCGTGATGTTTTACAGGAAAATGCACCGGCGATAGAAGATGGTTTGTTCCTAGTGCCACGCGTGATCGATTAATAGAATGAATGAGTGTTGCTAAAAATGTATAACAAATCACTAAAAGAACTGTCTGCGAGTCTTCGCAGTAAAGAGGTATCAAGTGTTGAGCTGAGCCAATATTTTCTGGCGAGGATAAAGCATTTTGATGGCGAATTAAACAGCGTTATTACTTCAAATGAAGAGGTGGCGCTGTCTACCGCGCAGCAAGCAGATAAGATAATTGCATCAGGTGAGGGCGGCTTGTTAACAGGTATTCCTTTGCTGCATAAAGATATATTTTGTACACAAGGCTTGAGGACGAGTTGTGGTTCAAAAATGTTGGATAATTTTGTTGCGCCCTATACCGCTACTGCCGTTAACAAATTAGAGTTAGCCGGTGCCGTTATGTTGGGTAAAACCAATATGGATGAGTTTGCGATGGGCTCCTCTAATGAAACGAGTTTTTATGGCGGTGTAAAAAACCCTTGGGATTTAGAAACGGTTCCAGGTGGCTCTTCCGGTGGTTCTGCAGCAGCTGTAGCGGCTCGTTTAGCACCCTTGGCCAGTGGCACTGATACCGGCGGTTCTATTCGTCAGCCAGCGGCTTTTTGCGGTATTACAGGCATTAAGCCAACGTATGGGCGAGTGTCACGTTATGGAATGATTGCGTTTGCGTCTAGCCTAGATCAAGGCGGGGCGATGGCAAAAAGCGCTGAAGACGCTGCCATTATGTTGCAAGCTATGTCAGGTTTTGATGAAAAGGATTCGACTAGTGTCGATAAGCCTATGGATGATTTGCTAGCGGGTTTAGGTGACTCTATAAAAGGTTTGAGGGTCGGTTTACCGAAAGAGTTTTTTACCGAAGAGCTTGATGTTGATATACGCGAGAAAGTTGAAGCAGCGGTCGATGCGTTGAAATCAGCCGGGGCGATTATAAAAGAAATTAGTCTGCCGAATATTAACTTATCAGTGCCGGCATATTACGTGGTGGCGCCTGCTGAATGTTCTGCTAATTTGTCGCGTTTTGATGGTGTTCGTTTTGGCCATCGCTGTGAATCACCGAAAGATTTGGAAGACCTCTATAAGCGCTCGCGTGGAGAAGGCTTTGGTAATGAGGTAAAGCGTCGGGTTATGATGGGAGCCTATGTTTTATCGGCCGGTTATTACGACGCGTATTACAAAAAAGCGCAGCAGGTTCGTCGCTTAATTAAACAAGACTTTGTGGATGCGTTTAAAGAAGTGGATGTTATCGCCAGTGCAACAGCACCCTCAGTTGCTTTTACTTCAGGTGAGAAAAAAGATGACCCTGTTTCGATGTATCTGTCAGATATTTTTACTATTGGTGTCAACCTAGCAGGTTTACCAGCCATGTCGGTGCCTTGTGGCTTTGTGGATAAAAAACCAGTAGGGATGCAATTAATTGGTAACTATTTTGAGGAGTCTCGCTTGTTAAATGTAGGGCATCAATATCAACAATTAACCGATTGGCATCTTGCTGTGCCAACGGGTTACGAACAGGAGGCTTAATCATGCAATGGGAAACAGTTATTGGGCTTGAAATTCATGCTCAGTTAGCGACCAAATCTAAAATTTTTTCTAGTGCCTCAACAGCGTATGGAGCAGAACCTAACACTCAAGCCTGTGCAGTTGACTTAGGCTTGCCTGGTACTTTACCGGTATTAAATGAACAAGCAGTTCGTTTCGCGGTAAAGTTTGGTCTAGCCATTGGCGCGCATATTGCGCCCTTTTCAGTGTTTGCGCGTAAAAATTATTTTTATCCCGATTTGCCCAAGGGCTACCAAACGAGCCAGTTTGATAAACCTATTGTGGGTTTAGGGCAACTGGATATCGAAGTTGATGGTGATACTAAAACAATTGGTGTGACTCGGGCTCATCTAGAGGAAGATGCGGGCAAATCACTACACGAAGATTATCATGGTATGACAGGTATTGACCTTAACCGTGCCGGCACTCCTCTGCTTGAAATTGTTTCTGAACCTGATATGCGCTCAGCGGCAGAAGCAGTTGCCTATGTTAAAAAGTTGCATACATTGGTGCAATACTTGGGTATTTGTGATGGCAATATGCAGGAGGGTTCTTTTCGTTGTGATGTGAACGTGTCGGTTAGGCCGGTAGGGCAAGATGAGTTTGGCACACGTGCGGAGATTAAAAACTTAAACTCTTTTCGTTTTATTGAAAAAGCGATTGCGCATGAAGTTGAACGTCAGATTGATGTTATTGAGTCAGGTGCTAAGGTGGTTCAAGAAACTCGTTTGTATGATGCGAATAAAGATGAAACACGTTCGATGCGTTCTAAAGAAGAGGCAAACGATTACCGTTACTTCCCCTGCCCAGACTTGTTACCTGTAGCAATAACATCAGCGCTCTTAGATGAAATGCGAGATAGTTTGCCAGAATTACCGGCAGCTAAAAAGCAGCGCTTTAAGCAGCAATATGGTTTAAATGGCTACGACTCAGAGGTGCTCACAACGCAACGAGCAATGGCTGATTATTATGAAGATGCGGTTAATTTTTCTGATGGAGAGGCTAAGCTGGTTGCAAATTGGGTGATGGGTGAACTGAGTGCTGCCTTGAACCAACATAATATTGAGATTGTAAGTAGCCCCGTGAGTGCTGAACGTTTGGGTGGTTTGGTAAAGCGAATAGCGGATCAAACCATTTCTGGGAAAATAGCTAAGCAAGTGCTTGAGTTGATGTGGTCAAGTGAGCATTCTGCCGATGAGCTGATTGAGCGAGAAGGTTTAAAGCAGATTTCTGATACGGGTGAGCTTGAAAAAATGATCGATCAACTAATGGCTGACAATATCGATCAGGTGGAGCAATTTAGAGCCGGAAAAACGAAGATGATCGGCTTTTTTGTAGGCCAATTGATGAAGCAAACGCAAGGGAAAGCCAATCCTCAAGAGCTAAATAAATTACTGCAAAGTAAATTGAAAGGCTAATTTGTCTTAACGTGTTACGTTAATGTTTAGAATAAATGTCGAGGTTATTATGAGTGTATTGAAGGTGTTGAGTGTTTTTGTTGTCGCGCTATGCTTGGCTGCGTGTAGTCAAGCAACTAAAAATAGCGCGGAGTTGTCTCAAGGAGGGGGAGCGGCTAAGGCCGTAGCAACAGAAGAGGCGGCTGCGGTGAACGTTGAGCAAGAGATTGCTCGTATTACCGAAAAACTTAAAACTGAACCGACTGTAAAAGGCTGGTTGTTAGTCGGTGATGCGCATATGCACTTAAAAAAATACAATGACGCGGTAGAGGCCTATCGAGAAGCATATATATTAAGTAACTATGCAAATGAGCCTAGAAGTAAACTAAAACGCGCCATGTATTTCTCAAGCCTAGAGCCTGGTAACACAGACCTTGATAAGCAATAACTGGGTTTTATTCTTCACTCATCGTGAGGGTGATTTCGACAATGTTTTCGTCGTGCAATAACTGGAAACAGCGCATTTCTAGTACACCCTTGGTGTTTAGGGAGATAATCAGATAATAAGCATCTGGGTAAGAGGATAGCTCAATGTCGGTTGCTGATGGTCTAGCGGGTGCAGTTGGATGAGAGTGATAAATAGCGAAAAGACTTTCCTCCTTATCACGCATGGCTTTCATCGTGCTTATTTGTTCTTCAGGGGCCATTAAAAAGCGTTTAGAGGGTGTTTCGGCAATATTTTCCACTGGGTAGCAGGTATAGTTATCTGACTCGTCTTTGCCGACAAAGCCGCAGGCCTCTATCTCTTGTGATAACTGGGCGTGGTGTAAAAGTTTGTTAACCAGTTTCCTTGGTAGTTCGATTTCTTTTTGGTGCATTTTAAACCTTATTAGTTACGGCTTTTTGCCTAATGTGGCTCGAGTATGGCCTTGTATATCTTGAAATTGCTCGATTGATTTGAAACCGAGCAATTCTAACAAACTTTTGATCGGTTTGCCCTGTTGATAGCCATGCTCAAATAAAAGTATCCCGTTGGGCTTAAGGTATACAGGCGCATTTGAAATAATGTTTTTAATATCTAGTAAGCCTTGATCCATTGCGATGAGAGCTGAGTTTGGCTCAAAGCGAACGTCACCGTCTAAAAGATGCGGGTCGGTTTGACAAATATAAGGTGGGTTACTGACAATTAAGTCGAAGGCCTGGGTCGGGACTTGTTTAAACCAATCGCTGTGAATAAATCCAACCTTATGACTGTTAAGCCGCTGGCTATTTTTATTTGCGATAGCAAGGGCTTTAGCGCTTGAGTCTACTGCCGTAACCAATGCATTGGGAAATTCTAGAGCCAGTGTGATGGCTATTGCACCGCTGCCAGTACCTAGGTCTAAAATGGAGAAGGCTTGAGAGGGTGTGAATTTTTGTTGGGTGATGTCGATGAGTAGCTCGGTATCTGGCCGGGGTATTAAGACATCAGGTGACACAATAAAAGGTCGGGACCAAAATTCGCGCTCACCGGTTAAATAAGCGATAGGTTGGCCGCTTTTACGCTGCTCAATAAGTTGTTGGTAAGCATCTAACTCTTCAGTCGATAGATTGCGATCCGGCCAAGCCCTGAGATAACTACGATTTTTTTTAAGTAGATAGGCGAGTAACACCTCGCTATCAAGCTCACTGGTATCGCTATCATGCAAGCTATTAGACGCGTGTTTTAGCGCCTCTTTTATGGTTAAACTGGCCAAGAGTAGGGTGATTATTCGTCAGCACTTAATTGGGTCAGTTGCTCAGCCTGGTGTTCTTGAATCAACGGGTCAATTACTTGATCCAGTGAGCCTTGCATCACTTCATCCAGTTTATATAAGGTTAAGTTGATACGATGATCAGTAACGCGACCTTGTGGGTAATTGTATGTGCGGATGCGTTCAGAGCGATCCCCACTACCAACTTGTGAGCGACGAGACTCGGCTTGTTCTGCATCGGCCTTTTCTTGTTCAGCACTCATGATTCTTGCTTTTAAAAGTGACATCGCGCGTGCTCTGTTTTTATGTTGTGAACGCTCGTCTTGACACTCTACAACGGTACCTGTTGGCAGGTGAGTAAGGCGAATGGCAGAATCGGTTTTATTAACGTGTTGTCCGCCGGAGCCTGATGCGCGAAAGGTATCGACACGTAGATCACCGGAGTTGATTTCAATCTCATCTTTCTCATCGGCTTCGGGCATAATGGCTACGGTACAAGCTGAGGTATGTACGCGACCTTGCGATTCTGTTTCTGGAACACGCTGAACTCGATGGGCACCCGACTCAAACTTCAGTTGTGAATACACATCATTGCCTTCAATTCGCGCAATAATCTCTTTGTAGCCACCGTGGTCGCCTTGGTTTTCGCTCATGATTTCAAATTTCCAGCCTTTTTTCTCGGCAAAACGTAAGTACATACGATACAAGTCGCCTGAAAAAATAGCTGCTTCATCACCGCCTGTTCCAGCTCGGACTTCAAGGAACGCGTTTTTTCCATCGTTAGGGTCTTTTGGTAGCAAAAGAATTTGCAGCTCTTTTTCCTGTGCTTCTAAAGCGGCCTGAGTTTCTTTAAGTTCTTCTTTTGCCATTGCTTTGATATCAGGGTCGCTATCACTGAGCATGGCCTTCGCAGCTTTTTGATCTTCCAACGTCATTAAGTAATTTTGGTGGGTGCTGACAATCGGGTCTAGTTGGGCATATTCTTGACTTAAAGCGCGGAATTTATTTTGATCGCTTTGTATGCTGGGTTCAGACAAGAGGCTGGCAATTTCTTCAAAACGCTCAGAGAGGGTGTCTAGCTTTTGTAAAATAGTTATGTTCACGTTATTTTTCTAAGTTAAATAGTTGTTGAGCAGCTGATAATAATTCGATGTTACCTTCTGAAGCTGCTTGCTTTAAATTGCGGCTAGGTGCGTGTAATATTTTATTGGTGAGGTCGCTGGCTAAGCGCTGAAGAACAAGCTCAGCTGTTTGGCCATTGTTAAGTGAGTTGATGGCCTTGTTAAGTAATTCGTTGCGAGCCTTATCAGTCTGAGTTCTCAGCTGATAAATGGTTTTTGATGCGTCTTGCGCCTGTATCCAAGTTTGGAAGTGAGAGACCTGGATATCAATAATCTCTTCGGCTTGCTCGGCTGCTTCACGGCGAGACTGCAAACCATCATCTACAATGTTTTTAAGGTCGTCAACAGAGTATAGGTAGATATCGCTCAGCGAGCCGACTTCTTTTTCTATGTCGTGCGGAACTGCTAAGTCCATCATAAACATCGGTTTGTGTTTGCGCTTTGCAATGGCTGTTTCTACGCTGCCTTTGCCGAGTATAGGCAGTGGACTCGCGGTTGAAGAAATAATAATGTCTGCTTCATAAAGGTGATCAGGAATGTCTTTTATCTCAATTGCGTAACCATTACCTTGCGAGGCGATAGCATGTGCTTTTTCAAGTGTTCGGTTAGCCACAATTAAGCGACCAATGCCTTGTTCTTTTAGATGCTGCGCTGCTAACTCAATGGTTTCGCCAGCGCCAATGAGAAGTGCTGTTTGATCTTCTAAGTTTGCAAAGATTTGTTGTGCCAACTTAACGCCTGCAAAGGCAACTGAGACAGGGCTGGAGCCAATGGCTGTATCAGTACGTACTTTTTTTGCCACTTGAAATGTATGTTGAAATAAGCGTCCTAGGTATTTACCCAAGGTGCCTGCTTCGGATGCCTGTTGATAGGCTGTTTTCATTTGTCCTAGAATTTGCGGCTCACCTAAAACCATAGAGTCGAGACCGCAGGCTACTCGGGACATATGTTTTATTGATTGGTGGCCAGTATGACTGTATAGGTATTCTCTAATACTATTTTCATCAACGTGGTGAAAGCTTGCAAGCCACGCGATTAGCTCATTTGTTTGTTGGGCAGCTGTGTCACAATAAATCTCAGTGCGGTTACAGGTGGATAGAATGGCGGCTTCTTCGATAAAAGCAAGCTGGTTTAAAGACTGAAGTGACTGGCTCAGGCGATCAGGTGAGAAAGCGAGTTTCTCACGAATATCGATAGGCGCAGTATTGTGATTGAGTCCGAGCGTAAGCAGCATGCACTTTTTGGTGGTTTTACTTTAGTCTAATTGAGTTATTATAAGCTTTTTAAACTAATGAGTGTTCTCTATGTTTGAATGGATGGCGCTGAAGGTTTTCATTAGAGTTGAATGTCACGCATGCGTTGTTTAAATGAGTGAGTCACGTTGTATGAGATATTGGGTGAGATAAATATGCTTTTAAGGTTAATGTTGGTCGTTCTTGTTACCTCTATGTTGGGTTGTGCTCACAGAGTAAGTACTGATGCTGTTATAGCTAACGAGCCTGTTACGGTGCTGCCTACTGTAAAAAGTAAACAGCCGGAGGCGGCAGAAAGCCAACCATCTAAATTAGATGCAGCTTTGCTGTACAGTTTATTGGGGGGTGAGGTGGCCGGTCAGCGAGGAGACATTAATATGGCCTCAGCTTTTTATGTTGAGGCGGCTAAGCTCTCCAAGGATCCAGAAGTGGCGTTAAGGGCAGCTCAAATAGCCTTATACAGTAAAGATGTTGGGGCGGCTAAATCCGCTATAGATATAGCCGTTGACTCTGGGGGAGTGTCAGCCGAGTCGCACCGCCTAGCGTTGACGATTTATTTACGTTCTGGGGATATCAAGAAAAGCCTGAGTCAGATTGCCATGATGCTTGAAAAGAGCGATATTCCTCAGCGTAATGCCTTGCTTGCCATTGGGGACATTGTGGCGCGGCATGCGTCTAAGAATGTTGGAATTCAGGTGGTCAATGAGTTAGTGAAAACTTATCCAGATGAGGCAGGTATATATTTGGTTCGCTCAAAAATGATGTCTCAGCTCAAGCAATGGGATAATGCAGAGGACGATGCAACTATCGTGACAAAACTAGATCCAGTGTGGCCAGTGGGCTTTGCGCAGCTTTCGTTAGTACTTGAAAGCAAAGGAGAAACAGAGCGAGCTTTATCAACTTTAAAAAGTGCAGGTGAGCGACTTAAAGCAAGGCAGCTGATGATGGGGTATGGACAATTATTGGCTAAGAATGAACGCTATGAAGCTGCCAAAGTAGAGTTTTTAAAATTAGTATCTCAAGAAGAAGATTACCCTGAGGCGAACTTTGCGCTTGGCTTAGTTTATTTAAAATTAGGGGAGGCGGCTAAGGCGATAGCTGTGTTTAAAGACCTGTATGCGGTTAATGGGTTTTCTTCTCAGTCGGCTTTTTATTTGGGGCGAATCTATTATTTCCAAAAAGTATATCAAGATGCCTTGCTGTGGTTTGGTAGGGTAACAAAGGGTGTTCAATATATAGATTCTCAAGCAACAACTGCTCTGATTAAGTCAGAGATGGGTGATTTACAGGGTGCTAGAAGTATTTTGCAGACACTGCGTAATGAGTACCCAGAAAATGCAACTCGGTTTTATTTATTAGAGTCAGAGTTGTTAATGGTTGGGCAGCATAATAAGGTTTTATATGACTTGTTAAATGAAGCTATTAAGGAAGCACCCGACGACTTAGCGTTAAGGTATGCGCGTTCAATTGCGGCAACAGATTTGGATGAGGTGAAGGTTGCTGAGAAGGATTTATTGTTTGTGCTAGCAAAGGACCCGAACAATGTTAATGCTTTAAATGCGTTGGGGTATACCCTAGCGAGTAAGACCTTTCGTTTTAAAGAGGCACGTCAGTACTTAACGCAGGCGCTATCTTTACGGCCTAGTGACCCCGCTATTTTAGATAGTATGGGTTGGCTGAATTACCGTGAAGGACATTATGAAGAAGCATTAGTGTTATTGCAGAGAGCCTATCAGGGCTCACCTGAAGGTGAGATAGCGGCACATCTTGGTGAAGCGCTCTGGATGCTTGGGCGACAAAAAGAAGCGAGGCAACTCTGGGAAGAAGGACTGAAGCGAGATAGCGATAATAAACATCTAATAGAGGTTTTGAAGAGGCTCCAGTGAATCGTTATTTCCTGCTAATACTATTAGTGACGCAATTGTTTGCGTGCTCATCAGTGGGTTCTATTAAGCTGAACGCAAAAAATACTCAAAGCCAAGAGAATGCTGAAAAGATTTTAGCAATTCAGCAGTGGCAATTATTAGGTCGGCTATCTGTGCGTCATCAGAGTGAATCCTGGCTAACAAAGCTGGATTGGAAGCATGATTTTTCGATAGATGATTTAACGTTGAGTACGTCCTTAGGTGGCGTCGTTGCCAAGATAAAGCGCTCTAAAGCAGGTGTAGAAATGTTAGATGAGGGTGGTGTAATGCGACCTGTCTCTGAGCGTGAGTTAAGATCTGCGTTGGGTTACGTGCCTCCATGGGCGCATTTACCGTATTGGGTGAGAGGTGTCGCATCACCTAAGGCTCCGGTGTTAATTAATAACGAGCAGGTGTTAGGGGAGGACGTGTTTAGCCAAGATGGCTGGGAAGTAAGGTTGGGAAGATATGAAGAGGTGGGTGGTATAGTCTTGCCGGGTAAAGTTTACTTATCAAAAGATGGGTTGAAAATTAAATTAATAGTTGATGAATGGTTGATGTAATTGTGGAGCAGAGTGAATGGGCTGAGCATTGGTGGCCTGCGCCAGCAAAATTAAATTTAATGTTAAACATTATTGGGCAAAGAGAGGATGGTTATCACGAGCTACAAACTGTTTTTCAAATAATAGCGATGTCCGATTGGTTGAATATAATGCCAACAGACAATGCTGACATCTCACTTAGTTGCAGTTCGCCGGATATTCAAGTGAGCGATAATTTGGTGACAAAAGCGGCGCAATTACTGAAGCAACAAAGCGGCACAAAGTCAGGGGCGCATATTACATTAAAAAAGATACTGCCAATGGGTGCAGGCTTAGGTGGGGGGAGTTCAGATGCAGCAACGACACTGGTTGTACTGAATGAAGTGTGGAAACTAGGTTATTCGGTTGAGCAATTAGCGACTATAGGTCTTGAGTTAGGTGCGGATGTGCCAGTTTTTGTACATGGGTTCTCGGCGTGGGCAGAGGGTGTCGGAGAGAAAGTAACACCAATAACGTTGCCCGAAAAATGGTTTGTAGTGGTGAATTCTGCTTATCATTGCTCAACAAAGGAAGTTTTTGCACATAAGCATTTGACACGAGATAATTCAGCGATCACAATACGCGACTTTTTAGACGGGCAAGAAAATAATAGTTGCTTGCCGGTTGTTAGGGAAATGAGTCAAGAATTAGACGATGTATATCGGAAATTCTCTAAATTCTCTAACGTTTATTTAACAGGCACTGGCGCGAGTATGTTTGCAAAATGCGATACTCGACAAGAGGCAGTGTCGCTGTCAGATCGGTTACCGGTTGACTGGAGCAAGTGGATTGTAAAAGGTGTAAATAAATCACCGTTACAGAAGTCGCTTAAACAGTTTTTTAATCGAGTAAATCAGGTATAATCTGCAGCCATAAAGTTTGGGGCGTGGCCAAGTGGTTAAGGCACGGGGTTTTGATCTCCGCATCCCAGGTTCGAATCCTGGCGCCCCAGCCATTCTTTATACTAATATCATTCAATACTTTAGTGGGAGTTTATTGTGCTAGATAGTGGCATCATGGTGTTTACTGGTAACGCAAATATATCGTTGGCTAAAGATATCGTCCGTTATTTAAATATGAGGCTGGGTCGAGCCAGCGTGGAAATATTTAGTGATGGCGAAGTAATGGTTGAAATCGGTGAGAATGTTCGTGGTAAGGATGTTTTTATTATTCAGCCGACATGTGCGCCAACAAATAACAATGTTATGGAGTTGTTGGTGATGATCGACGCGTTGAAAAGAGCCTGTGCAAGTCGAATAACAGCAGTTATCCCCTATTATGGTTATGCCAGACAGGATCGTCGCCCTCGTTCTGCACGTGTGCCTATTACCTCAAAATTAGTTGCGAAGATGATTGATACCGCGGGTGCGGATCACGTTCTAACAGTTGATTTGCATGCTGATCAGATACAAGGATTTTTTGATATTCCTGTTGATAATGTTTATGCGTCGCCTTTATTGTTGAGCGATATTTGGAAGAGAAAAACTGAAAATTTGATGATCGTTTCCCCTGATGTTGGCGGTGTTGTGCGTGCTCGTGCAATCGCTAAGCGTTTGGATGATGCCGACTTGGCAATCATTGATAAGCGTCGGCCTAAGGCAAATGTTTCTCAGGTTATGAACATTATTGGTGATGTAAGTGGTAGAGAATGCGTTATCGTAGATGACCTTGTTGATACAGCTGGCACGTTATGTTTGGCTGCCAAGGCATTAAAAGAAAATGGTGCAATCAGTGTTAAAGCCTATTGTACCCATCCGGTGTTGTCAGGAAAGGCGATGGTTAATATATCAAGTTCTGTGTTAGATGAGTTGGTTGTGACAGATACTATCCCGCTAAGTGAAGAGGCATTGGCTTCTGATAAAATTCGGCAACTCAGTATTGCCGAGATGTTGGCAGAGACAATTCGGCGTATGGTGGAAGGTGATTCAGTGAGTTCGCTATACGTAGATTAAAAAGTGTGGCAAAATACGCTGTTTAGTGAAATTAAATATTATTTTGGAGAAGGTTAGATGAGTATCAGCTTTGAATTGGCGGCATCGATCCGTAAGGATTTAGGTAAAAGTGCAACACGTCGCTTACGTAGACAAGAAATGGTTCCGGCTGTAATTTATGGGGCTGGCAAAGAGCCTGTTTCAATAACCTTGGGCCATAATCAGTTATTACATAGTACGGAGAATGAGGCTTTTTTCTCTCATATCTTGTCAATTGATGTTGACGGCAAGAAGGAAAAGGTAATTATTAAAGCGTTGCAACGTCATCCTGCTAAAAGTATTTTAATGCACGCCGACTTTTTGCGCGTTAGTATGAAAGAGAAATTGAAAGTTCATGTGCCTTTGCATTTTATTGGTGCGGAAGAGGCGCCAGGTGCTAAACAAGGTGGTGTTGTGACACATGATTTGGTTGATATTGAAATTCAATGTTTACCAGGTGATCTACCAGAATATATTGAAGTGGATGTTTCAGCGCTAGAGATTGGTGATAGTTTACATTTGTCGGATATTAAATTACCTAAGGGTATGGAAATTGTTGCGCTAGCCCAGGGTGCTGATCATGATCTTCAAGTTGTGGCTATCCAAGCCAATAGAGCTGCATTAGCCGATACCGATGAGGGAGAAGCGGCTGAAGAAAAATCAGAAGATGAGGAATCTGGCGAATAGCTATGATCTCTTTAATTGTCGGTTTGGGTAATCCAGGCGATGAGTATAAAAAAACCCGGCATAATGCCGGGTTTTTACTGTTAGATGCATTAGCTAACAAGTATGCTGCCTCTTTTAGTTACGAGTCAAAGTTTAAGGCTGATGTGGCAAAGATAATGGTTGGTGGCAAAAGTGTGCGATTGATTAAACCGCAAACGTTTATGAATAAAAGTGGCTTGTCTGTTCGCGCGTGTGCAAACTACTTTGAGGTGCCAGTAGAGCAGATATTAGTTGCTCATGATGAATTAGATATAGACGTGGGTTTAGTGCGTTTGAAATTCGGTGGTGGCCATGGCGGTCATAATGGGCTAAGAGATATAATTGCGCAGATGTCTACAAAAGAATTTTATAGGCTGCGACTAGGTATTGGTCATCCCGGTGACCGTAATAAAGTGGTGTCTTATGTGCTAAAAGCGCCGAGTAAAATTGAAGCGCAATTGCTTGACGAAGTAATATGTCGAGTTACAGAAGAAATACCAGCAATTTGTCGTGGTGAATACCAGTCAGTGATGGGTCGTTTGCATGGAAAATAAAAAAATGAGTAGACTTGCGTTTTCTGTGTTGACAGCTAAATATAAATACAAGACAATAGTCGGCTAAATTCGGAGGGGTTCCCGAGCGGCCAAAGGGATCAGACTGTAAATCTGACGGCTCAG
>OJDD01000051.1_pt1 | contig 47622 bp, 45 predicted proteins | sample 1592591 | NCBI WGS metagenome assembly OJDD01 (sample SAMN05416809, study PRJEB24817) | seawater metagenome | isolation source: Sea water | place: Canada:Atlantic | collected 2013-07 | reverse complement strand
AAACGCATCATAAAATTCACAGGCATCAATATCATCTACCGTGACACCTGCCATCCTAAACGCTCTTTGCGCAGCGGCTTTAGCGCCTGTTTCTATTTCTGGCTGATATCCACGACGGTTGGTATTACCTTTATGACCTTGTCCCATTCCATAGATATAAGCGGGGTACTCTTTGGCATCTTTTGCTGTTTCTACATCACTGACCACCACAGCAATTGAACCGTTCACAGGGTAGGCACAATCTAGCATTCTTAGCGGTTCAACTAACCACGGAGATGCATGGTGATCTTCAATCGTCATCGGTTTTTTGATTTTAGCCAATGGATTAAGCCTTGCCCACTCACGGTTTGCTATCGCTACTGCTGCTAGGTCATCGGTTGTTCGGTTATACACTGCTAGATACCGCTGTGCGGCCATCGCATACGCGGCTATCGCGCTGTAAAAACCATTTGCTACCTCAGTTCCCAATTTGCCCATCATCGGCATTGCGATTGCAAAGGACTCTGCGGCAGAACCACCTGGTTGCAAAGGGGTATCTGCAAATACACACACCACTTTTTTAGCCAATCCAGATTGAATAGCCATCGTTGCTTGTTGCAGTGTTTGAATCATTGAGCTGCCTTCTGCTTCAACAACATTCAGCAAACTTAAATCCCTAAGGCCGGCATAATCTTGAAGGTCCATCGGCATCGCCGATAAATCTTCAATGGGACTTTTATTAATCAGTAGTCCATCAATATCGTGATGCTTTAAGCCAGCATCGCTAATCGCCATGCCAATTGCTTCAACGGCTAATTCCCATGAAGACACCGTATAATCACGGCGCAACTCTGTCATCCCAAGGCCAGTAACGGCTGATAAGGGCTGCCTATCCATAAAGCTAAATCAAGAAAGATAAAGTTGATATAGGCTCTAGCCCATTCACTAAGACAATTTTCTTAGTGTGTATTTGAAAACTATCCTCTTTTCGGCTAACGATATAGGTATATCGGCCAGACCAGATTCTAAAATTATGTGTTGACTGAATGGAATATTCTGGTAAATAGAAATTTGCCTCCACCCTGAACTTGCCATCACTGTCATTAAAAAATTCGTAATTTGAAATGACTCGACGCATACCAGAAATTGGAACTTGGCTGAATCGATTTCCTGTATTAAGCTGCTTTACTCGAGTCGTTAGCCTTGAATAGTTATCATACAAATGTGACGCCTTCTGCGCAGGGTCATCCCCCTCTTTGAGTGGCACCCAATAAACGGCATCTTGTGCCCACAGCTCATACCATTTTTGATATTCGCCTTCATCGGCATACTTGGCCTCTTGAATAATAAATGCTTCAAGCTCTCTTGTTACCTCAAATGCTACTTGATTACTCATTCTAATTTTCTCCCAACATGACTGAACGGTAATGGTGCCAAAAGCCTCTATTTGAGGTCTCATCGCTCATACGGGATTCCCTAACTCCATCTTCTCTAACGATCTCTCGATCCACCCCTCTACTTAAGTCACACCAAGGAGTGCCTGCTTTAAGCGCCTTTTGAGCTCTTTCTGCAATCGTTGCATCATCTGCCAATAGAAAAGCTGCTGGGCCTAACGCTCCCTCACTTTGCCTTAATAACTTAAAGTTCAACTCTGGCACACCTTTTAAAAACATGGGTGTGCTCCATTGCACGCATGTATTGGTGCTTATTGGCTGGAATATGACGATATTCATTTCTGCTAAAAATAAGTTTGGAAAGATACATGAGTGTGGAGGCCCATCAAATAACCTTTTATCTCCTTCTTCTTCACCATAGGCTGCATGCATTTTTTCAACATACGATTTTGACTTTTCAACCGTTGAGCCTAACCAATCCAAGGTACTCACATAGCCTGCTGCAAAGTCAATTTCTGTGTGGCCATTGCCCCAATCCCTTATTACGCCTTTATTGGTATCTTCTCCACCGACAAACTCGTTATATTGAGAAGGTATAACTTGCACAAATGACTGATGAACGTAATTTACGTGGTAACCATCTGTATCATTCTCCGGCAACATTTTCCAATTAGCATCAAATTTTTGACGGACCCAACCACCCGTTAAATCAATTTCGCCCTCTGGAGAAAGATTGCATGCTCGGTCGATCAATTTTTTGGCATTGCCTAAATAATCATCAAAGCTAACCTTTGGTTCATCAAAATGAGCAAAAACAAAACCGCGATAACTATCTGTGACTAGCTTCTGCAAACCATGGTCTTTTTTATCCTTAGTAAAACCATCAGGGTAAGGAACATCCAATAATTCACCATTTAAGCCAAACACCCAACCATGATATAAACACGAAAAATTGCGTTTATTACCACTCATCTCATTACACAGGTTATTACCACGATGACTACAGCGGTTTACCATTACATTCACGGTAGCGTCCTTGTCACGAACCATAATCAAGGCTGATCGACCGACATCTCTTGCAACAAAATCTCCAGCTTCCTTTACTTCACTTTCGTGTCCGACATAAAACCAGCTATTTTGGAAAATCTTTTCCATTTCTTCTTCGAAAATAGCATCTTCCGTATATACCGATCCATGTACTTTATCAGCTTGTATTAGGTGGTTGTAATCAATACTTTTCGTCATATTCTTCTCCTTTTATTAGCCGGCTTAGCTTGTTTACCTACAGACAACCCTTTTGTATAAAAAAATTACTTCTGTGCGATAACAGCTCTGTCTAAAAACCTTTCTGGCAATGTATTTGGCATCGCATAAGGAATAATATCTGCCGTGTCATAAAACTTCTCAATGATGGGGTGCATCAGTTTTCTCCACAAAGCTGGAATCATCGCAATAAATAAAATATTGAGATAACCTAATGGTAGACGAGGTGCTTTATCCATTACTCGTAAAATTTGATATGGCCTTCCAACATTGGCATGGTGGTCTGAGTGCCTATCAATTTGACACATGAAAAAGCTGCTGATAATCATACTGTCATCCCAAGCATGCTCCGGGCGAATCTTCTCATAACTACCATCTTCTAATTTCTTACGCATTAAACCGTAATGCTCAGCAAAATCTGCAGACGCCAGCAATAAGCGCGGAAAGAAATACAGCAAGAATGCTAAAGGCACTGCAATCCAACCAAACAGATAAACCAATAGACCATACCAAGCGAATTGCGCAATAGTAATTTTGATCATTTTATTATCAAGATTAAACCAACTTGACCCTTTACGCCCTAAGCGTTCAGCTTCTACCTTCCACGCCAGCCCAGATTTCTTGATGGTACTAACAAGAGCAAATTTCCAAAAATTCTCACCATATGCCGAGGTAGCTGGATCCAAAGGTGTTGCCACATGAATATGATGGTGAAAATTATGATAAACATAAAAATCTGCCATACTAATAGGTGTCATAAGTGCTTGCCCCATGAAACGATCGAATTGATTTCCGTGGTGGCATAACTCATGGGCTGGTGTTGCACCTGTTCCGGCTAATAGCCCCGCTGTTAGCAATAGCGCTACTATATTGGAGGTACTTAACTGGTCGAAAGTTATTCCAAAATATGTGAATGCTCCGACCGAAGTGGACGTTATTAACGCCAAACAAAAAAGAATGGTTATGTACTGCATGGGAACAAAAATCCATAGCATAAACCTATAAAACAAACTATTTTCGAGCTCTTTTTCCATCTCCTCAGGTGCATTAATTGGGTCATCACCAACAATAGGATCAAGAATCATACAAAAGACAAAAATCCCAGGTGTTAGCCAATACCAATGGTTACCACCAAGAAAGTAGGCCATAAATGGTGTTAACCCAAACAGTAAAATTGGGATAGTTGTAAACTGGGTAACAATACTGACTTTCCGCTTAATGTTCTGCGGTAAATTCGCTCTGTGTAACATTCTTAATCCTCTGACTCCTAATTTATCTGTTTACTATACTTTTATTTAAACTCAAATGCTAACAAATGATTGTTAGTTTTTTTTAAATTTGGGAATTTTTTTGATTCAAATCAGACACCCTCATATTACGGTATGACACAGTTTTAAAAGCCGGTAACAATAATGACTACCCCCCATAAACTCGCCACGATGGCCATTTCATAGATAACCCCAAAAGAGGCCCTTAGAATTGTTAAAACCCACCACATCAATAGCCAAGGCAACGCTTCCAGGCATCAATTAACATCTAAAGGTTTTTGACGCCTCAAGCCCTGAGGCCCCATTCGTAATGATGCCCTGTAGGTACGGCAAGCCTCCCCAAACTATCTTCATCACCACCACATAACCCCTCATCCAGCCACTAATAATTTGCACACCATGACTCACACCAATAGGAAAAACTAAAAGTGGTACCTATTATACTCATAGGGTCTAATCCAAACCCTAGCATTGACAGCAAACCTAACTGCCATATAACGCCCACTGCTGTATTAGTAATAGGTAAAATCGTTAATGCTATAAAATTTGGAATAAATCCGCAACAATATAGCATTGAGAAGCATCTCCAGCTAGACTTTTCAAGTACTTAGCGATACTCTTTATTTTTCAAATAATTGAGGTTACTAATGCACACGTCAGCCGTACAAACAGGAACATTCACCACCTTCCTTAATGAAGATGGGGTTAATAATGACACCAGCATTTTATTGCTGCATGGTTCTGGTCCAGGTGCTAACGCCATGTCAAACTGGCAACATGCTCTGCCTTTTTTAGCTGAGAACTACCATTGCCTTGCCCCAGACATTGCTGGTTTTGGTCAAAGCCAACACGACTCTCCACCTAATGGAACCAGTCAATGGATTGACACATGGGTGCAGCAACAAATTGATCTACTAGATGCCAAAGGTATTGAGCAAGCACATATTGTTGGTAATTCCATGGGTGGTGGTGTCACCTTACACCTGCTAAACAGGCACCCCGAACGTTTTAAAAAAGCTGTTCTTATGGGCCCGGTAGGTGCTCCATTTGAACCCACTGAGGGCCTCAACAAGGGATGGCAATTTTATAAAGATCCATCCAAAGAAGCACTAGAGTACTTAATAACTAAATTCCTTTTTGACCCGAGTTTACTGGGCGATGATATTGCCAATATTGCTGCACAACGTTTTGATAATGTTATGAAGGATGAAGTCCGTGTTCAGTTTGAAGCGATGTTTAGCGGCGGCACGAAGAAGGGTATTGATGCCTTTGTTTTATCCGATAGTGAATTAAACAATATCTCGCACCCAATGCTCGTTACGCATGCTCGAGAAGACTTTTTTATTCCGCTGAATAATGCCTATCATTTGATTGAAAGAATTCCAAATGCACAGTTACATGTATTTGATCATTGCGGACACTGGATTCAAATTGAAAAGAAAAAAGCATTTAATAATTTAACCAAATTATTCTTTGATGGTGCTTTTGATGACTAGCCTTAGCTTGCAAAGAGCGCTTTAAAAGCATCTTGTTTTAACAACAAAGCCCATGTTACCTATGGGCTTTGTTGCTTACTTATTCAGCATACCTTGTCGTCGTAATAAGAGTTTCTTCACGCAGCTAACGTCTTTCGCACTCTATAACCAATAAGGGCTATTTTTATATTTTGTAAAACTGGTAGCGTTCTTAAAAACCCATTATTTCCCGATACCCTTGCCACATCGAGCGGATCATTCCTTCTGTGACTAAATGGTCAGCGCCCTCCGGTTCTTTACCAGCCATTTCGATAACGTTGGTATACTTGCCATCTCTAACCACCGCTTTTTGACATAACTCTGTTGACTCTCCATCTTCCATAGAAATCAAACCAGCGGGGCCAATGAGGTTGAATTGCTTTAAACGAATATTTCGAAGCTCTTCAGTATCGTCTTTATAACCAAAGTATGTCCAAACCAATTCAAACTCATCTTTGCCTTTCGGTAAAATTTGCCGAAAAGCCAGTGTGTTTTGAATTTGCTGTAACACTAATGATGGAAACATAGACAATATATCCAAGCTATGCCCATCTTCAAACTCTTGCTGACCGGCTAATAACGATTCATCTGCTAACGCATAACTTCCTTGCTGCATCGTTCTTAGGTTTTCTTTTTTTACATCATCTAGTGCACTTTTTTCTTCTTTAGAGCTTTTTACCCAAATTAAACAATGCACTTTATTGTTAACAATAGAGGCCCCTTCCTGCGACGAGCGATACAGCCCAAAGGTGGCATGAAAGAGGTGCAGCAGGCTTGCATGATAGGGATCTTTAGTATTTTCAGCGTAGAATTTCCAGTTCCCTTTGATGTGCTGCCGGGTCGTGCCAAGTATTTCAATGGGTCTATTCAAAATACGGCGCATATGATAACTCACATCATCACCCATATAGGTTTCAATATCGGGCGTGTCTTCGCTAAACGTTCCAAAAACTGCACCGTGATAATTCACGGTGCGTACCTTCCTTAGGCTATGCTTGGTTTTATCAAAGTCTTTAGGCATACCCCCTTTGCCGGCAAGCCCTCGTTGAAAGGGGACCCCCCTTAAATCACCTTTCGCATCAAACGCCCATTGATGATAAACGCAGGTGTAGGCTCCGTCTTCCACCCGCCCGTGCCGTTCACGACAAATTTCAGCACCTCTATGCGCACAGCGGTTTACCCATGCATATATTTCGTTATCCTGCCCTCGTGTGACAACTACCGGTGTATCCCCTATATACGTTGATTTAAAACTTCCTTTCTCAGGCAATTCTTCTTCAGCCGCTAAAAAACACCATGTTTTGCCATTGTAAATTTTCTCCTGCTCAAGATCATAAACTTCTTGGCTATTAAAAACCGAATAAGGGACGGCTGTACAATTTGCATCTGCAGGCCACTTTAAATGCTCAGGTGTATTAGCCATAAGAGAGCTCCATTATTAATTATCAAAAAAAGTAGCCTTGAGAGGCCTTATCCACACCGAGTTATCATTCAGGCTTCACCTTTTCCTTATTCCCATCATGCGGGTAAAGGAAGCTGGCTAATGCAGGTATCAAAATAATTGCACCCAACATGTTCACAAAGAACATATATGCCAACAAGATACCCATATCCGCCTGAAACTTAAGGTCTGAAAAATACCAAGTTAACACGCCAATAGTCATTGTCACCGACGTAAAAACAACTCCTGTTCCTACTTCTTTTAACGATTCATAGTATGACTTCTGTAATGGCTCACCAGCTGAATTATGTGCCACCATTCGAGCAAAAAGGTAAATACCATAATCAACACCAACACCAACACCCATTGCTAATACAGGCAAGGTAGATACTTTCAGGCCGATGCCTAAATAAACCATCACAGCATTAGCCAAATAAGCCACTAAGGCCAATGGAACAACAATACAAATGGTGGCTCGAATTGACATAAACGTTACAAAACAGAAGAGGCCGACCGCAGCAAACAAGATCAACTCAATTTTCGTCTGTGCTTCTGCCACAATCTCATTAGTCGCCGCCATAATGCCTGCATTCCCCATTGCAGGTACAAAACTGACATGCTCATTAGTATTATTTTCATTGAAGTCTGTCACTGCTGCCATCACTCTATCTAAGGTTCCAGCTCTATGGTCTGTTAGGTAAATTGTCACTGGCATAACCGTACAATCATTTGAAAATAGAGCTTGAGACATTTCCACCCTATAGATATTGGCAGAAATCATTTTCTCATTCCGAGGAATGCCTAGAAATTTAGGATTCGCTTCATAGTTACCAATATTACGCTCACGAATCACCTGTGAGAGAGCCTTTACAGATTGCACACCTTCTACATTTTTAATCTGCCAGACAAAGTCATCAATCGTTTGCATGATGTTAAAGTTGACACACGATCCTTTTTGATCAGCTTTTGCTAATATCACCAACTCATCCAAACCCACAGAAAAATTCGACTGTATGGCATCAGCATCCAAGTTATATTGAGCATCAGGCCAGAACTCAGGGGCGCCTGCCTCAACATCCCCCACAATCAATTGATCTTGTACTGATAGTGCATAAACTGCTAAACCAGCCGCAAGCAGCAATACAACCGTAGCGATTCTTCTATCCGTCAACTTTGAGATAAGTTGCCAAAAAGCATGGTCTGTACCTTTAATGTTAGATTGCGCTCTCTTAATTTCCTTATCATTCAATGTAATATATGACAACAGGATAGGTAGCATAATCTTGTTTGTTAACAACATCACTGCTACACCGATACTGGCAATAATTCCCAGTTCCCTAATAATCGGAATATCAATTAATACAATAACGCCAAACCCTACCGCATCTGATACCAACGCGGTCGCACCCGGTATAAATAGTTTATAAAATGCATTTCGTGCAGCACTAACAGGGCTATCTCCATTAACAACCCCAATTCTCCACACATTTGTCATCTGTATTGCGTGGCTCACCCCAATGGCTAAGATTAGAAAGGGCACCAAAATTGACATAGGGTCGACACCATAACCCAATATTTTAACTAGGCCTAACTGCCAGCTAACAGAAATTAGCGCCGTTGCAATAACTGCCAGCGCCAGCTTAGTTGAACCAGCAAAAAATACTAAAAGAATAAAAGTAATCACTAAGGTGATAATAAAAAAGCCAATAACCCCTTCAGCGCCCTCAATCACATCGCCAATAAAAGGTGCAAAACCAATAATATGTATGGCCGTCCCTTCAGATTGATAAGTTGTCCTCAGCTGCTCTAATTTTTCAGCAAATACTTCATAATCAATTTTTTCATTTGTGACGACATCTACTTCTACTAAATCTGCAATAATCAGGGCACCTGATAAGTCTTTCGCAACTGTTTTACCTATTTCTGACGATTTAAACAGGTTGCTTTTAACTTCTTCAATTCTCTCAGGTGTGGCAATAAAATCTGCCGCCACTATTCGTGAACCTGTAAAACCCTCCTCACTGACTGCCACATAATTAACATTTGGCGTAAATAAGGACGTTACTGTTCTTGCATCAACTCCGTCCATGACCAATACATCAGAAGTAATTTCCTCAAGAGTGGTAAAAAACTCAGGGGTAAACATGTCACCCTTTTCATTTTCAACAAAAATAGTGACTCGGTTAGCTCCACCAAACTCATTTCGATATTCGGTAAATGTTTTCATATAAGGGTGGGATAAAGGAATCGCCTTATCAAACCCAGGGGAAAGCTGCTGATTAAGTCCTTGATAACTTAGAACCGCAGTGATCAACAGCCCAACCACTAAAAATAATAAACGATGCTTTAATAATATATCCGCCATAAAATCTGAAATTCTATGGACTAAATTTGACTCATGTTTCATGGTTACTACCTTACTTCTCAATTAAGTCACTAAGTGACATCTGTGTAATGCCACCAGTCATTGATGACAAATAAACCGTCTTATCTTTAATCGTTACAGCTGTATAATCTGCACGACTTTTATTTTGGACTGTTTTAGTCAGTTTCCCCTTATCATTAACAACCAAAATAATACCTCCACGACCTACAACTAAAGCCCCTCCATTAGCGCCAATGGAAGCTGACTCAAGTAAAAATTGATCCGTGTTTGTGTTGATTTTTACCCACTCCAATGTTCGAGAGTTGAGCAGATACAAGTTCCCGCTCATGCCAAACACTAAAAAATCTTCTCCGACTTTATTAACGCCAAAAAAAGATCCTTCATAAGGAGAACTTATGGTCAGCCAGTCTTTTTGTTCAACGCCTTTTGTGAAGATTCCTCCCCGCTCACCGACCACTAAGGACGTATTAGAGACCTTCTCTATTGCAAACAGGTGATTTTGATACCATTCCTCAACTGATAATACCGTTAAACCCCAGCTTTTACCGCCATCCTCTGTTACCCAGAGCTCACCATCCGTTCCAAGCACATATCCTCTATCGGCCGTCATAAAATTAACGGACATATAAAAACGTTCATCTTCTGGCTGATATCGGCTTATTTCCCAACTATTCCCGCCATCGGTTGTTTTTAGAATGGTCGACTCATGGCCCACTATCCATCCCTTGTTTTTAGATGAAAAGGTTATACCTGTTAGGGTTACATCAACTGGCGACTTGACCTGTACCCAAGTTAGCCCATTATCATCCGATTTAAGGATTATCCCTCTTTCACCAACCGCTATTACGCTTTGATCATTACTGACTAAATCTAAAAAAACAGCTTTTTTAGCCAAAGGGAGCTCTAATGCAGACCGTGGTGACGTATCAGCAAAAGCGATATTACTGACCAATAAAACTAAACATAAAATTAATTTATACATCTCTAATCTCACTCATTTTAAAAAAAAACCGAGACTAGAAATCTCTAGTCTCGGTTTAAATTTATTTCTTTTCTATCAATTTATCTACGCCCAAATCTTCTTAAGCCTTGTGGTGTGAAAATATCGATGTTAAAGCCAATATCCGCTTCTTTTGATACCACTTTCTGACCACCAAAACCCATCTCTTTACCCGCTTGATACTGCCAGTAAGGGAAGGTTGTATATCGGCCATTAATCAAATCCACTTGCATATCCCCTAATGGACCAGCAACATTTGGCCCAGGAATAAAGGCATTGTATTGCTCACCAACACGCCATAAGCGGTCTTTAGCATCATATGCTTCAAACGCTACGCCTAACCAAGTATCTTCATCAAAGTAGGCTGTATGACGTTTGTAAAGATGACGCTGACCTTCTTTTAGCGTTGTGTCAATAACCCATACACGGTGCAATTCATAGCGAATAACCTCTGGATTGATGTGCTCTTGCCCAAAAATTTCATCAAAAGGAAGGTCTTGATTACCTAGCTTGTAATTATTGTATGCAACATAAATCTCTTTTTTAACAGGTTTCGCATAATCAAAACGAGTATGCTTACCACCAAAGTAATGCATCCAACGGCTCGCTACCGTACGCTGACCATCTGAAGCAAAAGATGGACTGTCGTGAAAGCCAATTTCAGGTGCTTTACGAACGCGGCGTTGCCCTGGTACATATAAGTAGGTTTGAAAATCAAAATCATTAACATAGTTACAGCCACCAAATACCAATCCTGATGAACGAGGTGGTTTTTCAACCTGCCAAGAGTCACACAGCATGGCTACCCCATCACGGTTATACCATTTAACACTTCTGATTTCTGAATCTGCTGGAAACCAATAAGGAGAAATCGTACGCTGCCTAATAATAACGTCAGTACGGTTTCCGTTTGAATCGGTTAAGGCACCATTAATCATTCGATCATTAGCAAGCCCTTTAAAAGCAAAAAAGTGGTTATATGCTACTTCTGCGCCTGTTTGAGGCACGGGGAAAGGAATTCCGCCACCGGCAATATTATTCTTTAAGCAAACTTTAGATTCCGTTGCATATTCGTCACACATCTCGACGTTTTTAGCTTGTGCCATGGTCGCATCATAGACCCATTTATCGTACGCACCGGTACGATGGGTAGGGTATACATGCATTTTATAGCTTTCCGGGTATTGCTTAAATAAACCAATCTGACCAGCGGTTAATTTATCCATATGCTCTGTGTAATTTTGAGCGGTAATGGTAAACAACGGCTTTTCATCCGCAAATGGGTCAGCCAAGCTATCAACGGTTCCCCCAGTAGGTATCGCCATCGGCTCACTATTCCATGCTGGTATTGTCCCTTCAGCATTACCGGCTCGTACAGCCCCCATTGGGGTTAGCTCTGTATCATTGATGCCCAGTCTTGCTGCATCTTCATCACTTAATTTTGCCATCGCCAAGCCTGGCAATAGTGCCGCTGATAGCGCAACACCTATTGTTTTTTTCATTTTTGATGTTAAAAATTTCATCTTTTCTCCTTAAAACTCTCTTAAATTATTCTAATAATTAATATTTAGAATGAGTAGCTAATATTTGCTTGTATAAAGTCGCGATCTGTGCGGCCATTTAAACGGCTGCCAGCTTGGTTAAGCATTGCATTAGCCCCATCAAACATTGTCCAGCTAACACCACCTGCCCATGTACCACCGCCATAGCCAAAGTTTGCACCAATGGTTAGTGCTTTGCGATCATCAACAAATAATGGAACAATTTCGTTAGATACCCCTTCAACATCGTATTTAAACGCGATAAAAGGTGAAACAGAAGCAACATTAAACAAAGCCGCTTCATACGTAATGCTTTGCTTGATTTGGAAGCCCCAGAAATGATCTGTTACTTGAGGTGTAAACACCGTTCTACCTCCTAGTACACCCAGTGCTTCATTTTTCTCTGGCAAATCATCAACCCATCCATAAGCAACCTCGAGTAAGGTGCTATTCGCATCCGCACCTAACCAGTCATTAACGCCCCAGATACGCTGAAATGTCATTTGCATTTGGTGGCGATCAACCAACTCATAGCCTTTTACTTCATCACCTGGCGCACAGCCTGCACAAAGCCCAAAACCTGGTGCTAACCCTGCAAATACAGGCCCTGTCATTTGTATAGGCGCATCTTTTCGGACGTGATATTCACCACCTATGGCCCAACCAGAAATATTGGTGTTAAAGGACATACCAATACGCTCGATATTCTCTACATAGTCAAAAAAGAACTCTCCGGTTTGGTAGTATGTAGAAAGCATCGGTGTGTGGTCATGTAAATTTTGGTAATACAGCGCTATTTCTGATCCACCAAACAAATTTGGAAAAAACTTGCGAAGTGCCAGACCATATTGACCGCCATCGGGGGCATTATCCGCCACCCTTACCAAAGAACCAGCTACTAGACCACAATCGTCTAATTGATCAATGGAAATACAAGCACCCGATGGCGCTCCAAAGGGCAAAGTACCTTTACCTGCTGGAACTCCTCCAATAACTCCATCGCCAGCATCGTCATAACCACCACCTGCACCTACGGCATCCAGTGTTGTAAAGAATGAGCCAGCAGGGTCCAATTGAATTTGGTCAAACTCAAATAGGTAAAAAGTCTCAATCGTCCATTCGTCATCAATATTCCAAGTGATGTACGCAGAGTTTGTTCCAATAAAGGCATCTTTTAGTGCCTTACCAGGCTGACGAAGCTTATTTAAATCAACCGTATTAATATCATTAAGGGAACCCTGAATAAATGTGTTTTCACCCCAACTGATCACCTGCTTACCTATTCGGATATTAACTTGATCATTATCGCCAAAATAGCCGTATACCATTAAATCAGTCAAAGTGAGATCTCTAACTAACTTATCATGTGCTTCATCCGCCAAATTTTCTTGATCATAAGCATTATCATAAAAATAGTTACCACGTGCCAGCATGCCTACATTTTTATAATCCAGTGCAAAAGTACTTGAGCCACGGATAGCGTTACTGAACACATCCCCTGCATCTTTAAAGATCCTATTACCATATGCACCAGAGTTATTGCTATCCATATCTTCAGTACGCATGGCGATACCATAGGTGATGTCAGTATCTAAAGATCCCTTTAGCTCTCCTTTATGGAAGCTAAACGCTTGTGCTGTCCCAATTTGGGACAATAGTAGTGCCGAGCCGAGTGCAATACCCGCGCTCGATTTTATAATCGATTTCTTCATGAAACTCCCCCTGTTTTATTTTTACTACACTTTAATTTAAGTGTTGCGTAAAACATACGCTTATAAACTAGCGCTTGTTAGGAATTTCAATTTAAAAAATGATTTAAGTCATTTTTTAAATATAACAAAAATACATTTCGTTATGCCTTATTCTACTGTCACTGATTTAGCAAGGTTACGCGGCTGATCGACATCAGTGCCTTTAATAACGGCTACGTGGTAGGCCAATAATTGCAGCGGCACTGTATATATAATGGGCGCCACAACCTCATCGATCTCAGATACTCGAATAATTTTTAGCCCTTCGACTTCTTCAAACGCTGCATGCACGTCGGCAAATACAAGCAACTCTCCACCACGTGCATGCACTTCTTGCAAATTAGATTTGAGCTTCTCTAGCAAGTCATTATTCGGTGCAACCGCTACGACTGGCATTTGATCATCCACCAATGCTAGCGGGCCATGTTTTAGCTCTCCAGCTGGGTATGCCTCTGCATGAATATAGGAAATTTCTTTAAGTTTTAAAGCCCCCTCCATTGCAACAGGGTATTGCTCGCCTCGACCTAAAAATAATGCATTATGTTTATCACTAAATTGATTAGCAAATTCGATAATCTCGGGTTCTAGTCGAAGTACTTCAGCCACTTGCTCTGGCAAAATTTCCAGTTGTTTAACAATTTCTATATGTTTTTTATCATCAATTTTATGGTGCTTGCCCAACGCTATAACCAGTAGCAAAAGTGCGGTTAATTGTGTGGTAAACGCTTTAGTTGAAGCAACCCCTATTTCTGGCCCCGCTTTGGTCATTAAAGCCCATTCAGATTCTCGTACTAATGAACTTTCCGGTACATTACAAATCGTTAAAGTATGGGCATAGCCGATATCAGCCGATGCTTGCAGAGCTGCCAAGGTATCTGCCGTTTCCCCAGACTGCGAAATCGTCACAAACAGTGTTTTATTTTTAACAATATGCGGCCTATACCTAAACTCACTTGCCACCTCAATATGGCACGGTAGCCCCGCGATAGATTCGAACCAGTATTTAGCTACTAAGCCTGCATGGAAGCTGGTTCCACAGGCAACAATTTGAACTTCTTCTATACTTTTGAATGCTTCTTCTGCATCAGTACCGAAGCAACTAGCAGCTAAACGGCCATTGACAATTCGACCCTCCAGTGTCTGCTTGAGCACGGCTGCTTGCTCGAAAATTTCTTTTTGCATGTAGTGATCATAATCACCAAGGCCTGTTTCACCTGCTTGTAGTTTTGTTTTGTTAAGTTTCCGCTTAACTTGCTCACCTTGTTCATTATATATAGTCACACCTGAACAACTAATGTCAGCCACATCTCCTTCTTCTAAATAGATGAAGTGTTCTGCCTCACCCAGCAATGCAAAAACATCAGACGCAATAAAATGCTCATTCTCCCCAACACCAATGACTAAAGGACTACCTTTACGCACAGCCACTAAGTGCTCGTTATTCCCTTTTTCTACAACACCCAATGCATACGCACCACTTAATGATGCAACTGTATCTTGAACAGCCATCACTAAGTTTTTAGTTTTTTTATAGGCATCTGAAATCGCATGGACAATTACCTCTGTATCAGTTTCAGAGTCAAACTCATGACCATTTTCTAACTGCTGTTTACGGAGTAGTTCATAGTTTTCAATAATACCGTTATGAACCAGTGCAATATCACCGCAGATATGCGGGTGTGCATTCGCTTCTGATGGCACACCATGAGTGGCCCAACGGGTATGAGCTATGCCACAGAACCCTGATAAGGGCTCTCTTTCAATAAGTTCGTGAAGGTTTTTAACCTTACCTTCTACACGCCGCCTCTCTATTTCACCACTGCCGCTAATAACAGCTACGCCAGATGAGTCATAACCTCTGTATTCAAGCCTTTGCAGGCCTTGTACCAGTACACCAGTTATATCTCTTTGTGCTACCGCACCAACTATTCCACACATATAAATCCTTTTACGTCTTAACCGGTTTTACCCAGCCCTTTAATGTTATTTGTTTTGCTCTTGTCACCGTTAGCGCATCACTAGGAGCGTCTTTAGAAAGCGTTGTGCCTGCACCTAAAGTCGCTTCTGCACCAACTGTAATGGGGGCGACTAGCTGTGTTCCAGAGCCTATAAAAGCTCCATCGTTAATTTCAGTTTTATGTTTATTAACACCATCATAATTACAAGTGATCGTCCCTGCACCAATATTAACACCTGTGCCAATCACAGCATCACCTATATAGCTTAAGTGATTAACCTTTGAGCCTTCGCCAACGACGGTTTTTTTAATTTCAACAAAATTACCAATACGTACATCGTTCGCTAATTCAGTCCCAGGGCGTAACCGTGCAAACGGACCAATGATTGAATTTTTCCCAACGCTACAATTTTCTAAAACAGAATTTGCCTTAATGACGACATCATCAGAAATTACTGCATTTTGTATGACACAGTTTGGCCCAATATGTACATTCTTTCCTAAGCTAACATTGCCCTCAAACACGTTATTAACATCAATATAAACATCACTTCCTGTTAAAGTGATGTCACCTCGAATATCTATTCTTGCTTTGTCGGCTAACGTTACCCCTAAGCTCATTAACTGCAGAGCTTTAAGCCGTTGGTATTCTCTTTCTAACTCATTCAACTGAACTTTAGAGTTAACACCTTGCACTTCATATTCATTATCGGGTTGAATCGTCTCAATCAGCACACCTTCATTCACAGCCATTTCGATGATATCAGTTAAATAATATTCACCTTGTGCATTTTTGTTGCCGAGGCGATCTAACCATTGAGTTAGCCGAACACCCTTTACCGCCATAATGCCTGTATTCACCTCATCAATCAATAACTCAGCCTCAGACGCATCTTTTTGTTCAACTATTTTGGTAACTTTATTATTAGCCCTGACAATTCGGCCGTACCCAGTTGGATTTCCCAGTTGTACCGTTAGTAATGACATCGATTGATCACTTACACTATCAACCATCTTTTTAAGGGTATCCGTTTTAATCAACGGTACATCACCATATAGAATTAACGCAATATCATCATCTTCTATAAAAGGTGACACTTGCTTAACAGCATGCCCTGTGCCTAATTGCTCTGTTTGCTCAACCCAAGAAATATTAAACATGGAATGAGATTGCTTCACCTGCTCACCATCATGTCCATAAACAACAAGTACCTTGCTATTAAGAGCTTCGGCTGATTCAATAACTCTTTGAAGCATCGGTTTGCCTGCAATTTTATGGAGCACCTTGGCTTTTTCAGACACCATCCGCGTACCCTTTCCCGCCGCGAGAATAACTGTTTTTATATTCATACTTAATATTTTTTGTGGTTAGTTTAACAGGTATAAAAAAACCCGCCTAATGACGGGTTTTAATTTACATATCTTTAAATTAAGCCTAGTCAGACTTGCTTATAAAGCGGCAAGGCCTTTTATCAACGTGCTTTCCTCAAACGACTAATGGCTTGTAATTGAGCCGCTGCTTCAGCCAATTCAGCTTGTGCTTTAACAAAATCAATTTCAGATGACTTATCCGCTAAAGCATCTTCTGCTTGTTTTTTCGCTTCCAGCGCCTTAGCTTCATCAAGGTCACCTGCTCTAATAGCTGTGTCTGCTAATACCGTTACAAGATGTGGCTGAACTTCTAATATACCGCCTGAAATGAAAAAGTCTAGCTCTTCTTTACCCGTATTCACCCTTACTTCACCAGGCTTTAAACGAGTCACTAGTGGTGCATGTCGAGGTGCAATACCTAACTCACCCAGTTCACCTGGTGCAAACACCATTTCTGCTAAACCAGAATAAATGGAGGCTTCTGCACTTACAATATCTACATGAATTGTCATGCTCATTTTAGACCCTTTTATTAAGCCGCTTCTTTTGCGTGTTTTTCAAGCACTTCGTCAATTGTTCCTGACATATAAAATGCTTGCTCAGGAATATGATCATACTCACCAGAAATAATACCTTTAAAACCAGCAATAGTATCTTTAAGTGATACATATTTACCTGGTGAACCCGTAAAGACTTCAGCAACAAAGAATGGTTGTGATAAGAAACGTTGAATTTTACGTGCTCTAGATACTGACAATTTATCTTCTTCTGATAACTCATCCATACCCAAAATAGCAATAATGTCACGTAACTCTTTATAACGCTGTAAAGTGCCCTGCACATCACGTGCAACATTATAATGCTCTTCACCAATTACTAAAGGATCTAACTGACGGCTTGTTGAGTCCAGTGGATCAATAGCTGGGTAAATACCTAACTCAGCAATTTGACGAGACAATACAACCGTTGCATCCAAGTGAGCAAATGTTGTCGCAGGAGATGGATCGGTCAAATCATCAGCCGGTACATATACCGCTTGAATAGACGTAATAGATCCTTCACGAGTTGAAGTAATACGTTCTTGGAATACACCCATTTCTTCCGCTAGATTAGGCTGGTAACCCACAGCAGAAGGCATACGACCTAATAACGCAGATACTTCAGTTCCAGCTAATGTATAGCGATAAATATTATCAATGAATAATAAAACATCACTGCCATCTGCACGAAATTTTTCAGCCATGGTTAAACCCGTTAATGCAACACGCAGTCTATTTCCTGGAGGCTCATTCATCTGCCCATAAACCAGCGACACTTTGTCGATAACATTTGAATCTGTCATTTCGTGATAGAAGTCATTCCCTTCACGAGTACGCTCACCAACACCAGCAAATACAGAGTAACCACTATGCTCAATAGCGATATTACGGATAAGCTCCATCATGTTCACTGTTTTACCAACACCAGCACCACCAAATAAACCCACCTTACCGCCTTTAGCGAATGGGCATACTAGGTCAATCACTTTAATACCGGTTTCTAAAATCTCATTCGATGCTGATTGTTCTTCATATGACGGCGCAGAACGGTGGATTCCCCAACGCTCTTCTTCGTTAATAGGCCCTTTTTCATCAATAGGCTCCCCTAGCACATTCATAATACGGCCGAGTGTTTTAGTTCCAACAGGAACTTGAATTGCTTCGCCTGTGTTGCTTACTTCTAAGCCTCTTTTAACGCCGTCGGTAGTCCCCATTGCAATAGTTCTAACAACTCCATCACCTATTTGCTGTTGTACCTCCAACGTTAAACCCGCTTCTTTTACAAGAAGTGCGTCATATACTTTCGGTATTGAATCACGTGGAAACTCCACATCAACAACCGCGCCAATAATTTGAACGATAACACCTGAGCTCATATCAGTTCCTCAATAGTCTTAATTTAAATTTTTTGTTATGACCAAAGGTCATAAGTCTCATTGAAGCAAAATGCTTCTCTACTGTTTTATTCAACCTTATGCATTTAACACATAAAAATTGTGCTGCCAGCGGAAGGGTTAACTTCCCGCAGATTGCAACGTTAAACTGCTGCTGCACCTGCCACAATTTCTGATAGTTCTTGTGTAATAGCTGCTTGCCTTGCTTTGTTATAGATAAGTTGCAACTCATCAATTAATGAACCGGCATTATCTGATGCACTTTTCATAGCAACCATTCGTGCAGCTTGTTCACATGCATTATTTTCTAGTACACCTTGATAAACTAAAGATTCAATATATCTAATCAATAATTGATCCAATACTTCTTTTGCATCAGGCTCATAAATATAGTCCCAGTGATGTGTCAGCTGATCATCTAACTCTTCGGTATGCACCGGTAATAACTGTGTTATTTCTGGTGATTGAGTCATCGTGTTTACATAATCATTATGAGCTATATAAAAGCGATCAATCTTTCCTTCGTTATATTCATTTAGCATTGTTTTAACAACACCAATAATATCTTCTACTGACGGCGTCTCACCCAAATGTGTAACAGAGCTTAGTACATTGCCTCCTAAACGACCTAAAAAGCTTTCGCCTTTTGAACCAATTGAGGCCATCACCACTTCTGTCTCTTCATCATTCCAGCGTTTGAGCTGAGAAACAAACTTACGGAATAAATTTGAGTTTAAGCCACCACATAAACCTCTGTCACTACTGACAAGAATAACTCCAACCCGTTGACACTCCCTCTCTACTAAATATGGGTGCTTATATTCAGACCTAGCTTGCGCTAAGTGACGAATAACCTGCCCCATTTTTTTAGCATAAGGACGTGCTGCAAGGACACGCTCTTGAGTTTTACGCATCTTACTTGCAGCGACCATTTCCATTGCGCGCGTTATTTTTTGTGTATTGGTAACACTCGCAATTTTGGTCTTAATTTCTTTTCCGACGGCCATAAAGAGCTCCCTTTAAAAGGCTTGAGTCTTTTTAAAGTCTTCGATTGAAGATCTCAACTCATTGATAATGTCGTCGTTGTAGTTGCCTTCATCACCAATTGCAGCAACTAAATCTGCCTTTTCTCTTTCCATATAGCTGTGTAAGGCCGCTTCAAAATTAAGCACTTTATCGACATCAACATCGTCAATAAAGCCTTCGTTAGCAGCAAATAATGAAATAGACATTTGTGGCACACTTAATGGCGCATATTGATTTTGCTTCATCAATTCAGTCACACGGATACCACGATCAATTTGTGCTTTTGTAGCTGCATCTAAATCTGATGCAAACTGTGCAAACGCAGCTAATTCACGATACTGAGCTAAATCTAAACGTGTACCACCACCTAATTTTTTAACTGATTTTGTTTGAGCCGCACCACCCACTCGAGATACAGATAAACCGGCATTAACAGCTGGGCGAATACCGGCATTAAATAAGTCTGTTTCAAGGAATATCTGGCCATCAGTAATAGAAATTACGTTAGTTGGAACAAAGGCAGACACATCACCCGCTTGAGTTTCAATAATGGGTAACGCAGTTAATGAACCCGTTTTGCCCTTTACTTTACCGCCTGTTAATTTTTCTACTTCATCAGCATTGATACGTGCTGCACGCTCTAAGAGGCGTGAATGAAGATAAAAAACGTCACCTGGGTAAGCTTCACGCCCTGGAGGACGACGTAATAACAATGAAATTTGACGATATGCCCAAGCTTGCTTTGTTAAGTCATCATAGATGATTAACGCATCTTCACCTTTATCTCGGAAGTATTCGCCCATTGCACAACCAGCGTAAGGTGCAATAAATTGTAAAGCTGGAGAATCAGCAGCGCCCGCATTCACCACAATTGTGTGATCCATTGCGCCATGCTCTTCTAGCTTTCTAACTACGTTAGCAATCGATGATTGCTTTTGGCCAATTGCTACATAGATACATTTAATTCCAGTGTCTTTTTGATTGATAATCGCATCAATCGCAATGGCTGTTTTACCTGTTTGTCTATCACCAATAATTAATTCACGTTGGCCACGACCTAATGGAATCATTGCATCGATAGATTTTAATCCTGTTTGCACGGGCTCATCTACTGATTGACGTGCGATAACACCTGGAGCAATCCGTTCAACTGGTGACGATGATTCTGCATCGATAGCACCTTTGCCATCAATAGGTGCACCCAGTGCATCCACCACACGGCCCAGCATTGCTTCGCCGGTTGGTACTTCTAAAATACGACCAGTGCATTTAACACTATCACCTTCAGTGAGGTGTGTGTAAGCACCCATAATAACAACACCAACAGAGTCTCTTTCTAAATTAAGCGCCATGCCATATGTTCCACCTGGGAACTCAAGCATTTCACCTTGCATAACATCAGACAGGCCATGTACACGGGCAATGCCATCTGTTAGTGATACAATGGTACCTTCTGTTTTTGCTTCTACATCTGTATCGAAATTTTCGATTTTTTTCTTGATAAGATCACTTATCTCGGATGGATTTAATTGCATGGTTTTTTACCTTTGCTATTTTAGCTGTTTAGCTAATTGTTGAATCTGTCCACTCAAAGAGCCGTCAATAACTTTATCGCCCGCACGTATTATCATGCCGCCAATTAAGCTTGCGTCCTCTTCAACGCTTATGGTTACTGTCTTACCGAATGAACCTGATAAAGAACTGGCTAATTCTGTTTTATCGCTATCTGACATTGGGAAAGCAGAGGTCACATTGATATCGAGTGCTCCACTTTTTTCAGCTTTTTTAATCTCATATTGGCTTGAGATTTCACCGGCTAAAGGCAAGCGGTTATTTTTAATTAACAGCTTTACCAGGTTGATACCCTGCGCATCCATTTGCTCATTGCAAATATCAGACATGAGGTTTTCTAAATCAGCCTTTGATAACTTAGGGTTGTCAGTTAGCTTTTTAACTTGCTCATTGTCTATGACTAGGTTTAAAAAACCCAACATATCTGACCACTGATCAAGCTGCCCTTTTTCTTCAGCCATTAAAAAAACAGCTTCTGCATAAGGTCTTGCCAGCGCTGCTACCTCAGCCATTAAGCTACACCCAGTTTGCCGCTTACATCATCAATAATTGCCTTGTGCTTAGACGCATCAATTTCACTCTTAATGATTTGTTCTGCTGCCGAAACTGCCAAAATTGATACTTGTTCACGTAGTACTTCACGTGCACTAGCAATCTCTTGTTCAATTTCAGCTTCAGCACCTTTCTTAACTTTCGCTGCTTCTTCTGTCGCCTTGCTTTTAGCTTCCTCTACCATCTCACCAGCACGTACATTGGCTAGATTAATAATATCTGATGCTTCGGCATGGGCTTCTTGTAACACTTCTTTAGCACGCTTTTCTGCTAATTCATGTTCTTTTTGACCACGTTCACCAGCCGCCAAACCTTCAGCGATTTTATTTTTTCGCTCTTCCATAGCAGCCATCAATGGCGGCCATACATACTTCATGCAGAACCAAACAAATATAAAAAACGCTATTGTTTGACCTATTAGGGTTGCATTAATATTCATTATTAAACCTTACGTTAGGGTTAATCTTCGTTTATTTCTAACTTAACCAACAACCGCAAATAAGATGTACATAGCGATACCTACAGCAATCATAGGGACAGCATCAATAAGACCCATAATGATAAAGAACTGTGTACGTAGCAAAGGAATCAATTCTGGTTGGCGTGCCGCGCCTTCCATAAAACGACCACCTAGCATGCCGATACCAATAGCCGCACCGATCGCACCCATACCCATTAATAATGCACCTGCTAAATAAATTAAACCTAAATCTTCCATTGTTCTCTCCTGTTGAGTTTACTAATTAATAAATTGTTAATGACTTTCTTCGTGTGCCATGCTGAGGTACACGATAGTAAGTGTCATGAATATAAAAGCTTGCAATATTACGATTAAGATATGAAATATGGCCCATGGCACAGACAAAGCCCACTGAGCACCTAATGGCAACAACGCTATAAGAATAAAGATCATTTCACCCGCATACATATTTCCAAATAAACGTAGCGCTAATGAAATTGGCTTAGAAATCAAACTAACCAATTCCAAGAATAAATTAAATGGCATCAAGAACTTAGGAAATGGATGAAAAGCCAATTCTGCAAAAAATCCACCAGGCCCTTTAACCTTAATGCTATAAAAAACAATTAAGAAAAACACCCCAATAGCCATTGCAAACGTCATGTTCGGGTCGGTTGTTGGCACTACTTTAAGGTATGGAATGCCAATTAATTGCCCTAGATGAGGAATATAATCCACAGGCACCAAGTCCATTGCGTTCATTAACACGATCCAAACAAAAATGGTCAACGATAGCGGTGCGATGAGTGGGTTTTTACCGTTAAAGCTGTCTTTAACACTATCATCGACAAACTCCACAACCATTTCGACGAAATTCTGCAGACCACTTGGTACGCCAACTGTTGGAGCGGTTGCTGCTTTCTTGAAAAAATATAAAAACAACGATCCTAAAATAATCGAAACGGCTAAGGTATCAATATTTAATGCCCAAAAACCCATTTCTTTAGCCGCTTCAGAGCCGTGCGCAATTCCCCAGCTACCGTCTGGATGCTGCCCATAAGTAAGATTGGTAAGATGATGCTTAATATATTCTGATGATGTTAGGTTTTCGCCTGACATAACTTCTCTCTTATTCTTTTACTCTAAATCCGCCAATCATAAATCCGATTTGGCCCGCAATTAGCCCCACAACTGTATAAGTCGCGCTTAACTTTAACCACATAAGCCCTATACCAAAAAGCGTGAGTGAGATTAATATCCGCTCAAGCGCGCCCAAATAAATATACAAACTTCCCCGCTGGTTCTTTTTTACTGCCTGACTCAATCTGCAAGCCATCACCAGCGATGCGGTTACCGATATAACCCCCCCAAACAATATAGCTTTTGATGCTTCATACCCCGATAGCAAAACAACTGATACCACAGCAACAATCAAAACCAATACAACTTGGTGATAAATAATAATGGATTCATCTCTGATCATACCAAGAACAACCCAATCAAGCCGCCCATTATAAATTTGCTGCACTGCACAGTCAAGCCTATTTGATATGCCCTAACACACCTTCTAGCTCATCTAACGAAGCGTATTGAATTACTATATTTCCGACACCTTTATTTGTATGGTTAATGCTCACCTTCGCCCCTAGTTTCTCTGAGATATTTTGTTGCAAGCGTTCAATATCAGGGTCTTTTATTCGTACTGCAGCCTTCTCATCCCCACTTTTTAGCAACTGCTTAACCAACGCCTCCGTTGCACGTACAGATAAGCCCCTTCTCACCACTTTACTTGCTGCTACTTTTTGCTGCTGTTCGTTCAAAGCTAATAGCGCCCGGCCATGACCCATTTCAAGCTGTCCCGTCCGAAGAAGCCCCTTAGCATCCCCCCCTAACTCCAATAATCTCAACAAGTTACTCACTGCCGCTCTTGAGCGACCTACTGCATCTGCTGCTTGCTGATGAGTCATATCAAACTCAACAATTAAACGCTGTAATGCTTCTGACTCATCTAACGTATTAAGATCTTCTCGCTGAATGTTTTCAATTAAGGAAATTGCTATTGCTGCACGATCATCAACGTCGTTTATGACCACGTCAACTTCTTGCAAACCCGCCAATTGCGCTGCTCTCCAACGTCGCTCACCCGCTAGTATTTCATAATTATTAGCACCAACAGAGCGCACAATAATTGGCTGAATAATTCCCTGTGCGCTGATCGAATCAGCTAACTCTTGTAGTTGATCAGGAGAAAACTCAGTTCTAGGTTGGTACTTGCCTCGTTGCAATAAGTCTATCGGCAACTTATTAACATTTTTTTTAACACCACTATCGGTAGATTGACTTAATAACGCATCTAAGCCTCTACCTAAGCCTCTTTTCTTTATTACCATCTTTTATCCTGATCATATTTTTCATCAAGCTCACGCGCTAAACTCATATATGCTTGCGCGCCACGTGAGCTCTTATCATAAAGAATAGCAGGCAATCCAAAACTCGGTGCCTCAGCGAGCCTCACATTTCGTGGTACAACCGTGTCAAATACCCTATCGGAGAAATGTGTCATGAGTTGTTCGCTTACATCCTGAGTTAATCGGCTACGTCCATCAAACATCGTTCTTAAAAGGCCTTCTAATGCCAATTTTTTATTCACACTTTCTTGTACCTGCTTCAAGGTATCCATCAAAGACGATAAACCCTCAAGGGCAAAATACTCACATTGCATTGGCACTAACACACTATCGGCAGCAACAAGTGCATTTATAGTTAACATATTCATTGATGGGGGGCAGTCGATGAAAACATAATCATAGTCCGCTAATAAACCAGATAGCGCTTTTTTTAAACGGCTTTCACGATAGGCAACATCTAATAAGTGCACCTCAGCACCGGCAAGGTCCATATTACTCGGTAATACATGATGCTTAATGCTGTCCAAACTAACAACGGCCAGAAACGGGTCACAATCATCCAGCAACACATCGTAGCAAGACCATTCAACCTCTTGTTTATTAACACCGCTCCCCATTGTGGCATTGCCTTGAGGGTCCATATCAACCAACAACACTCGTCGACCCAACTCAGCCATCGATGCTGCTAAATTAACACTGGTTGTCGTTTTACCCACACCACCTTTTTGATTAGCAACCGCTATTATTCTTGCCACTTAAGCTACTCTCCTTTTGTTATAGTGCGCTCAGCTATACAGCCGTATAAATAACCAAATTCCGCGTAGCATCGAGGTTAGGTATTACCAGCGATTCCACACTAGCGAACTGAAAATTATCACTCTCAAGAGCAGCCGTTTCTTTTGATTTCATTGCCAAAAGCTTCCCCCCAGTTGTTAATAGGTGACGTGTTTTCGATAACAAATCTGGCATGGCCGTAAATGCTCGAGCCGTTACCGTATCAAATTTTTGTTCTGGCCGATACTCCTCAACTCGCTCATGCAAAGTCAGCACATTCTCTAAACCTAATTCAATACACGCCTGCTGAATAAAACGTGTTTTTTTGGAGTTACTATCCAATAAAGCAAACCGCATATCGGTACGTGCTATTGCCAAGGGCACACCCGGCAAACCAGCGCCAGTCCCCACATCAATACAACTCTTACCGTGTAAAAAGGGTAACACCGCCAAGCTATCTAGTAAGTGCAAGCTCACCATTTCTTCTGGCTCTTTAATGGCCGACAAATTATAAACTCGATTCCACTTCACCATCATCCTGAGAAACTCAATAAGCTTTTCTCTCGCCTCTAACGGCAACATAATATGCATGTCTTCAAGGCCTTGCTCTAATTGCTTCAGATGTGATTCATTAAACATGACGATTACCCGCTTTTTTTCTTTAAATACACCAATAGCAAAGAGATAGCAGCCGGTGTTACCCCTTGTATTCTCCCTGCCTGTCCTAATGTTTCGGGTTTATGCCTATCTAGTTTTTCGATAACCTCTGACGACAAACCGGGAACATGCTGATAACTCATTGTTGATGACAGGGCAAATTCCTCATAACGTAATGCACGTGAAATTTCCGTTTGCTGGCGCTCAATATAGCCTGCATACTTAGCCTGAACTTCTACTTGATCACGCACCGAATTATCATCTACCGCACTCTCAACTCCCGTTAAATTAGCAATATGGGTGTACTTCACCTCAGGCCTGCGTAGCAAATCCAATAAATTAGCTTCTCGTTGTAACGGTGTTTTCAAAAATTTATCTGCGTCTTTAGAGGCTGGCGTTTTCGGTTGTAGCCAGGTTGACTTTAAACGCGCCTGCTCCACCTCTATCGCTTCTCTTTTTACACTAAACTGTTGCCATTGGGCTTCACTCACAAGGCCCATTTGGTAGCCTAACTCTGTCAATCTCAAATCAGCATTATCTTCTCGAAGTAACAATCGGTACTCTGCTCTACTCGTAAACATTCGGTAAGGTTCTAGCGTGCCGTTCGTTACTAAATCATCCACCATTACACCAATATAAGCCTCATCCCTACGTGGACACCACGCCTCTAGAGCTTGGGATTGCCGTGCCGCATTTAAACCAGCAATCAACCCTTGCGCTGCCGCTTCTTCATAACCTGTCGTCCCATTAATTTGTCCAGCAAAGAACAACCCCGGCATATGTTTCGTTTCTAAGGATGACTTCAAGTCTCTTGGATCAAAAAAGTCGTACTCAATGGCATAGCCTGGGCGCACAATATGTGCATTTTCAAACCCTTTAATTGTTTTAATGAAGGCATATTGAATATCAAATGGCAAACTCGTTGAAATACCATTCGGGTACACTTCTGTTGTTGTTAGCCCTTCTGGCTCTACAAATATTTGGTGCGAATCTTTATCCGCAAAGCGCATCACTTTATCTTCAATCGACGGACAATATCGTGGGCCAACCCCTTCAATAACACCGGTATACATAGGCGAGCGATCTAATCCTGAACGAATAATGTCATGCCCTTGTTCGTTTGTTCTTGTAATGTAACAAGATATTTGTTCTGGATGATCCTCAACCGAGCCCATAAAAGAAAAAACCGGTAACGGTGTATCACCCGGTTGCTCTTTCATCACGCTAAAATCAATACTTCTCCCATCTATTCTTGGCGGCGTGCCTGTTTTTAATCTATCGACATTAAAAGGCAGGGCACGTAATCTTTTAGACAATGCATTTGATGGCGCATCGCCCGCACGGCCTCCTTCATAATTTTCAAGGCCGATATGAATTCTCCCACCTAGAAATGTTCCAACCGTTAATACAACGGTTGAAGCAACAAACTTAAGGCCCATTTGAGTGACCACACCTTTAACACAGCCATTCTCTACAATAAGGTCCGACACGGTTTGCTGAAACAAACTTAAATTTTCTTGGTTTTCTAAGGTTTCTCTAACTGCATGTTTATACAGTAGACGATCTGCTTGGGCCCGTGTTGCACGTACAGCTGGGCCTTTACTTGAGTTCAATATACGGAACTGAATGCCTGCCTTATCGGTCGCTTTCGCCATAATCCCACCGAGCGCATCAATCTCCTTTACTAAGTGGCCTTTACCAATACCACCAATTGCCGGGTTACAGCTCATCTGCCCCAAGGTTTCAATGTTTTGAGTGAGCAACAAAGTCTTAACGCCTGTACGCGCCGCCGCTAAAGCTGCCTCTGTACCTGCGTGTCCGCCACCGACCACGATAACGTCAAAATAATTTGGATATTGCATAACTATAGCTTTTATTGGTAAGCCGTTGATTTTAACATTATTCAACACTATTAGTTGTCGCGTTCAACCCACTGGTAAATTCTATTTGCTAGAATAATCTTATTATCCCTTCAACCTAAACTGCTTCGAGGCCCTATGAACTCACTTATTCCTGCATTTTTAGAACAAGCCAACGGCATCATTTTAGGTAAAGAGAAAACCATTAAATTAGCACTAAGCTGCGTGCTAGCAAATGGACACCTTTTAATAGAAGATGTACCCGGTGTTGGCAAAACAACACTTGCTCATGCCTTCGCTATATTGTTTGGGCTAAAATTCCAACGTATTCAATTTACCAGCGATTTATTGCCAGCCGACATTATCGGTTCCAGTGTATTTGACAAGAATAACAGTCGTTTCGAGTTCCATCCTGGGCCCATTTTTTCTGACTTTATACTGGCAGATGAAATTAACCGCGCAACCCCAAAAACACAAAGCGCATTGCTAGAAGCGATGGAGGAACGACAGGTCACCATAGAGAAAAAAACCTATCCAATGAGCAATCCATTTATTGTGATTGCAACACAAAACCCTGGCCATCAAATTGGTACTTTTCCATTACCCGAATCCCAGTTAGATCGATTTCTAATGCGCCTGTCCATTGGCTACCCAGATGCGGTCGCTGAAAAACAATTACTAAACGGCGAGAACACGCGTTTAAAACTCGACACTTGCAAAACAGCTATCGACGCTGCCCAGCTTATTGCTCTCCAGCAGCAAGTAATGACTGTGCATACAGCTGAACCATTAATCAACTATGTACAAGCCCTGTTAGAATTCTCACGGACATCCCCTTTGTTCTCTCAAGGCTTATCGCCACGGGCAGGCATCGCCTTAATTCAGGCGGCCAAAGCATGGGCTTTAATCGATAACCGCACCAGTGTTTACCCCGAGGATATTCAAGCCGTACTGCCCTCTATTACAGACCACAGACTAACTTTACAAAACAACGCTCCGTCAGAGCAGCTCTTATCCACGATATTACTGACTGAAGTCGCTATACCCTAGTGATAAACTCATCGATAAAAACAGGCTCTTGGGCTGATTTAGGAAAGTATTCCAAGTCTATTCGACTAGCTGTTTTTGTTGAAGAACAGGGCGTTCCTCGACACTTAGAGTTAGACTCACAGGATGAGCTTTTTTTGCACGTCGTTATTTTTAATGACGACAGCACAGCCATTGCAACTGCGCGGTTAGCACCTAATGGTAAATTTGGCAGAATGGCCGTTCTAAAGCAATATCGTCAACAAGGGCTGGGAGCAGAACTACTAAAACAAATTACAAAGCTTGCTGACTCACTTGGAATCGAGCAATTAATTTGCCATGCGCAACAAAGCGCAGTTGAATTTTACAAAAAAAATGGCTTCCAAATTATTGGGAAGCCATTTCAAGAAGCAGGTATAACACATATTAAAATGCAGAAGAATTTAACCTAACTTTTACGGCCTTTAAGGTATTCTTCAATAAACATAAAGCGATCATTACCCCACCAAGCTTGGTCATCTAGCATCATAATAGGCGCACCAAAAACACCTGCTTTATGCGCCTCTACACAAGCCTTACGGAAACGAGTTTGCCCTTCATTTGACTGCACATAATCGATAAACTCACCTGCGTTCCAACCCATTTTTTCAGCAACTTGCGATAGCTCAGCCATATCTGAGGGATCACAACCATCTGCCCAAATCTTTGCATAGGCTGCATCCACATACGCTTCTGCTTGACCCTTATCATTAGCATATAAAACGCCAACATTCCAAGGCTCAACTTCAAGGTTTTTTGGAAACGTAAACGGAACATCGTAATGCGCCGCCCAACGCTTTATATCCGCCAACATAACATTTATTTTAGCAGGCACTTCACGATTTGAAGGCCCGTAATTACCTGCTGCAATTTTTGCTGGCGGTATACTCATAGGCAAGTAATTGACGGTTAAGCCATATTTTCTCGCCAAATCAGGTAATTGGGTATGAGCCAAATAACTAAATGGACTCATCATGTCAAAATAAAAATCTATAGACTCATTCATCCCATTAATTCCTAGTTACTCGCAGCAGGAATACAAACATTACCATCTTCAATCGTAACAGGATATGTTTTAACCGGTATTTGACAAGGGAATGAAGTTGCCTCGCCTGTCTTAATAGAAAACGCACCGCCATGGAATGGGCACTCTACTTCATCACCATCTTGGTAACCGTCCGTCAACATCGCCATACCATGCGTACACAAGTTGTCAGTGACATAATACTCACCTTCAAATACATAGACCGCTAATGCTGGAAAACCATCCGGCGTAACCGCTACTGGCGCTTCGTCTTTAACCTCATCCGTTTTACATAATATTACATTGCTCATAATTTTAACTCTTTAATAATATTGATAAAAATTCACTCTATCGTCAAAAACCATAACATCGTAGCTTGACGAAAAGTGACTGTCGTTTACTTTACTCTACTTAAGGCTTAATAAAAACGATCGTAGTTAATTTGCTCAAGCGGAACTTTGTATTCCGTTACCAACATACGCGTTAAAGCGTCTGTCATTGGAGGCGGCCCACAGAAATAAAACTCGTGCTCTGGCAACTTATCTCCTAATGTTTTTCCTAATAACTCATGGATGAATCCAACATCACCATCCCAACCTGCTGCTTCTGCAGCTTCTACATCTGACACCGCATTAAAGTTCTTAATTCGGCCTTTCAAATCAGCGTCAGCTTCTATTAAAGCTGGTGGGCAAATATCTTTTGGTGTACGGCCTCCGTAGAACAAGTAAATATTTCTATCGCTCAAGCGATCATCTTTCGCGGCCGCTTTAATGATAGACATTTCAGGAGATAGACCTGAACCACCGCCCACACAAACAATGTCTCTAGGAATTTCTGGCTTTAAATACGCCAAGCCGTATGGCCCATCGATCACAATCTCAGCGCCTACTTCATAATCTTCAAATAAGGCCGTTGTTGCGTTACCACCTGGCATTTTTTTAATAATAAAACGCCACTCGCCTTCTTCATTAGGCAGATTACACATTGAATAACCACGCGAACCAGTAATACCAGGAAAGTCTAATAAAGCAAATTGCCCCGCCTTAAAATGAGCCGCATGTTCAGTTTTGAAGCAGAACTCTGCCATGTCATCGGTGAGTTTATTTATTTCAAATAAAACCGCCGCTGACTTAACTGGCTTATGAATAGGTACAGCCTCGGGATTTAAACGTACTTTTATTTCGCAATCTTCTGTCGGAATACACTGGCAGCTTAATTTACGGCCCTTTTTAATATCACGGGGAGAAAGCCCAGGCGCACCTTCCCAAATATCGTCGACTTCACCGCTTAACACTTCAACTTTACAAGCACCACAACCGCCTGAGTTACATTCGTAAGGCACGCCTACACCAGCGCGCAATGCTGCACGCAAAATTGTGTCGCCTTCCTCACATTTAAACTCGACCTCTTGCTCATTTATTTTTACGTTATAACTGGTCATGCATCCCCTCTTTACTCTAAAATCTATAATTAATATTAGAGGTTATTATATTCAACACAAACAAACAAGTCGTGTTTTAAATCAACTTTAGGTGACTAAATTCAATGAACACATCTTTTTTTAGCCCAAAAACCTTCGATTTCTTACAAAAACTATCCGTTAACAATAACAGGCCCTGGTTTAACGAGCGTAAAACACTGTATGAAGAGGCTGTACGCTCACCCGCACTGGCGTTCATTGAAGCCATGGAGCCGAATATTAAATCATTATCGCCAAGCTTTACTGCGGTGGCGAAAAAAACTGGCGGCTCACTCATGCGCATCTATCGGGATGCCCGCTTTAGCAACGATAAAACGCCGTATAAAACCAATATCGGCATTCAGTTTAGACATCTTGCTGGCAAAGATGTACATGCGCCTGGGTTCTATCTACACATTTCTCCCGAAGAATGCTTTGTGGGTGCGGGGATTTGGCGCCCTGATAGTAAAGCGTTAAGCAAAATTAGAGAAATGATTAGTGACAACCCTAATGCTTGGAAAACAATCACTCGCCATAAAACTTTCCAGCGCTATTATGCGCTGTCAGGGGATTGTTTAAAAACCTACCCTCGTGGTTATGCAAAAGACCACCCTATGATTGATGATTTAAAACGTAAAGACTTTATTGCTCTCCATCCATTAAGTCGTGATGAAATCTTATCACCTAACTTGGTCAGAACAATTCATCATCGTTTTGAAGTGGCGAATGACCTCATGGACTACCTTTGCAATGCTCTGGAACTCCCTTATTAAATTTGCCCTATCTAGCAAAACACTACTCTCAGCAGCCTGCAAGCTTATTGTCTTTAGCAAGAATAAAGCAGATTCATGTCGTTAGCTGCTTAACTTCTTTGACTCAATTAATAAGAAAGAACACTACAGCCCCAACTTATCAGCAATAAAATCTGCATCCTTGTCACCACGCCCCGATAAGTTAACCAATATAGATTGATCAGCGGCCATGTTGCCTGCAATTTTCATCGCATAAGCTACCGCATGCGCACTTTCTAATGCCGGAATTATCCCTTCCACGCGTGAAAGTGTCATAAAAGCGTCAACACAGTCATCATCATCTACCGCTACATACTCCACACGACCTAAATCTTTCAATAGACAGTGCTGAGGACCAACCCCTGGATAGTCTAAGCCTGAAGCAATTGAATAAACAGGTAATGTTTCTCCAGACTCATCTTGTAAGTTGTAGCATTCAAAACCATGAAGAGCTCCTTTTATTCCTTTGCTCATGGTTGCGGCGTGCTGATCTGTATCCAGCCCCCGACCTGCTGGCTCGACACCGACGATTTTGACTTCCTCATCGTCTAAAAACGCTGTAAATAAACCCATCGCATTTGACCCACCGCCAACACAAGCGGTAATCACATCTGGCAAGCATTCTTGTTCTTCAAGAAACTGTGCTCGTGCTTCTTTACCAATAATACTCTGGAAGTCGCGAACCATCATTGGGAAAGGATGTGGCCCTACGACTGAACCTATGGCATAAATGAAGTTAACAGGGTCTTTTAGGTATTCTTCAAACGCACTGTCAACTGCATCTTTCAGCGTCCTAGTTCCTCGAGTCACCGGTATCAACGTACAACCCAGTATTTTCATTTTAGTGACATTCGGATGCTCTTTTGCAATATCCACCTCACCCATGTGTATCTCGCAATCAATGCCCACTAACGCACAAGCTGTTGCTAGTGCAACGCCATGTTGGCCTGCGCCCGTTTCCGCTATCACTTTGGTTTTACCCATGTGCTTTGCTAACAATGCCTCCCCGAGACAATGATTTATCTTGTGTGCCCCCGTATGGTTTAGATCCTCTCTTTTTAGAAAAATTTTGGCACCACCTAACTTTTCTGTTAATCGCTTCGCATAAAAAATAGGGCTTGGCCGACCAACATAGTGAACATATAAATCATTTAACTCATCTTTAAAAGACTTTGACTTAGAAATATCTAAGTATGCATCCTTGATTTCATCCATGATGGTAACGAGATCAGGCGGGATAACTTGCCCACCGTATTCGCCAAAATAGCCTTTATCATCAGGCATTGGAATTGTGTTGTATTTCAAGCTTTGCTCCTCTTTTTTTTTATATGTTGATAGCCTTACTACTCTAGTATCAAACCACTAAAATAACAATATCATCACTTAGCCCAAATCTTGTTAAAACTTGATTTGAGTCATGGTTAATCTTCACGCATCATGCGACAGTAACCACATTAAAAACCCTTTGGAATAAGTAATGACTGATACAAATCAAGCGACCGAACAACAAACAACTATGTACGACTGGATTGGCGGTGAAGAGGGTGTCCGTAAACTTGTTAACCGATTTTACGACATTATGGACTCTGACGAAGAGGCAAAAACTATTCGAGCCATGCATAAAGAAGACTTATCAGCTATTCGGCATGGTTTATTTGAATACCTTTCTGGTTGGTTAGGTGGTCCGCCTTTATTTGTCGCTAAACACGGCAGCCCATGTATTACTAAACAGCATAAGCCATTTAAAATTGACCAACAGGCATCTGACGCTTGGATGCACTGTATGCAGCAGGCCATGAAAGATGTAGAAATTGATGAAAAGTATCGAGAAATGCTAACACCCGCTTTTCAGCGTATCTGCGACACCTTATTAAACCACCCATGATACTTAGCATCCTTGCTTTCAATTAATGACAACCTAGTAGAGAGCTTAATTCTATATGAGCAACAAAAAGGGCGCTAAAAAGCGCCCTTTTTGCTAAAGCATATTACTTAAATATCAATATTCATCCCATAACCTGTTGCTTCCGGTTTGTGGCCAAAAATATCACCTGTGTAGTGCTCTTGATCTCTCATCGCTTCACGAGCGCCGTGACCTAGCTCGAGCAACCACCCTGATGGTGTCGCAAAATAGAATGTATACGCCTGGTCATTCGAATGCTTTCCAAGCTGCATTGCCACATCAATACCCTCTCGACGTGCTGTATCGTGAGCTAGCCCTAAATCATCTAACTCTGTATACTCAAGCATGAGGTGATTGATTCTTTTCTCCATTGGGCCCAGTCCAAACGCCAATGAATGCTGACGATCGTTACAATGCATAAAGTAAGGTTTTGCGATCATGCCATTCGGTAATTTAATTTTATACTCCACCGACCCAACAAGACCTAACATTGAATAAAATGCATACATCGCTTCATCATCCATCGAACGAATAATAAAATGACCTATACCTTGATCACCTGTCAGGAATTTTCCATACATAGGGCGACCTGGGTGAAAAGGCTTCATTACATCCATTTGAGGACTATAGAAAATTTCTGTTGGGTTTCCAGACGGATCTTCTAATTTAAGCAGACCTAATACAAAACGTTCTTCACATTCTTCTTCAGATGCGACACGAAAATCAACGCCATTATCTTTTAAGTGCTGCTGAATCGCTTTAAATTCTTCAAAACCCTTCACGCGCCAGCCAGCATAAGCCAAATCATCTTCATCAGATTGATGAATAACAAAACGGTGGTGTTGATTATCCATTCTTAAGTAAAAACGATCATCACGATCACCTTCTTCAATCTCTAAACCAACACACTTTGTTGCATACTCACGCCAAGCGTCTAAATCCGTGACGTTAAACCCCATATAACCTAATTCTGTTACTTGTCCCATTTGTTAAATCCTCTTTATTTAATTTTAAATTTACAACTTATTGATCAGAAGAATATATATAAATTTTTATCCTCTGTTACTCTCGCATCTAAAGACACTTTACGACGTGCTAATTGAAAACCATCACCCACTTTGCGTATTAAATCTTGACGACATCCAACATGCTCAGAGTGTTCTAATTGGCCTCTATGCCGATATACCGCAAAGTTACTACGCACCACAAACTCATCATCTTTATCGGTATGAAACGCTTCAATATTAGTGATCAGATAACGAACCGTCGACCGTGGATCTTCCATCCACACTGCTCCTGTTAGCAAGCGCGCCACTCGATCCTTTACTTCATCATAATCATCATTGTATATTGCCATGTCATATGGTGTGGGTTCAGGGCGCTTATCTTTAGCATAACGGCGCTCTGTCACTGGCATCCAGTAATGCAAATCTTTAGCAACAAAAGTCTCAATCCAAGTCGAAAACTCTGCATCTTGTAGTAAAGTCGCTTCTTGATAATAGTGCTGGGATAATTCGTAATGTAACTGTGCAGATACACGTTCTTTCGCTTCTGTATTATGCATCTTATTCTCCCTCAGCCTGCGCAGCTTTTGCCGCTAAACGGTCTTTCCAATAATCCTTATTTGGAAAACAGTCAGCCCAATGCTCATCGTTAGCACGTATCTCATCCCAACTGTCTGCTGACATCATTTCTTGGTAAAAACGATAAAACCCACGGTAAGATGTTTCCCCAATAAAGCTAGAACCAACAATACCCGGGTAGTCTGGGTGTTCACCTTCATACCCTTGACCCATAGTCGAATTCATCGTTCCTTCCCGTGTATATGTGCCTCTATTACTATGTGTTGATTGCACCATATTATCACCATCATCACTCTCTAACGTGCCCGCTGTACCAAAACTCCTAGCTGCCTGCTTAACAACCTCCCTTTTGCCTTCATCACTCAGGTCTTTATGCACAATGACCCAAGACCATACTTCAATCTCATGTGGCCCACGTGGGTGCCAAACTTTAAAGATATTCGTTCCATATAAAAATGAACAATTTGGGAAAGTTGTACAATTCCAGTGACCATTAAATAACTTGGCTCTTGGCTCACCAAGTTTCTCTGCTACCTTAGGTATAGTGTCTTCCATGTACTTAGCATATTCATCTCTTTTAGCATGAATCCCAATAGCTGCGTTATCGATGACACCAAAACCATGCCCATGTCGTGTGGTAACTTGGATACCTAGTTCATCAAACGGCATCTCTGCTTGGTTTCCAGCTAACCCACCTAGCTCTCCACCGAGTACGTTTAAGGCAGATGCATGCGTCCAGCCAACATGATACCCATCGCCCACAAAGTTCTCTGTTGGCACTTTCCAATTACATTTAAGAATAGACTTCATCGGCGGGCCAACCAATTCGGCCCCTTCGCCAGCACCTACCATCCATGTATCTAAGTACCAACCCCAATCACCTAGAAAATCTTCTAAACTAGGGGCTGTCTCATCAAAGCAACCAAAAACAAAACCTCGATAGCTCTCAACTCTGATGGTTTTTAGACCTAACGAGTCTCTATCCAACTCATCGTGGTAACATTTTTCTCTTAATGGTACATCCACTAATTTTCCATCGGTTCCAAACACCCAGCCATGATAGTTACACACAAATGATTTCGTATTACCACTGTCTGCCGTACAAACGCTATTCCCTCTATGCGTACACGAATTAACAAATGCTTTTAATGAACCGTCTGTGTGACGAGTAACAATCACAGAGTCCTCAGCCATTTTGGTGGTAATAAAGTCACCCTTCTTTTCCAGCATACATTCATGCGTTAAGAACAACCAACTACGCCCAAAAATATTTTTTATTTCTTGATCATAGACCTCTTGGTCCCAAAAAACTTTTTTTGACTGTGTTGATTCTTTTGTATCAACCAGTTTATCCATATCTATCATGTCCTCTACCCTTTCTCTTAAATTAGTCTTTAGCCATTACTGCTCGATAGCCTTTCCAAAAACCACGTACGGCATTTTCATCCATCCCCATCGGACTGGTGTAATCTTCAACATCATTGCCACCCATTTCAATAAATGAACGCAACTCTCCATCACGGTGGACGCCGTTTTGAACCAACTCAACAGCCTCACCATCCTCCATTGAGATTAAACCTGCAGGCCCAACTAGATTGATATTGCGTAACCGATGCTCATCCATAGCAGCATCATCATCCTCATAACCAAAAAAAGTCCACACCAACTCTGTCTCGTTAGTACTTTTAGGTAATACTTGACGAGCTGCTAATGTATTTTGAATTTGCTGCAACACCACGCTAGGAAAAAGCGATTGAATGCTTAAAGCAACGTTATCATCTCGCTCAGGAATAAAATTTAAAACGCGCGTATCTTGTAGCTGGTGCGGCCCTTGCATTTCTCTATTTGCTTCATCCGCATAGTCTTTATAATCGAGGTCATCTTTAGGCGGCGCTGAAACATTAAAATAGTTATGACAACCGACTTCATCGGTTATTCCTTCACTAATCTGCCCCTGTCGATAAATGCCAAATGTTGGGTAAAATAAATGCAATAAGGCACCATGGTAGCTGTCGCGGCTATTTTCAGCATATGCCTTCCAGTTACCTTTCATAAATTGGCGAGTATGCCCAATTATTTTAAGCGGCTTGTGCATAATACGCTTAATATTGGCACACATTTTTTCACCAAGAAACTCTTCTAAATCGGGTGTTTCTGGGTCAAAAGTTGCAAACACCATTTGCGCAACCGTCTGAACACGCAATGTTTGCAAACCATAATCTTTCATATCAAAGTCTTTTGCATAACCACCCTGACCCTTCATTCCGCGCCTAAAAGGAACGCCTTTTAAATTACCTTTAGCATCATAAGCCCATTGATGATAAACACAGGTAAATGCGCCATCTTCAGAGTGCCCATGACGCTCACGACAAACCACCGCACCTTTATGAGCGCAACGATTTACCCAGGCATTAAGACTGCCGTCCTCGCCCCGCGTAAGCACAATTGGAGTATCCCCAACAAAGGTTGTTTTATAGTCGCCTGCATTGGGAACTTCAGCATCTAGCCCAATATACGACCATACCTTTCCTCGATATAAAGTCTCCTGCTCCAACTCAAATACATCTTCATCTAAATAGACAGCAAAAGGCGAATGATTGCCATTTACATCGATTTTATTAACTATTTCTTGAGCACTCATTAAATTTTCTCCTATTGTTCAATCAAGAAGCCTTCCTGTGGAATACATTTCAACTAGGAAAGCTTTTAAACTCCTCTCAAACCGCCACACCAGACAAACAGAGAGGAATGATTTAATTAACTTTTATTATTATTATTCACTAAAAAAACCATTACCTGCGGCTAAGTTACCCGTTAACTTAATCGCCTCTAACATCATCGTATGGTCTGCCTTACCGGTTCCAACGAGATCGTAAGCCGTCCCGTGCGCTACTGACATATGAAGATAAGGAGGGCCCATAATTAGAGCACAATTACCTGAGAACCCCCATGTTTTAACCGCGATATGCCCTTGGTCATGAAACATCGCCAATACAACATCATATTTGTCTTCTATACATTGCCTGAAAACAGAGTCTGGCGGCATTGGGCCTTCAACATTAATACCCAGCGCTTTTGCTTGCTCAACACCTGGTCTAATTTCATTATCTTCTTCCATGCCACTCGCATGTGGATTCAGCCCAGCAACAACGATTCGCGGATTAGCAATACCCCACTCAATTAATGATCCATTAAGTTTTTCAATCGCACTCGCCACCAAGTCCTTATTTATGAGCGTACAAACATCGCGTAAAGGAATATGGTCTGTTAAGTGCATAACCCTTAATGGCCCACTAATTAAAAACAAATAACTATGGCCCGGCTCTATTTCAATAATTTTATCCAACACATCAGCCATTTTCATGGAAACTGAGCTGATCGGCGCCATAACGGTCGCGTCTACTGCACCCGACAAGGCCAACTGATCCATCTCCTCTAACCAATCCGCACTAATTTGACCGCAAGATGTATTATCCTGACCTTTGACATAGTTTCCCATATCAAATTTCCCAGAATCCAAAATATCTATAATGCTAGGATCGCTTGTCTTATCGTCCACCGATTGAATCTTATTTACTTTAAGCGGCAACTTGTTTTCATCGACGACATCCTGCATTACTTCAGCACTACCGACTAAAACAGGCTGACAATATTGATGAACTTCACCACTTGCCCAAGCTTTAGCAACTACCTCTGGCCCAATTCCCGCTGGGTCGCCTATCATCGTGGCTACAATTGGTTTCTTATTCATTATCTAACTTTCTCCTGCGGTTTAACGTTAAAACTAAATTATTTTTTTGAATATTAGCATAACATTATTCTCAAAAAAAATGCTTTGTTCTTGACCTGAATCATTTCAAATTTTAAATTTAACGTAACAAATGATAAAAGCTCAATAATCTGTTGCGTTTATCCAAGCTCGTGCGCTAACCTCTATTAACTACATATGACAAAATTACAAACAAACTTTGAGGAAAACTTTATGTCTGAACCATTCCCTTTTAGCTCCCTATTAGACATTGATGGCGTCATTGGTGCCGTCCGTTGGCGTGAAACTGTTCCTGGCAAAGGCGCTATAACACCTCCTTTTTTAACTGAATATATTGGAGATATTTCTGAAGATCGCGCCGAAAGGCTGATGGCTCACTCAGAAGCCGGTGGCCTTGGCGTTATGGGTATCAGCCAACTCAGCTACCACCGCGCAGTAGATGACCCATCTGTTGTCTACCCATTAGATGCCTTTTATCTACATAGCAGACAAGGTTCTGTCGTCTGCACTATTAATCGAGTATCTGCCTTAATAGACAATAACGTTAACATCGATATCCAATCTCTCATTTCTAAAATGGTTTTGGTGGATAACCGCTCCTAAGCATCAGTAAAGTCAACTTCAAGCACTTACAAAAAAAGTCTCTTTAATTTGCATAAAGAGACTTTTTTTGACCATAATCATTTTCTTATAGAGTGACACCCGTATACTCAACCACATTCTTTTCTACCCTACAAAATAAACGAGGAGGCCACATGGCAAACAGCAGCTTAACTCTTGAACTAAAAAACGAAGTAGAAGATCTTTTAAACGCCTACGTCCAATGTATCGACGATGATGACTTAGAGCGCTGGCCTGAATTTTTTACTGACGAATGCCTATACCAGGTTATTCCAAGAGAAAACCATGAAGTGGGCCTACCTACGGCAGTAATGTGGTGTGATAGTCGAGGCATGTTAGAAGACCGTATTACCGCCTTACGTCATGCCAATGTGTACCAAGTTCAGTGGTATCGCCACATTATTAGTAATCCTGTCATCAAAACAGACGACGGCGAGACGTTCCATGTACAGTCAAATTACGCTGTTTTTAAAACCTGCAATGACGGTGAAAGCACGGTTTATAACATAGGCCGTTATGTCGATGAGGTTGTTCGCGATAAAGGTGTGCTTAAGTTTAAAAAGCGCAGCGCTATTTACGATACTCACCGAATCACAACGTTAATGGTCATCCCTGTTTAAGGAGAAAGATAATGAATGCAATAACACCTCCACACTTAAAATGGTCTGCTGATGAAAACTATACTTCGGTGCCTTATTCCGTTTTCAATGATCAAGAGGTCTACGACTTGGAACAGGCAAGGATCTACAATGGTCCAACATGGAATTTTTTAGCCTCTGAAGCAGAAATACCAGAAAAGGGAAGCTTCAAATCAACCTATATTGGCGACACCCCTGTGGTGGTCACTCGTGGACAAGATGATGAAATTTATGCTTGGGTTAACCGTTGTGCTCACCGTGGCGCCGAGATTTGCCGTGAACGTCATGGTAAATCTGAAGATGGTGCGTACACCTGTGTTTATCACCAGTGGGCTTATGATGCAAAAGGCGACCTTCATGGCGTACCGTTTCAGCGCGGGTTAGCTGGCAAGGGTGGTATGCCAAAAGACTTTGATAAAAAACAACACAGCTTACGCAAAGTTCGTGTCGTCAATTATCATGGTGCTGTTTTTGGTACCTTTAGCGATGATACCCCAGATATTGAAGAATATATGGGTGAAGATGTCAGCCACCATATGCGCCGAATCTTAAATAAGCCGGTTGAAATACTCGGTACAACTCGGCAATATATTAAAGGGAATTGGAAGTTCTACTCAGAAAACACCAAAGACCCCTATCACGCGAGTTTATTGCATTTATTTCACGCCACCTTTGGTTTGTATCGCTCTTCACAAAAAGGTGAGTCTATTGCCAACAACGACTACCATTCAGTTCTATGGGCAAGTGGTGGCACCGAAGATGAGGCTGCGCTTGATGATATGAAGAAGGATAAGCTTAGAACGCTTCAAACTGGCGAATATGAGCTTCAAGATATGTCTTTATTGGCTGGCAAACAAGAATTCGAAGATGGTGTGACTTTAGTTATCTTGTCGTTATTTCCTTCGTTGGTTGTTCAACAAATTCAAAACACACTCGCTTTTCGTCAGATTTTACCCAAAGGTAAGGATGAATTTGAGTTGGTCTGGACCTACTTTGGCTATAAAGACGATACCGAAGAACTTAGGAATATTCGTTTAAAGCAGTTTAACCTGATTGGTCCTGCTGGGCTTATTTCAATGGAAGACGGTGAGTCAACAGAGTTGTGTCAAAATGCCATTATCAGAGATGGTGAATTTACAAATGTTATCCGTATGGCTGGTGATGAAGCAAAAGGAGATGATCATCTAGTGACAGAAGGTTTAATTCGTGGGCTCTGGAAAGGTTATCGAGAACTGATGGATTTATAGCCCTCAGCTAAAAGTAAAAAGCCCTAGTATATATTATACTAGGGCTTTTTTTTGCTTCAATAATACAACGTTGACAGCACTAATTTTTAGTTTACAGTAACCGTAAGTGGCTAGCATAAAAAAATTCAACATGACAAAAAATAAAGTCGCCTCAAACTGTTCCGAGTGTACCCTAGCAAAAAGGTGTGTGCCATCAGGCATGCCTGCTAAAAAACTATTCCGGTTTGAAAATATTGTCCAAACCAATATTCCATACAATACTGGCGACTCTTTATTTGTACAACACACTAAAACAAATTATTTGTACGTCGTAAAAACCGGCTCATTTAAAACCCAAATGGTCTCTGCTCATGGCACCGAACATGTGCATAACTTTTTTTTACCAGGGGAAGTCATTGGCTTAGATAGCGTCGGCATTGGTATGACCCTTAATAGCTCAAAAGCACTCGAACCAAGCTTAGCCTGCAAAATAGACTACCCTCTTCTGCGTAATATACGGAAAGAATTTCCGACTTTATCTGACTTCTCAGTCAAGCTATATAGCACAGCCTTAGCATCCATGAGCCAAGTGCAAAATATTATCTCTCTTCAAGCAGCTTCTTCGCGACTTGCTGCTTTTTTATTGTTCCATCATCGCCGTTTACTCTCCTCTAATTTACAAACCACTTCATTCCAATTACCGATGACACGGCAAGATATTGCAAGCCATTTAGGCCTTGCTGTTGAGACCGTGAGCCGATCTTTTTCTAAACTGATTGAAACTGGCTGCATTGAAAAAGAAGGTCGTAGTATTCAAATTTTAGATAACAAAAAACTAGAACAACTAGCCAACTCTTCTGCTCGCTAACATCACTCAAGTGACTTATATCAAGTTTCCGCCCAATAGTTATTGGTCAGGCATTCAAAACTATATATAGTATTTTTTCACGTACATTTCTTGGAGGAAATATGTCACAAACACCCGATAACAGGGCTACCCTAGAGTGGCCAGCTAAATATAACGAAGTACCCAAAGAGGTATTTGAACGTGCCGACTTATGGCCCATTGAGCTTGAAAAAATATTTTATGGCGAGGAGTGGCACCCAGTCGTACACCAAAGTGAAATTCCAAATATTGGAGACTACAAAGCCTCCGACCTTGGTGAGATTCCTATTTTTGCCGTGCGTGGTGAAGATAATAAGATTCGTATTTTTCAAAACTCATGTACTCATCGGGGCACAACCCTTGTTACCGAAAGCTTAGGAAATAAAACAGAATTTGAATGCCCTTATCATCGTTGGTTATTCAGCCCTGAGGGTGAATTAGTCGGTTGTCCAAACAGTCGTGAATTTACGCCTGATTTTGACAAAAAGAACTTTAGCTTACCCACCTTCCGTACGGAAGAGTTTTGTGGCTTATATTTCATTACAATGAGCGATACTGTTGCACCGCTTAAAGAATACCTAGGGGAAGATTTCTATGAGCCTCTCAGCCGTATTCTTGGTGGTGACGGCCGATTAAAATTTGCCGGCTATCAAAAAGTTCATTATGACTGCAACTGGAAAGCATATTGCGATAATGATGGTTATCATGCTCCATTGCTACATTTGGCGTTTAAAATGCTTAATTGGCAAGGTGGAAAAGGTGTTCAAAATGTAACTGAAAATGGCCATTTATCTTTTGAGTCTGAGCTTAAAATCCCTGACGACATTACAGCATTAGAAGATGCATCTATACTTGATTTTAAAGGCACCGAAACGAGTACCGGATCCATTGTGCAGATGCAATTCCCACTAACGGTTTATTCAAAACATATGGATATGCTGAACATTCGATATGCATTTCCTAAAGGCCCTAAAGGCATTGAAGTCCATTATGCCTATTTCACTCATGAAGATGATGACGATGAAATGATTGCACATAGAATTCGCCAATCAAGCAACCTACTCGGCCCTTGCGGTTTAATAAGTATGGAAGATGCCTCTATTTTCTCTCGAATTGATAAAGGCAACAAAACACCAGGCATGGCTATTTTCCAGAAAGGCGTTAAAGATGAGTACCAACTTGATCTTCAGGTTGGGCAAAATGATGAATCTGGAAACCTACCTCGCTGGGAACACTATAGAAAACTAATGGGCTTTAAGAGGGCAGAATCATGAGTGAGATTGAACCTAACGTAATTTTTAGTATCGAGAACTTAAATAGGGACTATATTTGTGCGCTCGACAAATTAGACATGAATAAATGGTTGGCTTGTTTTAATAAACAAGGCACTTATACACTTATTTCAAATGAAAATGAAACGAACGGTTTTCCTATCGCTTTTATGCTCGATGATAAATATGAGCGTTTACAAGATAGAGTAACCCAGGTTACTGTTATCCAAGAGGACTCAACTGAGCATTACCAAACAAGACATATGACTCAGTTAACCTCTATAGAAAATTTAGGCAACAATCGTTACCAAGCTAACTTTAACTTCTCTGTTTTTTATACCCAGAACCTTGTTGAAACGACTGAAATCCTATGTGTTGGGCGTTACGAAGACATCGTACTCATTGAAAATGGCGCAAGCTTTCTTCAGCGTAAAGCGGTTATTGATACCAACGTATTACCTCGTTATATGGCATACCCTGTATAAAAAAGCACGATGACACAAAAAAGGCCTTAATGTTTAAAACATTAAGGCCTTTTTCTTTTCCAACTTTCTATTCTGGCCGTTTACCCACTCCAATGCCACCATCAGAATTAATAACGGTTGCGGTAATATACTTAGATTGCTCAGAAGCCAGTAATAAATAAGCACCCGCATGATCTTCCGGCTCAGCAGTAAACCCTAGCGGCGTCATATCGCCAATCATTTTATCAATGCCTGGCACCTCATTAAGTTTATTATCTGCTTGACCTGCCGCACTGGTACCACCTAAATTTGTTACTGTACCACCGGGGGCAACACCATTAACTCTAATATCTGGTGCAACTTCATACGCAAGCTGATTTATTAAGCCTATAACGGCATGCTTAGAAGCCACATAGAGAGGTCCACCGCCACCGGTATAGTAGCTAGATGTGGATGCGGTAAAGATCATATTACCTTTTGTTTTTCTCAACTCAGGTAAGGCTGCTTTAGCACCTAAGAGATAACCTTTAACATTAACCGCAAATATTTCATCAGCAATTTCCTCAACCTTATCGTCTGGCTGCGCTTCTAAAGGCACCATATAATCCCAAATACCAGCATTACCAACAAACACATCCAGTTTGCCAAAAGCTGACACTGTTTTTTCAACCGCGGCTTTGTTTGACTCTAATGAACGAACATCTCCAACTATTCCAACAACAGATCCCACATGTGCTTTTTCTAGTGCATCAATACCTTCCTGAGACCGATCCATTACACATAATTTTGCACCTTCTTCAATAAATCGCTCCACAATTGCCAAGCCAATGCCTGAGGCTCCCCCTGTAATCAAAACTACTTTATTATCTAACCATCCCATTGCTTATACCTTTTTATTAAAATTAAAGAAATTCATATTATTGTCGAGTACAAAACGACTACCGTACTTCATTAAGCACCCAAGTTATAGATAGCCTTGTTTTAATTTTACCCAAATAACCTTATGCCTAACAGTAAAATGCCTTTTATCTACATAATCGAGAAGCTAGCATGGCTAGTGCCTTAACCTTGCTTCCACCTTAGCGATGCATTTTTATCTTCACCCAACTGCAACTATCTTACTAGCAATATATCAACACATACACCCAAGGTCTCAATCAAAAACTGTATGTTTTACTGCTCGAGCTAATTCTTATATCTTACTGAAGCCAACCTATATATGAGTTAATTAATAACATATTCGTATATTGCCTCAATTTCTTCGGCCGATAGTTTATTTCCCCATGCTGGCATGGAACCTATGCCATTAATCACCGAATTCATAAATCTTGCCTGGTCATTTTTTGGAAATGTACGAAGATCAAATGTCGTACCAGATGTTTTCATTTCTACACCATGACAATGAGAGCAGGCTTGTTCGTAGAGTTCAGCACCTTGTTTTGCCTTATTTGACCATGACTTGAGCTTTTCACTTACTCCTTCTGCGTCAGGGTCTTTAGGTGGTTGAATCGTTTCGGCATGGATAGTACTTGTATCTCCACCCTTCCCTAATTCAAAGACCCAAATAGAGCCACCTGGGTTAATATTTTTAAGGTTAATATCATTTGACAAGCTGTGATATAAGCCACCTATACCACTGACAATAGCAATATATTGTTTACCATCTACTTGATAGGTTATGGGTGGGGCAATAATCCCAGACCCTGTACGGAACTCCCATAGTTTTTCTCCAGTCTGTGCATTTAATGCATATAATTCCCCAGTTTGTGCACCCGAGAAGACAAGGTTCCCTTCTGTGACTAGTGTCCCACCATTCATAGGAATGGCTGTTGGGAATTGCCATTTTGCCTTCCCAGTTAATGGGTCAATTGCTCTTAAATAGCCCTTTGGCCCATCTGGCAATGCCCATTCAAACCTTGCTCCAATATAAAATACGCCTTTTTTATAGGGTTGCTCTACCGGAGTATATTTCCAACCGATATTAAAGGTATTAGCATATGCTAAGCCTGTTGTTGGGCTATAAGACATTGGCGCTAAATTCTTACCACCATAGGCTGATGGCCAAATCTCAGTCGTTTCTCCTGTCTTTATCATGTTTTTAACACGCTCAGATAAAATAGGCCTCCCTGTTTCCATGTCAATTCCATCGGCCCATGTCACTTTATCGACAAATTTATTGGCTCTTAATAACTCACCATTGGTACGGTCAAGTACATAAAAAAATCCATTTCTGTTGGCCTGTATTAAGACCTTACGTTCTTTCCCATCAACCTTCATATCCACAAGTATTGGGTCGTTGACACCATCATAATCAAAACCATCATTAGGGGTAAATTGGTAATGCCACACCAACTCACCTGTTTTAGGTTTTATAGCTAATAAACTTTGTGTATATAAATTATCTTTTGCACCCTCTCTCATGTTCCAAGGTGACTTGTTTCCAACCCCCCAATATACGAGGTCCAATTCTTTATCATAAGATCCTATCAACCAAGTTGGGCCACCACCATGCTCCCACTCATCAGCTTGCCAGCTTTCGCTACCTTTTTCTCCCGGCTTGGGTATGGTATGAAAGCGCCATAAATGATCACCCGTTTCTGGGTCCCAACCGTCTAAGAAGCCCCTCGCGCCAAATTCTCCACCTGATACACCCGTGATCACTACGTTATTGGCAACAAGCGGGGCACTGGTCATTGAATAACCAAACTCAATCTCTGCTGTTCGTTTTTCCCAAATGGTTTTTCCATTTTTTGGATTAAGGGCTAGCAACCTATTATCCGGCGTGGCGCGATACAACACATCGTTATACCAAGTTG
>OJDD01000049.1_pt1 | contig 48621 bp, 42 predicted proteins | sample 1592591 | NCBI WGS metagenome assembly OJDD01 (sample SAMN05416809, study PRJEB24817) | seawater metagenome | isolation source: Sea water | place: Canada:Atlantic | collected 2013-07 | reverse complement strand
TCGGACGTTTCGGACGTTTCGGACGTTTCGGACGTTTCGGACGTTTCGGACGTTTGGGCTTTTTCAGATATGTCTTGCTGACCACCCTCGTTACTAATACCCTCCTCGTCTTTAAACTCAGACTCACGCTCTCGTTTATTTTGTTGTTGAGCTAGCTTGTCTACAAAACCATCCGGCTTAATCTTAAAGTATTCCTCAGCCGTTGAAACCCCTTCACAAATATCAATAAGAATTAAATCTGTTAACTCTTCTTGTTGCTTACAATATCGAGCAATATCAAGCGACTCGAGGCGCTTTAATAACGTTATTTTTATCTGTTGATCAGGCCAATTAAGCTGCTCCTGATTAGGTAATTCACCGTCTAGTAATGCATTACGCCATTGCAAAATACCATTAACGCGTTCTAACAAACCTCCATGAGGAAGAGAGATAACTGAGCTGTACAGCGTATCTGACAGCAAGTCCAACACCTCATACCGGTTGTCTAAAAAAGCCAAACTCATGAGATAGGCAATAAATTCTGTATTAAGCCGCTAACTTAGGCAAGGCAACATACCCATCTAACACCTGAGCAAGCCTTTTAATAAACGCATCGGCTTGCTTTATCGAATCAAGTAAACTTTGGTCAGCCATTTTAATAAAGTCTGGGTCTAGCCAAAGGTGATCAGCATTAGACCGATCTAACGAGTCGTATTGGGTTTGTAAGCTTGTCCGAAATTGCTGAATATCACCCTGTAAGTTGAGCACTTCATTCATTCTGCCTTGAATAAAGGCTTCCTTATGTTGTTTACCCACCATAATGGGCTTGTTTTCAATATCCGTAATAAAACGATTACTGGGGTCTGCAAGGTATCGGTCAATATGTTGCCATTTCCCTTGAATATGAGACTGCTGCTTTCGATCATCAAAGAACTCATTTAAAAGTTCGTGACGAGTAAATCCCTGCCCAGCATGCGTTCTATCTTGCTGATCAGGGGGTGACAAATAAAGCAACTCTTCAAGTCGCTTATGCCATTGAGAATATGATTTTTTGGTCGTTCGCTCCCCAGCTGCTGATAAATACAAGCGTTCATGCTCTGCATTCGTTAGCTGAACTTTACTATCTGTATCATCACGCAAAACACCCTCCCATGTGGAGACTAACTTATTCAAACGTTGTGAGTTAAAACCGCTGCCAACACCCACATGAGAATAAAACCACGTTGCGATATGTTCTTTTTTTTCTGGTTCATCCCATAGGCAATGCTGCAACAGCCAACAATCCCATATACTGACCATTTCTTGCCCGTTGCTCCAAGCTGCCACTTTTAGTAGCTTGATGACTTTTCTCCAGCGTCTATCTGAAATGTACAACGAGGAATGCCTGAGATATTCACGTAACGCTTTTAGCAGCGCAACCACTTCCACAGATAATGTTAAATTAGCAGCTTGCTGTTGAATATCCAACACTGACTGGGCAGATAATTGATCGGCTTCACTCGGCGCTGTAACCGGCTGATCATTTAGGTGTAGCAAATCCTCAAACCGCTCATCAGAAACAGCCTGAACTTGATACCTACATAAGAAGCGATCATATAAGGCAGACAAACTGTCATCATCTGGCAGCTCATTACTCGCGCCAATAACTGAAATAAGGGGAATCCTTTCTCTAACATCACCATTGTCAAATTCACGTTCATTCAAAATTGTTAGTAATGAATTCAAAATGGCGCTGTTTGCTTTAAAAATTTCATCTATAAAAGCAATCGTCGCCGATGGCAGGTAATGTTTTGTTAACCGTTGATAACGGTCATTTTCTAATGACTTAATCGACAGTGGCCCAAATAACTCTTCAGGAACTGAAAAGCGCGTTAGTAGCCGCTCAAAGTAGTCGCCCTCTTTAAAGGCTAAATGTAATCGTTGCGCTAATACACTTTTAGCCGTTCCATGCGCCCCAATCAACAAAATATGTTCACCAGAAATAGCAGATAATAACGCTAGCTTTAAAGGAATTTCTCGCTCAATAAGCCCTACATTTAACGCGTCAAATAATCGCTGAAGTCGGGCCTTCACTTAACCTCTTTCCAGATAAAAATTCCTTTAATTTGATCAACAGCTTCCTTCATAGAGGTTTCTTTAATTGTTTTCACTAACTCTTTGATATTAAATACTCTATGCGCCTCATAAGCCACACCAACTTGTTGCATTTTAGCTAAGCCAGACTCTTTTGCATGCTGTTCAAAACCTTTGTTTTTCCAAAAGAAGCCCCCTGGCATATTGGTTGGTATCACTAAAACAAAGAACAAAGAACGCCTAATAATTACTGTTGATAATAAGCTTATCGCAAGCACACACCAAAGAACAACTGACGTAGGAGCTGCTAATAGCGCTACCGTTGTTAAAATAGATAATACAAGTAAAGCATTACTAATGATGTAAGGCCAACCATAAAGCGTTACTTGGTGGTACCAAGATGCAGCGCCTTCCCCAGCACCTTTTTTTAAATCCCGTGCGTGAGCGATATGTCCGGCTGTTTCAAGCAATAAACCTATTAACAATACCACCAACAAATCCTTATACAAAACGCTTGAAATACCACTTCCCATCAGTATACCCAAGCCAATAATTAAAGCTCCAATGCTCAAGCCGTTACCAACAAATGAGCTGGCTGTTTGCCAATGATCCCAAAAGGGTCTTGCTTTAATGCGATACAACTTATACATGTAAAACAAACCGATGGGGCCACTGAGAGCACCAAGAATTGCAAAAAGTGTAACCGCTAGCTCGATGTCTAAAAAGCTAAAAAAGGTAAACCCTAACAAGCTAGTAAAGAACAAACTTACCCCCGCAATTTCGCGACTAACCGGCGAGTGGCGCAGATTATAAAAACCACGATAAAAGCGATGCGGTTTACCTAAGTGCATATTGAGTTTAAAGAGCCCTGTCATTAACAAACCATTCATCACTACTAATAATGGTAAGTAAGCAGCAGAGGACTTAATAGCGAGAATCAGTTGGCTATCGACTAAGTGACCTAGCACTATTATTAAAAACGCACCCAATACCGCTTGTGTTGTGAGAGTAAAAATGACGTGGGAACTCTCATGCGTCAGTAATAAAGATGACCAGTTCCACTGCCTTTTAGCACCGTGTTTCTCATCAACTACCGGCTTGTACTGGCCTTCATCTTCATCCTTATGATATTTAAGCGGCATCGAGTCTGTCCGCGTCATCTCACGTTTTGTTTGGCGCGTTTGTTGAAAACGAATATTAGGGTGCGTGATGTCTGTTCTTGGGAACCCTGGAATTTCCGTTTTAGATTGCTCACGATTGTCAGGCACATTTTCAATGACACCAAAATCTAACGCGTTACCCAAACAAGCAGAAACACAAGCTGGTTTCAAACCGACTTCTAGACGATCAACACACATATTACATTTAGTGACCTCGCCTTTTACAGGGTCTAGCTGAGGTGCGTTATAGGGGCAAACCCAAGTACAGTAACCACAACCAAAACAAATATCTGGGTCTTGAAGAACGGCGCCATATTCTGCATATTTTGTATACGCACGTGTTGGGCAGCCCTTAAGACAAACCGGATCATCACAATGATTACACGCCATTGATATATTTAAACGTTGGTACTCTGGGTAGGTTCCACCTTCTACAAACCCTACTGAACGGAAGGCTATATGCGCTGGATTGTCATTTTTCTCACTACACGCTGCCTCACAGGCGTGACAACCGATGCAGTTATCCGCATTAAGGTAAAAGCCATGTTGTTTATACCGGTTAGGGTTCTCACCTAACGCAGCATCATTGTTAATATTTAAACTAACACCATGTAAATCACTTGTTTCGGAGGCTAACTCAATAGAATCGCCATACTGGTTTTTAGTTTTTGTTTCTTTATCCCAAAGAAACGCATATTTTGGTTCATCACTTCTAACTTCAAACATAAGAGTATTTTTTAACCTAAGTATTAAAAACGACGCATTTCCATGCTCAATTGTGCGGCGGCCTGTTGATCTTCAAGTATTTCAATCGTTACTGCTGATTGTTTATAAGCGGGCTGTCGTGAATGAGGATCTAATAAACCGAGCGTTAAGCGGTTAACACAATCAAAAAAATGAAATGGAATAAACACCATATTTTTTGGAACACGTTGCGTTAACATCGCCATCACAACAGCATCCCCTCGTCTGGATACACAGCGAACATATTCACCTTGATCAATGCCAAGCTCTTTCGCGGCATCAGGGTTAATTTCCATAAATGGAATGGGGCTATACTTGTTGGTATTACCGAGTTTCCCTGTTTTTGTACGCGTATGAAAGTGCTCGACTAGGCGGCCCGTATTTAGCCAGAATGGAAACTTATCATCGGGGACTTCATTATTATCAATAAAAGGTAAAGGTATTAATTTAGCCATCCCATCTGCATATCGAAACGTCCCAGCTTCGGTGTATAAACGCTTACCACCACTTGGTGGTAACTCACCTTTGTCAGCTTGTTCATCTGTATAGGGCCATTGAATACCACGTTGTTTTTCAATCAAGTCGTGATTCATACCCGATATATCAACTAAGCGCCCTTTTGATAATGTTTTCATCTCCTCAAAAGCACCTTCTGGCTTCTCTGGAAAGGTCATTTTCTCGCTACCTGCAAAATATTTTGCCAGTAGATTGAAAATATCAAAGTCGGATTTAGAGTCGCCCGGGGCATCGGTCACTTTGCGAACGATATTCACGCGTCGCTCTGTATTGGTAAACACACCTTCTTTCTCAGCCCAGGTTGCCGCGGGTAAATATAAATGTGCATACTGAGTCGTTTCCACATCAGCATAACTATCTTGAACGACTAAGAAATCTAGTTTTTCTAGAATTTTACGAGTACGCTCAGTATTTGGCATCGATGTCATTGGATTCGTCGCAACAAGCCATAGGCCTTTTATTTGACCTGTTTCAATCGCTGGAAAGATATCCGTTTGAGCGAGCCCTCGTTTTTTCGGAAAAAATTCAGGATCAACATTCCAAAACTTGCCAATTTCTTCTCTATCTTCAGCGTTTTCCAGCGCCCTATAGCCGGGCAAACCTGAGCATGAAGACCACTCTCTCGTGCCCATCGCATTACATTGCCCTGTAATGGAAAGACTCGTGCCGCCTTCTTTACCGACATTACCGGTGATGAGGTTCAAGTTGTTAATACCAACAACCCCATCAGAACCATGTGTACTTTGGTTAATACCCATCGTCCAAATACTCATTGCAGAGCCCGCTTTTGCATAAATGCGTGCGACATTCCTTATCGTATCTTCGTCTATTCCACAAATAGCGGCAGCAGATGTAGGATCATATTTTTGAACTTCTGCTTCAAGCTGCTCTAAGCCGACAGTATTGGCTTCAATATAATCTCGATCTTCCAAACCTTCATCTAATATCACGTACATCAAGGCATTTTGCAGAACTACATCTGTGCCTGGTGTGATCGCTAAATGAATATCTGCCTTCTGCGCCAACATGGTCACGCGTGGGTCAACCACTATAAGAGGGAAGTCTCTTTTCTCACGCGCTTCTTGTAGGCGCCAATATATTATCGGGTGCTGCTCAGGAAGGTTTGAACCCCAAGCCATTAAGCATTCTGTGTGCTCAAAATCCTCATAACAACCCGGTGGGCCATCTGAACCAAATGAACGCTTGTAACCAGAAACTGCCGAGGCCATACATAAAGTTGTGTTGCCATCGTAGTTATTGGTGCCAATAACACCGCGTGTTAATTTACCTAGGGTATAAAACTCTTCTGTTAGCAATTGCCCTGTCGATACGACAGCAAATGAATCCCTGCCGTAAGTTTCTTGGATACGGTTGATTTCACCGACCATTTTTTTAGCAGCCTCATCCCAATTGGTTTCTCGGTAACCTTGGTGAATACTGTCACGAATAAGGGGTTTATCTCCACGCCCAGAGGATTCAAACAATTCATGTTCGAAAATCCCTTTAACGCATAGCTTGCCGCGATTAACGTCTGCACCACCGACACCTCTAGAACCAACAACTTTTCCTTCCGCATTCGTCCCTACTTCAATAGAGCAACCAACAGAGCAATAACCACAGGTCGCATACGTCCATTTCTCTGCCTTTTTATCGGCAATTTTTATGGGGTTCTTTTTATTTCGTCCAAATAGCATCTTAGTAACTACCTCTTTTAACCGATCAACAGTTCACTTTTACTCACTAACACAGAATCACCACCCACTCTTAAAGTTACTGGCCGTCCGACTCGTTTATCCATTTCGATGTGTAAAAGGCTTCGGCGTGTCTGTAACGTTCCGCGGTCTATCGCAAAGCTATAGGTTCCCACTCTGATATGATCATGTGAGGCCAAATAACCCGCAAACGTAGGCATAACAGAACCTAAAGGTGGGTCTTCCCGGTCGCTGATACTTGGGCCCATCAAACGGCCATGGAAGTTACAATCATCTGACTCTGTTTTCGCACTAAAAACAAAAATTTCTTGAGCTGCCATTGCAGGTGCTGAAGACTCAGCCCAAGCTTTTACATCAAAGCGCGCCTTACGAACGGCTGCTTGAGACTTTAGTGGCACAATTAAATACGGCAAACCACTCGACACTAGCCGTGTGTGATAGTTAGTGTGGTCAATATCAATCTCATCAATAGACAATAATTTTGCCAACTCATGATTCGTCGGCGTAAAACGATCAACAACTGGTGTGCTGCTCAATGTAAATTGGACAAATCGTTTACCGTTATCACCTACAGAAATATTAACGGTAACATCTTGGCTAGTTTGCTTTAAAGTAAGACTTGTATAGTTACTTAGCATACTGATTTTACCGGTTTCTGCCAACACATTAGCTATCGCTAAAATGGGGTGCCCTGCAAAATCCTTCTCCCCCGTAGGTGAAAAGATTCGGACTTTAAATATGTTTTCCTCTTCCTCAACTTTATAAATAAATGCTGTTTCAGATAAATTAATTTCACGAGCAATACGACCAAGTTGCCCTTCAGGCACCTGTTCCGCGTCTGGGAAAACAGCAATTTGAGCACCCTGAAAAAGGGTATCGGTAAAAACATCGAGGGTGTAATAAGTTACGCTCATTTTTTAGCCCTCATTACCCAATTGAACCAAGTACAACACGGCCATTAATTATTTCCACTGGGTATGCAGGAATAGACACCTTTTCATCTTCAACGCATTGCCCTGTCTCTAGATTAAAGTGTTGTTTGTAGACCGGCGACGCCACCACCAATTCATCACCCAAACTTCCAATTATCCCTCTTGATAAAACGTTTGCTTCACTAAATGGATCGTAATTACTCAGTGCATAGACTTTCTCTAATTTTTTTACGTAAAACAATGCAAGCTGTATGTCGTCTACTAGTGCTGCCGTACCGGCATTTTCATTTAGGTCCGTTAATGCACAGATATCAACGTCCTTACTCATTAATTCATTCACCATTTGTGTGTTCATCCGTTTGTTATTACTTAATTAAGTTTCGCTGCTATTTCTTCTTTACGTGCAGGTCTTATTTGATCACGTTCAGGAACAAATACAATTTGGCTATCACCTTTGTCTGAATTAACAAATGCATTGAATGATTTTGATTTCTCTTCGTTTTCAACCGTTGTCTTCCATTCACATTGATAAGCATCAACAACTATTTGCATTTCTGCTTCAAACGTTTCAGCCAGCCCAAGTGAGTCTTCAATAACCACTTCACGTAGGTAATCAATGCCACCGTCTAAGTTCGTCATCCAAGTAGACGTGCGTTGTAACCGGTCTGCTGTTTTCACATAAAACATCAAGAAACGATCAATATATTTAATCATTGTTTCGTAATCTAAATCGGTAGCGAATAAGTCTCCGTGCCTTGGTTTCATGCCGCCGTTACCACATAGGTATAAATTCCAGCCGTTCTCAGTAGCTATCACGCCGACGTCTTTACTTTGCGCCTCTGCACACTCACGTGTACAACCGGAAACGGCAAACTTTATCTTATGTGGTGCACGCAAGCCTTTATAACGATTCTCCAAATCGATCGCCGTTGTCACACTGTCGGCAACACCATATCGGCACCAAGTACTGCCAACGCATGACTTAACAGTCCGCAATGACTTGCCATAGGCATGGCCTGTTTCAAAGCCTGCATCAATCAACTCTTTCCAAATAATAGGAAGCTCTTCTTGTCGCGCACCAAATAAATCAATACGCTGGCCACCTGTAATTTTTGTATACAAATTATATTTCTTACCAACTTCACCCAACACGATCAACTTATCAGGGGTAATCTCACCACCCGCAATACGTGGAACAATTGAGTAAGTACCATTTTTTTGAATGTTTGCTAGGTAACGGTCGTTAGTGTCTTGCAAACCTGCGTGCGGCGTTTCTAGCACATAGTCATTCCAACAAGATGCCAAAATAGAGGCGATGGTTGGCTTACAAATATCACAACCATACCCTTTACCGTGCTTTTCGATCATCTCATCAAATGTTTTAATCTTACCGACGCGCACAAGGTGATAAAGGTCTTGGCGGGTATAAGCAAAATGTTCACACAAGTCGGTATTCACATCCATACCCAGTTTTTCTAACTCTTTATTCAGTACTTGGCCCACTAGCGCTGTACAGCCACCGCAGCCAGTTGTTGCACTCGTTACTTCTTTAAGAGCCGACATGGTTGTTGCGCCATCTGACACAGCTTGGCAAAGCGCCCCTTTTGATACATCAAAGCAGGAACATATTTGAGCAGCATCTGGGAGCGCTTCAACACCCAAGCCTGTTGCACCAGAACCATCACGTTGCGGTAGAATTAAAGAATCGGGGTACTCCGGTAAGGTAATATTGTTAAGTCTAAGCTGTAATAAATTGCCGTAATCGACGGTATCGCCAATTAATACCGCCCCCAATAAACGCTTATTATCCTCACTGACAACAATTTTTTTATACACATCGTCTGCACCATTAACATAGGTATATATCTTCGCCTTCTCAGTTGTTGCATGTGCATCACCAATACTGGCTACATCTACACCCATCAGCTTTAACTTCGTGCTCATATCGGCACCGCTAAAACTGTTTTCTTTTGCTGATAACTGGTCGGCCACTACTTGAGCCATTTGATAACCCGGCGCGACTAGACCAAATATTTTGCCATCCCATAAGGCACATTCACCAATCGCATAAATATCTTCATCTGATGTTTGGCAATGGTCATTAACGATAATGCCACCACGTTCACCAAGAGATAGGCCACAATCACGGGCAATGTCATCGCGAGGTCGAATACCGGCTGAAAATAAAATAACGTCTGTTTCGATATGCGAGCCATCAGCAAAGTTCATTCGGTGCAGGCATTCTTCACCATCTACAATGCCTTGTGTGTTTTTTTGAGTATGAACACTGACACCTAATTCTTCGATTTTTTTACGAAGTACTGCACCTGCTCCATCGTCAATTTGTACGGCCATCAAACGAGGCGCAAACTCAACAACGTGTGTTTTCAAACCCAAGTCTTTCAACGCTTTTGCAGCCTCAAGACCCAATAAACCACCCCCAATTACAACACCCACTTTAGATTCTTCACCCGCTTTGGCAATATCAACCAGGTCATCAATCGTTCTGTAGACGAAACAGTTATCCCTTTCGTGACCCGGGATAGGGGGAACAAACGGAAAAGAACCCGTTGCTAAAACAACTTTATCGTATGGGATAACCTGACCATTTGCCGAGCTAACCACCTTTCTGCTACGGTCAATATTTGACACTCGATCACCAACATGAACGGTTATATTGTTCTCTTCAAAAAAACCAGGCTCAACGAGTGATAAGTCTTCTTCTGTTTTACCACTGAAGTATGACGAGAGATGGACACGGTCATAAGCAAACCGCGTTTCTTCACAAAACGTTGTTATCTCGTAGTCTTGCATTACATCACTGCTTACCATCGATTGTAAGAACTTATGCCCAACCATGCCGTTGCCAATCACAACTAATTGTTTTTTATCACTCATACTTTATATTTCCAAAAATCTTTTATAGTTTCACCCCTTATGCATGCAGCATGCCAATATTATTTAATAAACCTAACAGCCTGATTATTAACATTAAAATCTCGATAAGACTGATAAATTAGGTGCGGAAAGTATCGCTTCGCTTTAGAGCGGTGCAGTACGAGTTGCAGCCGCATCATTGTGGTGCAAAACAATGAATCAACAATACAATAAGACAACAACCACTTAAAAAACAATGTGTTAAGAAAATGGCATAGCATTTGCTTTACACCCTAACAATCTACCGAAGGAGATACTTTGCAATGTCGCAAAAACTAAACTTACTATCATTTAAAGGGAATATTCGTATTCTACATACGACTTGGTTTGCCTTTTTTATCAGTTTCATGGTGTGGTTTAACCATGCTCCCCTCATGTCTGTTATTAGGGAGGTATTTAACTTAACCAGCCAAGAGGTATCCGTTTTACTGATCCTAAACGTTGCCTTAACGATTCCCGCACGGATTGTGGTTGGAATGATGGTTGATAGTTTTGGTCCCCGTCGAATGTTTTCAGGCATACTCGTACTATCTAGTTTTTTGTGTTTATTTTTTGCTTGGGCACAAACCTTTGAGCAACTTGCTCTAGCTCGGTTTTTACTGGGTTTTGTTGGCGCTGGTTTCGTTGTCGGCATTCGTATGATTGGGGAATGGTTCCCTGCTAGACAAACAGGTATTGCTCAAGGTATATATGGTGGTTGGGGTAACTTCGGTTCAGCCGGTTCTGCCATGGCATTACCAGCCTTAGCCCTTTGGTTAGGCGGTGATGATGGCTGGCGTTATGCTTTAACCGCTACTGCCATTATCGCTTTTATATATGGTATATATTATTACTTAAGCGTCACAGATACGCCTAAAGGATCTACTTATTTTAAACCTAAAAAAGTAGGTGGTATGGAAGTTACCAGCAAGATTGACTTGGTGCTTTACCTGATAATGAGCATGCCTATCTATGGTGCCCTTGCCTTACTAACATGGAAGCTTTCTCCTAACGGCATGGGCTGGTTAACTGATCAAATGGTGTTAATCGCTTATGTATCCATTGCCGCTGTTTATTTTTATCAAGCCCTGCACATTATCAAAGTTAATAAAGATATTTTCAAAAAGGAAGTGCCGGATTTATTTCGCTATCAATTCAAGCAGGTTGCCATTTTAGATTTAGCCTATATGGTAACGTTTGGCTCTGAGTTAGCACTGGTCTCCATGCTGCCATTGTTCTATATCGATATGTTTGGCCTATCCCCTGTGACCGCTGGTTTATTAGCCGCTATTTATCCCGTCATGAACTTAATAGCTCGCCCAGGCGGCGGTATGATGAGCGATAAAATCGGCCGTAAAAAATCGCTTGTTATTTTGTTTTCAGGTATCGCCTTAACTTTCTTACTGCTCGGTCAAGTAAGTGACACATGGGCGGTACCCGTTGTGGTCGCCTGTACTATTTTATGCGGCCTATTCTCAAAAGGTGGCTCTGGTGCTGTATATGCCATGGTACCTCTAATTCAACGCCGTATGACTGGGCAGGTGGCCGGTATGGTCGGCGCATATGGCAATGTTGGCGGCCTAATATTCCTAACTGTTCTTTCTTTTGTTTCTCCACAAATTTTCTTTATCGTCATTGGTGGAACAGCCGCAGTGGTTTTATTATTCATGCTCATGTTCTTAGAAGAACCCAAAGGACAAACAGCCGAAGTACTTGAAGATGGTACAGTAGAGTTGATTGACGTAACCTAAACCTTCAACACAACAACATGCAATCAGAATCACTGATAGACCTTGGTCAATCCTCCGATAAAGGCCTTAAAGGGGAAAACCAAGACAGCTATGGCGTTTTATTGCCCGACTCGCCCGTTTTGGAGCAAAAAGGAATAGCCGTTGTTATTGCTGATGGTGTTAGTGGATGCGATGCGGGCAAGCTCGCCAGTGAGTCTTGCGTAAAAAGCTTATTGGCTGATTATTACTGCACACCCGATACATGGACGGTTAAAACCTCTGTGCAAAAGGTTTTAACCGCTACTAATCGATGGATGCTGGGAATGGCTCAGCAAGGGGGCCCCAACCAAAAAGGCTTAGCGACTACGATGAGCGCTTTGATTGTTAAGTCTTCCACCGTCCATTTATTTCACATTGGTGATACACGTATTTATCGAGTACGTGATCAGCAACTCGAACTGCTGACAGAAGACCATCGTTTCTGGGTCTCTAAAGAAAAAAATTATCTCACCCGTGCGATGGGTATTGATCTAAGTTTAGAGATTGATTACAGCAATTTTCTACTAGAAGAAGGAGATGCTTTTTTATTCACCACCGATGGCGTACACGAATTTGTGAGTGATGCCATCATGCTGACACAAATAAACAATAATACCGATAATTTTGACCGTGCTGCACGCGAAATTACTGCCCTTGCGATGAAAAATGGCAGTGATGATAATGTCACTTGTCAAATTGTTAGATTCAATCAACTGCCACAGATTAATGAGCAGGAAATTTACCGTAAATTAACCGAGCTACCCTTCCCGCCCGATTTAAATGCAGGCATGAGCATGGATGGTTACCGTATTGAACGAGAACTCCATGCCAGTAATCGCACCCAGGTTTACCTAGCAACCGATGAGCAAACCGGGCAACAAGTTGTTATCAAAACACCGTCTGTTAATTATGTAGATGACCCTACTTTTTTGGAGATGTTTGTACAAGAAGAATGGGTTGGACGCCGCATTGATAACAACCATGTTCTAAAAATTATTGAGCAAACAAGAACTCGCCGTTTTCTATATTACGTTACCGAATACATCGAAGGACAAACACTCAGACATTGGATAAGCGACAACCCGCAGCCTAGCTTGCATGAAGTTAGAGGCATCGTCAGGCAGATTGCTCGTGGCTTAAGGGCTTTTCATCGAAAAGAAATGATTCACCAAGATCTAAAACCAGAAAATATTATTATCGATACCCAAGGTACTGTAAAAATCATCGACTTTGGCTCTACAAAAGTAGCGGGTGTAGAAGAAATAGCCTCTCCTATTCAACGCCTCAACCTACTCGGAACACAACTCTACACGGCACCAGAATACCTGTTAGGTCAACCCGCAAGCTATCGCTCCGATGCGTTCTCTTTAGGCGTTATCACCTACGAAATGCTAACTGGAAAGCTCCCTTTTGGGGAAAAATACGGCGAGAAGGCCCTTAGTAAATTACACTATATTTCAATGTTAGACGTCGACACCAACACTGCCATTCCACTTTGGGTGGATGGTGCATTAAGAAAAATCCTGAAAAAAAAGCCGACAAACCGATATGAAGAAATATCAGAGTTTATTCACGACCTCTCACACCCAAATAAGGCGTTTACTGAAGCTGTTCACACTCCCCTGATAGAGCGAAACCCCCTTGCTTTTTGGAAAGGGCTAGCGATTATAAGCTTATTAACTAATATGGCCTTCCTGCTTCTAAAGTAAACTACTGAAGTGTTTGCAAGACAACACTCACGTTAACGACAAGCATCCGTCTATTCAACACGGAAGTAGCACATACCCTTCTTTGGCTGATGTCCAAGTAGCTAGAAAATCGGTCAATTGATTTGCATACAGCGGTTATAAACGAGTTTAAAAAAAATCATATTTTCTAATTAAATCAGAATATTATGGGGGTTTTAATGAAAGCTTCTCAACAGAAATGGTTACGGGTCTTATACCCACTTAGAATCTCAATACTTTTGTTTCCCACGCGCCTAGCGCGTGGTTTTAAATACTTCGCTGTGTTAATAAGGAAAGGCTCATTACCCACACCACTGCTCGCATCTATTAGCTCTACATTGTAATACCATCTATTTCTAGACCGTTAAATTATCAGCACTGGTTACGCTAGGGCGCTAGCAATAACATCAGAAAGCTTCTTTAAATGATCACTAGTAGCCATTATTTAGTGTTAAAGACGAAAACACTCGATAGCACTTCCATTTAAACTCCTTCGTTTTATATGCTCGGCCATAATACATTCATGTTGCCCTACTGTTATTGGCAACAAGATGCAGCCCATGTGTAAACGTAGCCAAGCTTGACTGACGCAGAAACTGCAGTGACTTGCCTTGGTTTTTACAATCACGCTTAATAAGATTCATCGCATTATGGCTGATGCTATCAAGAGGACAAAGTACTGCGTCTGATTTGGAAACCAGTGAAGTGAGTCGCTGAGAACTTTCTTCAACGCCTCCATCATGATGGAGGAACCGGCCATTAAGTTGCTCCACCAGCTTACGAAAGTGCGCACACTGCCTATTACGCCCGCCGACATAAAGAATACACCTATTACAAAGATCAATAGCCTCATTATTTAAGCACTCAAGGGGTTGCTTAACCGATAACAGGTTAGTCATTGATCGCTCCATAGTACTTTGCTCTGTTACGAGCTTATTTTGATGTGCTTCAAGAAAAAGACAACGTTCCTCACGTTCTTGCGCTATCGCTTTCCATTGTTCAGCTTCTTTTGAACTTCGCGCAATAATAATTTGGCTAGCAAGTAGTTGCTTCTCAAGCTGTGCGCTGTTTGAAATGGACGGTACAGACTCATTTGTTTGCTCTAACTTTCGCTGAGAGTTACTACTTTTTAATGACGTTATCATCGTTTTTAACTGCTGAATCGTCGCCTCTTTTTTGGCTAAAGACTGACGATATTTTTTCTCCTGAGCCTTTAGTTTAAGCTCTAGCCCAGGTAATTTACGCTGTAATTTGGCTAACCTTGGCATATCAAGCCGAATAGGTTCACCACAAAGGTGAGACAACATATGTACTTGACCATAAACATCCATCAGTAAATTACCTAAACACTTAGGGTGCGTGGCAAGTGCCCAAAAAGATGCAGCAACATCACCTTCCTCAAGAGCTTTTTGCCAAAGTATAGAGAGTTCATTTTGGTCTCTTGCCTGTTTGAAAGTTTTAATTGTGCACTGATACTTTCTATTAAGGTGTTTATCAATTGTGCGTGCTTCATGCGACCGTGTTCCCGATAAGCTAACAAACGCACCATGTAGTTGGAACGGCTTATCAAGTAATGATTTTTTTAACCCTAATTTTTTCCCAATCTGCTGTAACTCTTTAATTGATAGGCAAGTGCCAATGATTGAGCAATGGAACCTTTTATGAATTGACCAAATGCTTAACCTTGATGAAGAAGAGCGGTTTGAATGCAGTGCTATTTGATTAATTTTTTCACACATAACTAATAAGAATTTATTTAATGAGCTTTATATTCACTACACAAATTAATACGAATGATAATTATTCTCATTAAATATGTCAATATTATCTTATTATTAAATGCAAACCCATCACCTCTACACTTACGCTATAAATCCAAGAAAATTATTAGCATTTACAAAGAATAAATAGTATTAAATAGCCAACCAGGAGAAGACTAGCATGGCTCAAGATGTGCTTTATTGAAAAGGCTGACAGTAAAATAAGCATTAACACTTAGTTAAGCGATGTGTGAAGTGGGAAAGTTATTATCAGGCTTCACTTATTAAGCTTTTAATTAAATGTGATAAAAGCCCCATACCCTTATCAGGGTATTAACGGTAAAACACTATTAGTATTTGTTTTAACAGTGACTTAAAACACAATGCCTCCTCACCCTTTTCGGTATGCTTTAGTTAGTTCTAATACAGATTCCCCCTGCCATACAAGGGAACTTAATTTAATAGGAGGATTAAATAATGAACTCTCTAGCCGCCGCTTGTTTTTTCTTTCTTGGTATGCATTGGATTGTATCCGGCAGTCCCTTACGTGCCCCCATTGTCAAAATTTTTGGTGAAACCTTATTTAAGGTCTTATTTTCGATTAGTATTTTCATTGCCTTAATATGGATGGGCTTAGCTTATAAAGCGGCACCTTATATGGCCACATGGGGTACTGCTGAAGCATTAAAACCTGTTAGTGCAGTCTTAATCTTTTTTACTTTTCTGTTACTCCCCATGAGCATTTTTGATAAAAACCCAACCTTAATGGGCCTTGTTCCACCGGATCAAGTCAGCACCCGTGGAATGGTCCGCATAACTCGGCATGCAGGTCTGATTGGCTTAGGCTTATGGGGTTTGGCACACTTTATGGTCAACGGTGATTGGGCCTCTCACTTACTGTTCGGTACGATTGCATTTGAGGGTCTTATTGCACCTATGAATTTAGACCGCAAATACCGAGCTCGTTATGGTGAGTCTTGGGATAAGTTTACCGAACAAACGTCATACCTTCCATTTGTCGCGATCTTAAACAAGCGTAATAAACTGGTTTTGAGTGAACTTAATATTTGGGCAGCCCTCGCCGGTATCGTCTTATTCTTAGTCGTTCTTAACTATCACCAATCTTGGTTTGGCGGCTCACCGTTGAGTTAGTTGATCTCTACATTCTATACCCTATGCTAAATAAGACAAACTGCGCGGGGAAAAGTAAGGTTAAGGTGGCTTTCAAAAGCTGATCAAACCGGTTCATATAGCCTCTTCATACTTGATGAACTGAAAGAGAAGTGTACTCGTTCTTAGAAAATTTTCTCCACATTAACTACTGTAATACAGGCTTATAAGGCGGAGCATTAACAGGGTTCATCAAATACAACATGCTCAGCTCCATTTAGAATCTGAAAATGTCGACCTTTCGCTCGTGAAATTAAGGTGACTCCAAACAGACGAGCCAATTCAAACCCCATTTTAGTTGCACCTGAACGAGACAATAATATTGGCACGCCCATTTGTACCACCTTAATCACCATTTCAGATGTTAAACGGCCTGTAGTATAGAAAACACAGTCATCACCATTTATCTTATTCAGCCACATATGGCCGGCAATCGTATCAACGGCATTGTGTCGCCCTACATCTTCTACAAAGAACAATACATCGTTACCCTTGCAAAGGGCACAGCCGTGGACACCACCAGCATTTTTATATACTTGGTTATGTCGGCCTAAATAACTAAGCAAGTAATACAAGACAGATTGTTTAATGCTATGCGGGGGTAACACCTGCCCCTTCAAACTGTCTAGTACATTACCAAACATGGTGCCCTGCCCACAGCCTGAGGTTACCGTTCTATGCTCGTGTAGTTTTTCTATATTGGAATTCTTTTTATTAGATACAACCGCCACTGCATTTGTTTGCCAATCAACTTGAACCACTTTTACCTCTTCAATGTGATCAAAAAAAGTCTGGTTTTTTAAATAACCTAATACCAGTAATTCTGGATATGAACCCATCGTCATTAGCGTGACAATTTCTTTGCTATCAATATAAATTGTTAACGCACGTTCCTCAACCAACATAATGTCGACTAATGTTCCATTTTCATCCACTGCAGAAACACTGGATGAACCTTCAATTTTAGATGCCGTCATGTCAATCATTATGGTCTACCTTTTTATCGTTAAGCGGTTATAACACGCAAAAAAAAGGCCACGCAATTGCATGGCCTTTTTTAATTCACACAAAGATTAAAGTAAGTGCTTTACGCCATCACGTTCTTCTTTAAGTTCGTTTTCGGTGGCTATCATTCTTTCACGGCTAAATTCGTTAATATCAAGACCTTGAACAATTGAGTAATTGCCGTCTTTAACAGTCACAGGGAATGAATAAATAAGACCTTCTTCAATACCGTAGCTTCCATCACTTGGAATGCCCATGCTAACCCAATCGCCATCTGCTGTACCTTGAACCCATGTTCTCATGTGGTCTAATGCAGAACTCGCTGCAGATGCTGCGCTTGATAGGCCACGTGCTTTAATAATAGCCGCGCCACGTTGTTGAACAGCTGGAATATAGTCATCAGAATACCAAGCCGCATCGATCTTTGACAAGGCATCTTCACCCTTGATTAGGGCGTTGTGAAGATCTGGGTATTGAGTTGCTGAGTGGTTACCCCAAATTGTCATTTTAGTAATATCAGTATTATGAGTACCGGTTTTTTCAGCCAATAAGCTCATGGCACGATTATGGTCTAATCGTGTCATTGCTGTAAAATTACGTGGGTTAAGGTCGGGGGCGTTATTCATCGCAATCAAGGCATTTGTGTTTGCTGGGTTTCCAACAACCAACACACGTACATCACGCTTAGCCACTTTGTTTAGCGCCGCACCCTGTACCGAGAAGATGGCTGCATTCGCTTCTAACAAGTCTTTGCGTTCCATGCCTGGCCCACGAGGACGAGCACCCACTAAGAAAGCAAAATCGATATCTTTAAAGGCGACTTCAGCATCATCAGAAATTTCTACACTTTGTAACAATGGAAATGCACAGTCTTTTAACTCCATAACAGCACCTTCAAGTGCGCCTAAAGCTGGTGTTATTTCTAATAAATGTAAACAAATTGGTTGTTCTGGACCTAAAAAGTCACCAGATGCAATACGAAACAATAATGAGTATGAAATTTGGCCAGCGGCGCCAGTAACAGCTACATGAACAGGTGCTTTCATTTCTAACAATCTCCTTAATATAAAAGTTAAATTATAGACGATAAATGACTGTCAAAGCGCTTAATCAAGTCTCATTCCTGCATGAATTTATTTCTAAACAAGTACAAAAAAGCTTATCTTGAATTAAGAATCTTCCTTAAGTCGTAATGATAGATAAAACCGGGTAGTGCGAAAACAACAAATAAGCATACCGTAACGACATAAAACTCCCAGTCTTGATTCGTTCGAGTACCCATCATTTTATATTCCAACATAAAACCGGCAATAAATGATATGGCATACCATAAAAGCCACTCAAACCATCGTAACCAACCTGATTTGTGAGTGACTTGTCGAATACAAAACAATTTATTACTCAACCACGGTAGGTTGGCAGCAATCATTGTTAAGATTAAGAAAATATATATTGGATATTGGTTATTCATTAATGAATATTGAAACTTATATTTATTGGTGCCGAGAGCGGGACTTGAACCCGCACGTCCATAAGGACACTACCCCCTCAAGATAGCGTGTCTACCAATTCCACCACCTCGGCAAATAAATTATTCTGGAATCGGCACATCATCTGCCGGCTTCATTCCTTCCATATCAACCAGCTTATCAGTAGGCTGAGAAATATTATTGATCAAATCAGCCGGTGTTGATTCTATTGATTGCGCGGGATTCGTTACTGTTAGTGCATCAACAATATCTTTAGTTTCAGCCCTGTTTCCACCTAAATACGCTAACGCTAAACTGGTAGAAAAAAACAATGCTGCAAGGATAGCTGTCGAGCGGCTTAAAAAATTTCCTGACCCTTTAGCCCCAAATACTGTTCCAGACGCTCCACTGCCAAAAGCAGCACCGGCATCGGCACCTTTACCATGTTGAATTAAAATCAACCCAATCATCAAGGCAGCAATTAACACGTGCACTGATAAAACTATTGCAAAAATACTCATAACTTTTCCTTTTTATGCCTGTTGGCAAATTGAAACAAAGGCGTCAGCATCTAGGGATGCTCCGCCAATCAAACCACCATCAATATCGTTTTGCCCAAATAATGACCCTGCATTATCTGGCTTTACGCTTCCGCCGTACAAAATTCGGACTCCATCAGCCGACTCGATGTTTTTTTCTTTTACTAAGGCTCTTATAAAGGCATGTACCTTCTGAGCTTCTTCTGGAGAAGCTGTTAAGCCTGTCCCAATAGCCCAAACAGGCTCATAAGCTAACACTAAATTATTTAGGTCAACATCAGCTGACCCTAGTAATGCACCGACTTGATCGGCTATCACGTTAAATGTTTTGCCCGACTTATAATCATCTTCCGTTTCGCCCACACAATATACAGGGGTTAAACCAGCAGACTGTGCTGCTAACACTTTCTGTACAAGTGCCGTATTTGCTTCATTAAAAAGCGAGCGTCGTTCAGAATGGCCGATTAGCACCCAGTGCGTTCCTAATTCTTTTAACATTGATGCAGACACTTCTCCAGTGTATGCACCTGCTGAAAACTCTGAAACATTTTGTGCACCAATTTTAATCACAGAACGCTTAGTAAGCTCTGTTGCAAACTTAATATACACAAACGGTGCACAAATACCCATTTCGCACGATATTTTATCATCAATACGGGCTTCTAATGTATGTAAAAGCTCTTCTGTGAAGACAAGTGAGCCATTCATTTTCCAATTACCAATAACTAGTGGCTGGCGCATCATGCTCCCCATACTAAAAACGTGCAAGAGTAGCGATAATTAACAAAGAAATCAATCTTATTAACAGCTAATATGTGTAATAAAAAAATTATACGTTAACTAAGCGCTCTACTGTTTTACTTAAATCCAACGTCAAGGCTTGAACTAAGGCAAGATCTTCACCTTCCACCATCACTCTAACTAGTGGCTCGGTTCCAGAAGGTCTTAATAAAACTCTACCCGTACCATTTAAAGTTTCCTCGATCCCTTTGACCGCTTTCTCAATTTCATCCGTCATCACAAACTTTTGACCCGCACTTAAGGCCACATTGATCATATGCTGAGGATATTTTTGGATATCGCTTTTTAGTTCATGCAATGAGGTTGCTTCTCGCTTCATGGTTTCAATAACCTGCAAGGCAGAGATAATTCCATCACCTGTTGTTGTTCTATCAGCACAAATTAGGTGGCCTGAACCTTCTCCACCGAGTATTGAAGCTGACTCATTCATTAGCTGAATCACATGTCGATCACCTACTGCCGAGCGTAACAAGCTAATCCCTAACCTATTTAAGGCATGCTCAACACCTAAGTTAGTCATTAAGGTACCAACCACCGATGAGCCTTGATACCCCGTCGATTGCCTACTTTTTGCTAAAATATAGAGAATCTCATCACCATCGACAACGCTACCTAAATGGTCAACCATAATTAATCGGTCGCCATCACCATCAAGCGCCACACCAAAGTCAGCACCCGTTGAGACGACCGCTTCTGTTAGAGCTTCAGGACTCGTTGCTCCATAGCCATCATTTATATTTATTCCATTTGGCTCAACGCCCAACTTAATAACTTCAGCGCCCAATTCCTCAAATACAAAGGGGGCTACATGATAGGTTGACCCATGTGCACAATCGACGACCAATTTTAAGCCTGACAAGTCCATCATTGGAGGAATCGTACTTTTACAAAACTCAATATAGCGACCTGCCGCATCTTCAATTCGACTGGCTTTACCCAAACGTGATGACTCGACCACAACGAGCGGCTCGTCCATTTTATCTTCTATTGCCCGCTCTATATCATCATCAAGCTTCTTACCTTCACTAGAGAAAAACTTTATACCGTTATCGTAGTATGGGTTATGTGAAGCACTGATAACAATACCCGCATGAGCACGTAGTGTTCTTGTTAAATAGGCTATTCCAGGGGTAGGCATGGGCCCCAATAATTGCACATCCGCCCCAGCGGCTACTAAACCTGCTTCTAATGCTGATTCAAACATATAACCGGAAATCCGGGTATCTTTGCCAATCAAAATTTTGCAATGGCCCTGTTCTTCAAATACTTTTCCCGTCGCCCAACCTAGTTTCAAGACAAACTCAGGTGTAATCACGCCTTCTCCCACAAAGCCTCGAATCCCATCAGTACCAAAATATTTTCTTGTCATTCTTTTCTCATTGATTGCCTTCAACGGCATTATATATTTTTAAAGCATCCACTGTTTCAGCAACATCATGCACACGTACAATAGATGCCCCATTAATAACCGCTAATAATGCTGCTGCAACACTTCCAAACAGCCTGTCTTCTACTTCTTTGTTTAGTATCTGACCGAGCATTGATTTTCTAGAGATCCCTGCCAGTATTGGGCATCCGTGCCGTTCATATTGATCTAATTTCGCCAATAAACTCAAATTATGTTGCAACGTTTTACCAAAACCAAAACCTGGGTCAATAATAATTTTATCCCGACTAATACCTACCGTCTCGCAGGCGGCTATTCGCTGTGTAAAAAAACGATTCACCTCATCAATCACATTCGAATAACTTGGATTATCTTGCATGGTTTCCGGGTTAGCCTGCATATGCATCAAGCATACATGCACACCCAAAGCAGCGGCTGTTTCTATAGCCCCTGGTCGTTGTAGCGCATACACATCGTTAATCATATTAGCACCCGCCTCTACAGCCGCCTTCATTACATCCGGCTTACTCGTGTCTATTGAAATAGCTACTTTACTGCTTGAGCGAATGCCTGCTATAACCGGCACAACCCTGTTTATTTCTTCCTCATTAGAAACTGGTGTTGCATTGGGACGGGTTGATTCACCACCAACATCAATAATAGACGCCCCTAGATCGACCATTTTCAGCGCTTGCTGAATAGCGGTTTCAATCACTGTAAAACGACCACCATCAGAAAAAGAGTCGGGGGTAATATTAAGAACCCCCATAATAATGGGGGCCTTAGTTTTTAATAGAGGGGTAAGACCCTGCTCAATATTAAGGCTGTTCAGCAGGGCCACCAACGATTGGCTTAGAGTCTTTTTCAGCCCCAGCCTTGTCCTTTTCAGCTGATGACGCCTTTCCAGAACCTGACTCATCATCATTTTCCCAATCTTTCGGTTCACTGATTTCTTGGCGAGCCATTAGCTGATCTAACTGATCACTATCAAGGGTCTCATATTTCATTAACGCTTCAGACATCGCATGTAAAATATCAAGGTTATCATTTAATATGGTTTTTGCGCGTTCGTAATTTCGATCTATAAACACGCGCACTTCTTTATTAATAAGCTCAGTGGTTTCATCCGAAATCATTTTAGTCTGACCACCTGAATGGCCCATCACATTTTCATCTTCAGCGTAGTTTAAAGCCCCTAGTTTTTCTGAAAACCCCCATTGAGTAACCATATTTCTTGCAATGGCAGATGCTCGTTCAATATCATTTGAGGCACCTGTTGTTACCGCTTCTTCGCCGAAGATAATCTCCTCAGCTAGCCTTCCACCATATAAACTTGACAGTTGACTCTCTAGTTTTTGCTTACTAATGCTCAGCTGATCACGTTCGGGTAAAAACATCGTAACCCCCAAAGCTCGGCCTCGGGGAATAATGGTTACTTTATAAACTGGATCATGTTCAGGCACTAAACGACCAACAATCGCATGCCCTGACTCATGATAAGCCGTACACTTTTTTTCTTCTTCAGTCATCACCATAGAACGACGTTCAGCACCCATTAACACTTTATCCTTAGCGTTTTCCATATCGTTCATATCAACAAGCTTTTTATCACTTCTTGCGGCGAATAAGGCTGCTTCGTTAACAAGGTTTGCCAAATCAGCCCCCGAAAAACCAGGTGTTCCCCGAGCAATTACATTTGGGTTTACGCTATCTCCTGCGGGTACTTTTTTAAGGTGAACTTTTAATATCTGCTCACGACCTCTAATATCAGGTAAAGGCACAACAACTTGACGGTCAAAACGACCTGGGCGCAGTAACGCAGGATCAAGCACATCAGGACGGTTAGTCGCTGCTATAACGATCACACCTTCATTGCCTGAGAAGCCATCCATTTCCACCAATAATTGATTTAACGTTTGTTCACGCTCATCATTACCTCCACCCATACCAATACCACGTGCACGACCCACGGCATCAATCTCATCGATGAAAATAATACAAGGCGCATTTTTTTTTGCCTGCTCAAACATGTCTCGAACACGCGAAGCACCGACACCTACAAACATTTCAACAAAGTCAGACCCTGAAATACTGAAGAAAGGGACCTTCGCCTCTCCTGCAATTGCTTTAGCTAATAGGGTTTTACCAGTACCCGGCGAACCAGACATTAAAATACCACGGGGTATCATACCGCCTAGCTTTTGAAACTTACTCGGATCCTTAAGAAAGTCGACGACCTCTTCTACTTCTTCTTTAGCTTCCTGCACACCCGCCACATCGGCAAATGTAACCTTAATTTCATCTTCATTGAGTAGCTTTGCCTTACTTTTCCCAAAGGACATTGCGCCACGGCCACCTGCACCTCCAGCACCACCTTGCATTTGGCGCATAAAGAAAATCCAAACACCAATCAACAGAAGCATTGGGAACCAAGAAATCAGTATTGACATAAGCACTGACTGCTCCTCAGGTGCTTTCGCTACTATTTCAACGCCATTTTTCAATAGATCATCAACGAGGTGTATATCCCCTGGGCTACGCGTTGTAAATCGCTCACCAGATGCTGTTTGACCAACAATATTGGGGCCATCAATAGCCACTTTACTAACCTGACCCGCATTAACAGAATTAATAAACTGTGAATAACTTAAGGCACTGCTAGATGATTGCTTAGAGCCACCAAAGTTATTAAAGACAGACATTAGTACGAAGGCAATAACAACCCACATAATAATATTCTTAACCATTTCGTTCAAAGTGATACCCTCACGTTAGTTTATATACCGCACAAATATCAGGCTGCTATTATGACTTCATGCTTCAACATAATATGAGGGTTGGTTATGATAATTTCAAGTCCTTTGCTAAAAGGTATACTTCACGGCTACGTGCTCGTGAAGCTTTTGGCTTCCGAATCACGACATGTACAAAGGCTTTCTTCGCCTCTGACACATATTGATCAAAGCCTTCTCCTTGAAACAGCTTAATTAAAAAGCTGCCTTTAGGCGCCAAACTGTTCTTTGCAAAATCCAGCGCTAACTCTGCCAGATACATAGATTTTGGCTGATCAATTGCTTTGCTACCACTCATATTAGGTGCAATATCCGACATTACTATATCAATAGGTTGACTATTAATTAATGCCTGAAGTTGTTCAAACACCTCATCATCGCTAAAGTCACCCATAATAAAATCAACACCTTGAATAGGCTCAATGTCTAATAAATCTAGCGCTATAACTCGCCCGTTAGCAGTTACTTTCTTAGCGGCATACTCAGACCAACCGCCTGGTGCGGCACCTAAATCTACAACAATTTGGCCTGATTTTAATAATCGATCTTTTTTATCAATTTCTTCTAGTTTGAAAACCGCCCGTGAACGCAAGCCCATTTGCTGCGCCTTTTTAACGTACTCATCATTAAAGTGCTCATCTAACCATTTTTGCTTATTTTTATGCTTTGTCATACGTCCATTATCATTAATACTTTTAACCAGTTGCCTTCGTTTTAGCCTGTAATTGTAAAAACGCCGTTTGCCATGCTAATTTTAAGTGTAAAATGCGCAGCCTAATCAATCACCTTGTAATGAAGACACCATGGCATTAACTAACCAACAAAAAAAGAAACTTAAAGCGCATGCACATGGGCTAAAACCAGTTGTTCGCTTAGGCCAATCTGGCTTAACCGATAATGTACTGGATGAAATTGAGTTGGCGATTGAGCACCACGAATTAATTAAGGTCAAAGTATCCGCGGAAGATCGTGATGACAAAAAATTGATTATTCAAAAAATTGCCGATCAAACGCGCTCAGAAATCATCCAATCCATTGGTTTTATGGCGGTTTTTTATAGAGAAAACAGTGATAAAAAGACCTATTCGTAACGTACGTCTATAATTTCAAATTCTGTTATACCACCCGGCGCCTTAACTTCAGCAACATCACCTTCTTTTTTGCCAATTAACGCTTTTGCAAAAGGTGAGGCATAGGAAATTAAATTATTTTTAATATCCGCTTCATCTTCACCGACTATTGTATAAGTGATCAGTTCTTCAGTTTCGATGTTTTCTAACTCGACTGTGCAACCAAAAATTACTTTACCATTTGCATTCATCGTCGAAACATCAATAACTTGAGCATTACCCAGCTTGCTTTCAATATCCCTAATGCGAGCCTCCATTAAACCCTGCTCTTCACGTGCTGCGTGATACTCTGCATTTTCTTTTAAATCGCCATGCGCACGAGCATCGGCGATGGCCTCTGATACACGAGGGCGCTTAACATTTTTTAACTCTTCCAGCTCATCTTTTAAGCTTTGGGCACCTTTTTTAGTAAGGGGTGTCTTATTCATAACGTATTCCTAAAATTTATAATACTCTATTGTCTCGCCTGTAACGTATGCAGTTCTCTAACTTCTTTCACCGTAATATCAGTTAATGCATCTATGGTTGCTTTTGCGCCTGCAATCGTTGTGCAATACGTCGCTTTACTCTGTAGGGATTCACGGCGAATAGGAAATGAATCTGTAATAGCTTGCTTTCCTTCTGTGGTATTTACCACCAACTGAATGCTTTCATTCTTAATCACATCAACAATATTTGGGCGGCTTTCATTCACCTTATTAACCACTTCACATTCGATGCCGGCTACTTTTAGGGCATCTGCTGTTCCTCTGGTCGCAAGAATTTTTTTACCACGTAAAACGAGTGTTTTAGCCAGATCAAGCATTTTAAGCTTATCAGCTTCTCTGACGCTAAAGAGCACTTTGTTTTCATTGGATAATTTAATTCCAGCGGCACGTTGAGACTTTCCAAACGCCTCACCAAACGTTTCACCAACACCCATCACTTCACCCGTTGACTTCATTTCCGGCCCAAGTAATGGGTCCACATTTGGAAATTTCACAAATGGAAAAACAGATTCCTTCACTGAGTAGTAACTGGGGATAATCTCTTTAGTTGTTCCTTGCTCTTGCAGCGACTGCCCCGCCATACAGCGCGCGGCAATTTTTGCCAATGGGTAGCCTGTTACCTTAGAAACAAACGGAACCGAGCGTGATGCACGTGGGTTTACCTCTAAAATATAGATATCATCATCTTTAATAGCGAATTGAATATTCATCAGCCCCACCACACCTAATTCACGTGCTAGGTCTTTTGCTTGAACGCGCATTCGATCTTGCACGCTATCACTTAGATCAAAAGGTGGTAATGAACACGCTGAATCACCTGAGTGAACACCTGCTTGCTCGATATGTTCCATAATGCCACCGATTAGTAATTCTTCACCATCAAAAATAGCATCGACATCGACTTCAACCGCATCATCTAAAAAGCGATCTAATAGTACTGGCGAATCGTTAGATACACTCACAGCTTCGCGCATATAAGTGCGTAGCTCAGATTCATTATAAACAATTTCCATAGCTCGCCCACCCAGTACATAAGATGGCCTGACCACTAAGGGATAACCAATTTCTTCGGCCAAGAGGACAGCCTGCTCAGGTTCACGCGCTGTTCTATTGGGTGGTTGCAGTAGCCCTAACTTTTCAACCAGCTGTTGAAAACGCTCACGATCTTCAGCTAAGTCGATGGCCTCTGGAGAAGTACCAATAATAGGAACACCAGCGGCTTCTAGATCTTCAGCCAGTTTTAACGGCGTTTGACCACCATATTGAACGATCACACCCTTTGGTTTTTCAATATTGACCACCTCAAGCACATCTTCTAGCGTTAGAGATTCAAAATATAAACGATCAGATGTATCAAAATCCGTTGATACCGTTTCTGGATTACAGTTAACCATAATGGTTTCATAGCCATCTTCACGCATTGCTAATGCCGCATGAACACAGCAGTAATCAAACTCTATACCTTGACCAATCCGGTTAGGGCCGCCACCCAACACCATGATTTTTTCACGATTGCTGGGCATTGATTCGCACTCTTCTTCATACGTGGAATACATATAAGCAGTTGATGAAGAAAACTCACCGGCACAAGAATCAATGCGCTTATACACAGGACGGATATTCATTTCATGCCGAGCTGTTCTTACTGAACGTTCATCGGTTGCCAGTAAGCTGGCTAATCGCATGTCCGAGAAACCTTTTCTCTTAAGTCGGTACATTAACTGACTATCCAGAGACGTTAAATCGCGTCCAAGTAAGGCCGCTTCTTCATTCAGTAAATCTTCAATTTGAACTAAGAACCAACGATCAATTTTAGTTTGTTCAAAAATACTCTCTAGGCCAAAGCCTTTTCGAAAAGCATCCGCTAAATACCATATACGATCCGCGCCTGGCTGTTGTATTTCATGCCGGAGTACAGTCTCAATGTTTTCTTCGTCTAAATCTACAATAGGGTCTAAACCACTCTTCCCTGTTTCTAGCCCTCGCAATGCTTTTTGCAAAGACTCTTGGAAAGTCCGACCTACTGACATCACCTCACCCACTGATTTCATCTGTGTCGTGAGACGGTCATCTGCTTTCGGGAATTTTTCAAAAGTAAAACGTGGGATTTTGGTCACTACGTAATCAATAGATGGCTCAAACGACGCAGGAGTTGCTCCACCTGTTATTTCATTACTGAGTTCATCCAAGGTGTAACCGATAGCTAATTTTGCAGCTACTTTTGCAATAGGAAAACCAGTCGCTTTTGATGCTAAGGCTGATGAACGTGATACCCTCGGGTTCATCTCAATCACAATCATCGCACCATTATCAGGGTTAATAGCAAATTGCACGTTTGAACCGCCGGTATCCACGCCAATTTCACGTAACACATCCAGCGAGGCATTACGCATTATTTGATATTCTTTATCTGTTAATGTTTGCGCCGGTGCTACGGTAATTGAGTCGCCGGTGTGTACACCCATCGGGTCAAAATTTTCAATAGAACAAATGATAATGCAGTTATCTTTACGATCACGCACCACTTCCATTTCATATTCTTTCCAACCTAAAACTGACTCTTCAATCAATAATTCGTTGGTTGGCGATAAGTCTAGGCCACGTTCACAAATTTCAATAAACTCTTCACGGTTATATGAAATACCACCGCCACTGCCGCCCATTGTAAAGGAGGGGCGAATAATCGTAGGAAAGCCAATACTCTCTAGTGCTTCATAGGCCTCGTCCATATTGTGCGCAACAAAGGAACGTGGCGTTGAAAGACCAATTTTGGTCATCGCTTTCTTAAATAAGTCCCTGTCTTCAGCCTTATCAATTGCTTCTTTCGTCGCCCCAATCATTTCAACGTTATGCTTTTTAAGCACACCATGGCGATCAAGATCCAGCGCACAGTTCAAGGCTGTCTGTCCACCCATGGTTGGCAACAACACATCAGGCTTTTCTTTTTCAATGATTTTTTCAACCGTCTGCCAGTCTACTGGCTCAATATAAATCGCATCCGCCGTTTCAGGATCCGTCATGATTGTTGCAGGGTTTGAGTTCACCAAAATAACACGGTAGCCCTCTTCCCTTAGCGCTTTACATGCTTGCGTTCCTGAATAATCAAACTCACAAGCCTGACCGATAACAATGGGTCCTGCACCTAATAGTAAAACTGATTTAATGTCGGTTCTTTTTGGCATAGCTCTCTTTTATGACTCTCTAGGGTCTCAGCCTACCGGCTGTATTGAAATAGAAAAAATTCTTTTTTAATCGGCCTTATGCGATTTCATCATCGCGGTAAAACGCTCAAATAAGTACACAATATCTTGTGGTCCTGGACTGGCTTCAGGGTGACCTTGAAAGCCAAACGCCGGACAATCCGTTCGTTCGATACCTTGTAAGCTTTTATCAAACAAAGAGATATGGGTTGGCTTTAAGTTTCCTGGCAAGGAGTTTTCGTCAACTGCGAAGCCATGGTTCTGACTGGTAATCATCACACGCTGTGTTGCTAAATCTTGCACTGGATGATTCGCACCGTGATGGCCAAATTTCATTTTAACCGTTGATGCACCACTCGCTAGGGCCAATAATTGATGACCTAAACAAATACCAAACACCGGTACTTTTTTCTCAAGAATTTGTTTAATCGACTCAATTGCATAATCACAGGGCTCAGGGTCACCGGGTCCATTAGACAAGAACACGCCATCAGGTAACATAGCCAACACCTCTGATGCAGGTGTTTTAGCCGGTACAACATGCACAGAACAACCCGCTGCAATCAGCAATCTCAATATATTACGCTTAACACCAAAATCATAAGCAACGACCTTGAAACTAGGCTTAACATTTTTGCTTTCAGCGCTAGGGTCTAACTGCCATGTAGAGTCTTGCCAATCATAAGGTGTTGATGAACTAACCACTTGAGCAAGATCTAAGCCTTTTAATAACACTGCTTCTTTAGCGGCCTCTAATGCTAATTGTTCATCTGCTTCAGGGCCCGCAATAATGCATCCCCGTTGCGCACCTTTTTCACGCAGAATTCTTGTTAACCTGCGAGTATCAATATCAGCTATAGCGACTATATTATGTCTCTTTAAGTAACCTGCTAACGATTCCTCAGAACGCCAATTACTATGGGTTAAGGGTAAATCCCTGATAATTAACCCTCTAGCATGTACTTGTGATGATTCTTCATCTTCAACATTAGCACCAACATTACCTATATGCGGGTAAGTTAAGGTTACGATTTGATGTGAGTATGAAGGGTCTGTCAGAATCTCTTGATAACCCGTCATTGATGTATTAAAAACAACTTCGCCCGTTGTGAGGCCTTGAACGCCAATAGATTGGCCGTGAAAAACACTACCGTCTTCGAGTACCAGTATTGCTATGTCAGACAAATTACACCACCTTTAGATATGCAAAACGGGAAGAGCCTCTTTCTGGCACTACCCGTTTTGATTGTTAATATGTATGAGTGAGAATTTTACTGGATTTAGTTACACATTGTCCATGATTACACAGGCATATTTTTATTGGGCTTATCGCGCAATGTCGAGTGATTGTGCTAAATAGGCACTCATAATTAATGTCGGATCATCTTTAAGCTTTTCTTTCCACTCACCTAATCGTACCTCAGATTGAATTAAACCACGTAACACACCAATAAAATCGGTGCGCCCAACTGTAATAGCTCCAACCAAAAGATCATCTTTAAAATTTAAGCGAACATATTTATAGTTTTCTTTATCCACCAGTGTCACCGAATCGCCACCTTCTACACCACCCCAACTACCAAATGACGTAGACACCAAGCCAGCTGTATCAAGCACATTCATACTGAGACTGCCTTTATAGAACGATGAGCCGCCCATCATATTAACGGCGGCAATACGACCATGATCTACTGCCGTTGGCTGAATTGCATGAACCGATTGACCCCCTGTTGAGAAGTCCAAGCCCTGAGCAACATCACCCGCCGCAAAAATATCTTCTACGCTAGTATGTAATTGGGAATCAACAAGAATACCGTTATCCGTTTCAACCCCACTGCCCTCAAGAAACTCAATATTTGAATAAACACCTGTCGCCACAATGACCAAGTCGAATTCAGTTAAGCTATCATCATCACGCTTTAACGCAGGCCCAGGCTCTATAGATTTAATACTGCTAGGCAGGATCATCTTAACGCCCTTTTTCTCACACCATGACTGAATCATCTTACCCGCTGTTTGATCCATCATTCGGCTGACCATATAACCGGTACGACCCAACATAACCGTTAGGTCAACTCCTCTTTTGATCATTGCTTCAATAATAATCGACGCAACAAAGCCGGCACCTAATAACGCAACTTTAGATCCCGGCTTGACTGTGTCAAGAATCTTACGCCCATCCGCTAGTGTCCAACAATTTACAACACCGTCATTATCAGCCCCCGGAAATGGAGAATTTGCAGGTCGTGAACCGGTTGCAATCATCAGCTTGTCATAATCATAGTTATCACCGTTGTCGAGTGTTACCTGATGATTGGCTGAGTCAATTTTTTCAACTTTAGCATGGACATGGTTAATATTAAGACTCTCAAAGTGGCCATCTGTCTTTCTTAGATGCGTACCGCTGTCCTCAATCATGCCACTTAAATAATAAGGTAGTGCCATACGTGAATAAGGGGCTTCTTTTTCTAAACCTATCATCGTAATATCACAGTTAGCATCTGCTTTTCTTAACGTTTCAGCAGCTCTAACAGAAGCAGGACCGGCACCAACCAGCACGTATTTTTTTATAATTGATGTAGGCGCCAGTGTTGAGCTAGCTGCTTTAGTATGTTCCATTTCCTTCTTCTCCTGATAATTTGGTTACGATGACAAGGCTTGAAGCAATCGAAGCCAAAACATTGGTATTATTTTACAAAATAGTTTTTTATGACCAAGCTAATCGCGAATTTTATATATTAATACTTGCTGTTAATTTATGCATCAACGAATATTAACAGAATATCATTATTACAAAACAAGCATTTAAGCATTCAAGCCCAGCACATCTTGCATATCATACAAACCAGCTGGCTGCTCAACAGCCCAGCACGCTGCCCTGATCGCACCGGTAGCAAAGGTCATTCTACTGGTCGCCTTATGACTAATCTCAATACGCTCACCCTCATCAGCAAACATCACTGTATGCTCTCCAACAATATCACCTGCCCTGATAGTAGAAAACCCAATCGTACCGTCTTCACGTTCACCTGTAATGCCTTCGCGAGCATATACAGCGCAGTCATCTAATTGTTGACCCATAGCATTTGCGATAACCTCACCCATTTTTAAAGCAGTACCCGATGGCGCATCCACTTTATGCTTATGGTGCGCCTCGATCACCTCAATATCCACCGACTGCCCAATTGCTTTTGCCGCTAACTCAAGCAACTTTAGTGTCACATTCACGCCAATCCCCATATTTGGCGCAAAAACAATAGGAATAGACTTGGCCGCTAACGAAATTTGTTTTTTTTGTTCATCAGTAAAGCCCGTAGTACCAATAACCATGGCTTTTTTATTCATTTCACAAAAAGCCAGTTTTTCCAAACAAGCTTCAGGGCGCGTAAAATCTACTAGCACAGCAAATTGAGACGGATCGCTTTGATACGCTGAAGCCACACTCACTTGTTGAGTACTGATGCCGGCTAGCTCTCCAGCATCCTGACCAATTGCACCAGAACCCTCACGCTCAATAGCAGCACCTAGTGTTGCCAATTTATTTTGTTGACAAGCCTTAATTAAATTAAGGCCCATTCTACCGCTCGCACCAGATATTGCTATTTTCGCCATCTTTTTCCCTTATATTCGTCGCAGTGCAAGACCCCTGCACGCATTATTTAGTTAAGACTTTATTTTATCAAAAAAACTTTTAACACCGTCTAACCAAGAATGCTCTTGTGGATGATGCGTCGTCCCACCTGTTTTAAATGATGCTTCTAATTGCTCAACTAAAGCTTTTTGCTCGCTGGTTAAACTAACTGGCGTTTCAACATTTACACGGCACATTAAGTCGCCAACAGGACCACCTCGAACCGGCTTCACACCTTTTCCACGCAGTCTAAATAGCTTCCCTGTTTGTGTTTCGCTTGGCACCTTTAATTTCACTTTCCCTGTCAATGTTGGCACTTCAAGCTCACCACCTAAGGCAGCCGTAGCAAAGCTAATAGGCATATCACAATAAAGGTTGGCACCATCACGTGTAAAAATAGCGTGATTTCGTACGTTCACCTGAACATATAAATCGCCTGAAGGTCCACCATGCTCACCAGCCTCACCTTCACCACCTAAGCGGATACGATCACCGGTATCTACTCCAGCTGGAATTTTAACCGACAGGGTTTTCTGTTCTTTTGTTTTACCTGTACCACGGCATTTTCCACAAGGGTCATTTATTTGTGAGCCAGTACCGCGACACGTAGGACACGTTTGCTGAACAGAGAACATCCCTTGTTGCATACGAACCTGACCATGACCCGCACAAGAGGAGCAAACACTTGACTTGCCACTTTTCGAGCCCGTACCTTTACAACTTGTACAGCTAACAGACGTAGGGATCTTAATTTTAGTTTCCATCCCAGAAACCGCCTCTTCCAACGACAGGTCCAGGTTATAACGTAAATCAGCACCTCGCGTTACTTGGCTACGGCCACCACCGCCGCCGCCAAAGATATCACCAAAGACGTCGCCAAACACATCACTAAATGAGTCACCGCCATGTCCTCTGCCGCCCCCCATTGACTGATCAACGCCTGCGTGACCAAATTGATCGTATGCTGAACGTTTCTGTTCGTCGCTTAAAATGGCATACGCCTCCTGAATTTCCTTAAACTTTTCTTCAGCGTCAGTGTTACCGGTATTCCTGTCAGGATGATATTTCATCGCCAAACGTCGATACGATTTCTTTATTTCACGCTCACTGGCATTGCGAGCAACTTCTAGTGTTTTGTAAAAATCTGCTTTTTCCATAATTCTCAAATCTTGAATACGTCAAAGCCACCGATAAATCGGCGGCTATGTCGCAGCCCTAAATTGGACTATATTTAAGTAACTTAAAACTTAAGTTTTAAGGCTTATTTCTTCTCGTCGTCTTTCACTTCTTCAAATTCAGCATCTACCACATCATCAGCGTTTGCTTTTGCTTCTGCATCAGCTTCCGAAGTAGCTCCCTCAGGGGCCCCTTCTGCACCTGCATCAGCATACATTTTCTCAGCCATTTTTCCTGATAATGCTGTTAGCGCTTCTGTTTTTTGCTCAATGGCTTCTTTATCATCACCTTTAATAGCTTCTTGAAGGTCGGTAATCGCAGCTTCAATATCTGCTTTTTCAGATGCTTCTACCTTATCACCCATTTCTTGCAGCGATTGCTCAGTAGCGTGAATCATGCCATCAGCTTGGTTTCTTGCAGTTACTAATTCATGCAATTTCTTATCTTCTTCAGCATGCGCTTCAGCATCGTTAATCATTGCTTCTACTTCTTCATCAGATAAACCACTTGATGCTTTAATAACAACGGATTGCTCTTTGCCAGTTGCTTTATCCTTAGCCGACACATTTAAAATACCATTCGCATCGATATCAAATGACACTTCAATTTGTGGTGTACCACGACGTGCAGGCGGTATATCTTGAAGATCGAAACGACCTAAAGATTTATTACCTGATGACATTTCACGTTCACCCTGTAAAACATGGATGGTAACCGCTGTTTGGTTATCTTCCGCTGTTGAGAAGGTTTGGCTCGCCTTGCTAGGGATAGTCGTGTTCTTCTCAATAAGCTTTGTCATCACGCCACCCATTGTCTCAATACCTAATGAAAGCGGTGTCACATCTAATAAAAGCACATCTTTAACATCCCCTGCTAATACACCGGCTTGAATCGCAGCACCCACAGCAACGGCTTCATCAGGGTTCACATCTTTACGTGGCTCTTTGCCAAAGAATTCAGCAACGACTGCTTGTACTTTTGGCATACGTGTTTGACCACCAACCAAAATCACGTCATCAATCTCAGAGGCTGATAAACCAGCATCTTTAACAGCTGTGGCGCATGGCGCAACGGTACGTTGAACTAGGTCATCGACAAGAGACTCAAGTTTTGCACGTGTCAATTTAACATTCAAATGCTTAGGCCCTGATGCATCCGCAGTAATGTAAGGCAAGTTAACATCTGTTTGTTGGTTAGATGATAGTTCTATTTTTGCCTTTTCAGCCGCTTCTTTTAGACGTTGCAGCGCTAATGGGTCATTGTGCAAATCCACACTATTTTCTTTCTTAAACTCATCTGCAAGGAAGTCAATAATACGTAAATCGAAATCTTCACCACCTAAAAATGTATCACCATTGGTTGATAACACTTCAAATTGGTGCTCGCCATCAATTTCAGCAATTTCAATAATAGAAACGTCGAATGTACCTCCACCTAAATCATAAACAGCAACCGTACGGTCACCACTTTTCTTATCCATGCCATAAGCTAACGCAGCTGCTGTTGGCTCGTTAATGATACGTTTAACCTCTAAACCGGCAATCTTACCGGCATCTTTCGTTGCTTGACGTTGTGAATCATTAAAGTAGGCAGGCACAGTAATCACAGCTTCAGATACTGTTTCACCTAAATAAGCTTCTGCATCCTTTTTAAGTTTCATCAAGATACGTGCAGCAATTTCTGGCGGCGCCATTTTTTTGCCTTGCGCTTCAATCCAAGCATCACCATTATCAGCTGCCAAAATCTTATACGGCACCATGCTAACGTCTTTCTGAACCACATCATCTTTGAATTTACGCCCAATTAAACGCTTTGTTGCAAACACTGTATTAGTTGGGTTTGTTACCGCCTGACGCTTCGCTGATTGACCAACAAGCACATCATTTTCTGCTGTAAATGCTACAATAGAAGGCGTTGTTCGTGCGCCTTCACTATTTTCAAGTACTTTCGCACTATCGCCATCTAATACGGCAACACACGAGTTCGTTGTTCCTAAATCTATACCAATAATTTTAGCCATTTAAATATCTCCGAAATTTAATCTTTAAGTTTTGTGTTGGTTAATGAAATGGGGGCTCTAAATTATATTTTCAAGCCTGCTCATCAATTTTCTTTGTGTTTTCAGGTGCTTGTGGTTGTGACACAATCACCATCGCCGGACGTAACAACCGATCATTAAGGTTATAGCCTTTTTGAAACACTTGAATCACCGTATTCGGCTCATGCTCAGGGCTAGGCACCATTGAAATTGCTTGGTGAAATTCAGGGTTAAAACTCTCCCCCTCTGGGTTTACTTGCTTAACGCCTGATTTTTCTAATGAATCTAGTAACTGCTTATGCGTTAACTCCAAGCCTTCTTTTATAGCATTAACATCACCCGAAGCAGCTTGCGCAGAGGCCAAACCTAACTCTAAACTATCAACCACTGGCAGCATATCTTTTGCAAATTTTTCTATTGAAAACCGATGTGCTTTTTCGACATCTTTTTGACTGCGACGGCGCATGTTTTCAACATCAGCTTTCGCCAATAATACCTTTTCCCAATTTTCATCAGCTCGTGTATTAGCCTTTTCAAGTTCTGACTGCAAATCAGCATCCTCTAATGATTTGTCGACAGTCTCTGTTTCCTCATCATTACCAATGGCTTCTTCTAAAACCCCTTCGATAATATTGTCCTCTGTATCAACAGTCGGTTGCTCACTATTTTCTTGATCTGTTTGGTCTTCAGACACCATAGTATTTCCTCATTTTTACACGTGAATGATTATCGCGAACTTACCTTTTTAGGCAGCACGACATATTGCTTTTAGGCTAGATGGAGATTAATTTTAAAATTTCAAGTCTTTCACTAAAAATTTGCGTTACATCAAGCGGCGAATCCAACTTTCAACCCCCCCATCCGCTAAGCCATAAAGCACCCAAACACCAAATTATTCACAAACATCTGGAACGCTCATTTAACGCTTTATTTAATTAACACCACTAAATATTCATTATGATTTAATTCATTAATTGAAAATAGGCTAAGCAGAACTATTTTTCTGCAAATATTTTACATTTTGAGCTCAAAACGAATGACTTCGTGTAAACTTTTCACCTCTAACCGAGGACACCAATGTACACGCAATTTAAAACAGTCGGGCTTATTTCCAAACCCGACACAACTGATATCTCCACAACCGTTCAATCTTTATATCAGCTATTAAAACAAGCTAATATTAACGTTTGTATTGACTATGAAACCGCTCATCATGTTTCCTCACCCGCCGAACAGATCATGAGCATAGAGTCACTGGCTAAACAGTGCGACTTGATCATGTCCATTGGCGGTGATGGCACTCTGCTATCAGCTGCTCGTGCCATCGTTAACACCAACGTTCCTTTAATTGGTATCAACTTAGGTCGGCTTGGTTTTCTAGTCGATATATCACCTGAGGAAATGAATGTTCAAATAAAACAAATTCTTGAAGGGCATTATCACGAAGAAGAGCGTATTATTTTGAATACACAAATCATTCGTAACAACGACGTTATTCACGAACAATCCGCCTTTAACGAGGTTGCTCTTCACCGTCTAAAGTCTCCTGGCTTAATTGATATAGAAACATACGTTAACCACAACTTTGTTAACTCTCAGCGTTCAGATGGTTTAATCATTGCCACACCAACAGGCTCAACTGCTTACGCGCTATCTGGCGGAGGGCCACTAATGCACCCCTCGATGGATGCTATCGTTTTGGTACCCATTAACCCACACACGCTTAGCAACCGCCCAATTGTTGTTGACGGAAAGAGTGAAATAGGTATTAAATTCAGCCAACGAGATAAACATAAGGCTCAACTGACCTGTGATAACGTTATTCTTCCAAGTATTTTTGAAGATGATACTATCAACATTAAACGACACGATAATAAAATACGATTACTACACCCAACGGACCATGATTTCTTTAACATCTTGCGGGTAAAACTGGGCTGGAGTAAAGCCCCTCAAGTTTAAAGGACATGCTTAAATCTATCGATATCAAGGGACTCGCGGTTGTTGACCAACTCTGTCTAGACCTCGAGCAAGGAATGACTGTCTTAACAGGAGAAACGGGTGCAGGTAAATCTATCTTACTGACGGCAATGAAGTTATGCCTAGGTGAACGAGCTGACGCTAGCTTACTGAGACCCGGTGTTAACAAAGCCGACTTAAGTTTAGATTTTGACATCACAGCCCTACCCCTTTGCCAGCAATGGCTAATCAACAATGACCTAGATGATCAACTTGATTGCCTAGTTCGCCGAACTATCAGTGCCGATGGTCGCTCAAAAGCGTACATCAATGGCCAGGTTGTAAACTTAAAAACATTACAACAGCTATCAGAGCACCTTATCAGCATCCACGGGCAACATGCTCACCTAGACCTACTTCACAGCAACAAGCAGAGCCAATTATTAGATGCCTACCTACCTGAGCAAGCAGCCCTAGTTAGCTGTCATGAACGTTTTGATATTTGGCGGACCCTTAATAATGAGCTCCTTCACTTAACCGATGGTAATAAAGATAATGACAGTGAAAAACAACTACTTAAATATCAAATTAACGAGCTAGAACAGGCTGACGTTATTCATCTGGACTATGATGATTTGGTGCAGCAGCACACGCTTGCATCAAACATGAGTCGAATTATTGAAATATCTGAACGCCAACTCAACACACTTTACGAAGCTGAAAACCAATCCATCCATAACCAGTTGAGTAATGCTGTTCACGAATTGGAATTACTCACCGACTTATCCCCCGACTTCAAAGCCGTATCAGAGCAAATCCAAGAAGCTAGCATCCAAATACAAGAAACCTGCCGAGACTTCAGGGTTCAAATTGACAAACAAGAAGATGACCCTGAGCAACTCAACTTACTTGACCGTCAACTAAGCGCTATACATGAATTAGCAAGAAAACTCCATGTTGAACCTCAACAACTTTCCGAAAAACATAACGAGTTAGTTTCGCGTCTAGAACTACTTGATAATAGAAACGAGCGTTTAAACGCCATCCACCAGGAAATTGTTAGCGCTGAAAAAAGTTATAGAGAAAATGCTAAACAACTACATCAAGTCCGCTTAAAAAGCGCAGCAACACTAAGCAAAAAGATTACAGAAACATTAAAAACACTTGGCCTCCCTGACGGGGTATTTAATATTAACGTTGCTTATTGCCCAGATGAAAAACCGCAAAAAAACGGCTTAGACGACATAGTTTTCGAGGTCAGTACCAACCCAGGCATGTCGCTTTCACCTATTGGAAAGGTCGCCTCAGGTGGTGAGCTTTCTCGCATCAGCCTTGCCATACAAGTCGTTACCACGCAAAGCAATACAACTCCTACCCTTGTGTTTGATGAGGTTGATGCCGGTATTGGTGGTGGTGTGGCAGAAACTGTCGGCATTTGCTTGCGCGAAATCTCCGCCAACCGACAAGTTTTATGTGTCACCCACCTTCCACAAGTGGCCTCTCAAGGCCATCAACACTTATTTGTCAGCAAGCACAAAGAAGCCAATCAGACCAAAACCCAAATCAACAGTCTTAACAAAAAAGAACGAATTAATGAAGTTGCTCGAATGCTTGGTGGCATCGACATGTCTGATAAAACAATCGCTCACGCCAAAGAAATGGTAGAAAAAGCTATTTAGAGCAATCTGGGCAAACTCCATAAATATATAAACTATGGTCTGTCATTTGATAACCTTGCGCTTGCGCTATTGTTTTTTGGCGCTGCTCAATGACCTCATCACAGAATTCATCAACCCGGCCGCATTTAACACATAAAATATGATCATGATGCTCTTCATGACATAGTTCAAACACCGAACTGCCACCTTCAAAATGATGGCGTACCACTAAACCCGCACCTTCAAACTGAGTCAACACACGGTAAACCGTTGCCAAACCGATCTCTTCACCCTCATCTAGAAGCGCCTTATATATATCTTCAGCAGAAAGGTGCTTTGTACCACTCCTTTCCAACATATCTAGTATTTTCAAGCGCGGCAACGTTACCTTTAAACCAGCAGCCCTTATATCTTTTGACTCCATTTCAACCTCTAATTTGGGGTGGATATAACAGTGAGATAATGTATCATCACATATTTACAATCATACACAGAAGATCCTAAATGCGAAAGTTTCTCATTTTAATAATGACATTCATTTTAAGCTCATTTTTATTTGCTTGCTCCAGCACAAAAAGCTTAGACGATAAAATGCTAGCCGTTGCTGATACCCTCCCAGGGGTATACAAGATTGATGTCATCCAAGGCAACGTCATTACCCAAGAAATGATTAATCAACTGCGGCCCGGTATGGACAAGCGGCAGGTTAAGTTTTTACTCGGCACCCCATTACTAGTAGACCCATTTCATAAAGAACGTTGGGACTATTTTTATGACCTAAAGAAAGCAGGCAAACAGCAAAAAAAAGAACGCATTACTTTGTTTTTTGAAGACGACAAACTCGTTAGTCTTGCAGGTAACTTTAAACCCAGCAATGAGTTTAAACCTATGACCATCAATACAGAAGTCATCGACGTCCCTAAACGAGAAACAAAGGAAAAAGGGCTATTAGATAAAATATTCCAAAGCATTGGGATCGGGTCCTCAGAAACAAACTAGTATGGACATTACCCCCTATTTAGAAAAAGTCTGCCAGACGCCTCATGCTATAAAACTCAACCTAAAGTTAGTCAGTGTGGGCGAGCAAGCTGTTACGCTAACACTTCCTTATAGCAAAGAGATTGTTGGGGACTCTATTAATAACTACATTCATGGAGGTGCGGTTTCTACGGCTATTGATACAGCCTGTGGCGCCGCTATTTTACAAGCACAAAGTAATTTACGTGCTATGGCAACACTTGATCTCAGAATAGACCATGTTCGCCCTGCTGACTCTGGCGTCGATATAAACGTATATGCCGATTGCTACCACTTAACTCATACCATTGCTTTTGTACGCGCCAGCGCTTATACCGATGACGTTAAAGCCCCAATTGCAACAGCCGTCGGTACCTTTATGCGCTCCAATAAACAGTTTCCAATCACATAATATGTCCTTAGTAGAAAAAATAAATGACATCAAACTACACCATGATTATGAGGCCATTGTTGAGCTTATTCCGTACGCTCAAACAATTGGCGTAGAAACCAGCATGGTTGGCGAGAGTATTGTGTCCAGTCTACGCTTTATGGAAAGCAATATTGGTAACCCTGCAATCCCTGCTCTGCATGGTGGTGTTATTGCAGGATTCATGGAAAATGCCGCATTACTTCATTTAATCTGGGAAATTGAACTCGTTAATATTCCTAAAATTATTGATGTCTCTATTGACTATTTGCGTCCTGGTCAACCCTCTACCACCTACTCAAAGTGCGATACTATTCGCTTAGGCAGTCGTGTTGCTTTATGTAATATTATTGCCTGGCAAGAAGATATCACTAAACCTATCGCACAAGCTCGCGGACACTTTTTACTCTCAGAAAACAGACCTATTTAATGCCCTATAAAAAAGCCTCGCTATCAATAGCGAGGCTTTGTGGCACCGGTTTACTGTTTAGCGCCTATACATCCATTAGTTTCCTATACCCTTTCCACAAAGAACGTATCGCACCCTCTGTCACAAAGTGATCATCAGTACCTGTTCCAACGCCTCCCATTTCAAGTACATTGGTATAACCTCCGTCTCGCACAATCGCTTTTTGACATAACTCTGTAGACTCACCATCTTCCATTGATATTAATCCAGCCGGACCAACTAAGTTTAATTGCTTTAGTCGCATGTTACGTAACTCTTCAGTATCGTCAGCATAACCAAAAAAAGTCCAAACTAGTTCAAACTCATTTTCATTTTTTGGCAAAATCTGGCGAAATGCGAGTGTGTTTTGAATTTGATGCACAACTAATGAGGGAAATAGTGAAAAGATAACCGTTGAGGTATCATCATCAAATTCTTTTGCTCCAGCCAATAACGACATATCCGCTAATTGATAGGTACCGTCTTGATAAGTTCTCGTGTTATCACTCCTAACATCAGATAACTTACTTTCATCTTCTTTACTATTTTCTACCCACAACACGGAATGCACATCATTATTTACAATGGTACCGCCACCTAAAGAAGCACGGTAAATACCGAAGGTTGGGTGAAATAAATGTAATAAACTCGCATGGTAAGGGTCTTTGGTATTTTCGGAGTAGAATTTCCAATTACCAGCAATGTATTGACGAGTATGCCCGATGATTTCAATAGGGCCCTTTAATATACGGTCGAAGTGATACGAAACATCTTCACCCATATACTCTTCAATATCTGGGGTGTCGTCACTAAAGGTACCAAAAATTACACCTCTATGATTAACAACGCGAACTTTCCTTAAACTGTGCTGTTTCTTGTCAAAATCACTTGGCATACCACCTTTACCCGCAAGGCCGCGCTGGAAAGGCACACCGTGTAAGTCACCTTTAGCATCAAAGGCCCATTGGTGATACACACAGGTGTAAGCGCCATCTTCAGATTTACCGTGACGTTCACGGCAAATTTCAGCGCCCCGGTGAGCACAACGGTTAACCCAAGCGTAAATTTCATTATCTTGACCGCGAGTGACCACCACCGGGGTATCGCCAATATAGGTTGATTTAAAGCTACCTTTTTCAGGTAGTTCTGCCTCTGTACCTAAGTAATTCCAAGTTGGGCCATTATGTATTTTTTTTTGTTCAAGGTCGTAAACTTCACGGCTATTAAAAATTGAATATGGAACTGCTGTGTAGTCAGTATCTACTGGCCATTTTAAATGTGGGGGTGTTATTGCATTCATTATCTGTCTCCTGACTTAAATTGGGATAACCATTAAGGTCGTAATTCTATGGGTGTCGTAAATAGCGCTGCGCTTTTTAAATTTAAGCACGCCTTTGTCGCGTACAATCTCATCGACATAACGACCGACGTTATAAACAGTGCTCTCGCCGTCGTTACAGGTTTTAAAGACAGCGTAGTTTGATTGAACCTGAAAAGTGTCACCATCTTCTGTTTTAATAACAGGGTTACTAATAATGTGGCGATACCACTGCACTTGATACACATTGGCATGACGTAAGGCGGTAATACGGTCTTCTAACATGCCGCGACTATCACACCACATCACAGCCGTTGGCAGCCCCATTTCATGGTTTTCTCTTGGAATAACTTGATATAGGCATTCGTCGGTAAAAAAATCAGGCCAGCGCTCTAAGTCATCATCATCGATACATTGAACATAGGCGTTTAACAACGCTTCAACTTCCTCTTTTAGCTCTTGGCTAAGATCACTATTACTCATTTTCTCTCCTCAATTTGTTTGATTTATTTAGCTCAAACTTCGAAAAGGAGTATCACATGCACAACTATATTAGAAAATGATGTTAATCAGAAATGGGCTCTTCATATGCAAAAACTAATAGCATAAAAAAAGCGCTTTACTGTTATCAGTAAAGCGCTTTTTAATGGAACTCAGCTCGCTTCATTGATTAAAATGAAGCTATTTTTAATTTACCGGCTCTTTTTAAACGCCTTCATACGTTTGAGGGTGAATACGTTCATTAGGGTTAAAAAGTCTATTAAGCGCATTCACATAGGCTTTTGCTGAAGCAATCACAATATCGGTATCTGAGCCATGCCCATTGACAATACGGCCACCTTTTTCAAGTCTAACGGCCACTTCGCCTTGCGAATCGGTTCCTTCGGTAACATTGCTGACCGAATAGAGTTGAAGAGTAGCGCCACTAGCCATCATCTGTTCAATAGCTTTAAACGTAGCATCTACCAAACCACTACCTTGTGATGATGCAGTCTTCTCTTCCTCTTCCACCATTAATGTAATGCGAGACTCTGGCATTTCACCAGTTTCCGAACAGGCTTTTACTGACACTAATTTAACAGCCTCACCAAATGTCTCTTCCATTTTAAAATCAGACAATAATGCTTGAATGTCCTCATCAAAAATTTCAGACTTTTTATCAGCCAAATCTTTAAAACGACGAAATGCACTATTTAACTCAGCTTCGCTCTCTAAGGTAATATTTAATTTTTCTAACCGATCTTTAAACGCACTTCGCCCCGATAATTTACCTAAAACTAATTTATTCGAGCTTAAGCCAACATCTTCCGCCTTCATAATTTCGTAAGTTTCTCGCGCTTTCAATACGCCATCTTGATGAATACCTGACTCATGAGCAAACGCATTAGCACCCACAATCGCTTTATTAGGCTGCACAGCAAACCCTGTAGTCCCTGAGACCAATCTTGAGCACGCCATTATTTGAGTCGTGTCTACATCGACATCACAGGGAAATAAATCTTGCCGAGTTCGTACTGCCATCACAATTTCTTCAAGTGCAGCATTACCCGCGCGCTCGCCTAATCCGTTGATTGAACATTCAACCTGGCGTGCGCCATTCATAACACCTGCTAATGAGTTGGCCACAGCCAAGCCCAAATCATTATGGCAATGCGTTGAAAAAATAGCTTTGTGAGAGTTGGGTACTTTTTCAATTAACTGGCGGATGGTATTACCATATTGCTCAGGTAAGTTATAACCAACTGTATCAGGGATATTAATGGTGGTTGCACCCGCATCAATCACCCCTTCGATGATTCGACATAAAAAATCAAGGTCTGAACGACCGGCATCCTCAGGAGAAAACTCGATGTTATCAGTAAAGTTTCTTGCTAACTTCACCGCATCAATAGCTTGATCAAATACTTGATCGGGCGTTAATAGTAACTTTTCCCTCATATGTAACGGAGAGGTGGCGATAAAGGTGTGAATTCGAGATGCATTAGCATCTTTTAACGCTTCACCAGCTCGTTCTATATCGGCTTTGTTTGCTCTTGCTAAACCACAAATCACACTGTCTTTAACCGCTCGGGCAATCCCTTGAACAGCTGCAAAGTCCCCCTCACTTGAAATGGGGAAACCCGCTTCAATGATATCCACTTTCATCTTTTCCAACGCTTTCGCAATACACAACTTTTCCTCAGCTGTCATTGCAGCACCGGGGCTTTGCTCACCGTCGCGTAACGTTGTATCAAAAATTATTAACTTCTCTTTACTCATTTCTAAACTCCAAATGCCATCTTTATGACAAATTTTTTCTAATCGGTAGGTAATTGCGTTTCACCTCGCCAGGACTGTTTTTTAGCCGCGCAGCGGCAGTCGAGGCAAGCAAAGGAGAAGCGCCTTCTGAGTCACAAATGAGCGCGAAAGTACCTCACTTAACGTGATGTTAAACGTTGTACCTGTATCGTAAAATTTCATAACCATTAATATAATCTATTTTCTTGCTAATTCAAGGCAAATTATTCGTTAACTGCTCGAGCACCTTTCTTGGTTTTTTTCCCTGCTTCAGCTCGTTGACGCCTAACTTCCTTAGGGTCAGCAATTAACGGCCTATAAATCTCAACACGATCACCTACTCTTAACGGCGTATCGAGCTTACAAGGCTTACTAAATATTCCAACCGCATTTTTCGCTAAATCAATATCTGGAAAAGTCGTCAAAATACCCGATAGCTCAATAGCTTTCTGTGTACTCATGCCTTCCTCAAAAGGCACCACCAAAATTAACTGTTTCTTCGGTGTCGCATAAGCGACTTCTACATTACCCATAAATATCATCTGCTCGTTTTATAAAAGAGTCCATCAAAGAACCACAAATTTGGCCAAAAATAGCGGAAAAAACAAAGTTACTAACAGAACTTTTAAATTCAAACTCTATTTCCATCGTTATTTTACAGGCATCATCACGTAAGTGCTTAAATTGCCACTCACCCAACATAAATTCAAATGGCCCGTCTAATAACTCAATTTTAATACTCTCCCCCCTTTTTAACTGGTTTGAGGTACTAAATACCTTATGCAATACCTTCCAAGCCACTTCCAGTTCCGCCGTCATCGTTGTGCTTGTTTCAGCCAACACCCGACTGCTTTTACACCACTTCAAAAACTCTGGGTATGAGGCCACATCATTGACTAAGCAAAACATATCCACTGCTGAATGGGGAACTAGGGCACTGCGCTCAATTTTATGCATGCTCCTAAATTACATCAATAGCATTTAGAAACACAACAGCAACCGCTATCGGTGAGACGAATTTAACCAAAAAGAGCCAACCATTAAAAAGTATCGGGGATTTAATCTGTAATTCGCTAGCGCTATTTTCTTTACTCATTACCCAACCCGCAAAAATGGCTATGCTAAACCCACCCAGTGGCAACATGATATTGGCGGTTAAGTAATCTAAAATATCAAAAAAGGTTTTATCAAATAGTTTGATATCGGCAGTCAGATTAAAAGACAGCACTGTTCCAATACCTAAACCCCATGTCGCCAAACCCACCCAAATACAGGCACGCATCCGGCTCATTCTCTTATTTTCAACCAGCCAAGCAACCGCCGGTTCAATTAACGAAATAGAAGAAGACCAAGCCGCAAAAACCAACAAGATAAAAAACAAAGTCCCAAATATTGAGCCATAGGCCATATGCCCAAATGCAATCGGCAATGTTTGAAAAATTAGACCTGGGCCACTACCTGGTTCCAAGCCATTAGCAAAAACAATAGGGAATATCGCCAAGCCTGCCAATAAAGCAACCACTGTATCAGCTAACGCGATCATGACAGCGGTTGAGCCAATTGATACTTTTCTTGGCAAATACGAGCCGTACACCATAATGGCCCCCATACCTAAACTAAGAGTAAAAAAAGCATGGCCCATTGCGGTTAAAACTGCTTCACTGGTCACTTTACTAAAATCTGCTTGAAATAAGAATAAAACACCTTGCTCAAAGGCATCTTGCTCCATTGCATAACCCACCAATAAAATCAAAATAGCGAGTAAAGCGGGCATTAAAAACTTCACCGTCCTTTCTAAGCCTTTTACACCTCGGGCAACCACAAGCATGGTCACAATCATGAATAAACTATGCCAAGCGAGTAGTTTTTCAGGGTCAGCAATGAGTTGCCCAAAAATATTACTCACCCCGTCTGCGGTGACTCCTTCAAACACCCCCGATGCTACACGCACCACGTAGGCCATCGCCCACCCCGCAATAACACTGTAATAAGATAAAATTAAGAAACCAGCAACCACCCCAAGCCAACCCAACCAAGACCAAAACCGGCTAGCCCCCGCTTCAACCGCCAAGTCTCGCATTGAATTGATAGGACTTTGCCTACCTCGACGGCCTAACATGATCTCGGCAATCATAATGGGCAAACCAATCGCCAAAATACACACTAAATAAATTAAAACAAAAGCACCGCCACCATTTTCACCTGCTATATAAGGAAACTTCCAGATGTTACCAAGGCCGACAGCCGATCCTGTTGCTGCCAAAATAAAGGCAAAACGAGATGTCCATTGGCCGTGTTGCGATGTTTGTCTCATACAAGGTTAACTTTAATTTAAAAATAATAAATTAACTCAACTTTGAGATTTAACCAAGTTATTAACTAACTTTTATGGCGCTAACTTAGCTGCTCACATAGAATAGCAACATGGCAGGTAAAAAGAAAAAAGCACACCCAAACTCCATTGCATCCAATAAAAAAGCAACGCACGATTATTTCATCGAGCAACGCTTTGAAGCCGGTATGGTTCTTGAGGGCTGGGAAGTTAAAAGTATTCGAGAGGGTCGTGTTCAGCTAAAAGAAAGCTATGTTGTGATAAAAAATGGGGAAGCATGGCTAGCAGGTGCTCATATATCACCACTACTATCGGCCTCCACTCATATCGATCCTCAACAAACACGCATGAGGAAGCTACTACTTCACCGCCGAGAACTCATCAACCTAGTTGCGCTGGTAGAACGCAAGGGTTACACAATCGTTCCACTTTCAATGTATTGGGTAAAAAGCCGCATTAAGCTTGAAATAGGCTCGGCTAAAGGTAAACAGTTGCACGATAAGCGCGCCACCTCCAAAAACAAGGACTGGCAGCGAGAAAAACAACGGCTGATGAAACACGCTGGATAATTAAGTTAACGTTGCCCTCATAAATCACGTAAATTTTTACTATTCTTTGTCACCGCTTAAGGATTACAAGCGCACTCTAGGCGCGGTAACCAATACTTAAAACTCACTACGCTATAAACAAACCTACGTGACCACGTTCTTCTAGCTAGTATTGTGCGTATTTCGCAGCGGGACATAAAGGCCAAAAAAGGTGCGTCAGCCGCATAAAACCGTTTTATACCTAGTTGAAAGACTGTCTCAACCTCATCTAAGTAACAGCTAAAACCAACCACCAATTCATCAACGGTATTCAACACCTGCCCACCTGCTTTTTTAAAGGAAATAATACTTTTATATAATTATGAACCTTTCGTGCTGTATAGTGCCTAACCTAACACATAAGGGGGGTGACCTGGCTTCGACGCGGGTAGCAAAACCTTAGGTGCATGCCGAGCTTTCAGGAACCTCGTAAAACATCTGAAAAATTATAGTTGCAAACGACGACAACTACGCAATCGCT
>OJDD01000046.1_pt1 | contig 51028 bp, 42 predicted proteins | sample 1592591 | NCBI WGS metagenome assembly OJDD01 (sample SAMN05416809, study PRJEB24817) | seawater metagenome | isolation source: Sea water | place: Canada:Atlantic | collected 2013-07 | reverse complement strand
TCTGCCTCTGCCTCTGCCTCTGCCTCTGCCTCTGCCTCTGCCTCTGCCTCTGCCTCTGCAGAATTAGATACTACAGGAGCTGGATTACCAACAGGTTTTGCTTCTTCAACGCTCTGACTAATCGATGGTGAAACAGTAGCTGGCTCATCATCATTAAAAGGCAGTACTTTAATCGTTTCATCTTCCGAAGCATCTGGCCGCTCAGGTAAAGTGATCACAGCTTGAGATACTAATTCAGCCCAAGATACGGTTCTATCTCGCTCTTTATGTAAAAATTCGGCCGAAGTTAACTTAGGCAGCGTTAGTTCAAGTGAATCCAACGTCCCTTCACTGTGTTCATTATCCTCAGGCACTTTAGCGGAGAGCAATTCGTCAATATGGTTTCGCCCAACTCGATGAAACTCGATACCAACTTCTTTTTCAATGCCGGAACTATTCTGGCCAAAATCGAAAATAACAGCGCTTCGGGTGATTAAAAGCTTGTACCCTTGCTCTAGTGTTCTAAGCAAAAATTTTGCTTCCTCGACAATCTCAGAACTCAATAAGCCAAAACGCTCAGATCGTTTAAGGTAATGTTCAAGAAGTACACAGAGCTTTTGTGTTTTAACCAAGCGATCAGGTCTATCTGGTGTTGTACGCGTCAAATCAAAATGACGCTGAATAACACGTTCAGATTCAGAGATTTGCTCAGCAATGCTCTTTTTTAAGCTTTCGTACTTCGTCATGTCGCCGACTTCTGAATAACACTTAACTTCGACTAAATTACAACGAATTGTGCGTGATGAAGCATCCAAATCGAACAATGCTAAATCTGTTCTTTTAAAGCTAATGTCTGCACCTAATTCACCATCAGCCTTTTGTAGTTCAGAATAAAGCTCAAGGTGAGCATCTAAAGGAACTATGATCTGGTCCTTAAACACTCCTTGGTACTCAAGATAAAGTTTGGATAAGGCCAACCCTAAAGCTTCCGACTTTGAAGCGCTATTTGAGGCTAGTTTTAGAGCTAATCTACCTGACAACGCTCTGAGCGAATCTAAAACCCGCGTCGCTTTATCTACATCAGGAACAATTTGATGCTGTTCTAATGTTCCTCTCAATAAGGCTTCTATTTCTGTAGTAGACCGTGAAGTAATAACAAAGTTGTGCGTATTTGAAGAAGCCATCTCAGGGCTGTGATCAATCAGATAATCTGGACGACCATCTTTACCACCGTGATCAAAAAATTCAATGCCCAAATTTCTATCCACAGTGAATACCCAATCACTGACTTCGTGTAATTGATTTAACAAAGCTCTTTCAACGCTATCAAGAGCCAACCTGACTACTGGTACCTGTTCTAAAGAAAAGTCACCAGTAGCCAATGATGCGGTTATTGCCGACATCATTTTAGGCAGTTTTGCTATAGCCTCCGATACCTGGCCGCCAAAAAGCATTTTTGCAGCACCATGTCTCGTGTGGCGATCCCAAGCAACAACCCCATTCTCATCGAAGTAATCAATGCAATAGTCCTGATACAACCCATATATAGGCGCAACTTGTTCATCAGCCTGTGGTTTTACTACCGATAACTCTTGTGCAGGGAACACATCGAATAACATGCTTAGATGAGACTGAAACTCATCAGGCGACTGCTCAAACTCAGAACTCGCTCTGAGCGAAATATTTAATTTCGGTTGCAAGTGATTTTCTGCGGAATGAAATAGCTGGTTTTCATTCTCACTGTCTTCGCCACTATTGATTAGCTTAAATAAATCAGCGCCCACTTCTGTCGCATATGGGTCAGCTACGAATAGACGAATATCAAAACTAATATGCTTTAGCTCCGGCTTCTTTCTCAAAGCCAACAACATACCCGCTACGGCCCCCGCAGACCCCGCGTTAAACACATTGATCGATAAACAGTTTACATAGGGATGTTGTATCAGATATCTTTCGACTTTTGTGGCGAGAAAAGCACTACTTTGCTTACCAACTTGCTGGTAATCATTTTTAATACCAAATGCAGTTTTAATTTTATCAATGAGTGCTTGTGGCTCTTTTTCTTGTGCAGACGATAGAATACTCCAAAATGGATGAATACTATCAAGTGCAACCATCAACTGGCCCTGAGAGTCTGGCAGTACGTAAGGAAAATTGGTTAACGCGAGTTCTTCTAATAAACTATTTTTAGTCCCTACCGCGATTTCCTTACCAACCTTCTCACTCTGTCTTGCCCAAGCTTCTGCAAGAGAAGCCCATCCACCTAGCCATAAAGCCCTTAGTGGATGTGTAGGCCCCAGTAACATGGCCTTTTTATAGCTTCCGTCATAATTCCATATCACGATTGAAAGTGAATCCAAGCGAAGTAACGCAGCTAATTCAGTCGAATAGTCATGTCCATTTTCAGTCTCCTGAAACACCGCTGCTAGGTATTCTAGATAGCTGCTGGAATACAGGTAAGCTTCATGTGATGAAGACACATGATCATGAGCGACAGAAACCAGCTCTTTCTCATCTTTATGTATAATTTGAAAATACGTTTCACGTGCCAATTTAAACTTTTCAAACTGGCTTTCCACACCCTTTATTGGCCAATCTACAGCATCGGCACCAGACTCACTTGCTTCATGATTGCGAATTTCTACACGCCAAGTCAAAGCGGCCGTTGGATTAGCCAGAATTTTTTGCTCAAAGTTTTTTAAGTAAGTGGTAACGGGAATTTGAATACCACTTCCTTTCTTGAATTTCACATTGACGATCGACTCAGCCTTACTCTTACTATCCTGCCAAGTCGTTTCCATTACTTCAGCATTGCTGAATTTCTCAGTTTCGATGACGTTGGCAAATTCAGCTTTAATCTTCGCATGCGCTAATGACGCCTCTCTGACTTTTCGCCCCTCAATTGGCTCAACCTCTGCATCTGCTGCTGGCAATACATAAAACAGATCACTTTCATTAATTCGTGAGCCAGCTTCCTCCGCACTGGACGTACCCCACGGTATTGGACACTGTTTGTCATCAACCAAGGGTAATAATTCATCATTTTCATCAAACGCTTGAATTCGAATGTAATGCCAACCTTCTTCCCATTCGATTCCAGTCAACTTGTTAAACGTTATTGTAACTGTGGATTTTGATGTAGCTTTACCTACCTTAATTAACCCAACAAAATCACCTTGTTGAGTAAACACCTGAGCTTTATATTTCGCTAAACCATTAACTTCACTAGGCTTTGGTGACACTGAAAAAGTCACAGAAAACTTTTTCAAACCACCTTGGCCAGTAGTTAATACTTGTTGGCCAATCAATTGTTGCAAGTTTGGGTCTGTTTCATCATCAGGAATAAGCGGCAAACCAACCTCAGTCACCGTTAAACAAACCGCATCAGTGGCATCTTCCTCATACTGAAAGCGCCATTTATCAAAAGTAAGTGCCCAGTTGCTGCTATCCACCACTAATTGCTTGCGCCAACTGGTATCGAGTAGATTTTCCTGATCATTTAAAAAGAGCGCTAATCTCTTGTTAAAATCTTCACCTTCTAGCTGCAGGTCATAAACGGTTGCAATCGCTGATTTCTCAGAGCGGTTTATAACTTGTACACACTCGCGATTTTTAACTAATTTGCGTACCAACATGGAATGATCTTGATGCAACTCAAGATCAGGAATTAGCCCCAACTCGTAAAGAGCAGCACCAGCAACACTTGGATCAAAGCCATTAACCTTAATTGTTAGCGCGTATCGCAACCATTGATAAGCACTGAGTTTTAGCGCCGCCTTTTCTTGAAGAATGAAGTAAACTTCGTCTAACAACCGCTTAATCGGATCGGGAGATTCTGCTTTTACTTGATTAAACGCCAACCAATAAGCATCTGAAATATCAATTTGCTCAAAGGTCGCTGCACCAAAAGAATCTTCTGAAGACGTTTTTAATTCATTGGGTACAAAAATCAGTAATGGCTGACGAAGCTGGCCGTGTTCATCAGGGTTTCGCAGTTCAACAAGCTTGGTACTGGTAACCGAAAAATTACGCGTCGCTTTCATTGCCAATACGGCAACCTGGGCATACTCAACAGCCCCAGATACGACTTCACTAAGCTGATACATTAGCTCTGTTTCTAAATCAGATACCTTCATGCAGTGGCCCGCACCGCGAGTTTCTAGTAACATCTTAAACTTAGGTACAAGGACACTGATTAAGCTGCCGTCAATATCTGACTTAATAACGGTTTGAATTCCCTTAATCATGCGCTATGTCCTTTCATACTCTCATTTTGCTTACTATTTATCTGATATCTTGGAGTAACCGTTTGTGTTACATACGCATCAGAAAGATCGCGATAAAAACCAATTTCTCGTAACCGGCGCTTAAAACCAGATAAGTTATCTCTAAGCGCTTTATTCACATCAATTGATGACTCACAGAAAGCATCTGTGTCGGGTAACGAATCAATAAAAATGCCATATCGTTCTTTTAAGAAAGTTAACAGCTCATCAACTCTTAACTCCTTAGTGTGAAAACCCAAGTCACCACCTTTGGTGAGTACCGCCAGCTGTAACAACACTTCTAGCAGTCGTCCATCAGCGCTAAATCGACGTCCACCAGTGCTACCACTTTGTTGTTCTAACAAAGCGCCAGGCTTATTTTTGAGCATAAAACTATCTAGGTTTTTGACTAAGCCAGAACGGATTGCATTACCTTGTACAAACAACAAAATTTCTATGTAGGTTTCATACTCTGGTAAGCCAAGTTGGGTAATTGCATGAATCTCTGGCGGAATGTCTTCTGACTCATGAGCAGATGACACTGACGCATCTAAAATTCCAGCATTACGCTGACCAAAAAACTGATCGCGCTCTTGCTCTAACGGCGACTCCAGCAGAGTAAACAAATCAGGCACTGACATTTGTTTTATCGATTTTGCCCCCGATAATTTACCTTTTTTCGAAAGATACTCTGCAAATTCATCGAGTTTTTTAACGCCGAAATAGGCTTTAATAAAAACAGGAATACGCTTGTAGTGTAACGTCGCACTTTGCTCAGCCATCGATTCACTCAAGCCATTAGCACCATTTGTCATGTCCACATAGAGCGCCGTCTTTTGTTTATTGCTCTCTTGGAGATTACGGCCCTTACTCTTAGCCAAAGCAGGTAGCAACTTGAATAACTTTAATTGGTATAGCGCCAAGTGAAAGGCTAACAATATTTTTATGTACTCAACCATCACTGACCGAGGAATATACTGGCGATACGTCAGCAGCTTAATGATATCTTCAGCTAGAATATCCGCAGCTTGTTGATTAAGCGGCGCAAACCGTTCTTGTAAGTCAGCATGATCCGGCGCGTCTGACTTCACTTGATCAGACAGCCTTAATATTGCCTGTGTTTCAACATCTACTTGCGACGAACTATCATACTGACCTGTCGTAGAATCGACACCAGCAAAGAAAAACTGTTTGAGTCGGTTAATCGCGGTCTGACCATTATTGGCATGGTAAAGCAACTCATATACTTGCTTAGAGGCACCATAATCCCGGCAATTTTTAGGATTTCGAAACAAATAAGTATTGCCGTGAAGTGGTCTCGGCGCAGCAACCGCTTCGTTTGCCTTGCCACGATTAATTAAGTCCACCAAGTGGGTTTCAATCCACTTTTCAATAGTAATAGGGGCTTGAGAGAAGTTTTTAAAATGTGTTCCATTACGAGAGTCTAGAAACTCGTCTTTAAACAACTCAACCGTCATACCTTTAGCACTTAGTTTACTAGAAGCGCCATTGTGCTTTAGCCGAGCGAATAGATGAGTTAAGACCCTATCCATTTCGACAATTTTGTAATCAAGATAGCTCACTTTATTGGTGCGAAAAGCCTTATCTTTTTTACCTAACTTCATGGCTGAACCTCCGCTACCAATCGTTCTAATTGCAACACACCACCTTCGTCGCGGGTTATTTTTTCGTACTGTTGGCCGTTGGTAGTTAGCAAAACCTCTTGATATGGTGCTGAAGCCAATACGTTCTTAAATACGGTTAAACTTAAATAAAAACTCTGCTCCGCTTGCGCCGAAGGCACATAGCCTTGATTAAGGCGATGCAGCATTTCAAACAAGTCCAAATCTAATTCCAACTCTGCGGTAAGGCCGGTCGCATCTTGGTACTTAAGCAATAGTGACTGCGGACTATGCTCCACAAATGACGAGTTCATCGCTGAGTCTTTCACTTCAATGGAAAAAACATCCGATGGGAATAAGCGATAACTTCTAATAGTGCCTAAGTGTACCTTACGCACTTGCATCGCCAGTTGACCATTAAAATACATCGGGTTATGCAAACCTTCACCGCGGTTAATTGCATTAATGGCAAGCGATTTCGCTTCATTCAGTAATGCACTGTCTTCGAGGTAGCGTACTAATAACTTCGCTGAACGATAAGGCAGTAATGTTTGCCAGTTTTCTCCACGGCGCTCAAAGTAGGCCTTTCTGCGGAACATCCCAACCACATTACGATGAGATAGATAGCGTTCCTTACTCTCACTTAGTGCCGTGTCATTGGGTAAGCTCTGATGAACATTGGCTAGCAGCTGAGTTTCGTGTTCACTACGCTGCTCAAACTGCAACCAATCAACAGCATCTAAACCTAAAAAGTCCAGTCCGCGATCTAAGCGAACGTCAGACCCTTGCGCAATATCGGTTTCTCTTAGCAGCTTTAACAATCTATCTTGCGTACTATCGTTACCGCACCAAGCGTTAAAGTAATAACCGTGAAGAATTTTGTCGGCTTCGCCATTGGCATAGATTTCTTTAATTTCGTTACAGGAGTATTCACCGACCAAGGTATAACTCAGTGCCGAGCGCAAATCACGCATCGTGATATGTAGCTGATTGCGTAAGCTGGTTAGTTTGTAAATATACTTCAAACGCTCGATGACTTTAGGGCCGGTTTGCTCATCCTGAAAGGTAGCAATATTGTGCTTAACGTAGCATTTGTCTTTTAGCGCACAATAATCACAGCCTTGCCAAACCTTGGCCGAGGTCATTTTTCCGATGATTCGCTCAAAAATAGACTCAGGTTGACTTTGCGTCGAAGCCAGCACATCACGCATATTTAGGTTTACTACCGCTACGTCATTTTGCACCGAGCCATCTTTTAAACTTTGTTCAACTACGGCTTTTAGAGCGGAAAAGCCTTCCGAGTGTTGGCTTAAAAAGTCGACTAAACGGCCTTCGTTAATTGCAATTAAACGGGTCTCATGGTGTGGCCATGCATTTGAATCGTCACCTTGATAGACGCTAAAGAACTCTTCGAGTACCGCGTCATTATCTTTGTTACCTTCGTCTTGACTACCATCGTAGTTAGTCAGGTATTTATGACCATTTATTTCAAACCAGCTGCCATTCCCTTGTGGGTTTAAGTGAACGCTTGTTCCTTGCGCTTCAACTTGAGACTCTAATTGCTGCAAAAATGCGGTTTTGCCATCACCTGCATTACCGGTAATCAGTACCAAGCGCAGTTGCCCAGCCAGAATTGCAGGAGCAAGCTCGGTATCTAAGGCGGTTTCAACGTAAATTAACTTTGCGTAATCATCTAAGCCACGGGTGCCCGCGTTTGAATGACGACTTTGGCTGTATAGGGTCAGCATAAAATCATGAAACGCAGATTTACTTGGGTTAGAGCCATCCGCAAGTGGCGGCAAATGAAACTGCGAAGTACTTTCTTCCGATAAAGTTTGCGCCTTTTTCAATTGCTGGACTTTATTCAGTGCTTTCAGCAATTGTTCGGCAGATTCAAAGCGGTCAACTCGTTTAGGGGCGATCAGTTTTAGCAGGACCGCCGAAACATCATCGGTTAAGTTAAAGCTCTGGGTAAACTCACTAGGGTGACGAGCTAACTCGTCCATAGGTGGGCACTGCACATTGGCCCATGGGTATTCACCGGTCATAGCTCGATACAGGGTAATGCCCAAGGCATATAAGTCCCTATCAACCAAATCAGAGGCTTGCGGTGTTTCAGTAATGCTTAAATCTGGGGGTAAATACTTCCGTGAACCGCCCCCTAACGTTAGGTCTTCAGCATCTACCGATACATTAAAATCGATGATACGAACTTTACCGTCTTTCCAAATCAGGTTTTGTGGCTTGATGTCACAGTGGAAAATATTGTGCTCGTGTAAATGCTGTAAACCTTCCGCTACCTGCTTAGCCATGGTCCACACTTCGTGTGCAGTTAATGAGCGTTGCTGGATCAGTTCACTAACATCTAGGCCTTCAAGGTACTCAAAAACAATATAAGGCGGGCCTTGATTAGGAAGTACGTCTGCATCGTACACCTTTACCACATAAGGGTGCTCTGGCAGTTTAACCAAGGTGCGGTATTCCTGCTTTAAGCGCTCTAATACTGATTCCCTATCATTCAAAATCAGTTTCACAGCGCGCGAAACATCACCAAAGGTATCCGTTACCTTATAAACGATACCAAAACCGCCAGGTTTACCCAGCGGTTGCTGCACGACGTATTTATTGGTTAGCTGGTAACCATTCGGTAAGCGCTTGTAATTGACTGAAGGCTCATGGGGATTTAACGATTTAACACTCTGTTGTTCGGGTTTATTAGGCTCAATTGTTTCTACTGCTGCTTTGGGTTGCCAGAGTGCATTAAATTGCGCCAGCGCATCTTCAGGGCTTGGCCGTTGCAGTGCATCTTTGTGACATAAGGTTTGCAGCCAATCATCAAACTGTACTGGTAGCTGTTTATATCGCTCACTCAACTTTGTACTAAGCAGACACGATTTCTCGATAGCTTGGGTGACCGAATCAAAGGCCGCATCACCACTAAACAGCTCAAAAATAACCAGACCTAAACTGTACATATCCGAGGCGCAGCTCGCTGCATGGCTATCAGCCCAGAGTTCGGGGGCTTTATAACGGTTTGAGATCCGCTGCTGTACTTCGTCGGCAATCGTGGTGGTGTTTTCACTCCCTATCCGAGCGTAGTCAAAATCAATCAGCCTTGGCTGGCCGTCGGCTCCCATTAAGATATGCTCAGGGGTAATATTGCGATGGACTACGCCATTGCGGCATAAATGCGCTAACGCCAACAACAAATCATTAACGATGCGCTTTTTCTGATCCAATGTGAGCAGTGAGCTTGTGTCTTTAAGCTTTTTGCTAAGGATTTCGCCAGGAATGTCATCGGTTAATAACAAGTATTTATCTTGCGCTTCGGTAACAAAGAAGTCTTTCACACCAATAATGGCAGAATGCGAGGGCATTTTTGCAATGGCACGATACGCGTTTTCAATCAGGCGCTTTTGCTTGCTGCGTTCTTCATCTGGCAGGTAAGGGTCGGCTTTATAGGCTTTAGCCAGCACAGTGCCGCCTTTGCGGCCAGCGGTAATGTTAAATACACGGTATTCCGTAAAGTACTGATTATCAACCAAGGTTTCAGCCACTTCCCAGTTACCAAAACGTACACCGTGGCTACGCTTTTTTGCCGATTTACCCAAGGCCTCTGCGATAATCTGAATGTACTTAGTCACATTGCGCTCAAAGCGCTCTGGAATACGGACACTGTCGGTGAAGAAACGGGTGCTGTTTTTTAGTGCCACTACATGGCCGCGCTCGCGATCTTCTGGGTCCTTGAACTCGCAATCATCTATGGTGAGCACCACCGCAGTATCCACGTAGATGTTTTTTAAATCTCTATTTGCGCGATTCTGCTTACAGATGAGGCCCGATAACGACTTTGCATTGCCGCGTAATTTAGGTAGCGGTGAACGATAGCTGTTGTGGGCGGTGTGCCACATGGTGCCGTCCACCTCAACTTTTCCGTGGATGCCCTTGGCATCCACTAAGTAAATAGCATGGGGAGCTACAACACAGATATCCACTTCAAATAGCTGGTCATACTGTTCAACTTCAAAGCTATGAATAATAAAGTAATCGCCGGGTAACTTTTCTTTTAACCAAGCGATGGCTTTACGCTCTTCATCGTTAACCACATCACCAATTGCAAATACCTGTGCCATAACTACTCCATTACTCAACTACTAGCGTATTTAAAAATTGTCGACTCTATTTTATTTACAGCAATCTCTTCTGAATGCCTTGCAAAATCCTGCAAATCCCATGCAGCACTTACCAAATCAACAATTTTATTAAACTCATCTGCTGGCAACCAAGGTATTGATATTTTAGCAATATGTTTTGGATCTAATTGAGGTATAGAGGAGCCAAAAGCATTTCTAACTATAGATGTATATCCAGTCTCGCTCGATAGTGCAGCAAAAAGGTATGCTCCAATTTCCTTAGATCTTGGTTTTATTCTCATTAAGTGGTTTGAAACCACACTTTTATCTAAAACATCTGAAACCCTCATGACTTGACCAATCAATCCACCTAATTGACCAGCATCTTGAATAAGCAACCAATCTTTTTGCACAACATAGTTCTGAATATTAGGAGCTTTTTTATTTAGGTAACCTCTAGGCGTAGGAGTTGTTAAAAACACTTCAGTTCCAGAATAATATGGATATCCATATTTAGCCTCATCAACATACGGTCTTTTAAAAATCCCAGGAGTAAACACGTCACTTACCTCAGAAAGCTTACGACTATCAAATTGCTGATGTTTGATCTCGGCATTTATAGCTGGCTCAGAGTAGTATTGAGCATCTAACCTTACTAACGCTTTAGAGCTAACAACTCCAGTTGAAAAGCTGGTAACCTTTTCACCATTAACAGTTCCAACTTCAGCCTCATAAATGCTTATAGCTCTTGAAATTAAATCATTGGCCTCAGCACGTGAATTGGCTGCCTTCTCTATATGCCCATGTATTTCTATTTCAATTTTTTCATTCAACCTCGGGACTGAAATGTTCTCGAGTTGCTTTCCGTCTAAATGCTGAACAATTGACCCGTAAGTGCCCTGTATGACAAGCGGTATACCAAATCTCGATTTGAAAAATGCGTATAAATAACCAGAAGGAATATCTTTGGCTGTGATTTTCAATATATCGCCGCATGCAAAGTCACCTTCCATATCTTTTCTGACGTACGCTAAATTACCAATAGTGCCAGCAGCACTGATTAGGGTCATTCCTGGTTTTACAAAGCAGCCTTTATCCATTCTAGCTAATGAGTTTGCCAATAATGGTACATACTTACTATCTAACCGTTGCATCCCTGTTGTTGTTAAAAACTTAGTGCCAAAATTCTTGTCACGAACAAAAGTTCTCTTTAACATTTTCCCTTTATAGATAGATGACGTTATGTCTTTGACTAACGACATATTTAAGTCACATGATTTGAGCATATCTTTGGATTCAATGGCGCCAGTCATATACGGACTTGAGTCTAGTCTGTGACTGTGCTCATAAATCCAAGAACTCTTTAGTTTGCTTACTCTCATGCGTACCCCCTCGGATACCAAGCTCGAATTTGTTGCAACAAGCCATTAAACGACTCATCTGCACAACCACGAAAAGACACGTCTTTGGCAATGCGCTTAAACAGCTGAGAATGGGTCTTTTTCCGCCCCCAGTTTTGGCCTCTTGCCGCATCAATTGCTGCTTTAGGATCGGCAGGTTTAAGCGCATCCGCATCCCAAAGGTTTTTAGCTTGCAACCAAGCTCTTAAGGTGCCTGCACCTCTATCTCTTGGGTAATCAAAAATATGTTCGATGCGGCTGGTATCAGCTTGCCACATTAATACTTCCAGTTCTGGGTTTATCGCCATGACAAAAAAACGCTCGTCAGGCCAACCTGCAGCAAGCATATTGGCTTTAATCGTTTCACAAAACTGCTGATAGTCCATTGCTTGTAAATTGTCATTAAACGCAAAATCGACCATAACAACCGCGTAGTTATGAGTATCAACAAAACTTTTCAGCAGGTTGTGGCCATCTTGATAAACGCCCGGATCTTTTCTTGGGTGTTTGATTAAATCTTGCTTGGTGTCGAATTCAAATCTGGCGCATTGCAGTCGTGCATCAAACGCCGGATTTTCGAAAAAGCCTTCTACGGTGGCTTGCATTTCACCGTCGGCTACTAAAAAAACAATATCTCTCATGATTATTCCAACACTCCGGCCGCAAATAGGGTTCCTAAATCCACTTCGCCCTTCCATGTTTTTAGGCGGGGGTGCTCATGGCCTTTTAATACTTCTGTTGCGCCGTCTTGGTTAAAGCGCATAGTAATGATTTGCTCTACTTCGGTATTGGCGAGCACAACGGGGGAGTGAGTTGACAGCCACAGTTGCGTATCAGAGGTGAGCTTTAACGCTTCTAACACCGCATCGATTGCCTTAGGGTGAATACCGTTTTCAGGCTCTTCTAAGGTGATGATCTTAGGTGCATTTTGCAAATACGGGATAATTGTCAACGCTAAGATATGCAAAGTACCGTGCGACAAGCCACTCGAAGGCACCACCATACCGTTGCTATAGGTTACTTCTAGGTAACAAAAGCTATCATCGATACGTTGCTTGGCTTCAATTTTAGTAATAGAGGGCAGCGCCATTTGCACCAACTCTAACCATTCGTTTAAGCCTTCGGGATCGCGCTGCTGCAAGGCATGTACTTGCCAAGGTAAACTACTCCCGTCCGCTTTAAAGGCGTGTTTATCTCTTGGCGATGCAGCTAATCGCATTGCAGGCCATTGTGGCTCGTAGCTATGGGAACCCGTTTTTAAAAACTCAAGAAACCAAAACGCAGTAGGGAAATCAATACTGTCCGCAGGCATAGAAGCAAAAGCAGTTCGCTCATTTTGAAGGGCAAACTCAATATCTTTATTTTGTCTTTTATCCGCCCATTCAGGTGAAAAAACAGCTTTCTGTCTATTAGATCTTTCAATGACTTGGAAAACGTTTTTATTATCAAACCTGCCGCCTTGGATCTCACCACCATGAGCCACTCGATCATTCTTATTAAAAAGCATCAAATGCTCTTCTTTCACTTCCAACTTCTCTTCACCAATACCAATCGATAATTCATAGCGAATGGTATTACTGCGCTTTTCCGGTTCAGATCTGAATCTTGCTGGACCAACCCGCTCTAACAAAATTTGCTGTTGTTCTGGAATCTCAGCCTCTAAAACTAAAGTAAAGTTATCTCCCTTTAGTTTATGAACAAGTTCTTTAGGACTATCCGCTCTTGATCTTTCTCTGCCATTCATTGGCTTAAAGAAAGCATCGTTAATATCACTAACCATCAAGATATCCCCTATCAATGCAGGGATATCTAATAACGTCGTTTTCCCAGAACCATTTGAACCAGCAAAAACATGCAGATTATCAAGTTCTAAATCTAGCTTATTGAAGCAACGATATCGGTATGCCTCTATTCGCGTAATCATACCGATGGCTCCGGATTGTTAGCGCGAAACTCTTTCCAGGCTTTAGCAATTTTTGGCAGGTCGTCATCTAAAATTTTGCTACGACGCTTCAGCTTACGCACCACATTGTGTCCGTTGATGCGAATACGCTCTTCAACTTCTTCTTCGATAACTTTCTCTTCGCCGTCTGGATGACGCTCATACAGCGTATTACCACGACGATCGAAGCCTACTTTTTCTGCAACCGCCATAAATACCGGGTATTCGGGCTCTCCACCGATGGCAATAGCATCTTTTTCAGTATCGGTTTTCTTTTTCAAGAACAGCAGGCTAGTTAAGATGTTTACGTTAGCTTCAACGATAAATGACTCAACAGGTAAGTCGACACAACCAAGAACCCAGCACTCTTGCATTAGCCACCAGCGTATATATTCGTCACCTGGATTACCTAGAATGCCGTCAGGCAACACGATACCCATACGACCGCCTTGCTTAAGCCACTGCACGCAACGCTCAATAAACAAAATTTCGGGCGAAACTGCGTCTTTACGGCGCTCTGTTTTTCTAAAACCACCGTTTTCGGTGCGCTCCCAAATATAAGCAAGATCAAACTGCTCAAGAATTTGTTTATCAGTAACTGGAATATCTGAACCAAACGGCGGGTTAGTTAAGATGACATCAATACTGCCGTCTTTACCGCTTGAATCACCAACTGGAATTTTACTTTTGGCTGGTTCTACACCTTTTAAATGCCCGTGAGGGTATTCCAATGAGTTCATGTGATAAATGTTAGCCATGGCATTACTTGCCATTACTACATTCATTTGCGATGCACGGCATAAGAAAGGGTCAAAGTCACAACCAAACAGATTATTTTCGGCAAACTTTTTAATTTGTTGCTGAATAGAGATGAATTCTTCTGTGGTTTCAGCCCCTAATTTGACTTCTTCCTCTTCACAAAGCTTTCTGTTAATGAAGCTTAAAGTTTGCTCAAGAAAACCACCTGTGCCGCATGACGGGTCCAATACTTTTTCGTGTGGTTGGGGTGCCATCATTTCCACAATCAGTTTGATTGCACCCCGAGGCGTAAAGTATTGACCACGATCACCACGTAGGTTATCTCCCACCACTTCTTGATAGGCAGCACCTTTGGCGTCCATTTCAGTACGAGTAAAGTCATACTTAGCAAGTTCAGATACCATGAATGCCAAAGCCCGATCTGACAAAGTAATTTCTTCATTGCCTGTAAAAATTTCTGGATAGGCTTTTTTTACCTTTTCAAATAGTGGGTTGATGCGCGTTCTGATTTTCTTGCGGCCTTCGTCGTCAAACTGCTCCGTTGGCGATGCCCAAAATTCGCGATCTCGATTGCCGATGCGCTCATCGTACATTTTAGAGAATATAAGGTATAAGAACTGCCAGAATGCCGCATCTTTAGGCATACCTTCGTTACCGTGAATAAAATTATGACAACGACGGAATGCAGTAAGCAGCATCTCACGATCGGCGGTTCTTAGCTGTGCGTTTGATGCGACATCTCTACTACCCAAAGTCTCATCTGCTAATGGCCAATCGCCAACTGCGTTGAATTTAGTATCGAAACGCGATTCTTCTTTTTCCACAAAGAAAAATTCGATGCCGTTGGTCCACAAACCCCACAAGCATTTTTCTAGCACGTACTTATCGCCAACCTGTTCGCGCATCATATCTTCCATCAACTGAAGATCTTTCTGCGCTTGGTCGTGATCACGCATTTTTACCGTGGATTTTTTGCCTTTTTTCGGCTCTTTATCACAGATAACAATACGGCGGATATTCTCAGGAATATGATCAGCACCATGCTCGAAAATGGCGATATCAATTTTCTTCTGTTTGCCATCAATTTTAACTTTTACGTCAAGCTCCATATCTTCAGCACTGATGCCGTATTCATGGAACAAGGCGCGTAAGGTTTTTTGACGAACCAATTCTTTAGGCGTTTCTTTTATTGGATTATTAGTTAAGTAATCCAGCGTCATGCCGTCTTCGATGGCGAGTACTTCTGATGGCTTTTTATCGTTGGCTGTTGTCATTACTTGTTCTCATTAAATTCGGTTTCTGCTGGCGATTTTTGTAATAGATCTTGGATTTCACAATCAAACAAATCACACAGCTTATCGAGCGCCTCCAAGTCCACCTTGAGCGCGGTTTCTTTGTAAAGTAGCGTGACGGTTGTGCGGCTTAGGCCGGTTTCTCGCATCACGTCGCTAATGCGCATTTTTCTCTCACCCATTAATCGGGCTAGGTGGCAGCGGATCATGCTCTCTCCACGGTGTTTTCTTAACCATAAACTTGGGATTTTTCACTGTTGCTTACCCTAACACGATTGTGTTTTTTCTCAACTTATTTGAGTTAAAGTCAAATAAGTTGGTTTGATAATTAGCGTAGGATCTAACACCCACTGCTAATTACCTAGCTTTACCTATAGGGTAGGTAACTCTAGGTAATCAATCTAAGCACTACGAGTAATCCAGTTGGCAATCCGTTGTGCCCAGGGATCAATGGATTCAGGAGGTAAGGAGCCAGGATGCTTTGATTCAGGGTGTGGAATGCCCTTATATGAGCTTTCTTCAAGCTGGTCTTTGAAATAATCTGCTGGCCAGCCCAAGGACTTTTTCATAATTCGCTGCAAGATAACTTTCTCATTGTTTGCCACCCAACCTGGCGTAGAGGTCAACAACATAGTCGAAAGCTTCGCCGCACCATCGGAAGTGTCGATTTCAAGAATCGTGAAAGACTTGCCACCATGCTCTAGTTCTACGACAGCTATACAACGTGGGTTCTGCGTATCGTTCAGCCAGTGCTTCTTTCCATCGCCGACTTTTGGCAGTTTTAAAAGTCTATCGCTAATCTTTCTACAGCCATGCTTCGATATTAATAACTCAATCGCGCTGAAGAACGATTTAAACTTTCCGACAAAGAGGTGAGCATCATCGGTTTGGTCATCTAAATTGTTCCAGGCACCTCCAGGGAGCGCGCCAGACTCTTCCTTTTCATTTGGGCTTAGATCTTTGTCCAGAACCTCTTTGTCACCATCACCAACAATGTTGTTCACGGCCTTAGTCTTGTGAGCAATTCGATTGGTGATGTGTGGTGTCTTAAACGACACCGATACTTGTTCTGAAATGAGTGCCAGGGTTGCTTTGTCGGAGTCAGACAGTTCGTCATCATCAAGATCAAATTCATCGGGTGTTTGCCCCTGTTTACCATCTCCCTTAGTGGGTTTACCGCCAACTTTGCGCTCGTATCTCGGGTGATAGAAATCAATTCCTCCCTCGACTTCCGATGGTAAATCATCTAACTGAGTGATTTCCCATACAAAGAAGCTGCCTGAATCATTATCTGCCCAGCCTCGTGCGCCAAGTTGCACTCCTGAGAGCGAGGGTGGTTCGAACTGAAAATTCCAATGAAGATAGCTGCCTTTCTGATATTGATTTTGAATCAAATTCTTACTAATGCTTTCGAAGGATGCTCTTGCTTCGCTATCTAACAGAACCCAGCTAAGGAACCGCCGGTTATCGTCTCGATTAAAATAGGAAACCGGATATTCAGCACCTTCGCGAACGACAATCAGTGGCTGGCCATCATCTCGTTTACCTAACATGAAATCCTCTGACAAGGCATCGTGTTGTAGGCTTAATCGCGCAAGGAATGGGTCGTGATAAAAAAGTACCCGAGCCATTTCCAATTGCGGAATAAAAACTCGCTTTTCATCCACATTGACGACAAAGCATTGTTGGTTACCATCATTGCCATGGTGATGCGCATTAAAGGCAGGGCAAGCAGAAGCCCTTGCAACTTCCCAATTTTGGGCATTGGCAATAGTAAACGCAATTGGCAGCCCGGCTGGCTTTGGTACCTGAGTCGGATTTAGCACTCTTTTCCTAGCAAGCACAGGGATGTTGCTAAACTGCATACTTTGAGGCTTTTTACCGGTGAAATCGATGTTGATCGCCCAGCCTTTGCGGTCGACACCCCGGAACAGCGAGCCTACACCTAAGATTTTTGAGTCATCATCCAATTTCTTAAATCGCGCCTTGCTTTTAGTCACGCAATATCTCCGTTAATAGCTCAGAAACTAAATTGGTCATACGCTCATCACTCAAGCCTGCCTCTCGTATCAAGGACCATCGTTTAATTTCTTTTTGTTTTTCCTTCATCACCAAATAAGCGCGTACGAGCCTTCTAGCTTGATATTCTGTCGTGCTTTCAGAATATTTGGTAAGTAAAAACTCGCAGCGTGGCAATCTGCTCAGATTCTTCTCTATCGTTGCTCGTTGGTTTAACTGATGTATAAGGAAAGTGCGGCTTAGATGGGGGGCATCGAGGTCATCGGCCAGGCTTTCAATTATGTGTTTTAGTTCGCGGGCACATTGCCTGTCTCTTTGAGGCCAATCAACTCTATTGTTAACTACGCTACTTTTTGTATGGAACGCTAGATCAATTACCATCAACCAATCGTGATGATTGCGATAAAGGCGCGCGTACAACGCCTTGTTTCCATTCCGTGCAAGTTTTGGGGAGCACTCGCTTAGAAGCGCTAGCCACTGCAACTGATCCGGGGAAATTGGGCTTTCATCGATAACATCCGTTTGTGGCATTCGGGTGCTTGCAGAATCAAGGTGTACTTTTAGCGAAGCCGCTTCTTGAATTGCATAGGCAATGTTCACTTGCCCTTCGGATAAAGCCGTTATGGCAACAATGTGTTCGGCAAAACTAAAGCTCTTTCTATGCTTGCGGAAAATGGATTTGAGCCAAGACGTTTCGGCATCTACCGGATGAAGACCTACCCCCTCCAGCCACTTCTTTCCCCAAAACTTAACAACCGTCTCACGAATCTGGGCATGGTCAATTCTTGATCCGTTTAAGTAATTCTGGTTTGCCGCGAATCGTTTGTAAAACAAGGTCCATTGGGAATAACTTATCCCTTCACAATAATTATTTAGCAAATTGGCGCTTTGCTTAGCAAAGACTTGGTCTTGGTTATCGATGAGTACATCACTAATACGTTCAACAGAATCGATGGGGAAAAACGTATGCCGGTGCTCACTATCTAGTTCGATGTTTGTTCTACTAAGTGCGCCATGTATTGGGCAGACTTTTACTAGAGGCACCTGCCAAAGCCGATGTAAGAAACCTTCACCGTATATTGATTGTTGTTCCAACAGGCATTGCTTGCAAACGTATAGATTGTTTTTTGCCTTTACCCTTGATGCGGCTATACCGGAAGCTAAATGCACAGCACCATATGAGCTTCCAGTCATCCATTCGCGAAGCTTTAGTACCCTTTCTGCAGGCATGAATGGAGCGTAAATTGGCAATAGCGTGTGTTGATCGATGAGGGAGGCGGTACTGGGTTCGCCATTCTCAGGGTACTGTTGCGCTATTGACTGAACATGGCTTGGCAAGTCCACCGTGGCGATGACTTTTCGGTTCAAAAACACTTGATCCAGTAACTGCTTTGGCGAAGTTTCTCCATCATGCACACCCGCCCTAGCTACAGTGCTGTACAGCAGTTCTTCTGGATAGGGTTTAGGAAATCCTAGCATTAATGCCCCAAGGCCCAATCTTCTAGATCAAACATTTCACCATTCTGCTCAAGCCGATCAACCAACGACAAGTTTTCGTCTTTGCAGTAGGCGAACTGATATCGCCAGTCCTCTGCAGTTAGATCTAACCAATCCTTTTCTTTAACTCGATTACTCGATTGCTTTTTCTTTGTTGGTTTAACACCTTCTGTATACCATGATGCGATTACCGCGATCATGTCTGCTCGGCTTAGTTCAGGTTGTTCTTTAAATATGCGCTTTACGAGTTGCTCAACGGTCTCTTCCTCAAAGGAGTCATCGAGCTGCAAAACAAGGTTGTATAAACGCAGCGCATCTTGGTCACCACCAAATAGTTTTTCCTCTTGTTTCTGAGCAACCTCAAGAATCTGTCTGCCTAACTCGATAATGCGCTTATCTAAATCCACAACACGCATATCGGAATATTTCACAATTTTATCTGCATCGCCGGAACGCAATGCATCCAACATTGGGTGCACTGGCTTTAATTCTTGTTTGTAGACTGACTTCAGAATACCAACAGTTATTCGCTCTTTTTTGTTAGCGATTGCACGAAGTTGAGCTAAGACAAAAAGCTTTACCACAATATCCAAGACGCCTTGAGAAAGATCGTACCAACACGCTCTAATTTCATCACTGAGGGGATCGTCCCCGTGCCTAAGCCATTGGTATTTCCAGAGATTATCTGTGAATCGGACCCAGTTTAGATTCAACTGGCTTGCGTTTCCACTTGTGACATATTGCGGAATAGTTTCCCAATAGATTGATCCTAATCCTGCACTCCTTCTACCTGACTGAAGTTCCAGCTCAAAAATAGGACGCGCTTTGGGTGTGCCAACCAACACAATCGGGATTCCTACGGTATTCACCAGCTCAACAAAGAACTCAAGCATTTGCTCTTTGCCGCCAGAGCGCACCTGGCCTAAGCGCTGAATTTCGTCTATAACCAAAATTCCAATGGCCCTGTTATTAGCTGTTTGGCGCATCAAGGCCAACATTTTAGGAACAGATAAGCGCTGCTTGGCGTATCGGCGCTCGTAATCGGTCCCTAATACATTATCAACAGCGCTAAAAAAATTAAGGCACAGGCTTTCTAGATCTCCGTTACTGGGGCATTCAATTTTCAGGTAAGTAACTTGAAAGCGGTTTTCTTGTTCGTGATAAATCACTTGAGGGTAAGTCGCCAAAACTCGCTCCAACGACTTGCTCTTACCTGCACCCGATATACCAATTAGAGACATACTTCGGGCAGTAGTTTTCTCAACTATAAAGTTAACTGCGCCGTCGCCTCCTGACTTAATAAACTCATAGCCCTCTTGAAGTTTTCGGTTCAGCGAACCATCATTAATGTTTCTACCGACATATCCCATGCGGAGCATCAGGTCGATCTTTTCTTGAAGCAGAACATGCTGTGAGAGCGGTTGGAAGTAGTCGTCCTGTAATGAAACGACCATATGCATTCTAGATTTAGGATCAGCTAACCGATCAGACGGGTGAAACTCAACTTTTCCTTTAATACTTTTGCCAGCTTGAGCAACGGTTAAGATTGGAGGAAGTGCTTCAATGAAGGGGTTGCCATCATAACGTCTGACGCCTGTCGGGCTATACGATGCAGTCACAAAATGGTTAGGTTGCTCCATTAGTCGTCTCCATCATCAAATAGCTCATCTTCAAAGTCTGGGTAATCATCATTGTCGTCCGGGGGAGCCAGGTGCACAACTTTGGCTGGCTGTTCATTTTTCACGGCAGTTGGCCGACGATTACCCCTTTCTTTTCCGAGTTGCTCGGCTCGTGCGCTACTTACTCCGCGCATTCTTTCGGTGTTAGTGGAGGTCGGTTTTGGAGTCTGTTTTATGGCTGACGAAATAATTTCTTCTACTCGTTCTTCATGCTGATTTCGGACTTTGTCTGCTTCAAGCCGATCTTTAGATGCCTGTGCTTTAATCAGGCCTTGCTTGCGCCAGACTTCCCAGAACGATGCTCCACGAAACTCTCTAGAAACATCTGAAATTCGACACACCCAGTGATCTCTGTTTCCTTTGGTGTGAAACAAATACACCTCGTCGGCAGAGTCGGGATCATACGCGACATCAACTTCCTCAGGCCTCGGCGACTTTCCAGTTCGATGCATCCACCCCAATTCAATGATTTCAGGAGATGAGTAATAAACACCGAACACACAGATGCCTTGAACCGAGGTGCTTGCTTTCACTCTAGGCAGTAGGGCTTTTCGAACGTTTTCACTACTAGCCTTGCGCAATCGCCCAGTTCTATTCTGTAGTCCCCAGTTCCATAGGTGAACAGGAATCAAAGGCAGTGCTGCGGGCATGTCTTTGGCTCGATCGTACTTAGTCATAGGATCGATGAAATTACGCATAACAATTGAAGAGACTATGATCTCAGTAAACTCAGAAACCGTGAGCTTGCCATCCAGCCAATAGTTCTTCCCACCACGCTTCTTGACTGTTGGCCCTATCACTTCACCAGGCGCAAATCCTTTGAACTCCGCTTGCAAAGTCCTGAACCGTTGCTCAACAATACCTTTTGCATCGCCTCGGTAAGGCGGTGTGTTTTCAATCCTAATTTTGTGACTCGACTCCAACCCTTCTATCTGATGCCCTTGCAGCTCACCTCTATCGGCAAGTATGGCTTCAGGCAAACCAGAAGCAGGCCAAGAGAAATTACTGGTATCAACTTCCAGATCGCTGAAAATATGGGTCTTGTCAGTCAATGCCAAATCCAGGGCTTGAATTGCTGCGACATAGGAAGGGTTTTCAAAGCCGATATACCAACCAACGATAAACCGGGAAAAAACATCTATTACTACATAAACTGTGGGGCGACCCACTGGTTGATTACGATCGTGATCAGCCACTAGAATTACATCAGCAATTGTCGCGTCGATTTCGTATCTCGACCCCGGACCCAACGCCTGCGTTGTAGCGGTACTCAAAAGGGGGCGAATGTCTTTCCGGTAAATGATATCTGGAACAGCGGCCTTAACTTTTTCAACATGGCTGTATTCACGCTCAAAAAAATAGCCCATTTGGCGCTTTGTTGGTTTTTCTGACTCAGGTACATTGGGAAACAGCTGCTCATAAAGCTTTTTCAGTCGCCTATGAGCACGAGCGATCGTGAAATTTTTATTCAGCACATATTTATCAATAACAATCCGGAATAACTTTTCTGTCTTCTCGTCAATCAATGCACCTGTACCTTCCATATAGATTCTCGGCCGACCGAGCTTTTTATCTTTCGCTGTTCTTTTTTTTCCTTTAGCACCTGAGTTTTTGTAGTCTGGCAACAGAGCATTTGGCGTTTGCCCTCGCTGCCAATATCGGCGTATCAACTTATAGAGATAAGGGCGTGACACGTCCCCCGTAGCCAGTATTTCGGCTATATGCTTAGTTCTGACTTTCTTAACATAGAATTGTGGGTCTTCAACTAAGGGGGAGATCACTTGATAGTTTTTATCCCGAATTAGGGCATCTTTCGATCCGTCTTCTGGCAACAGGTTTTGCACATACTCGTAAGGGTCCTCCACACGAGCCATTTTTTCCTGAAGTAGCAGATCATTCAGTTGCTCGATTCTGGCGAAGTCAGGTAAGGCTTTCGAGTCGCCTAACGATATCCAGACCACATGACGCTCGATGGTAGCTAGGATTCGGAATAACTTGTCCTGCAGGTTTACAACTTCGTTAACTTGAAACACGCCACACCTCCTGCAACACTGGCTGCCTTTCAGCTACTAAATCTGAGCACCGTAATTCTGTGAATGGCTTTGTGATGTCAAAATGAAATAAGCGCTGCGCCAGTAATTGCTTGAATTGAAACAGTGTCTCTCCCGGCTCAAAGTCATAAGCGGTATCCAAGCGAATGCATAGGTCGATCACCCTGAGGCTTTCATTCTCATAGATCTGCTTTAGAAACATTGAGAAATAGGTCAAGAGCTCGTTCTGACCCTCATCGTCTTCGATATGGTTGTAAAGGATATTTATGTTCTCAAAAACGGTCTGCGGTATTTGGTTCTCGTTCACCAAGAAGAATGGGATCTTTTTCTCAGCCCAATACATGCGCTCAATTTGCAGCTTCTCTACTGTTCTAGAGTCTTGAAAAGCACTTCTACTCTTCACCTGTATGGCAAACCTTGGTTTGCTACTATCTTCGGCATCCACGACAAAATCACTACTCATGTATTGATCCACGCCCTGAACATTTGGATGCTCGACGCCAAGTCGATTAGAGATGTCTCGGGTTAACTCTCGATCTAATGGAAATTGCTCGCGAATGTCGGTGGTTATTAGTCGCCATTGGAGGAGGAAAAAAGTGGCGAGTTCGAGGTCGGAGAGGAGATGATGTGTACGCTGAGTAAGGTGGCCGAAGATTCGGTGAGATCGGCCTTCGGAGGGGACATCTCTTACAGTAAGCCAAGGCTTATAGCTGGAACCGGCGCCTTGGCCACGGCCCTCTTTAATCCAGCGCTTGTTCTTTGCTTCGGAATTCCAGTATTGCTTCTTACCCATACTAAATTGCCACTTGAACTGACTTATTACTAAGTTAGCTCAAATGGCAAAAGTTAACAACTTTATTGTTTTGTTAACAACTTTATTGTCTTGTTAACAACTTTATTGTTCTCCAACACTAACTACATGATTTTATTTACTCCTTATTCAACCGTTACTGATTTAGCTAGGTTACGCGGTTGGTCGACATCGGTTCCTTTAATAACCGCGACATGGTAGGCCAATAATTGCAGCGGTACCGTATAAATAATGGGAGCAACTATTTCATTAATCTCTGATACTCGAATAATTTTTAACCCCTTTACCTCTTCAAATATTGCATGTGTATCAGCAAAAACAAACAACTCGCCCCCTCTAGCCTGCACTTCTTGCAGGTTGGACTTCAGCTTTTCTAATAAATCATTGTTTGGCGCCACAGCAACAACCGGCATTTGGTCATCAACAAGTGCTAAAGGCCCATGCTTTAACTCACCTGCTGGGTAAGCTTCTGCATGGATATAAGAAATCTCTTTAAGCTTCAAGGCACCTTCCATTGCAACGGGGTATTGCTCGCCACGACCCAAAAATAATGCATGGTGTTTATTACTAAACTGCTTTGCAAACTCAATAATGTCTGGCTCAAGACGAAGTACTTCCGCCACTTGTTCTGGTAATACTTCTAATTGCCTGACGATTTCTATCTCTTTTTTATCATCAATTTTATGGTGCTTACCTAAGGCAATCACCAGCAACAGTAGGGCTGTTAATTGTGTGGTAAATGCTTTTGTTGATGCCACACCTATTTCTGGCCCTGCTTTCGTCATCAATGCCCATTCCGATTCTCTAACTAATGAACTTTCAGGAACATTACAAATCGTTAATGTATGTGCATAACCAATGTCTGAGGAGGCTTGGAGAGCAGCCAGAGTATCCGCTGTTTCTCCTGATTGTGAAATCGTAACAAACAATGTTTTCCTAATAACAATATGCGGCCTGTATCTAAACTCACTCGCCACTTCGATATGACAAGGTAGGCCAGCCACTGATTCAAACCAGTACTTTGCTACCAGCCCTGCATGAAAACTAGTTCCACAGGCCACAATTTGGACTTCTTCAATGCTTCTGAACGCCTCCTCAGCATCTTTGCCAAAACAATCTGATAATAATCGCCCATTTGCGATACGTCCTTCAAGGGTTTGTTTAAGTACCGCTGCCTGCTCAAAAATTTCTTTTTGCATGTAGTGGTCATACTCCCCTATACCAGCATCATTAACTTGTAATTTTGTTTTATTAATTTTGCGCTTAACCTGCCGGCCCTCGGCATCGTATATCGTCACACCCTTATAAGTAATGTCTGCCACATCACCATCTTCTAAATAAATAAAGTGCTCTGCTTCTCCCAACAAAGCAAAAACATCAGAGGCAATAAAATGTTCGTTATTGCCAATACCAATCACTAAGGGGCTGCCTTTTCTTACTGCTATTAAATGATCATTATTACCTTTTTCAACAACGCCCAATGCATAGGCGCCCTCTAATGACTTAACAGTTTTTTGAACTGAAGCCAGCAAATCATTGGTTTTTTTATATGCATCAGACACAGCATGAACAATCACTTCTGTATCCGTGTCTGAATCAAATTGATGGCCTGTTTCTAATTGTTGCTTACGTAATACTTCATAATTTTCAATAATGCCATTATGTACCAGTGCAACGTCACCATACATATGCGGGTGTGCATTAGCTTCTGAAGGAACACCATGCGTTGCCCAACGGGTATGAGCAATACCGCAAAAGCCCGATAAAGGCTGAGTCTCAATTAACTCTTCCAGGTTTTTTACCTTGCCTTCTGTACGGCGCCTTTCGAGTTCATCATTATCCGCAACGATACAAACGCCCGCCGAGTCATAGCCACGGTACTCCAGCCTTTGAAGGCCTTTTACTAAAATATTCGTGATATCTCGTTGTGATATCGCACCTACTATTCCACACATACAAGTCCTTTTATTCCTTCATCGGCTTCTTCCAGCCATTTAATGTTATTTGTTTTGCACGAGTCACTGTTAGGGCATTAGCGGGAGCATCTTTTGACAGTGTTGTCCCGGCACCTAAAGTAGCCCCTTCCTCTACTGTAATAGGGGCAACTAGTTGTGTGCCAGAGCCAATAAACGCACGATCTTTAATAGTGGTTTTATGTTTATTAACTCCGTCGTAATTACATGTAATGGTACCGGCGCCGACATTGACAAATTTACCAATTTCAGCATCACCAATATAACTTAAGTGGTTTACCTTTGAGCCCTCATCAATAGTTGATTTTTTCACTTCAACAAAGTTGCCGATATGCACACCTTTCGCCAGCTCTGCACCAGGGCGAAGTCGAGCAAAGGGGCCGATTGTACTATTTTCACCGACAACACAATTTTCTAATACAGAATTAGCTTTTATGACAACACCATCAGCAATAATTGCATTTTCAATCACGCAATTTGGTCCAATATGTACATTACTACCTAAGCTAATCTCCCCTATAAATACATTATTGATATCTATATAAACGTCATTACCAGTTAACGCCAACTCACCTCGGACATCGATCCTCGACTTATCTGCAAGTGTAGCACCTAAGTTCATTAACGCTTCTGCCTTACACAGTTGATAATATCTCTCAAGTTCATTGAGTTGTATTTTTGAATTAACACCTTGTACTTCAAATTCATCTAAAGCCTGTACCGTATTAACGCTAACACCTTCAGTAACCGCCATTTCAATAATATCTGTTAAGTAATATTCTCCTTGAGCATTACTATTATTTAATTTCCCCAACCAGTTTACTAAATGCTTTCCGTGAACCGCCATAATGCCGGTATTGACCTCAGTAATTTGTAATTGAATATCAGTCGCATCTTTCTGCTCAACTATCTTACAAACCTTATTACCCTCTCTAACGATTCGCCCGTAACCCATTGGGTTTTTGAGTGTTACCGTTAATAAAGACATAGACTTAGTATCAACGTGTGTAATCAACTTATGCAGTGTAGAGCTGTTAATTAATGGCACATCACCATATAAAATTAATACAATATCGTCTTCAGCTATGTTATTTGATGCCTGCTTGACTGCATGGCCTGTTCCCAATTGTTCGGTTTGTTCAACCCAATTAATATCAAACTGCGAATGTTTCTTTTTAACCTCTTCGCCATCATGACCATAAACAACAACAACCTCACTGCTCAATGGTCTAGCTGATTCAATAACGTGCTGTAACATTGGTTTTCCACCAATTTGATGCAACACTTTTGCTTTATTCGACTTCATCCGCGTGCCTTTGCCCGCGGCTAATACGATGGTTTTTATATTCATGTTAATAATATTTCCAGATCAAGCCCTAGTTTAACAGGTATAAAAAAACCCGCCTATGGACGGGTTTTATTTTTATATCCAACGATCTATTACACAAACGGCAACTTCGCTTAGAAACTCATTTAAACCAAGCTTAACGTGTTTTCCTTAACCGGCTTATCGCCTGTAACTGCGCTGCAGCTTCAGCTAACTCTGCTTGAGCCTTAGCAAAATCGATATCAGATGTTTTATTTGCTAATACCTCTTCAGCTTGTTTCTTAGCTGCCAACGCTTTTGCTTCATCTAAGTCATCCGCTCTAACAGCAGTATCAGCAAGAACCGTCACTAGATGAGGTTGAATCTCGAGAATACCACCTGAAATAAAGAAATCCAACTCAACTTTACCAGTATTCACACGAACCTCACCCGGTTTAAGTCGAGTAACAAGTGGTGCATGCCGTGGCGCAATACCCAGTTCACCCAGTTCACCTGGAGCGAAAACCATTTCAGCCAATCCAGAAAAAATGGAAGCTTCTGCACTTACAATGTCGACATGAATTGTCATGCTCATTTTAGCCCCTTAATTTAAGCTGCCTGCTTAGCGTGTTTTTCAATCACTTCGTCAATCGTTCCTGACATATAGAATGCTTGCTCAGGAATATGATCGTAATCACCTGCAATAATACCTTTAAAACCTGCAATAGTATCTTTAAGTGAAACGTATTTACCAGGTGAACCTGTAAACACCTCAGCCACAAAGAATGGTTGTGATAAGAAACGTTGAATTTTACGTGCACGAGCAACCGATAATTTATCTTCTTCTGATAATTCATCCATACCCAGAATAGCAATAATATCTCTTAATTCTTTATAACGTTGCAGCGTACCTTGAACATCACGAGCCACTTGATAATGCTCTTCACCAATCACTAGTGGGTCTAACTGACGACTTGTAGAATCTAATGGGTCAATAGCAGGGTAAATACCTAGTTCAGCAATTTGACGTGATAACACAACAGTCGCATCCAAGTGAGCAAATGTCGTTGCAGGTGATGGATCTGTTAAATCATCCGCAGGAACATAAACCGCTTGAATGGAGGTAATTGAACCTTCACGAGTTGATGTAATACGTTCTTGGAATACACCCATTTCTTCGGCAAGGTTAGGTTGATAACCCACCGCTGAAGGCATACGTCCCAATAGCGCAGACACTTCTGTTCCAGCTAATGTGTAACGATAAATGTTATCAATAAACAATAAAACATCACTGCCGTCTGCACGAAATTTCTCAGCCATCGTTAAGCCTGTTAAAGCAACACGTAATCTGTTTCCTGGGGGCTCATTCATCTGTCCGTAAACTAACGATACTTTATCAATAACGTTTGAATCGGTCATCTCATGATAGAAATCGTTTCCTTCACGAGTACGTTCACCCACACCAGCAAATACTGAATAGCCGCTATGTTCAATCGCGATGTTACGGATCAACTCCATCATATTAACGGTTTTACCAACACCAGCACCACCAAACAAACCAACTTTACCACCTTTTGCAAACGGGCAAACTAAGTCAATAACTTTAATACCTGTTTCTAAAATATCATTTGATGCTGCCTGTTCTTCATAAGAAGGCGCTGTACGGTGAATACCCCAGCGTTCTTCTTCACCAATTGGTCCTTTTTCATCAATCGGTTCACCTAGAACATTCATAATACGACCTAATGTTTTAGTTCCTACTGGTACTTGAATTGCTTCACCAGTATTCGTTACATCTAAGCCCCTTTTAACACCGTCTGTTGTACCCATAGCAATGGTACGAACAACACCGTCGCCAATCTGCTGTTGTACTTCTAGTGTTAAACCCACTTCCTTTACAAGGAGTGCGTCATATACTTTCGGTATAGCATCACGTGGAAATTCCACGTCAACAACCGCGCCAATAATTTGAACGATAACACCTGAGCTCATATCAGTTCCTCAATATTCTTAATTTAAAATTTTCTATACCGCTGCTGCACCAGCAACGATTTCCGATAGTTCTTGTGTAATTGCTGCTTGCCTTGCTTTGTTATAAATCAGCTGCAATTCATCAATTAATGTACCTGCGTTGTCGGATGCACTTTTCATAGCAACCATTCGAGCTGCTTGTTCACAAGCATTATTTTCTAATAGCCCTTGGTATACCAACGATTCGATGTATCTAACCAATAATTGATCCAATACTTCTTTTGCATCTGGTTCATAGATATAGTCCCAATGATGTGTAAGTTCATCATCTAACTCTTCTGTGTATACAGGCAGTAGCTGAGTGATTTCTGGTGTTTGAGTCATTGTGTTTACATAGTCATTATGCGCTATATAAAAACGATCAATATTACCTTCGTCATATTCATCTAACATGCTTTTAACAACACCAATGATGTCTTCTAACGATGGTGTCTCACCGATATGAGTCACAGAGCCAAGAACGTTACCACCTAACCGGCCTAAAAACCCTTCGCCTTTAGAGCCGATTGATGCCATAACAACATCAACACCTTCTTCATCCCAGGTTTTCAGCTGACCTACAAACTTACGAAATAAATTTGAGTTCAAACCACCACATAATCCACGATCACTGCTGATTAATATGATGCCAACGCGCTTACATTCTCTATCTGCCAAATAAGGGTGCTTATATTCGGTTCTAGCCTGAGCCAAATGACGTATAACCTGCCCTATTTTTTTAGCATATGGACGAGCCGCAAAAACACGCTCTTGTGTTTTACGCATTTTACTTGCGGCGACCATTTCCATTGCGCGTGTTATTTTTTGTGTACTTTGAACACTCGCAATCTTGGTCTTAATTTCTTTTCCAACTGCCATCGCTTTTCTCGCTTACCAGGTTTGTGTGTTTACAAACTCTTCGATAGAAGACTTCAAGTCAGCAATAATCTCATCGTTATAGTGACCTTCATCACCAATTGCTGCAACAAGATCAGCCTTTTCTCTTTCCATAAAACCATGAAGAGCTGCTTCAAAATCTAGTACTTTATCAACATCAACTGCGTCAATAAAACCTTCATTAGCTGCAAACAATGAAATCGACATTTGAGGCACACTTAATGGCGCATACTGATTTTGTTTCATCAATTCAGTCACACGAATTCCACGATCAATTTGCGCTTTAGTCGCCGCATCAAGATCTGATGCAAACTGTGCAAAGGCTGCCAATTCACGATACTGAGCCAAATCAAGACGTGTACCACCGCCTAGCTTCTTAACTGATTTAGTTTGCGCTGCGCCACCCACACGAGAGACAGACAAGCCAGCATTAACCGCTGGTCTAATACCCGCATTAAATAAATCTGTTTCTAAGAAAATTTGACCATCAGTAATAGAAATAACGTTGGTAGGAACAAATGCAGAAACGTCACCTGCTTGAGTTTCAATAATAGGTAAGGCGGTTAATGAGCCTGTTTTACCTTTAACTTTACCATCTGTTAGTCTCTCAACTTCTTCAACATTAATTCTAGCTGCACGCTCTAATAGTCTAGAGTGAAGATAAAAGACATCTCCTGGGTATGCTTCACGTCCTGGTGGACGACGAAGTAATAATGAAATTTGACGATACGCCCATGCTTGTTTTGTTAAATCATCATAAATGATTAACGCATCTTCGCCCTTATCACGGAAATACTCGCCCATTGCACAACCAGCGTATGGTGCAATAAATTGTAGTGCTGGCGAATCAGCTGCACCCGCATTGACCACAATTGTGTGATCCATCGCGCCATGCTCTTCAAGTTTTCTAACAACATTTGCAATTGAAGACTGTTTTTGACCAATCGCAACATAGATACACTTAATACCTGTGCCTTTTTGATTGATAATTGCATCAATAGCGATGGCTGTTTTTCCAGTTTGTCTGTCGCCGATAATTAATTCACGTTGGCCACGACCTAATGGAATCATTGCATCAATTGATTTCAAACCTGTTTGCACTGGTTCGTCCACTGATTGACGTGCAATCACACCTGGTGCAATTCGCTCTACTGGTGATGATGACTCAGCATTAATGGCTCCTTTACCGTCAATTGGGCTACCTAATGCATCAACTACACGACCTAGCATTGCCTCACCAGTTGGAACTTCTAAAATTCGACCAGTACATTTTACACTGTCACCCTCTGAAAGGTGCAGGTATGAGCCCATGATAACAACCCCTACAGAGTCTCTTTCAAGGTTAAGTGCCATACCAAATGTATTGCCAGGAAACTCTAACATCTCACCTTGCATAGCATCTGATAAGCCATGTACTCGAGCAATGCCGTCTGTTAAAGAAACGATTGTGCCTTCTGTTTTAGCTTCTACGTCTGTATCGAAGTTTTCGATTTTTTTCTTGATAAGATCACTTATCTCGGATGGATTTAATTGCATCGTTTTTACCTTTGCTATTTTAGCTTATTAGCCAATTGTTTAATCTGACTATTTAAAGAGCCGTCAATCACTTTATCACCAGCACGAATTATCATGCCGCCTATTAAGCTTGAATCCTCTTCAACGTTAATCGTTACTTTTTTGCCGAACGAGTCCGATAAAGACACACTTAACTTAGCCTTATCTTCGTCAGTCATAGGAAAGGCTGATATTACTTTTACACCAAGCTCTCCGCATTTTTCAGCTTTTTTAATTTCGTACTGGCTGGTAATTTCGCTGGTTAATGACAAGCGATTGTTTCTAGTCAGTAGCTTAACGAAATTGAGCCCTCTAGCATCCATTTGACCTTCACAAATACCCGTCATGGCATTTTCTAGATCATTTTTGGATAATTTTGGGTTATCTATTAGCTTCTTGACTTGTTCGTCGCTCATGACTAGATTTAAAAAACCTAACATTTTTGACCACTGGTCAAGCTCACCTTTTTCATCAGCCATTAAGAACACAGCTTCAGCATAAGGTCTCGCAAGCGCTGCTAACTCAGCCATTAAACCGCACCTAATTTGCCACTGATATCGTCAATGATAGCTTGGTGCTTGGACGCATCGATTTCGCTTTTAATAATTTTCTCTGCTGCTGATACGGCTAAAACAGATACCTGCTGGCGAAGTGCTTCACGTGCACTAGCAATCTCTTGCTCAATCTCAGCTTCCGCGCCTTTTTTTACTTTTACGGCTTCTTCAACTGCTTTGCTTTTTGCCTCTTCAACCATTTCTCCAGCACGTACATTTGCTAAATTAATGATATCTGACGCTTCAGCGCGCGCTTCTTGCAACACTTCTTTAGCTCGTTTTTCAGCTAATTCATGTTCCTTTTTTCCACGTTCGCCCGCCGCTAGGCCTTCAGCAATTTTGCTTTTCCGCTCTTCCATAGCTGCCATTAAAGGCGGCCATACAAATTTCATGCAGAACCAAACGAACATAAAAAATGCTATCGTTTGGCCTATTAGGGTTGCATTAATATTCATTATTAAACCTTAGTTTAGGGTTAATCTTCGTTTAATTTAACCAACGACCGCAAACAGAATGTACATAGAAATACCAACAGCAATCATTGGAACCGCATCAATTAGACCTACAACAATAAAGAACTGCGTACGTAATAAAGGAATCAATTCAGGTTGGCGAGCCGCACCATCTATAAAACGACCACCCAACATGCTGATACCAATTGCAGCGCCGATCGCACCCATACCCATTAATAACGCACCTGCTAAATAAATCAAACCTACATCTTCCATTTTTCTCTCCTATTGAGTTTACTAAAATTAATAAAAAACTAATGACTTTCTTCGTGAGCCATACTCAGGTACACGATTGTAAGCGTCATAAATATAAACGCTTGTAATATAACAACTAAAATATGAAATATTGCCCACGGCAATGACAGCGTCCACTGTACACCCAGTGGTAATAAAGCAATAAGAATAAAGATCATCTCACCTGCATACATATTTCCAAATAAACGCAGTGCTAGTGAAATTGGCTTTGAAATCAATGCGATCAATTCTAAAAGCAAATTAAATGGCATCATATATTTAGGGAATGGGTGGAAGGCCAACTCAGCAAAGAACCCACCAGGGCCTTTAACTTTGATGCTGTAGTAAATTGTAAGAAAAAATACAGCTAACGCTAATGAGAAAGTTAAATTCGGGTCGGTTGTTGGTACCACTTTAAGGTAAGGAATACCGACAAGCTGTCCTAAATGTGGGATATAGTCAACAGGCACTAGATCCATCGTATTCATTAGCACAATCCATACAAAAATCGTTAATGCAAGTGGCGCAATAACGGGATTTCTACCGTTAAAACTATCTTTTACGCTACCATCAATAAACTCTAATACCATCTCAACAAAGTTTTGCCAGCCAGTTGGCACGCCTGTTGTTGGTGCAGAAGCTGCTTTTCTAAAGAGAAAAAGAAACAAACAACCTAAAATCACAGAGACACCTAGCGTATCTATATTGACCGCCCAAAAGCCCATCTCTTTCGCTGCTTCTTGTCCAGATGCTATACCCCAAGTCCCATCTGGGTGCTGCCCATATGTTAAATTGGTTAAGTGATGCTTAATATATTCTGATGACGTAAGGTTTTCGCCTGCCATAGTTTCTCTCTTATTCTTTCACTCTAAATCCGCCAAGTATAAACCCTACTTGACCCACAACCAGCCCTACCATTGTATAAACAGGACTCATTTCAAACCACATAAGCCCCGCACCAAAAAGCGCGATGGCAATCAATAATCGCTCTATCACGCCTAAATAAACATAAAATCCGCCGCGCTTACTGCCTTTTTGCGCACTTTTTACTGCTTGACTTAACCTAACCGCCATCACTATAGATGCCGTTACCGATATAAATCCACCGTACAACACTGCTTTTAAATCAAACTGTTCTGAATACAAGGCATACCCTGTAATTGCAACCACGAAAATCAAAGCTAACTGGTAAACAACAATTTTAGACTGAGCTTTCATTTTATAATGCCCATCGCATTCAGCCGCCCATTATAATTTTTGCTGCACCTCACAGTCAAGTTTATTTAAAATGACCTAACACACCCTCTAATTCATCCAATGATGAAAATTGAATTATTATCTTCCCATCCCCTTTACTAGAGTGACTAATCTTCACCTTAGCGCCTAGTTTTTCTGATATATCTTGCTCCAGCCTTTCAACGTCAGGGTCTTTCACTAGAGTATTTTTCTTTTCTTCGCCGCTTTTTAGCGCTCGCTTTACCATTGCTTCTGTTGCGCGCACCGACAAGCCACCAACCACTACTTTATTAACCATGGTTGATTGTTGCGATTCATTTAATGCTAATAACGCTCTTCCGTGCCCCATTTCGATTTTTCCAGCTCGAAGGCTTTCTTTTGCCTCCTGGCCTAATTCTAATAAACGCAATAAATTACTGACCGCTGCCCTTGATCTTCCTACTGCATCCGCTGCCTGCTGATGCGTCATCTCAAACTCATTGATTAGTCGCTGCAAAGCCTCTGACTCATCCAGAATATTTAAATTTTCTCGTTGAATATTTTCAATCAATGAAATGGCTATTGCAGCACGATCATCTACATCATTAATAACTACCTCAACATCTTGCAGACCGGCTAATTGCGCAGCACGCCAGCGTCGTTCGCCGGCCAAAATTTCATAATTATTACCACTAATAGGCCGCACAACAATTGGCTGAATAATGCCTTGCGCACTGATTGAATCGGCTAACTCTTGCAGTTGAACCGGATCAAACTCTGTTCTTGGTTGGTATTTACCACGCTGTAATAAATCTATTGGAAGTTTTTTAGTTTCCTTTGCATGACCACCTACCTTTGGATGACTCAACAATGCATCTAACCCGCGGCCCAACCCTCTTTTCTTTGTAGACATTCTTAAATCCTAGTAGTGTTTTTCGTCTAGTTCACGCGCCAGATCCATATAAGCCTGCGCCCCGCGGGAACTTTTATCGTAAAGAATAGCGGGCAAGCCAAAACTTGGCGCTTCGGCAAGTCGTACATTTCTTGGCACAATCGTTTCAAATAACCTATCTGAAAAGTGCGCTGTTAGCTGCTCACTGACTTCACGAGTCAGGCGGCTACGCCCATCAAACATCGTCCTTAAAAGCCCTTCTAGACTTAAATTTTTGTTAACGGTTTCCTGCACCTGTTTTAATGTATCCATTAAAGATGACAAGCCTTCTAGTGCAAAATACTCACACTGCATAGGCACCAATACGCTATCAGCCGCAACCAACGCATTAATAGTCAGCATGTTCATCGAGGGAGGACAGTCAATAAAAATATAATCGTAGTTATCGGCTAATATACCAATGGCTTTTTTTAAACGGCGATCACGGTCAACCGCCTCTAATAAATGAACTTCGGCGCCTGCAAGGTCCATATTGCTCGGTAGCACCTGATGTTTAATTGTTTGCGAACTGACTACTGCTTGGAATGGATCGCAATCCTCCAATAGCACATCATAACAAGACAGCTCGATATCTTGCTTATCAACACCACTGCCCATAGTCGCATTACCTTGCGGATCCATATCAACTAATAAAACACGCCGACCAAGTTCTGCCATAGATGCAGCCAAGTTAATGCTTGTCGTTGTTTTGCCCACACCACCTTTTTGATTAGCAACCGCTATTATTCTTGCCACTAATAGACACCTTTCTTTATCATATTGATACCACTATACAGCTGTATAAATAACAAGATTTCGCGTCACTTCGAGTTCAGGTATTACTAGAGATTCTACACAACTGAACTGAAACCCTTTACTATCTACCGCCTTCGTTTCTTTTGATTTCATCGCTAGCAATCTACCCCCTAGCGCTAATAGATGACGTGTCTTTACTAATAAATTTGGCATTGAGGTAAATGCCCGTGCGGTTACCGTATCAAATTTTTGTTCTGGCTGATACTCTTCAATACGCTCGTTTAGAACCGACACATGATCCAACCCTAACTCAATACATGCTTGCTGAATAAAACGCGTTTTCTTTGAGTTGCTATCAAGTAGTGCAAACTGCATATCTGGCCTTGCAATCGCTAGCGGGATACCAGGTAATCCAGCCCCAGTGCCTACATCAATACAACGTTTTCCGTGTAAGAAAGGTAACACTGCTAAACTATCCAATAAATGCATATTCACCATTTGCTCGGGCTCTCTAATTGCAGATAGGTTATATACCTTATTCCACTTCACCATCATACGGAGAAAATCAATCATTTTAGCAATGCTTTGCGAAAGTAACTCTATCTTCATTTCTGCAAGCCCTTTTTCTAATTGGAGCCTATGCGCTTCATTAAACATCTACGTTACCCACTTTTCTTCTTCAAGTGCACCAACAACAACGAAATAGCTGCCGGCGTTACCCCTTGTATTCGACTCGCTTGACCCAATGTCTCTGGCCTGTGCCGATCGAGCTTTTCAACGACCTCAGACGATAACCCGGGAACCTGTCGATAGTCAGCCTCCGCTGATAAAATAAGCTCCTCATAACGTAACGTCCGCGCAATTTCTGTTTGCTGACGGTCTATATAACCTGCGTACTTGGCTTGTATTTCTACTTGGTTGCGAACTGAGTCATCAGCCACAGTGCTCTCGATATCCGGCAGATTAGCGATATTCTCATACTTTACCTCTGGTCTACGAAGCAAATCCAATAAGTTAGCCTCGCGTTGCAATGGCGTTTTCAAGAATTCGTTTGCATCTTTAGATGCCGCAGTGTTCGGCTGAACCCAAGTCGCCTTTAAACGCGCCTGCTCCAACTCAATTGCCTCTCTTTTAACATTAAATTTCTGCCACTGCGCCTCACTAACCAAGCCCATCTGATAACCTAATTCGGTTAGCCTTAAATCGGCATTATCCTCACGTAGCAACAGCCTGTATTCTGCTCGGCTAGTAAACATACGATAAGGCTCAAGCGTGCCATTGGTGACCAAATCATCAATCATCACGCCGATATAAGCCTCATCTCGACGAGGACACCAAGGTGCCAACCCTCTTGCTTGGCGCGCTGCGTTTAAACCAGCAATCAACCCTTGAGCTGCCGCTTCTTCATAACCCGTTGTACCATTAATTTGTCCCGCAAAAAACAAGCCTGGCATATGCTTTGTTTCAAGCGATGATTTAAGATCCCTTGGGTCAAAAAAATCATATTCAATCGCATACCCGGGGCGCACAATATGCGCATTCTCAAACCCTGCAATCGTTTTAATAAATGCCTCTTGAATATCAAATGGCAAACTAGTTGAAATACCATTAGGGTACACTTCTGTTGTAGTTAAACCTTCCGGCTCAACAAATATCTGGTGTGAATCTTTATCTGCAAAACGCATCACCTTATCTTCGATTGAAGGGCAATACCTTGGCCCAACACCCTCAATTACCCCTGTGTACATCGGTGACCGGTCCAGTCCTGAACGGATAATATCGTGACCTTTCTCATTCGTCCTGGTGATATAACAAGATATTTGTTTCGGGTGATCTTTTACCGACCCCATAAATGAAAAGACTGGCAATGGTGTATCACCCGGCTGCTCCTGCATAACACTAAAATCAATACTTCGGCCATCTATCCTTGGTGGCGTACCTGTTTTTAATCGATCAACATTAAAGGGCAAGGCGCGTAATCGTTTGGACAACGCATTTGATGGCGCATCACCAGCACGACCACCTTCATAATTCTCTAAACCAATATGAATTCTACCGCCCAAAAATGTACCCGCCGTTAACACCACGGTTGCCGCTTTAAATTTTAGTCCCATTTGCGTTACAACGCCTTGCACACGGTCATTCTCAACAATAAGGTCCGACACCGTTTGCTGAAACAAGCTCAAGTTTTCTTGATTTTCTAGGGTCTCTCTAACGGCATTTTTATATAACAAACGGTCTGCTTGTGCTCGTGTTGCGCGTACCGCAGGACCTTTACTTGAATTCAATGTGCGAAACTGAATCCCTGCTTTATCCGTTGCTTTTGCCATCACACCACCAAGCGCATCCACTTCTTTAACCAAGTGCCCCTTACCGATGCCACCAATCGCTGGGTTACAACTCATCTGCCCCAGAGTCTCGATATTCTGTGTTAACAACAATGTTTTTGCGCCTGTACGTGCGGCTGCCAATGCTGCTTCTGTGCCGGCGTGACCACCGCCAATAACGATAACGTCAAATCTATTTGGATGTAACATAACTCTAACTATGTGGGTATAAGCTGTTGATTTTAACATCATTCAACTCATTTAGTGGTCTCGTTAAAAACACATACAGATTCTATTTGCTAGAATAAACCTATACAACGTTAACCAGCACCCTTGCCAACGCCTTATGAACCAACTTATTCAAGCTTTTTTAGAGCAAACAAATTCAATCATTTTAGGTAAAGATAAAACAATTAAATTAGCGTTAGCCTGTATTTTGGCAAAAGGGCATCTGTTGATAGAAGATATTCCCGGCGTTGGCAAAACCACCCTGGCTCATAGCTTTGCCATCTTACTTGGATTAAATTTTCAACGTATTCAATTTACCAGCGATTTATTACCTGCCGATATTATTGGCTCAAGTATTTTTGACCGTGACAATAGTAATTTTGAATTTCACCCTGGGCCTATTTTTTCCAACTTTATTTTGGCCGATGAAATTAACCGTGCTACCCCAAAAACACAAAGCGCTCTGCTTGAGGCCATGGAAGAACGCCAGATCACTATTGAAAAAAAGACTTACCCAATGAGCAACCCTTTTATTGTAGTTGCCACTCAGAACCCTGGACATCAAATTGGCACCTTTGCTTTACCTGAGTCTCAGCTAGACCGGTTCTTAATGCGACTATCTATTGGATACCCGGACTCAGCATCCGAAAAACAGCTGCTCACTGGCACCAGCACTCGTTTAAAACTCGAGTCGTGTCAGCCTATTATTAGCGCTGACCAGCTGATTGCGCTTCAACAACAGGTCCAAACCGTCCATGTTGCCGAACCGTTGATCGCTTACGTTCAAGCCTTATTGGCCTTTTCTCGAACCTCTCCTTTGTTTAGCCAAGGCCTATCCCCAAGGGCCGGCATCGCGTTAATTCAAGCAGCAAAATCATGGGCGCTGATTGATAATCGCGATAACGTATACCCCGAAGATATTCAAGCCATTACACCATCAATCATCGAGCATCGGCTAGCACTTCAAGATAACAGCACCTCAAGCAAGGCCGCCTCTACAGCACTGCTCACAGAAGTAGCTATACCTTAATATTGAGCATGCTTATTAGAACAGGCTCTTGGTCTGATTTAGAACCCTATTGTCGGACTGTTCGGTTATCTGTATTTGTTGAAGAACAAGGGATTCCCCAGCAACTAGAACTAGATAAACAAGATAATCACTTTTTACATGTTGTTATTTTTAATGGCGACAATACACCTATCGCCACAGCTCGACTTGCTGATAATGGTCAGTTTGGAAGAATGGCCGTTCTAAAGAGTTACCGCACACAAGGACTGGGCAATCAATTACTAAAGCAGATCACTAAGCAAGCAAGACTTCAAGGACTCCAACAATTAACTTGCCACGCACAACAAAGCGCTGTTGGTTTTTATAAAAAAAATGGCTTCCATATTACAGGGAAGCCATTTCAAGAAGCTAGGTTCACACATATTAAAATGCTGAAGAGCTTAACTTAATTTTTCCGATCTTTAAGATACTCTTCCATAAACATGAAGCGATCATTACCCCACCAGGCTTGGTCATCTAACATCATAATAGGGGCACCAAAGACACCCTCTTTATGTGCCTCTACACAAGCTTTACGAAAACGAGTCTGCCCTTCATTTGACTGCACATAGGCAATAAACTCATCCGCATTCCAACCCAGTTGATCTGCTACTTGCGATAGCTCGGCCATGTCTGTTGGGTCACAACCATCTGCCCAGATCTTTGCATAAGCTGCATTGACATAGGCTTCTGCTTGATCTTTATCATTGGCATATAAAACACCAATATTCCAAGGCTCTATTTCAAGGTTTTTAGGAAACGTAAACGGCACATCATAATGTGCTGCCCAGCGTTTAATGTCTTGCAACATCACTTTAATTTTGGCAGGCACCTCTCTATTTGAAGGCCCGTAATTACCCGCAGCAATTTTTGCTACTGGGATACTCATCGGCAAATACTTAACGGTTAAACCATACTTTCTCGCCAAATCGGGTAACTGAGTATGAGCCAAATAACTAAATGGGCTCATCATGTCAAAATAAAAGTCTATTGATTCTTGCATAATCTTAGCTAACCTTATTCAGCGGCTGGAATACAAATATTGCCATCTTCAACTGTAACAGGGTACGTTTTAATCGGTATCTGGCAAGGGAATGAAGTTGGATCACCTGTCTTAATGGAGAACGCGCCGCCATGGAATGGGCATTCAACTTCATCACCGTCTTGATAACCATCTGTCAGCATCGCCATTCCATGCGTACACAAATTGTCCGTAACATAGTATTCACCTTCAAATACATAGACTGCTAATGCTGGAAAACCTTCAGGCGTTACAGCAACAGGCGCTTCGTCTTTAACCTCATCTGTTTTACATAATACTATATTGCTCATAATTTTAGCTCTTTGTTAGTGTTATTAGTTTTTCTTACAATTTCTGGCTATCATACCGAATACCAGTAGAAATTCGCAGACCCTTTAATATTATTTTAATAAAAACGATCGTAATGAATTTGATCAAATGGCACTTTGTATTCAGTCATCAGCATACGTGTTAAAGCATCTGTCATAGGAGGAGGGCCACAGAAATAAAATTCGTGCTCTGGAAGTTTTTCTCCCAATGTTTTTCCTAACAACTCATGGATAAACCCAACATCACCATTCCATCCTGCTGCTTCGGCTGTTTCAACGTCTGATACGGCATTGAAATTCTTCACTCGGCCACGTAAATCATCATCTGCTTCAATAAGCTTAGGCGGACAAATATCACTTGGTGTACGACCTCCGTAGAACAAATAAATATTTCTATCACTTAGCTGAGGATCTCTGGCAGCTGCCTTAATGATCGACATCTCGGGTGACAAGCCTGAACCACCACCCACACAAACGATATCTCTTGGAATTTCTGGTTTCAAATATGCCAAACCATAAGGCCCGTCGATTACAATCTCCGCACCCACTTCATAATCTTCAAATAAAGTTGTGGTGGCACTACCGTCTGGCATTTTCTTAATAATAAAACGCCACTCACCTTCCTCATTTGGCAGGTTACACATTGAATAACCACGTGAGCCTGTAATGCCCGGGAAATCTAATAAGGCAAATTGCCCTGCTTTAAAATGAGCAGGATGCTCCGTTTTAAAGCAAAACTCTGCCATATCTTCTGTTAGTTTATTTATTTCAAATAAAACGGCCTTACCCTTAATTGGCTTATGTAACGGCATCGCTTCGGGGTTTAAGCGAACCTTAATCTCAAGGTCTTCAGTTGGAATACATTGACAGCTCAATTTGCGACCTTTTTTAATATCACGAGGTGACAGGCCCGGCGCATCTTCCCAAATATTCTCCACTTCACCGTTTAACACTTCAACTTTACAGGCACCACAACCACCTGAATTACATTCGTAAGGCATGCCTACACCTGCGCGTAGTGCTGCACGCAAAATAGTATCTCCTTCCTCACAAGCAAACTCCAGTTCCTGTCCGCTGATTTTTACGTTATAACTTGTCATGCCTCTCCTCTTAATTCAAACATTGTTAACCTATAAAGAATATTATATTCACACTAAACAAACAAGCCGTGTTTTAAATCAACTTTAGATCGACTAATCCAATGAATACTTCCTTTTTCAACCATCAAACACTTTCTTTCCTTCAACAATTATCAAATAACAATAATCGCCCTTGGTTTAATGAAAGAAAATCGCTTTATGAACAAAGTGTCCGTGAACCGTCTTTAGCTTTTATTGAGGCCATGGAGCCTAGTATAAAATCACTCTCTCCTAATTTTACTGCAGTGGCCAAAAAAACAGGTGGCTCATTAATGCGCATTTATCGAGATGCGCGTTTCAGTAACGATAAAACACCGTATAAAACAAATATAGGCATCCAGTTTAGACATACTGCTGGCAAGGATGTCCACGCCCCTGGGTTCTATCTACATATCTCACCTGACACTTGCTTTGTTGGTGCCGGTATTTGGCGGCCCAACAGTAAAGCGTTAAGCAATATTAGAGAGATGATTAGTGACAGCCCTAATGCTTGGAAAAACATTACACGCCACAATACTTTCAAACGATATTATACATTGTCAGGTGACTCATTAAAAACCTACCCGCGAGGTTACGCAAAAGATCACCCTATGATTAATGATTTAAAACGTAAGGACTTTATTGCTATCCACCCTTTAACTCATGAAGAAATTTTAAGCCCTAATGTAACTAAAACAATCCATCACCGCTTTAAAGTCGCCAGCGATTTGATGGACTACCTGTGCAATGCGCTGGAACTGCCCTACTAAATTTAACCTGCCCAGTCTTTTTTGTTGCTAAGGTCGTGCCAATTATCTTCTTTTCAATAACCCATCAAAGACTCTAAGTTGATTAACTAGTTTAAGCTCGTCGAGGCCTTAACAATTGCGCTGCTTTTCTCCAGACAACGGGCCGCCTACAACCCTAACTTATCTGCTATAAAGTCAGCATCCTTATCACCACGACCAGATAGATTGACTAAAATCGTCTCATTTGAGCTCATTTTTTTTGCTATTTTCATCGCGTACGCCACAGCATGTGCGCTTTCTAGTGCTGGGATAATGCCCTCTACCCTTGATAAGGTCATAAAGGCATCAATACACTCTTCATCATCTATAGCAACATATTTCGCTCGACCCAAATCTTTTAACAAACAGTGCTGAGGTCCAACCCCTGGATAATCCAACCCTGATGCAATCGAATAGACAGGTAGCGGCTCACCTGATTGATCTTGTAAGTTGTAGCACTCAAATCCATGCAAAGCTCCTTTAACCCCTTTACTCATGGTTGCCGCATGCTCACCTGTTTCTAAGCCTCTCCCTGCTGGCTCCACCCCAACAATATCAACCAATTCGTCGTCCAAAAAAGCTGTAAATAGTCCTATTGCATTTGAACCACCACCAACACATGCAGTAATAACATCAGGCAAACGCCCCTGCTCCTCAAGAAACTGCGCGCGCGCTTCTTTACCTATAATGCTTTGGAAGTCTCTTACCATCATGGGGAAAGGGTGCGGCCCAACAACCGAGCCAATCGCATAAATAAAATTAACTGGGTCTTTTAAGTATTCTTCAAACGCACTATCTACAGCGTCCTTCAATGTTCTCGTCCCACGACTGACCGGTACTAAAGTACAACCCAATATTTTCATCTTCGTCACATTAGGGCGTTCTTTTTCAATATCCACCTCCCCCATGTGAATTTCGCAATCGATACCCACTAAGGCACAAGCCGTTGCTAACGCCACCCCATGCTGACCCGCTCCTGTTTCAGCGATCACCTTAGTTTTACCCATGTGTCGTGCTAATAATGCCTCGCCAAGGCAATGATTTATCTTATGCGCACCCGTATGGTTTAGATCCTCTCTTTTTAGAAAAATTTTAGCACCACCTAACTTTTCCGTTAATCGTTTCGCATAAAAAATAGGACTTGGACGTCCCACATAATGGGTGTACAAATCATTTAACTCATCTTTAAAAGACGGTGTCTTTGAAATGTCTTGGTAAGCTCTGTTAATGTCATTCATGATGGCAATAAGATCAGGCGGTATAACCTGTCCACCGTACTCACCAAAGTAACCCTTCTCGTCCGGCATGGGAATTGTATTATGCTTCAAGTGCTGTTCCTTTTATTAAGGTTGATATCTAAGCTACTTTAGTATTAATCACCTTACTTGACAATACGCTCAGCGGACTTGAAAAATTACTGTAATTTGATTTGGATCATGGTTGATATTTCTGCATCATGCGACAGTAAACATTTACGCTAAAATTAATGCAGGATAGACCATGAGCGAAGCAAACCAAACAAGCGAACAACAAACAACAATGTATGACTGGATTGGCGGCGAAGAAGGCGTCCGTAAGCTAGTTAATCGGTTTTACGACATTATGGACTCGGACGAAGAGGCAAAAACTATTCGAGCCATGCATAAAGATGACTTAACCAATATTCGAGATGGTCTATTTGAGTACCTTTCTGGTTGGTTAGGCGGCCCACCGCTATATGTTGCGAAACATGGCAGCCCCTGCATTACTAAACAACATAAGCCCTTTAAGATTGATCAGCAAGCATCCAATGCTTGGATGCACTGCATGCAACAAGCCATGAAAGATGTTGATATTGATAAAAAATATCGTGACATGTTAACACCTGCTTTTCAGCGCATCTGCGATACCCTAATGAATCATCATTAACACTCAATCATCTTGCTCTAGCTAATCATGTCATTGATTGCTATCTGCACAATAAAAAGGGCGCCTTTGGCGCCCTTTTTTTGATACTAAATATTACTTAAATATCAACATTCATTCCATAACCGGTAGCTTCTGGCTTGTGACCAAAAATATCACCAGTGTAATGCTCTTGCTCTCTCACTGCTTCACGTGCGCCATGGCCTAATTCTAACAACCATCCAGATGGTGTAGCAAAGTAGAACGTATAGGCTTGGTCATTCGAATGCTTTCCAAGCTGCATCGCCACATCAATACCTTCTCTACGCGCTGTATCGTGGGCTATGCCCAAATCATCCAGCTCTGTGTACTCTAACATTAAATGATTGATTCTTTTTTCCATTGGGCCAAGTCCAAATGCCAATGAGTGCTGACGATCGTTACAGTGCATAAAAACAGGTTTTGCAATCATGCCATTAGGTAACTTAATTTTATATTCAACAGATCCTTCAAGGCCTAACATTGAATAAAACGCATATGTGGCATCATCATCTAGTGAACGAATAATGAAATGCCCAATACCTTGGTTACCAGTTAGAAACTTGCCATACATTGGTCGACCCGGGTGAAAAGGCTTCATTACATCCATTTGAGGGCTGTAGAAAATTTCTGTCGGGTTGCCTGATGGGTCCTCTAATTTAAGCAGGCCTAAAACGAAACGCTCTTCACATTCTTCTTCAGACGCTACACGAAAATCAACGCCATTAGCTTTTAAGTGTTGCTGCATCGCTTTGAATTCTTCAAAGCCTTTTACTCTCCAACCTGCATATGCCAAATCGTCTTCATCTGATTGATGAACTGTAAAGCGGTGATGCTGACCATCCATTCTTAGGTAAAAGCGATCATCGCGATCACCTTCTTCGATTTCCAAACCAACACATTTCGTTGCGTACTCACGCCATGCGTCCATATCTGTGACGTTAAACCCCATATAGCCTAACTCTATTACTTTTACCATTTGTTAAATCCTCTTATTTTAGTTTTAAAACTTACTGCTTATCGATCAGAAGAATATATATAAATTTTTATCTTCTGTTACTCTAGCATCTAGAGACACCTTACGCCGTGCTAACTGAAAGCCATTACCCACTTTTCGTATTAAATCTTGACGGCAGCCTACATGCTCGGAGTGTTCTAACTGTCCTCTATGGCGATACACGACAAAATTACTGCGCACAACAAACTCATCGTCTTTATCAGTATGAAACGCCTCAATATTGGTAATAAGATAACGAACCGTTGAGCGTGGATCTTCCATCCACACCGCCCCTGTCAGCAAGCGCGCTACTCGATCCTTTACCTCATCATAATCGTCATTATATATTGCCATGTCATATGGCGTAGGTTCAGGGCGCTTATCTTTAGCGTAACGGCGCTCTGTCACTGGCATCCAGTAATGCAAATCTTTGGCAACAAAGGTCTCAATCCATGTATTAAACTCTCCATTTTGAAGCAACGTCGCTTCTTGATAATAATGTTGAGATAACTCGTAATGTAGCTCTGAAGATACACGTTCTTTCGCTTCAGTATTATGCATCTTATTCGCCCTCTGCCTCTGCCGCCTTAGCCGCTATTCGGTCTTTCCAATAATTTTTATTTGGGAAACAATCAGCCCAATGTTCATCGTTTGCACGTATATCATCCCAGCTATCAGCCGACATCATTTCTTGATAAAAGCGATAAAACCCTCGATACGATGTTTCTCCAATAAAACTTGAACCCACAATACCCGGGTAATCTGGGTGCTCACCTTCATACCCTTGCCCCATCGTTGAGTTCATCGTACCCTCACGCGTATAATTGCCTCTATTAACGTGCGTTGATTGCACCATATTATCACCGTCATCACTTTCCAATGTACCCGCCGTACCGAAACTTCTAACTGCTTGTTTAACAACTTCTCTTTTGCCTTCGTCACTCATATCTTTGTGCACAATGACCCAAGACCAAACTTCAATTTCATGTGGCCCACGTGGGTGCCATACCTTAAAGATATTGGTTCCATATAAAAAAGAACAATTTGGGAAGGTTGAGCAGTTCCAATGGCCATTAAATAACTTTGCTCTTGGTTCTCCAAGGTTCTCTGCCACCTTGGGTATGGTCTCTTCCATATATTTAGCATACTCATCTCTTTTCGCATGAATAGCGATGGCTGCATTATCAATAACACCAAAACCATGCCCATGGCGCGTTGTGACTTGAATCCCTAACTCATCAAATGGCATCTCAGCTTGGTTTCCAGCTAGTCCACCCAACTCTCCACCCAATACATGTAGAGCAGATGCATGTGTCCACCCAACATGGTAGCCATCACCCACAAAGTTTTCAGTTGGTACTTTCCAGTTACATTTGAGAATAGATTTCATCGGCGGACCAACCAATTCAGCCCCTTCGCCAGCACCTACCATCCATGTATCTAAGTACCAACCCCAGTCGCCTAAAAAGTCTTCTAAGCTAGGTGCTGTTTCATCAAAACAGCCAAAAACAAAACCTCGATAGCTCTCAACTCTGATGGTTTTTAAGCTTAACGAATCTCTATCCAACTCATCGTGGTAGCATTTTTCTCTTAATGGCACATCCACCAACTTTCCATCGGTCGAAAACACCCAGCCATGATAGTTACATACAAATGACTTGGTATTACCACTGTCTGCCGAACAAATGCTATTACCTCTATGCGTACATGAGTTAACAAATGCCTTTAATGAACCATCAGTATGGCGAGTAACGATCACTGAATCTTCAGCCATTTTGGTGGTAATAAAGTCACCCTTTTTTTCCAGCATACATTCATGCGTTAGGAACAACCAACTCCGCCCAAAAATATTTTTTATTTCCCGATCATAAACCTCTTGATCCCAAAAAACTTCTTTTGACTGTGTCGATGCCTTCGTATCAACCAGTTTATTAATATCTACCATTTCATACCCCCTTACTTAAATTTAGTCTCTAGCCATTACTGCTCGATAACCTTTCCAAAACCCTCGCACTGCATTTTCATCCATGCCCATTGGGCTGGTGTAATCTTCAACATCATTACCACCCATTTCAATAAATGAACGCAATTCTCCATCACGGTGGACGCCGTTTTGAACCAATTCGACAGCCTCGCCATCTTCCATTGATATTAAACCAGCAGGCCCAACTAGATTGATATTACGCAACCGATGCTCATCCATAGCCGCATCATCATCCTCATAACCAAAAAATGTCCAAACTAGTTCTGTTTCATTTGTACTTTTAGGCAGCACTTGACGAGCTGCTAATGTATTTTGAATTTGCTGCAGGACGACACTTGGAAAAAGCGACTGAATACTTAAGGCTACATTATCATCCCGCTCAGGAATAAAGTTTAAAACCCGTGTGTCCTGTAACTGATGTGGGCCTTGCATTTCTCTATTCGCCTCGTCCGCATAATCTTTATAATCAAGATCCTCTTTAGGCGGCGCTGAAACATTAAAATAGTTATGACAACCCACTTTATCGGTTATCCCTTCACTAATTTGCCCCTGACGATAAATACCAAATGTTGGGTAAAATAAATGCAATAAGGCACCATGGTAGCTGTCTCGACTGTTTTCAGCATAGGCCTTCCAATTGCCTTTCATAAACTGGCGAGTATGCCCAATTAACTTAAGCGGCTTATGCATAATACGCCTAATGTTTTCACACATTTTTTCGCCAAGAAACTCTTCTAAATCAGGTGTTTCTGGGTCAAAAGTTGCAAAAATCATTTGTGCTACCGTCTGAACACGTAATGTTTCTAGACCATGATTTTTCATATCAAAGTCTTTTGCATAACCGCCTTGCCCTTTCATACCCCGCCTAAAAGGTACACCTTTTAAATCACCTTTGGCATCATATGCCCATTGATGATAGACACAGGTAAAAGCACCATCATCAGAATGCCCATGGCGTTCACGACAAATAACCGCACCTTTATGCGCACAACGATTGACCCACGCATTAAGACTACCGTCTTCGCCTCTCGTCAACACGATGGGTGTATCGCCCACAAAAGTTGTTTTGTAATCACCTGGTTGAGGCACCTCAACATCTAGACCGATATATGACCAAACCTTTCCACGATATAAATTTTCTTGTTCCAACTTAAAGACATCTTCATCTAAATAAGTTGCGAAAGGGGAATGATTACCATTTACATCGATTTTATTGATTATTTCTTGCGCATTCATATAACTGTTCTCCTATTATTAATTCAAGAAGCCCTCCCATTGAATATACCTTTCAATTTAGGAGTAGCCTTGAGATTAGTTGCTTTAAAATACCTATCTATCGAGCATGTCTACATAAGACAATAGACAGAGCATACTGTTCCAGCAACCCTACAACTTTATTCGCTAAAAAAGCCGTTACCTGCAGCTAAATTACCCGTCAACTTAATCGCTTCTAGCATCATTGTATGGTCTGCCTTACCTGTTCCAACGAGGTCATAAGCCGTACCATGCGCCACAGACATATGAAGGTATGGAGGCCCCATGATCAAGGCGCAATTACCTGAAAACCCCCATGTTTTAATTGCAATGTGCCCTTGGTCATGAAACATCGCCAACACAACATCATATTTATCTTCTATACATTGTCTGAAAACGGAGTCTGGTGGCATCGGCCCTTCGACGTTGATACCCAATGCTTTTGCTTGCTCAACACCTGGTCTAATTTCATTGTCTTCTTCTGCACCACTCGCATGCGGATTAAGTCCTGCCACAACTATTCGCGGATCACTAATGCCCCACTCTATTAACGAGTCATTGAGTTTTTCAATAGCACCCGCCACAAGGTCTTTGTTAATCAGTTCACATACATCACGCAAAGGAATATGGTCCGTTAAATGCATCACTCTTAAGGGGCCGCTAATTAGAAATAAATAACTATGCCCTGGCTCAATTTCAATAATCTTATCAAGCACATTGGCCATTTTCATTGATACTGAGCTAATTGGCGCCATAACCGTTGCATCTACTGCCCCAGACAACGCTAGCTGATCCATTTCTTCAAGCCAATCAGCGCTAATTTGACCACAAGACACGTTATCTTGCCCCTTGGTGTAGCTTCCCATGTCAAATTTCCCTGAATCCAAAATATCTATAACAGCAGGGTCATTTGTCTTCTCATCAACCGATTGAATCATATTAATCGTTAATGACAATTGATTCTCATCAACAACATCTTGCATCACATCTGCACTACCCACTAAAACAGGTTCACAGTATTGATGAATTTCACCGCTGGCCCATGCCTTAGCAACGACCTCTGGTCCTATACCCGCTGGATCGCCTATCATTGTTGCTACAATTGGCTTTTTGTTCATTATTTAGGCTCTCCTAGTTAAAACATTAACGCTAATAATTATTTTTATAAAAAATTTAGTAAATATTAGCATAACATTATTTTTTAAAAAACATATGTTGTTATTGATCTACATCAATTCCATTTCAACCCCATTATAAATTATGCAATAAAAACAGAATAATAAGTTGCCATTCTCCTAACTCCTGCGCTAACCTCTGTAGCAACATTACTATAAAAATACAGATAATCAATATAGAAAAACCTTAGGAGAATTTTATGTCTACACCCGTTCCTTTTGAGTCCCTATTAGATATTGAAGGCATTGTTGGCGCTGTGCGCTGGCGTGAAACTGTTGCAGGGAAAGGCGCCGTCACTCCTCCTTTTTTAACAGAGTATATCGGCAACATTACCGAGGATCGCGCTGAACGACTTATGGCTCACGCTGAAGCAGCTGGCCTTGCTATTATGGGCATTAGCCAACTTAGTCACCTACGCGCATCACACGATCCTTCCGTTGTTTACCCATTAGATTCTTATTATGTACACAGCATGCGAGGGTCAGTTGTCTGCACCATTAATCGTGTAGCTGCATTAATTGATAATGATGTTAACGTCGATATCCAAAAACTTATTGCTAAAATGAATTTGATAGATAACTCCTAAAAACTCATTAACTATTATCATGCCAAAAAGCCCCTTTAGTTGATAAAGAGGCTTTTTTTGATCATAGTCATTTTCTTATAAAAAGACCCCCGTATACTCAACGGTTAAATTTATCCAAAAAAAAACAAAAAGAGGAGGCCGTATGCCAAACAATGCTATAACCCTTGAACTAAAAAGCGAAATAGAAGACCTACTTAACAGCTATGTTCAATGCATCGATGATGATGATTTAGAAAACTGGCCAAATTTTTTTACTGACCAGTGCTTATATCAAATCATTCCAAGAGAAAACCATGAAATAGGCTTACCAACTGCTGTGATGTGGTGTGATAGCCGCGGCATGCTAGAGGACCGCATTACCGCGTTACGTCATGCTAATGTCTATCAAGTTCAATGGTATCGCCATATTATTAGCAACCCTGTTATTACAACTGATGACGGCGAAACATTTCACGTACAGTCAAATTATGCAGTATTCAAAACCTGTAATGACGGAGAAAGTACTGTTTATAACGTGGGCCGTTATGTTGATGAGATTGTCCGCGATAAAGGCGTTCTTAAATTTAAAAAACGAAGCGCTATTTACGACACTCATCGAATCACTACCCTATTGGTCATCCCTGTTTAAGGAGAAAAATAATGAATGCAATAACACCTCCACATTTAAAATGGTCTGCTGACGAAAGCCACACCTCAGTACCGTATTCCGTTTTTAATGATCAGGAAGTCTACGATCTGGAGCAAGCCAGAATCTACAATGGCCCAACGTGGAATTTTTTAGCCGCTGACGCAGAACTGCCAGAAAAAGGTAGCTTCAAATCAACCTATATTGGTGATACCCCTGTTGTCGTTACCCGT